>Ga0105100_10001257_pt1 | contig 15010 bp, 10 predicted proteins | sample PPLLak12cMay2015_2_FD_87033 | JGI IMG/M metagenome (GOLD analysis project Ga0105100, IMG submission 87033) | Freshwater sediment microbial communities from Prairie Pothole Lake near Jamestown, North Dakota, USA - PPLs Lake P8 Core (1) Depth... | ecosystem: Environmental > Aquatic > Freshwater >...
ATTCAATATTTCCAATTGCACTTCTCTGGGCAATTCAACAAAGCGGGCGCTAAATCCGCCCACCCTGACAATAAGATTGGTATACTTTTCCGGTTCTCTCATAGCATTTTCCAGATCGCTCCGTCCCAGGCAATTGATCATGCATTGCGCACCTCCTTTTTCGAAGTAAGTTTTTAGTAATGCTTCCGTTTGTAACCGGTAGGTTGTGAATAGTTCTTTTGAAAATTTCAGGTTTTGAACTGCCCCTGCATGAATCCTGATATCCGGTTTTACGATTGAGTTCAGGTAGGTCGTAATGCCGCTCTTATCAGCCCCACTGGTGGAAGCGTTACCGTTTGCCATATAGGTAAAGGCTTTCCGTCCATCGGCCGAAGCTGCTGTTTGCTGGCCCATGGTGACATTCGCACTGTTATTGATTATGACCACCAGGTAAGAATGCAGCCCCACCTTCTTTGCCATATCACGAGCATAGGTGCATACATGCTTATCTACTTCAACTTTCAATGTATCGACATAATCAATATCATTACCATATTTAGGGACCTCGAGCATCATGCGTCGTTCTTTCTCAAAACCCTTAAAATCGTTATCCAATATCTTCACCAACTCCTCAAGTGTGAGCTTTCTATCCTCATAAACAAGTTTTTTAATGGCTGCCAAAGAATCGGCTGTGTTTGTATTCCCATAGCTTTCCAGGGTTCCACCCAGGTATTTCACTCCTCCGTTAAAAATCGATTTCCCTTCCCGGATACAATCATCGAAAAGCATACTGAGAAAAAGATAGTCTGCCGACCTTGCCGCCATATCGTATGCCAATTTTTCCTGACAGGCCAGCTGTTCAACATAGTATTCTACCTGCTTTTTATAGGCTGTAAAGAGTCCGTCGAAGGTTTTAAAACTACCCAGCTGGTTTTCGGGCACTCCCATTGGTTTCCCGGTAACCGGATTTATCCCCCTGCGCAGGGTAACCGACAATGCCTGCAACAAATTGATCACCCCGCTGGGTGTCCCCACGCTTTTGTGGTAAATCACATACTCTCCGCATCCGAAAGGGATATAGTTGATCGCCTCTTCTGTTGGAATAGCAAAAGCTTGTTTAACGGCAGGTATATTAGCCTCGTCGTTATAAAGCAATGGATAAGGATTACCGGTAGCAATAATATCCAGTGCCTTCTGATATAAGGCAGGTTCCTGATCTTTATGGAAACGCAGGGTCAATTGTGGTACGATCCCTTTAACGCGCCGGGTTGTCTCCATAATAATCAGAGCAAGTTGATCAGCATTATTTTCATTCCTTCGTCCTTTTCCTCCGATTATAACCCGGCAATCCCAGATATGACCCTTGGCATCCATCAGGTACCACAAGTTACTTAATAGCCTGATGGCTTCCTCTTCGGTAAGTTCTCCCGAATTTAGATCCTTCACATACAAGTCACCAAGGTACTCATCCATGCGGCCATAATTAAATGTACCGCTTATGTCGGCGTAAAGAAAAACCAACTGAATGGCTTCCCTGAAATTTTGAGGTCTGGTGGATATAATGTTCCGAAGTATACCCTCCATCTTCAATAACTCTTGTTTACGTTTAAGCGTTGCTTTAGAGGCCTGGTTTCCTGCCATATCGGCATAATACAAAATTACTTCAGAGAAGAGTCCGAGTGCCAATTCCATGCTCCGGTATAATTGACCGGCTTCGCTCATTTCCTCAACACGGGTTACGGCATGTTGAATTTCAGTTAATAGTCCCGGAATTCCTAATCGGACAAGCTTATCAAAATCACACTGTGTACCCGACATCCTGTAGAGTGGCGCTCCGATTATGGGTTCATCGCACCAGGCATCAGTGTCCAGAATTTCCTTTATCTTTTGCGGATAGGCATTCCGGGTCTTAACAGCATCGCTTTCTAATCGCCAGAAGGATTTCAATTCTTCAATGATCTCAATATTCGCGGGATCGAGGGCTTTATGTTTTAACAATGGGTTTAATTCATTTTCCTGCATGTAATACCCAAAAAAAGCGTGTGCCTGTGGACCAAAGCCAATTGCCGGGTATCGTTCACGACCGGCAAACAGATCTGTGTCACGGATATCGCAAAAGTATATGGGATATTGCACGCGCAGGCATTCAATTTCTCGAAATCCGACCGGACCCTTTGCATATTTCCTGTAGGTATTGGTAAATTTTTGAAAGAGAAGTACGGTTGCATTGGGATCATGCGTGAATGTATTCTCATCGACGTGCGAAAATACTGAATCAATGCCGGTTGCACCCAATTTCGAACTGTCTAACGACCGGTATTCCGGTGTATTCATTTCTGCATGCCGGTCGCCCTTTTTTATTCTGTTGGTGTTCCCGGGTTGTGCTATGCTTTCTTTCATCTCATTACTATTAATAATACAAACAATCAATTAGCCTCTGGCAACATTTTTTCCGCCCAATTTGCGGATCCGATTAATCCATTCTTCCGCGAATTCCGGAGTTACTGAACCTGATCCGGCCCAACCTGACTCTGTTCCAATTTGTTTATATTTTGTTTCACCAAAGGTATGAAAGGGTATAACCTGTACACCCTGAATAGCCTTCTTTTTACTCAGATCAGCAATGGTTTTAAAATGCATTTCGTTATCGTTTATACCAGGAATAATAATGCACCGCAATACAACATTAGCCTTGGATCGACAAAGCCATTCCAGGTTTTCCAAAACAACCATATTGGATTTGCCGGTATACGATTTGTGAAGAATCTCGTCCGTAAGTTTGTAATCATAAAAGAATAAATCAACAACAGGAAGCAAACGGGTAAACTGTTCCCGGCTTCCAAATCCTTCGGTTTCAAGGCAGGTATGTATATCTTTTTCTTTGGCCCTTTTAAGCAGATCGTATGCAAAATCAAACTGGAACAAAGGATCGCCCCCGGAAAGCGTTAATCCTCCTGAAGAGTTTTTAAAATAGGGTATATCCTTTGAGATATCTTCAATGATCTCGTTACTTTCAGCTTTCCAGCCATAAATTTTCAAGGCTGCATGAGGGCATTCCTCAACACATTTACCACAGGCATTGCACAAGTCGAAGATCACCTGAAGTTTGCCGGACTGAATCTTCAGTGCATGGGTAGGACAAACCTGCAAACAGTCGAAACACTGTGTGCATTTATCTTCATAATAAGCCAGCTGAGGTTTGATGCTAATTGACTCCGGATTGCAACACCAAAGACAGTTGAAGGGACAGCCTTTCAAAAACACCGTAGACCGTATCCCAGGCCCGTCATGCAGTGAAAATCGTTGAAGGTCAAAAATAGTACCTGTCATTGTTTTATAGTATTTCTTTAAATATCAGCGGATTGTTGCCCCTATATTCTCCCTTGCAATATAGTCAATCGAACCATGCCATTGTATTCATAAACCACTGATGTAATGAACAGGGTACATCATCAGTACTAAAGACTGATGAGAAGGGTATTGAACGATCCTGCCTTCAGTTTTGGTGAAACCACTTTCGTTCCGATTTTAATATTGAATTCCCTTTCTTCCCCGCTATGTACTATCAGTACAATACTATCATCGGGGTTTTGAAAAGCCAGTACATCGTCGTATTCTCCTTGTACCTGAAGCATCCTGGCTCCCGGTTTCACATAGTGACTCAGGTGTTTCATTAAATAGTACTCAGGATTGTATTGAAAAGTATTCGATACCGTATCGACTGTGATCAGCGAGTTTTGCTGCCATCCCCAGCGACTGTATCCTCCCTCGGCAAGCGCTATGTTCCAATACATATAGGCGCTAACACCATGGTTGAAATAGTGCTTCATCAGTGTCCAGGCATATTGGCAATAATCCCGGTCGTTTTTACCATCACCGCATTCCTGCTCGGTTTGATAGAGCTTCAGTCCTGGTTATTTTTTGTGCACAGCCGCTATTGCTTCTTTACCAGCCCACTGGAAACCGACACCATTTAAATACCCGCTTGCCTTCGGATCGTTCATAATGGTATCGACCAGGGCTACAGCAGGTCGCTCCATCGTGCCAAACATGATCTCAACCCGTTGCTTTTCCATGGCCGGTCCGAGGTAGTTCCCGATAAAATTGGCCAGTCCGGCAGCAGTCCAGGTGCAACTGGGGAAGATCTGGCAGGAATTAAATTCATTCTGTGGCATGATCATCGAAACTGCAATTCCCTGCGCCCGATATGCTTCTATAAATTTTGAAAAATACAGGGCATATGCTTCCAGGTATACATCTTCCTGAATAAACATATTGGTGCCTTCTTTTCCCTGTCGATCAGCTGATAGGTGGTTGTTAAATTTGGGATCCAGACCCTCCCAGGGAATCCTGCAAGCATAATGCTTATTCCATTTCATCCACGACGGCGGACTCCAGGGAGATGCCCAGATCTTCAGATCCGGATTCTTTTTTAAGGCTTCATGGATAAAGGGTACTAGGGTCTGCAAATCATTTTCAATGCTGAAATTTTTCATTTCAAAGTCTCCTTCGGTCTCATCATAGGAATACCAATCGCGGGAAAAATCATTGGCCCCCACAGGCATACGGCAAATAGTAAAACAGGCACCAAAACCGGGAGTAAACAATTCTTTAAAAACAGGTTCCCGGTCGCTTGCGTCTAAGCGGATTAATGCAGTCCAGCCCAGTTCATTGAAACAAGCACCAAAGCCTTCAATGGTTTGGAGTTTTAATGAAGTATCAATTTGCACATCGTACTGCTCATTCGAAGAACTGAATTTCAATGGCTGCTCCACTACCCATGATTGATCTGCAGTACTTGAAACCCATTCTATTTTTGGGGTACAGGAAACTACAATACCTACAGCGAAAAATAGGATTGTTATATATTTCTTCATGGATTATATATCTGATTAAGTTTTCTGTTTTGTATTGTTTAAAAAAAACTATTTAATTATGCTAATTTAAATTCAATTTCAGCCGGCAAACCGTAATATACTTCACTGCCGTTCCATATTACTTTATAGGTAGCTTTTTGTGAATAAGATGCTATTGATATTACTGCAATAATAGCTAAGAACAACAGCACTTTTTTCATATTGAAAGATTTATTATATTTCAATATAACACTTACAATCCTTGTTTGCATGCCTCAATCAATTCACTCAGTTTACCGGTAGCCAAACCAATACAGGTATCCGCAGCCCCATAATACACCCTGATCTCATCTTTTTCATAATCAGCAATGGATCCGGTGGTGAAAACCACGTTGGGTACACGTCCGTTCAATTCGTATTCGGTATCGGGTGTCAGGATCCAACTGTTCATCCTTCCAATGACTTTTCTTGGATCATCCAGGTCGAGCAACATAGCTGTCAGGGAATAGCGTGATCCATTGCAGGAAGTCATTACACCATGAATAATACATAACCACCCTTCACTGGTTTTGAAGGGTGGAGTAGGTCCTATTTTAGTCCCGAAATGCATTCCGTAGGGCATTTGTACCGGGTAGTGGCTGCCCCAGTGAATGAGGTCTGGAGAATAAGAAATCCAGATAGACCCATCCTCATTGGAGGCACCCATATTATAGGGACGATCCAGCCTTAGGTACATTCCGTTTATTTTTTCCGGAAACAGACAGGGCACCCTGTTTGAGGGCAGGGCAATACAATCGACAAACTCACGCGTTTTAAAGTCTTTCGTTTTTTCCAGCAGTGCTGTAGGACCCTGTGGATGCTGACCGGGACGGACAATGTAATAGGTATCCTCTATTTTGGTGATTCTCGGATCGATGGTCCACCAATCGTAATTCTCATTATAGGGTGCAAAATCCAGCGTGGTGATAAAGGGTTCCTTTTCAATGGTAAAGTCAACACCATTGTCGCTGGTTGCAATATACATCGCACTTTGTAATCCTTTTATTTTAGTCCGGTAACCAACAGGCAGGAGTAATAATGTTTTGCCCTTATACATGGTTTGCCCGCAGTTAAATACCGCATCGGCATAAGGAATATCCTGTGCTGTTATTATCGGATTCCTTGCATGTCGTTTCAAAATAAATTCAGCACTGATTGTTGCATAGCTCATGGTATTTTTTTTAATGTTGTTTTTATAATACTCTTTTCTCACTCAGCTCAGCCTCGATCTCTTTCATTTTTGAATCGTCCAATTTGTAAAACAGAAGTGTCAGTCCGGCAATCACAGCAAGAAATCCGGGTATCATGCTCATCAGCATCCTGATGCCTATGATACTGTTAGAATTTTGAACCATGTTTGCTTTATACCCAAAAAATGTCAATAGTAATCCTGAAAATGCGCCACCTATGGCCCAGCCCATTTTATGCGAAAACAGTGCTGCAGAAAACACCAGACCAGTTGCTCTTCTGTTGTTCTTCCATTCGGAATAATCGGCGGTATCGGCATACATGGCAAAAAGCACCGGAAATGAGGTGGCCCCGATAAAGGCCGATAATATTTGAAAAGTATACATCAACCATAGCTGATCAGGAGCAGGAATTATCATTGCCGACATAAAAATCCCGTTTCCAATCATGCTATAGATGAATAGCCTCTTTTTACCAAATATTGCAGTCAACTTTTTTGTCAGCAAAATTCCCGACATGCTGGTAATTGTGCCGATAACCAAAAAAACAGAAGCAAGTTCCTTATTCCCAACGTAATATTTAAAATAGTACACTGTCGATCCCATTTTCAACGAAACCCATATTAGCGTTATTATGGTACTCAACAGCAATATCCACCAGGGTCCGTTATTCAGCAGATCTTTAACATCTCTTTTTACTGAAGTCTGGCTAATTCTCGGCGTAACCCTTTCCCTGGTCGTAAAGAAGCACAGTAAAAACATAGCAGTAACAAATACCGAAAAAAATATGGCCGTCAATTGAAATCCTTTCGATTCAACACCCCGCCCCCAGAATGCCACCAAAGGCAAAGTAGCCGCTTGCACGATAATACCGCCAATGTTTGAACCAAATGTCTTATACGCCGATGCACTGGTACGTTCCAGGCTGTTTGAAGTCAATACCCCCAATAATGCATTATAGGGCACATTAATAAGACTATACGATAGATTTAACAGTGAATATGTGATATAGGCATAAATAAGTTTCTGTTGCGAAGGCAGATCAGGTGCGGTAAAGGTTAAAATACCGATTATACCAAAAGGCAGGGCCATCCATAAAATATAGGGTCTGTATTTTCCCCAGCGTGTAGTGGTCCTGTCGGCAAGTATGCCAATAACCGGATCGCTGAATGATTCCCACAGCCGGGTTATGCCTATCATCGTTCCTGCTGCTGCTGCTGTTATCCCAAAAACATCGGTATAATAATACAGCAAATACAACATAAACATATTAAAGTACAGGGATGAGGCCACATCTCCCAAACTGAAACCTATCTTTTCTTTAATTGATAGTTTTGCGTTATTTTTTACCATTCCCATTGTTTTAAGAAGCTTGTCCGGGGTTCCGTAACGGATACCTCAACTCAACAATGCGGGTTGCTTCTGTTAATTATTTAATCGTTTGCTCCAATTCCTCTACCAGCAGCCTGGCTTCATTTATATAGTTGATACAATACCTGATATTGAACTCGCCCGGTTTTTGAGGCGGAGGAGGCCAGCGTCCATCTGAATTTTCAGCACAGGTTAGGGCAAACCAGGCAGTCCTGATTTTTTCTTTATGCCGGCCATTTGAAATTTTTTCCAGCCGGGTCAATCGTTTACTCAGATCTTTACAAACCGGATCCCACTCCAGTGAGGTTGGAGTCTGCGCCCATTTTGAAGCCCTAGTCCTGTGCCAGGCCATATCATCGTCGATACGAAAATTGAAATCCTGAATAGTCGGTAAGGTTTTCACTGCTTCTGAAACCGTCATAAATCCTTTATCCAACTGATAGATCCCCTTGATCAGTTTGCACAAACGTTCGTGGGAAGGATTGGCCAAAAAGAATTCATCTTTGTTGTAATATTTCACCAGGAAGTAGCCGCTTGTGCCTATGTATTCTGCATCGTCGGCATAGGTTAACAGAAATCCATCACCCTTTTTGCCGCTCCAATACCTGATGTTCTCAATGATCTCATCCAGTTCAACGGCATGTTCTTCATGTAAATCTCCATACAAGGCCTTGTATTTGGGATTCTCTTTCATGGCTGCCATTAAATAAAACAGGAACTTATTGCTTACCCTGTCGGTGCGGAAAATACCTGTTAATCCATCCATGATTTTCACCGGGAAATGGAGTTCTTTTGAATCGGGATCCACATCATAAAAGGGCAGAGAATGGCCGTAAGGCCCTTTGCCCGCTTCGTACTCCCTGATCCGGGAATTGTTTGAAATAAGGTAAGCATCCCAGTCAACTACCAGGTTTTTAAATCCGGCCTCCTTATACATCTTTGGGATATCCTGCCGCCAGCCACATTCCGGATTCCAGCCTGATTCCGGTGCAAAACCAAGGATCTTCTGGTACGATTCCAGGGTAAATTCCAACGACCTGAGGCCATCGCGGTATGGAAAATTGGGCAGCATAAGATGGGGATAAGGACTGGCGAGCACCTCACACTGACCGCAGTCAACAGCACTTTTCAGCTTTTCGATCACATCAGGGCAATATTCATGAATTTTATCCAGTGTATATCCCGAGGCCTCAAAACAATAGGGAATCCCCTTCAACTCATTCTCATACAAATTAAAAATCCGTGCATAACTCTCCCTGATCACAAACTCATAGCGCTCTGCTTCAAGTCCCGAATAATTCAGATTTGCATGGTAAATGGCAATGTACTTCATACTAAATTAATGAAATAGTAATTGACTTCCCGGAAGATCATGACCTTTCAAAGCCGGATGTTTTACCCCGATTGCAGTTGGATAATACGACATACCATGATAGCATTTGGCAAAAACCGTATCACTGTTTACAATTAACCGTTTTAAAATTTTTGCGAACTCCCGCGGTTTAAAATCCAGTGCCACATCATCTATATATGGAGAGGAATGAAAATCCAAATGCATTTGTCGCTGATATTCCTGTAACATAGTCGCATATTTACGCTTACAAAGCTAAGCTATGCCCTGCTTGTGCTCACTTTCAATTGTTACATAAGATAGCGTTTATGTTACCTCAGGGAGTAAAATGTTACAAATGCCTGTAAAAAAGGAATAGCAATGATTAAATGGGGCCCGGGGAAGAGCTGATCAAATCTGATCGCCTTCCTGGAATTCAGAAGGAGACTTTTTAAATGCTTTCTTGAAACATTTCGCGAAGTAAACAGGATCTTTAAATCCCACCTCATAGCAAATTTCAGATACATTCTTCTTTGACCTGGCAAGAAGCTGGGCCGCCCTTTTTAAGCGAATTCTTTTGATAAAATCACCGGGCGATTCGTCGATAAGCGCATGCAACTTGCGGTATAAATGCACCCGGCTTAAACCGATTTCCTGCGAGAATACTTCAACAGAAAATTCCGGGTCCTGAAGCCTGGCCTCAACAATATCGAGTGCTTTCTTTAAGAACTTTTCATCTTCATTCTCAATTTCAATTTCACTGCCCTCAATAACCACCCTGCGCATATACTTTTCTTTTAGTGCTTTTCTGCCCTCCAGCAGGTTTTTTATTTTTAGCTCCAGCACATCAAAATTGAATGGTTTGGTAATATAGTCATCTGCTCCTGCCTGCAAACCTTCAACTCTATTGGTATCAGAAGTCTTAGCTGTTAAGATAATGACCGGAATATGATTGGTGCTGATATTGTTTTTAAGTTCCCGAAGTAATTCAATTCCATCTATGCCAGGCATCATCAAATCGGATATGATAAGGTCGGGCATCTCCTTGTTTGCGATTTGAATCCCTTTTTCCCCGTTTTCAGCCTCAAAAACATGGTAACCACCCGATAGCATCCTGGCAATATAGCTTCTCAGTTCAATATTATCCTCAACGAGAAGCAAGCTGGGTTTGTTTTTTGACTTTAATTCGTTTTCGAGTTGCCGGTCTACCCGGTCGATTCCGTCGGAAAGAAGTTCGTTCTCATCTTCAGCTAGGCCCGCCATTTCGCCGGAGGAAGAATCGTTCACAGGTAAATAGACATGGAAAGTTGCTCCTACGCCTTTTTCACTTTCCAGGATTATCCTGCCTTTATGCAATTCAACAAAGTCTTTTGCAAGGGATAATCCGATCCCGGTACCCTCATGTTTCAGCTTGGATGAGCTTCCTCCCTGGTAAAAACGCTCAAAAACCTTATCCTGTTCTTCCAACGAAATCCCACATCCGTTATCCCGGACAGAAATTACTACAAATTCATTCGCCTCAGATTCAGACGCTCCCGATAGTTCGATCTGAACATTTGTTTCCCTGTGAATACTGATATCGATACTTCCCTGATCGGGAGTATATTTAAATGCATTGGAAAGAAGATTGAAAATTATTTTATCAATTTTATCCTGATCGAAATCCATCATAATTTCTTCATCCGAACAGGCAAAAGTCAGTGAGATATTGCGCAGCTTCGCCATATCTTCATATGATTCCAGTATTTGTTCAACAAATCTCCTGAGATCGCCATGAGTAAGTTCCAGTTTTAAATTCCCTGTTTCCTGCCTCCTGAGATCCATAATCTGATTGATCAGCTTTAATAAGCGGGTGGCATTTTTTTCGATTACTTTTAACTGATAGAGTTTATCTGGATTAGCTTCAGTTTTCATCAGACGCTCCAGGGGAGCGATAATCAGTGTGAGGGGGGTGCGTAAATCATGGGAAACATTGGTAAAAAATCGCAGGCGTAACCTGTCAAGTTCTTCTCTTTTCTTTAGTTTGTATTGCTCAAACTGGTAGGCACTTTTTTCTTTCTCGCGCGTAAGCACAACCTTTCTGAATAGTATATAGGTAAAAACAATAATGATAAAATAGATCACAAAGGCCAGCTTGGTTTTCCAGTAGGGTGGCGCCTGGTTGATGATCAGCGACGCAATATCCTGTCCCCATTCCTGATTGGTGTCTCTCGCCCGGACTTTAAAGGTATAGGTACCCGGTCTTAAATTCGTATAGGTTGCACTTCTTTTATTTCCGACATAGTTCCAGTCATCGTTGAATCCTTCCAGTTTATAGGCATATTCGGTTTTATCAGAAGAAAGGTAATTAATACCCACATATTCTATGGTAAATACACTCTGTTTGTGGGTAAGATTGATTTGATCTGCAAAACTGATATTTTCTTTCAACGGGCTACCTTCTTTTCCGGGAAGTTGTACTTCGTTAAAGAGCAGTAGCTCTTTAAGAATAACATTAGGTTTATTTTTGATAATGGTGACCTTTTCTGGATCAAATGCATTGAACCCACCTATTCCTCCAAACAAGATAGTGCCATTTTCAAGTTTAAGGCTGGCATTGGCATTATACTGGCTCCCCTGTAAGTGATATTTTGTATCAAAGTTTTGTACCGTATTCGAATCGGGATGAAACCGGATCAATCCAGTATTCGTACTCAACCACAAAAATCCCCTTTTATCTTCCTGAATATCATATATGGATTCGTTCATAAATCCTTCTTTCAATCCATAGTGAATGAACTTATTTGATTTTCTGTCAAATAAATTCAGTTTTTCCCCGGTACCTATCCAGATCCTTTTTTTGGAATCCTCAAAAATGGAATACACAAAATTACTGGAAAGTGAGTTGTTATTGGCATCTTCGCGCCGGATGGCATAGAAAAAATTACCTTTATGTACAATTAGTCCGTTACCACCAGTTGCCAGCCACAAATTATCTTCCGTATCCTTTAGAATCTTGATAATGTAATAGACTTCAGAAGCGTTTCTCAGGGCTTCGTCGGTATTGATGCGTACAAATTCCTGCTTTGCGTCATGAAACATGACAATTCCTTCACTAAAGCAACTGATCCAGAGATTATTGTCTTCATCGCAAAACAAATTAACAAGATAATTACTGCTAAGGGAGCTGTTATTGTTGGGTATATTCTTATACTGTTTATAGCTGCCTGCAGACGGATTGTATTTTATTAAACCATCACCCCAGGTAGCTATCCAGATATTCCCCTTCCTGTCGGAAACAATACTCATTGCAACGTTTGAACTGAATCTGAAGGGAGCATTTCCCGTGTTTAATGACCTGACTTTTTTAAATCCGGAGTCAAAAATATCTATCCCGCCTCCATCTGTGCCAATCCAGATATTATGTGCTGCATCCTCACAAAAAGCCCTGATGTTATTATCACTTAAGCTCAATTCATCATTGGGAATATGTTGAAATAAGGAAAATCCCAGACTTTTCGGGTAAAATCTATCCAGGCCACTAAAATGCACTCCCAGCCAAAGAAGTCCGTTATTATCTTCAATTATTTCAGATATTGAATTACTCGATATACCATGCGGTTGGAACTCCTGCTTCAGATAAGTAGTAACCGACTGGTTTTGTTCATCGTAAAGTTTTAGTCCGTAATTCTCCGTGCATAACCATAATTCATCTTTGCGGTCCCGAAGGATCTTATTTATTTTGATATTATTGCTTACTGCGCCATCAATATTAATTCGTCGATTTTTATAATTCGTGGTATTTAGCCGGTTTAGTCCCCTGTCCATCGTACCAATCCATAAAATACTATCCTTTTCGAAATACAGCGATTTTATTCCATTGCTGGATAGAGAGCTCTCATCGAGTGGATTTCTTTTCAGATCGATAAATGTATTGTCATTCGGGTTACAAATTTTTAAGCCCTCGTTTTCCGTGCCTATCCATAAAACATTTTTGTTGTCAAAACACAGGCATCGGATAATTAGTTTTTGTGAAGGTTTATTCGCTCCGCAAAAAAAGCCATCGGTGATTCGTTCCTGGTCAAGGGAGTATTTGAAAAGTCCTTCATGGGATGCAATCCAGATATTTCCCTGATCGTCCCCCTTAATATCATATATAGTTAGTTCATTAAAATCAACCGGATAGTTATTGGAATCCAATATATGCAGAAACACTCTGTTTTTATAATTATAAATGGAAACCCCTTCAGCGATTGAGCCGATCCAGATATTCCCTTTTATATCAAGATATAAACACGAGATATAACTTTTTTTAAGGGAATTAGTCCCATCAAGGTATTTATATTTTGTAAAGGTATAGCCGTCAAATGAATTCAAACCGTCCCGCGTACCAATCCAGATCAGTCCCAGCGAATCCTGCAGCAGGCATTCCACGTTACTCTCCGATAATCCATCCCTCACCGACAGGTTAAAAAACCACAAATCGTTATTCTCCTCGGCCTTAACAAGGCTGAAAATAGTTAAAGCTACCAATAAGCTGGCGATCAAAGCTATTCTTCCGGTACCTCGGCTCATGAATCGTATTTGATTCAAAATTGCTCTAATTATTTCATTTTTTACCTATAAGGTAACAATTTTACTCTAACTGGTAACATTTGTTCTGGTATGTTTTAATAAAAAGAGCGGGTCTGAAGCGATGAATTCAGTGCGGTTATAAAACAGTGCTTTTTCTTCCAGCAGGTCTTTGATCAGGATCAGGTCATGCTTCATCGGCAGTTCCCCGGATTATCGGATGATTTGTCCGTCTCTCATGGTCAGGGTCCGGTCAGACATAGCAGCGAGGTCCTTGTCGTGGGTAACGATCACGATGGTCTGCTTGAATCGGTCGCGGAGAGAAAAGAACAATTCATGCAGTTCTTTCCTGTTTTGTGAGTCGAGGTTGCCTGAAGGTTCATCGGCCAGGATGATATCGGGACTGTTGATCAGGGCCCTGGCAACGGCTACCCGCTGTTGTTCACCCCCTGACAGCTCGCCCGGTTTGTGATCGAGCCGGTGTCCCAGTCCCAGAAAATCAAGCAGTTCCTTTGCCCTTTTTTCTGTTTCCAGCCTGGGAGCTTTCCTGATATAGGCCGGGATACAAACATTTTCGATGGCTGTGAATTCCGGGAGCAAATGATGAAACTGGAAAACAAATCCGATATGCTGATTCCTGAAACGGGAAAGATGTTTCTCTTTCAACCCGTATACCTTATTCCCATTGATGGCAACTTCTCCGGAAGTGGGATTCAGCAAGGTACCCATAATATGGAGGAAGGTCGTTTTCCCGGCTCCGCTGGGCCCGACCAGCGTGACAATCTCCCCCTTGCTGATGGATACGTCAATCCCTTTCAACACCTGCAGTTCTCCAAAATTCATGGTTATATTGCGGGTTTCGATCATCATTCGGAAAAAAATGTTAGCATGAAAGAAGTCTTATTTTATCAGGAAGGATTAATGTCCTTTTTAATATCGCTTTTAATATCGTTAACCTCCTTGGTCATCTCTTTTGTGCTTTCGTTGATTTCGCGCTTGATATCATCGGTGGCTTTCTTGAATTCGTTCAGACCTTTGCCAAGACCCTTTGCAAAATCAGGCAGTTTCTTTGCTCCGAAAAGCAGAAGGAACACCAGTAAAACCACAACGATTTCACCGCCGCTGATAAATAAAAGGGATTCCTGCATGGACTTCAAATTCTGTAACAAATATAGCAAAGTTTGGATTGTGCGCAGATGTTTTAAGAAAGGGATTTTGAGGAAGGGGAAGAGGCTAAACGGTAACCCTGCCTGCCGGCAGGCAGGCGGTAACCGGTAAACTATAGTCAGGGTACAATAAAAAATGTCAGACACTTTAGGGTATCTGACATTTTTAATTCAACCAGATTATGCTTTGGTTACGGATTCTCTTATCGCTTTTGGCTGTGTGTCAAATACCAACGCAGTTGCAATGAAAATGGTCGAATACGTACCCGAAATCAATCCGAGCAGCAGCGCAAAGGCAAATCCCATGACACTTTCCCCGGTAAAGATGAAAATAATGATTACCGTGAGCAATACGGTCAATGAGGTAATGATGGTCCGGCTCAGGGTATCATTCAGCGCTGTATTCATCAGGTCTTTGTAACCTCGTTTCGGATGCAGTTTCCTGTGTTCGCGGATACGGTCAAAGATTACCACGGTATCATTTACCGAATAACCTATAATGGTTAAAATAGCCGCAACAAAGGTTTGATC
>Ga0105100_10001258_pt1 | contig 15004 bp, 13 predicted proteins | sample PPLLak12cMay2015_2_FD_87033 | JGI IMG/M metagenome (GOLD analysis project Ga0105100, IMG submission 87033) | Freshwater sediment microbial communities from Prairie Pothole Lake near Jamestown, North Dakota, USA - PPLs Lake P8 Core (1) Depth... | ecosystem: Environmental > Aquatic > Freshwater >...
CGGAAAACGATCTGGATCTGATCCACCCTGAGCACATGCTGGTCTATTTCAAGATCTCGGAGCTCTTTGATGCTCTGGATCAGCTCAAGGCCGAGGACATGAGGTGGCTGCGTTATGTGAAGCACCAGCTTCTTCTGGACCGGCCCCGAGAGCAGCGAGAGCTCCTGGATCGCGGGATGTTTGTGAATCATTGAGTCTCCTCCCGTTCATGGGTGGCGGAGCCTGGCTCCATCCTTGACGCGCTCACTGCCCTGATCAGCCGCAAGTCCGCACCCACCATGCGTTTCATCACAATTCACTTTACAGATTGGGCATTCTTTTGATAGTGGCTTGTGTGACTCCTTTCACGATTCTGCTATCTTTCTGCGACCAGTGTGCATGCGGGGGCTCCAGTGGGCAAAGTTGGATCCGGTGTGCAGGCGATGGAGCTGCACCCATCTCACCACCATTCTTAGTCCGTCGGGCCGGAGGGGGCCTGCGGCGGAGACTCCCCGTCATCGGAGGGGCTGGACGCGAAGTGAGCCGATGGAGGTCTTTGAGCCGTTTCTTATCCAGGGGGCATGGTGAGGAAACGGGTTGGGATTCACTGCGGATGGATGTTCCGTGGCCGCGTGAGCGGTTCATGGATCATGAATGCGGGGCATGTGCAGTGTGGAGCCCCTTGCCTTGGGCAAGGGACAGCGGGAAAGGGTGTTGGGTGCTTCTAACCAGATTGGAGGGGGAAATGAGGAAGAGAGGGCTGGTTGGTGGTTTGGTTGCGGGGCTGCTGGGTCTTTTTTCATTCGTATCCATGTCGTACGGAGCCGGTTTCGCGCTCTACGAAGGGAGTGCGCGAGCCAACGCCATGGGCGGAGCCATGGTGGGGAAGGCGGATGACCCATCGGCCATCTTCTACAATCCTGCGGGCATCACTCAGCTGAAGGGCACTCAGTTCATGACCGGCGCGACGGCCATCATCCCCGGGACCGACGTGACCACCAAGAACGATCCCCTGAGAGGAGGCCGCACCGAAACGACGCCCACGGAGTCCAACGTGTGGCTGCCGCCGCACATCTACATGACGCATCAGCTGTCGGATCAGTTTTACCTGGGTTTTGGCGTCATGGGTCTTTTCGGTTTGGGAACGGAATTCGATCCCGACTGGCCAGGGCGATTCAACAGCTACAAGGCCGTCATCCAAACCCTCACTTTCAATCCGAACATTGCCTGGAAGATCAACGATCAGCTGTCCGTTGCCGCCGGCATCGATGTCATGTGGTTCGATCTGGAGCTCCGGAACAAGATTCTTCTCGGGGTCACGCCCAATGGGCCGATCGAGACCGACCAGCGGCTGACGGGCGACTCGTTCGGGTATGGCGGCAACGTGGCCATCCACTATCGCCCGTGTCAGTGGGCTGCTCTGGGAGTGTCCTATCGGAGCCGCATTGACCAGGATGTGGAGGGGCGGGCGAAATTCGACGGGATTATCAACGACACCGATGCCGAGGGCTCCATCACCCTTCCCGACGAGGTGTACATGGGCCTCGCGATCTACCCGATGCCGAAGTTGAGCCTGGAAGTCGGTGCAATCTGGACCAACTGGAATACGTTCGACAAACTCGTGATCGATTACAACGAGCCTCTTCTGGGCAGGATCAGCCAGGTTGAGCGCGAGAAGAACTGGCATGATGCCTGGCGGATCTTCTTCGGGGCGGAGTACAAGGTCAATGATATGCTGGACCTGCGGGTAGGTTATGTTTACGACGAGGAGCCCATACCGGATGAGACTGTGGATTACCTGGTTCCCGCCAACGACCGCCATCTGTTCAGCTTCGGCCCCGGCATTCACTGGTGTGGGTGGACTCTCGATCTCTCCTACACCTACCTGCTGGTCACGGATCGCACGGTGGATGCCACCGGCCGGTTTCCGGTCGACAGGGTCCTGGATTCGGAGTTTGAAGACGGCCATGCGCATCTGATCGGGTTGAGCGTGAGCCATCAGTTTTAGCTTTCTCGAGAAGATCTGAAATCCTCATGACGGGGCGACAGGTCCATCGGGCCTGCTCGCCCCGGTCGCCGGCGATCCCGGAAGCTGGATCGACCGTCCTTCCAGTGAAGACGGGTGCCAGGCAGCCCCTGAACAATGAAAAGGCTCACCGGGGCTGGTCTTCAACTCGAAACCCGAAACTCGAAACCCGAAACTTGTCGTAGCAGTGTGGTGAGGAGCGGTGATGGCTGAAGATCTGAAGAAGATGTATCGTACCGTCATGGAGGATCACTTCCCGGAGTCCATGAGGATATCCTACGGGGATCAGGAACTGGTCTATCGCAAGCGGGCGTGGAAGTTTCCCGACTCCAAATCGGGGGAGCTCATTGAGAAGGGGCTCCGTTATGGGGAGAACCCGGGGCAGGAATCCGCACTGTATGAGCTGGTGGGCGGGAACCTGACTCTCGGCGGGTGCCGATTCATCGATCCCGGCCATGGGCTGGTGAGCGCCATCCGCGAAGAGGACATGCTCCAGGAGGGGAAGCATCCCGGCAAGATCAACCTGACCGATCTCGACAACGGTTTGAATATCTTGAAGTATCTCATGGCCAAGCCTGCTGCGGTGATCCTCAAGCACAACAATCCCTGCGGAGCGGCTTACGGCCAGTCCCTGACCGATGCCTACCACCGGGCCAACCGGGCCGACCGCATTGCCGCGTTCGGCGGCTGTCTCGTGGTCAATCGTCCGGTGGACAAGGCCACGGCGGCCCTCATTGCCGAAAACTACCTGGAGGTGGTCGCCGCACCGGATTACGAGGAAGGCACTCTGGATATCCTCAAGAGCCGCTCCAATCTCCGGATCATCCAGGTGTCCCGGATCGACCGGCTGGCGGATTACGTGAGCCGGCGCTTTGTGGATTTCAAGTCCCTGGTGGACGGCGGGATCATCGTCCAGCAGTCCCCCCTGAACAAGGTGCTGGGGCCGCAGGATCTCAAGCTGGCCGAGACAACCCACGAAGGCAAAGTCTACCGCATCGGGAGAGAGCCCACCGAGGGCGAAATGAACGACCTGCTTTTCGGCTGGTTCGTCGAGCAGGGAGTGACGTCCAACTCGGTGCTTTACGTGAAAGACGAGTGCACGGTGGGCATCGGGACGGGCGAGCAGGACCGGGTGGGCGTAGCCGAAATCGCGGTCTTCAAGGCGTACCAGAAATACGCCGATGCGCTCTGTTTCGACCGTCACGGGATTCCGTACAAGGATCTCGAGCATGCCATCGAAAAGGGCCGGCGGCCGGCGGAGGAAAAGGAAGCCATCGACCGGGAGACCCAGGATGCCCATGCGGGACTTCGCGGGGCCGCCATGGTGTCCGATGCCTTCTTTCCCTTCCGGGACGGGATCGATGTGGGACTCCGCCAGGGAATCACCGCCGTGGTTCAGCCCGGGGGCTCCATGCGGGACTGGGAGGTCATCGAGGCCTGCAACGAGGCCAACGCCACCATGGTGCTCACGGGGCAGCGCGCCTTCAAACACTGAACAAATGCTGAATCGGGTTGGAATTCACCGCAAAGGCGCGAAGGTCGCAAAGGGTTCCTCTGCGTCTCCGCGTCTCTGCGTGAGAAGGGTTTCTTGAGCCTTTTCAGTCTCGAGCTGAAGCTTCCCCCTGCCCCCAGGCATCTGCTGCGCTTGCGTTCTGGTGAACCATCCGGCTCACGGCGCGCAGCAGTCGCTCCGGTTCCCTTCCCTGGAATATGTTGCGGCCGATGGCGACCCCTCGAACGCCCGATCGAAGCGCCTTCTCGATACGTTGGAGAAAATCCAGCGGATCGTCCTTTTTGCTTCCCCCCGCCAGCACGACCGGCACGGAAACGCTCTTCACAATGGTTTGAAGGATCGACTGATCCTGCGGATTGGGGATCTTGATGAGATCGGCACCCAGCTCCCCCGCCAGCCGGGTGCAGTGGGCAATGGCCGTATCGGGCGGCGGCGAAGCGATCGCTGCCCCGCGAACATAGATCATGACCAGGAGCGGGATCTGCCACTGGGAGCACGCCGCCCCCACGCGGCCGAAGTCCTCGAGCATCTCCGGTTCGTGCTCATCCCCGAGGTTGATGTGGATGGACACTCCGTCCGCTCCCCGTCGGATGGCCTCTTCAACGGTGCCGACGAGCACTTTGCGGTGGAAGGCCGGCCCCAGCTGGGTGCTGGCCGAAAGATGCATGAAAACGCCCGGGAGCGACCCCGTCATCGGTTCGAGGAAACGCATCATGCCTTTATGGAGGACAAAGGCGTTCGCGCCGCCGCTCACCCCCAGCCGGATGACCCGGTCCATGTCCTCCAGTCCGGGGATGATCCCGCAGCTGACGCCGTGATCCAGCGGGAAGACCACGATCCTCCCGGAAGGGGAGCCCATGAAACGCTTCAAACGAAGCACCTTGCCGTTCATGACCCTATCTCCTGAAGCAATGGCTGATGCTCCTTGACGGCACCTGCACGCATCAACCGGCTCTGCCCGGCTCGAAACCTGCCACCAGTAACCCGAAACTCGAAACCCGAAACCCGAAACGTCCGTCCGCACCGGCTCATGCGACGGACTCGAAAGGGGAGCAAAGCTCAAGGGGGGGAACTCTGGGGATCTCTCCCGTTTGTGTCAGAAGCTGGAAAAAGAGCCTGAGCCCTTCCTGTTCGTCGGCGTCCAGATCGAAGCACAGGCCCCGGTAATATTCCTCGGCCTCGTCCCTCGTGAGCGGTCCCTTCTGGGCCGCAAGGCCGGAGATCAGCTCATGGTTTCGGCAGCCCCACTCCCTGGCCGTGCAGAGCACACGGATGGCGTCCAGCAGCGCACCATTCCAGCGTTCAATGGCCGTCCGCTGGATCACCCACAGGGCAAACACAAAGGAAAGCCCCGTCCAGGAGCTCCAGGCTTCTCCGAGGTCCATTCGAAAGGGAAAATCGCGGCGCTCCTGGAGCCTCAGAGCCTCGTCCCCGATGGCCAGGAAGGCGATGGGTGGATTCTCCCGCCGGATCGACTCGGTGCAGTTGCCCGGTGTGACCCGGGCCTCGATATTGAGGTGAAGCTGGAAGAGCACCTGGAGCAGGGCCACCGAGGTGTGGGACTGGGTGCTGGCCAGGATGGTCTCCCCTGAAAGATGCTCAATGGGCACGCGGCTGAAGAGCACCACGCTCCGGACCGGACCGCGGCAGCTGATGGAGAGGTCGGGGAGCACGAAGTAACGATCGGGATTCCGGGCGTATTCGATGGAGGAGACCACGCTCAGTTCCAGGTCCCCCAGGGCCATGAGTCGGTTCAGCTGGGCCGGCGTCCCGGAGACGATCTCGAATGGATGGGCGATGATGCCCGTCTCGAGCGGGTAGTAGATGGGCAGAACGTTCAGGTATCCAATCTTCCCGAGCCTCAAACGCTCGTGCATGAGCTGACCCATTTCCATGCTCCTCGTTTTCCCTGAAGGAGGATTGATGCCGCAAGGTCGTTGCGGGAAACGGATTCCGGAATGGCAGTTGCGAGGATCCGGGAGGATTTCCCGGGCTCGATGCTGCCGAAAAGTTGTGCCTGACCGACGGCCCTGGCGCCGCCCAGCGTGATCATGGTCAGAACGGTTTCGGGCGGGATATTTGGATACTGATCCAGGGTGAAAGCGGCCTCCTGGAAAAGATCGAGGTCGCTGTTGCTGGCCAGGCTGTCGGTCCCCAGTGCCGCAACGAGCCCCAGCTCCAGCGCCCTGGGAATATCGGGCCGTCCGGCGCTGAGGTTGTGGTTGCTGCGCGGGCAGAAACAGACTGATACCCCGCGCTGCCGGGCAATCTCCCAGTCGTCGGCATCGAGATGCACGGCATGGACCAGAAGCGTCCGACGGTCCAGCACTCCGAGCCGATCCAGGTAGGCCAGTGGGCTGACGCCCGGGGGGCTCCAGCGGCTCACCCAGCGCCCCAGTCCTTCGAGGAGATCCCGGCAGAAGCCGTTCCCGCTCCGGATAAACTCAACCTCCTCCCGATGCTCGGCCACGTGCATGCTGAACGTGCGGCCGGTCCTCCGGCACCATCCCTTGGCGTCCCGAAGGACCTCCGGGGAGGTCGAATAGACCGCGTGGCCCGCCAGGCTCATGGCCGGGCTCTTCCGGGCCGAGGAGGCGAAAGCGTTGAGCATCTCCATGCCGACGGCGTCTGTGAGTCCCTGTCGATCGAAGCCCAGAACCTCGAAAAACACGTGGCGGGCTGTGCCGGGGACGTTTGTGCTCGAATCGAGACAGGAGCCGTTGTTGATGTCGCCGCAAAGGGCGGTCCCGTTTGCGGCCAGTCTGTCCAGCCCGCGGACGACGCTTTCGCACATGGAATCGATGTTGAAGGCGGACCTGTGCTCAAAGACCTTCCTGAGCCATGCCGGGAATCCCGGTTGAGGCAGCGGGATCAGGCCTTCGAAGCCGGTGAGCTCCAGGTGCGTATGAGCGTTCACCAGACCCGGGAGCAGGGCGGCGGTCCCGTGGTCTATCTCGAGGACCCCGACGGGGGCCATTTCCTTGACCTTCGAATATTCTCCGGTGGCGACGATGCGCTCTCCCTGCACGAGCACCGCCCCGTTCTCGATGGAAGGAGCGCTCACGGGCACCAGCCAGGCGGCACGATGCAGCATCATGGACTCAGCTCTGGTCACGATCGGACTCCTCCACCGGCCCGTAGGCCATGGTGCGCTGCCGCGGCTTGAAACCGGCGGCCTCGATGATCCGTCGGATCTCCCGGACCGACAGCCGAAAGTGGACCCCCGCCGCGGCCACGACGTTTTCCTCGATCATGGTGGAGCCGAAGTCGTTGGCGCCGAACTGGAGGGCCAGCTGCGCGACCTTCGGCCCCATGGTGACCCAGGAGGCCTGCACGTTGTCGAAATTGTCGAGAACGAGCCGCGAAACGGCCAGAAGCCGCAGGTAGGAAACGGCGGTCTCGGGGGACCGGCGGATGGAGGTGTTTCCGGGCTGGAAAGCCCAGGGAATGAAGGCCGTGAAGCCGCCCGTGCGGTCCTGGAGCTCGCGCAGGGCCAGCAGGTGCTCCAGTCGATGACACGGCTCCTCCTCGTGCCCGAACATCATGGTGGCCGTTGTGCGCATCCCCTGGTGGTGAGCCTCCTCCATGACGCCGAGCCATTCGGAGGCGGAGCACTTGTTCGGAGAGACGGCCTTTCGGACCGAGTCCACGAGGATTTCGGCTCCGCCACCGGGAATGGAATCCAGCCCCGCGGCCCTGAGACGCTCAATGACCGTTCGGACGTCAACCCCCTCCAACCTGGCGAAATGGACGATCTCGGGAGGCGAAAAAGCGTGGATGTGGATGGGATACCGGTCCTTGATGAACCGGAGCATCTCCTCGTAGAAGGAAAGGGGCAGCGTCGGATGGTGGCCTCCCTGCATGAGGATCTGAGTTCCGCCGAGCCCCAGGGTCTCCTCGATCTTTCCGGCCAGATCCTCCCGCGAGAGCACGTAACCCCCTTCCTGGTCCGGAGCACGGAAAAAGGCGCAGAAGCGGCATCCACACACGCAGATGTTCGAGTAGTTGATGTTGCGGTCCACGACATAGGTGACGACGGGGTCCGGATGCTTTCTCAGGCGAAGGGAATGGGCCGCCTGCCCGAGCCCGAAGAAGTCCGCCTGCCCGTAGATGTCCGCCGCCTCGTCGATGCTGAGCCGCTCCCCGAGGGCAGCCTTCTCCAGTAATCTTCCCGTTTCCATCGTTCCTTCGCGCTCTTCGCGTCCTTCGTGGTGAATGAAGCTTTTCCTCATCTCACCCGCGTTTCACCGCATTGAAAAAACAATCCCGCTCCACCGGCCTGAAGCCGCCCTCCCGGATGATGCGCTCGAGCTTTCTCCGTGTCAGGGCCTGTTCCGATTCGGCGCCTGCCATGTGGCCGATCTTCTCCTCGATGACGGTGCCGTCGAAGTCGTCGGCGCCGAAATAGAGAGCCACCTGCGCGAGCTTCACCGTGAGCATCACCCAGTAGGCTTTGATGTGGGGCACGTTGTCCAGCATGAGCCGGCTCACGGCCATGGTCTTGAGATCTTCCACCCCGGTCGTGGGCTGCGCATCCTTGATTTGAGTGTTGGCCGGCTGGAAGGGGAGGGGGATGAAGCAAACCAGCCCACCGGTTTCATCCTGGAGCCGACGCAGGGCGTCCAGGTGCTCGATCCGCTCCCGCTCCGTCTCGAGGTGGCCGTACAGCATGGTGGCGTTGGTCTTGATCCCCATTTGATGCGCTTCGCGAGCGACGTCGAGCCAACCCTGACCGCTCAGCTTCTCCGGGCAGAGCAGGGCGCGAATGCGCGTGCTGAAGACTTCCGCTCCCCCGCCCGGAAGCATGTCGAGCCCCGCAGCCTTGAGCCGGGTGAGGACTTCTCGCGTGCTGATGCCTTCAAGCTTTGCGAAATGGGCGATCTCAACGGCTGTGAAGGCCTTGATGCGGATCTCCGGGCGGAGCGTCTTGATGCGCCTCAGGGCCTCTTCATAGAAGCTGAAGGGCAGGTCCGGGTGACAACCCCCCACGATGTGCACCTCGGTGATGGGGTCGTCGGTGCGGGCTTTGACCTTGTTCAGAATGTCATCCACGTTCAGCTCGAACGCCAGGGAATCGCCCTTCTTGCGGCCGAAGGCGCAGAAACGGCATCCGTTCACACAGACGTTGGAGTAGTTGATGTGCTGGTTCACGACGTAATAGGCCGCATCGCCGTGCATCCTCCGGCGCACCAGGTGGGCCAGGGACCCCACCGCCAGGACATTGGGGCAGGCGAACAGCCGCTCGCCCTCCTCGACGCTGATCCGCTCACCCGCCTGGATTTTCCCGTGAATGTCCTCCAGGCCCAGTTCCTTAAAAAGTTTGGTATCCACTGTGTCGGCAGCTCTCGGTTGAATCGTTCAATGCTCTTTCCCGCTCGCGAGCCCATGTCGGAGCAGGTTCACCAGTTCATCCACGCGACGCTCGATTTCGTGGGCCGGAGCCCGGTAAAACCCGGCTCCGGCATCCAGGAACGATACGCAATAGGCTTGCAGGAAACGATCCATGAGCGCATCCAGGAAGAAGACCGTCGTCTTGACATCCAGGTCTCCGCGCAGCTCTCCGCGCTCCATGCCCGCCTCCACCAGCGGCTGGAGGTATTCCGCGGAAAACAGGTGGACTTTTTGCAGGAACTGCGCCCGCAACGGGAAGTCCTCCTGGAAGATCATTTTGAGGTAGATCCGGTAGACGCGGGGATGCTCGTCGATGAAACGAACGCCCTGGATCAGACTGCGGCGGATGCGCTCGAAGAAGTCGGCCTCGGCCGTCTCCTGCTTCACCCGTCTCAGAGACCGCCGCACCAGCTCGACGGCCTGGTCGAAGATGAAGCCGAACAACCCCTCCTTGGTTCCGAAGTATTGGAAGATGGAGCCCTTGGCGATCCCAAGCTTCTGCACCATGCGGTTGACGCTGGCCTGCTTGTAGCCCTGGTCGGCGAACTCCTCGATGGCCGCATCCAGAATGCGCTGCTGTTTGTCCGACTCGAGTTTCCTGAAGACCTCGCGTGGCTCCATGCGTCGTATCCCATCTCCCATGATGACCAGGTGGTCATTATAGAAAACGGCGTTCAAAAGTCAACGGCCTCGGTGGTTCCGTTCGGGGCGTCTCCTGGAGGCTGCTTGCCAGGGAGCGATGACCTTTCTATGCAGCAGCATCGAGTCAATGGTGTAGAGGGCGAGGGCGGACCAGATGAGGGCGAAGGTCCAGAGCTGCACCGACAGGAACGACCACACGACTCGGTGAAGGACGATCTCGAAGGCCGGAACACCCTGCAGGGTCTTCCAGTAAAGGGGGCTCAGCCCCCAGATGAGGAAGGCCGAAAGAGCGCAGAGAAACCCCTTCAAGCCCTCCCGGCCTTCGGATTCCGTTGCGGCTGCATTCATAGACGGACCGCCTGGCATCTCGCTGGACTTTGACCCCGGCTTTCGGGCGAGTCATGGCTTGGTGGCTGCGAGCTTGTAGCGGATGCGGAGCTGCCCGTCCTCGAAGCTGGTCGAGATGATCCGGAGCCTGCCGATCTCAGCTGTTGAGGCCACATGGGGGCCGATGCACGGACAGGCGTCGTAGTCGCCGATGCGGATGATGCGGATTCGATCCCCGGCATCTTCCGGAAGGCGCTCGAGGCTGAACTGCCGCTGCGCCTCGTCCCGGTCCACGAAATCCTCGGTCACGGGAAGCGCTGCCTCGATGATCCCGTTCACCCGGTTTTCGAGCTCCTGCACCTCCTCATCCCCCAGGGGACGATCGAAGAGGTAGTCCAGCTTGGATTTCTTCTTTTCGATGTGGGCGCTGAAGCACCGGCCGCATCCGAACATGCGGGCCATCGTCTGGTTCACGATGTGCTCGGCCGAATGCATCCTGGGATCGAACTGCTTCTCTCTTTGTTCAGCCATGCATTTTCAACCCGTCATCAGCGTTCAGTCGTCCCCGGTGCTTCTTCGAACCGGCCGGCTTCGCGATTCTTGGCGACCTTGTCGGCGGGAAGCACGCGGCCGCTCATGGCGATGTAGACCCCGGGCTCCAGGGCCTGCAGTGCGCCGATGGCGCAGCCGACATTGAATGGGGCATCGCTCTTCTTGAAGCGGGCGGGGGTGAGAGATCCCGTCAGCACGATCACCTTGTCCCCGAGGTTCTCGAGATAGCGGGCGGTTTCCACCATGGTGTCGGTCCCGTGGGTGACCAGAACCCGCCTGCGGGGATTCGCCTCGATGCGCCGGCGCAAGAGGAGGCGGTCTTTTTCCGTCATGTGCAGGCTGTCTTTGCGGATCACCTCTTCGACCTCACAGTCGAGATGGACCCTGGCTTCCCTCAGGATCTCAGCCACCTGAGGCTCCCCCACCTCGTAGGTACTGAGATCATCGAAGTAGATCTTGTCGATGGTGCCGCCCATGGTAAAAATTTTGATCGTCATGGCCCATTCATCTCTTCCTGCACTCAGCTCAGCGATTCTGCGGAACCTCTGCTACCGCGAAGTGGGATGACCTGTCAAACGCTTTCCTGTTTCTCCTCGCTTTGGCTGAACGAATCCATTATTCCTGAAACACCGAGCTATTCGAAGGGGATGCGATCGGAACGCAAGCACGAATCGCTTGGATCGTGCAGCCTGGCAGATGCTGCAGAAGGTGAGGGATCATGCAGGGAAGTGAGAAACCGGGAGGCGGCAGGCGTCCTCCTCGTCCTGTGAGCCGAATGGCCATGGGGAGGCGCGCCCGGGCATCCCGCAGCGTTCAGCCCGTGGGTGTCATGAGCAACTGGGAGGACTACCCCGTCGAGGTCCGGGAGGCCTTCAAGAAGGCCACCCGCATGTATTATCCCAGCGTCCTCTACGACGAGCTCTGCGGGAGCCTCGGCAAGGAGATCTTTCCACGCAACTATTACCGGTTCATGGGAAACAAGATCCTCCAGACCCAGCTCTTCCAGCTGCTGGAGATCCCCCACCCCCGAACCCGGCTCTTCTATGGCCGCAATCGATTGGAACGCATCAAAGACGTCTTTCCCCATCCTTTCGTGGCCAAAACACCCGTCGGGTCGTCCAAAGGGAAGGGGGTCTTCCTGATTGAGAGCGACCAGGGGCTGCAGGACTATCTCGATCGTCACCGACCGGCCTACATCCAGGAATACCTCCCCATCGACCGGGATCTCCGGGTGGTCGTGATCGGGGCCCGGGTGGTGCATGCCTACTGGCGAATCCGCCGCCCGGGTGAATTCAGGGACAATGTCGCCCGTGGCGCGACCATCTCCTTCGAGAACATTCCTGCGGAAGGGCTTCAATTCGCAGCGGACGTGGCTCGAAAATGCTCCTTCGACGAGGTCGGCATGGACATCTGCCGGGTCGCCGGCCGATACTTCATCCTGGAAGCGAACATGGTGTACGGCCTGGAAGGCTTTCGGCAGGCCGGGCTCGATCTCTACGCCGTCCTGGGGAAGATGCTGGACGACGGGCTCATCTGAAACTGGATGGGGCGGTGGGCGTTTATGCCCGTCTGGGCTGAAACCTTTCTGATTTTTGACTCGCGCGGAGACGCAGAGGCGCAGAGAAATGCTGAAGAACTGAGTCTCAAGTCTCGAAACTTTAAACTTGAAACCTGAGACTTGAAACCACCACCACCACCACCACCTTACCCCCCCTTCTCCCCCCGCCGGAGGATCTCCTCGGCGTGGGCGCGGGTGGTGTCGGAAATGGCGATGCCGCCCAGCATGCGGGAAAGCTCGTCGATCCGCTCATCGCGGTTGAGGAGGCGGATTCGGGTGAACGTCTGCTCGTTTCGGCTCTCCTTGGCCACCCGGTAATGATGCTCTCCGTAGCAGGCGATCTGGGGGAGGTGGGTGATGCAGATGACCTGCTGTCTTGCAGCGAGCCGCTTGAGCTGCAACCCCACCAGTTCGGCGATGCGCCCTCCGATGCCGGCGTCCACCTCGTCGAAAACGAGGGTCTCGGCCTCTCCCTTCCGTCCGAGAAGGCTTTTGAGCGCCAGGAGGATTCGGGAAAGCTCACCCCCTGAGGCCACCTTGGCGAGAGGCTTCAGATCCTCTCCCGGGTTGGCCGAGAGGAGAAACTCCACGCGATCGATGCCGTTCGCCGTGAAGGGGGGATCGTGAGCCCCGGCCTCCGCCCCCGCCGGGACGTCCTCGAACCGCGCTTCGAAGCGCGCCTTGATCATGTCGAGGGAGCCCAGCACGCCCTGCACTTCGGTTTCGAGATGGCGGGCCGCCTCGTGCCGCCTCTCCGAAAGGACCTCCGCCTCGGCCAGGTAGCGTTCTCGCAATGCGTCGAGGGCTTTCTTGAGACTGTCCTCCCGGAGGTCCACGTCCTCTTCGCCGGAGAGCTCCCGTTTGAGCTCCTGCTGGCGCTCCAGCATGGCATCGAGGCTCCCGCCGTATTTCTTCCCCAGCCGCTGAAGCTGCGTGAGCCGCTCCTCCACCCCAGAAAGCCTCTGGGGGTCCACGGTGACCCGGTGGGCGTACTGCTGGATTCCGTGAGCCAGCTCCTCGAGATGGATCCTCGCCTCCTGGAGGTGGACCGTGAGCGGGTCCAGCGAAGGGTCGATCCTGAGGAGGGTTTCCATGTCCTTTTCGACCCCGGCAAGCTGCTCGAGGATGGTCCCGCGGCCGGCATACAGAGTCTGGTTGGCCCGTTCGGCGGCCTCCCTCAGGGTGGCCGCATGCCGCAGGAGGTTCCGTTCCTGCTCGAGGTCGACGTCTTCGCCGGGGATGAGCCTGGCGGCCTCGAGCTCCTGGAGCTGAAACCTCATGTAATCCAGCTTTTCGGCCCGCTCCTTCCGGGTTCGCATGAGCCGTTTGAGCTCGTCCTGAACCGCCGTCCATTGTGCAAAAACCTCCCGCACGCGGCTGCCTTCGGATTCCAGACCGCCGTAGGTGTCGAGAAGCTCCAGGTGGAGGGTGGTATCCAGGAGGAGCTGGTGCTCGTGCTGGCCGGAGATGGAAATGAGCCCCCGTGCCAGGGACTGGAGCTGCTGCAGGCTGACCGACTGGTCGTTGACGAAGATGCGGTTCTTCCCGCTCCTGTTGATGCTGCGGCGGATGGTGAGGTTTTCCCCGGGCTCCAGTCCCTGGGCCTCCAGCCGGCGGGTCTGAGCGGCCGGATCATCAGAAAAGACGAAGCTGGCTTCGACGGAGGCTTCCTGGGTGCCGGTTCGAATCATCTCCTGGGACGCCCGGCTGCCGAGGATCAGGTTCACCGCGCCGATGAGGATGGATTTTCCTGCTCCCGTCTCCCCGGATAGGACATTCAACCCGTCCCTGAAGCTGATCTCCAGGTCCCGGATGATGGCGAAGTTATGGACCGTCAATTCATGGAGCACGCTGCAGCTTCCTCCTTTTTGCCGTTCACCGTGAAGGGCACGAAGAGCACGAAGGGGCCAGGGAACCTCTATAAATTCTTTGGGATTCCTATCACAAATCTGCTAAATTCAACAATTCTGTTTTCTGATGAAATGGTGCGGGCTTGCCGGTGCCTGCCGTTGGGGGTGAGACACGCTCGAGCTGATCTGAATATCCATGGAGCTGCGCTGATCTGCCGGTGGCGGCTCCTGCCCGAAATACCGATGTCTGCAGGAAGGTGCGACGGATCATGTGGAAGTTCTGGCAAAGGGAGAAGGAAGCCAAGGGGCTCACGATTTCGGGCGACCCCTACGGTTATTCGGTGGGTGAGCGCCCCACCTTCCTGCTGCGGAGCGTTTTCGAGCGCTTCATCACCAAGACGTCCATGCCCGAAGACGAGCAAAAGCAGCTCGAATCACTGGCTCAGCAAGGAACGGTGGTCTACGCTGCCGAATACCGCTCGCAGTTTGACTTCATCTATCTCAACCTGCGCCTCTATCAGCTGGGGCTCCCCAAGCCCACTTTCCTCTTCGACCTGCATCCCTACTTCTGGCAGCCCAGGTTCTACGCGGCCAGGCTCATGGCCTACCATCTCTATCGCGCCATTCGGATGCAGGGGCTGCCGGACCCTTACGCGGACGGCTACTACCGCCGGAAGATCCAGGAGGGGCATTCGGGGCTTTTCTTTCTCGTGGGGAAGCGGGGTTACTACGAGCGGGCGATCCGGGTGGGAAACGATCCGCTGGAGCACCTGGTCGACATCCAGAGCCAGATGGAAAAGCCGATCTTTGTGGTCCCGCTGGTGCTGCTCTACAGCCGAAGTCCCGACCGGGAGCGCCGCGGTTTGCAGCAGGTGTTCCGCGGACCGCGCGAGAGGGCCGGTGTTCTGAGGAAATGGTGGCGGCTGGTCCAGGGGGCTTCCCTGACCGTACTGGAAGCCGGTGAGGCCCTCAATCTTCAGGAGGTGCTCCCGGAGCTCTCCGAGAGGCTCTCAGAGCGCCGCAAGCAGGTTTTTCAACTGCGGCGCGAGCTCATCGATTCCGTCGACAAGATCCGACGGGCCATCGTGGGTCCGACCCTCAAAAGCAAGCTCGAGCTCAAGGAAATCATCCTCAACCACCCGCGGCTCGAGACCTTCATGCAGCGC
>Ga0105100_10001261_pt1 | contig 14976 bp, 14 predicted proteins | sample PPLLak12cMay2015_2_FD_87033 | JGI IMG/M metagenome (GOLD analysis project Ga0105100, IMG submission 87033) | Freshwater sediment microbial communities from Prairie Pothole Lake near Jamestown, North Dakota, USA - PPLs Lake P8 Core (1) Depth... | ecosystem: Environmental > Aquatic > Freshwater >...
ACGTCGCCGAGGACCTGGTCGTAGGTCCGGTTCTCCTTGATGACGTAGACGACATGCTTGAAGACGCTCGGTTCGCCGATGCGCTCGGGCACGGGCCGGGGCGGCTGGTTGGGACGCGGTTTCTTCAGGGCCTGCGCGATCCGTTCCCGGCGGTAGTTGTCATAGACAACGGCAGAGAACTCCTTCAGGTCCTTTTTCCCGGGAACGGGGACGAGCGAAACCGAGCCGTGGTACTGGTGGGTGTTGAAGCCGGGCGCACCCGTTGTCTCATAAGCCGTGGTTTCGACGGCATGGCCCTTGATGTTGGCGACAAGGATCGTATTTCGCGCCGTGTCATAAACCAGCGCCCCCGGGAACCAGCCGACGGGGATGAGGCCGATGAGGTGGGACTTCCGCTTGCGGGGGATGAACTCGACGACGCCGACTGCGTTTTGTGTGCCGTTGGCGATATAGAGGGTTTTTCCATCAGGCGAGAACGTCACTGCGTTCGGCGAGGCTCCAAAGATGTCGGCCGGGCTCTGCTTGGCCCAAATCGTCTCGACCACAGCTTCGGTCGTCGTGTCGATAACACTGACGTTGTCGGAGGCGGCATTGGCGCAGACAACGTAGCGGCCGTCCGGCGAGAGGGCCAAGGCCGATGAGTGAAGGTGGACAAGGATCTCGGCCGACTTCGTTCCGCCGGCCAGGTCGATGACAGTGACCGAGCCTTCGCTGGCGATGCGCTTGACCGGATCGACCCGGACTTCCGTGCCGCGGCCGGCGGGACCTGTGAGATCGCCGGGTTGCGGCCGGCGGCCGCCCCAATTGCTGATGTAGGCTTTGCCGCGGGCGAGGACCACGGCGAAGGGCGCGACGCCCACCTCAAACGTCCGCAAAACCATACCTGTCGCCGTGTCAACTTCAAGGAGGCAGTTGGACAGGTTGCCGCAGACGAAGAGACGCCGTCCGTCATCGCTGAGCGCCAGCCCGGACGGGATCTCCTCCTCGCGCCTCGGCGCTTTGGCCGGAGGCAGAGGGATCGTGTGCGACGGGGAGACCAGGCCGTCCGCCCCGACCTTGAAGACCTTGACGCTGCCGTCAACGTTGCTCAGATAGATGCGGCCGCCGTCCGGCGCGAAAACGAGTCCCGTGTAGCTCAACTGGCCTTGTTCGTCGGGTTCGAGGATGTTCTCCGACGGAGCCTCGGGCGGAGGCCCGTACTGGGATTCGGCGGGAAGCGTGACTTTCTGCAGAACCTTCCCCGTAGCAGGGTCAAGGATGACGAGCTCAGGGGTTTTGCCGGAGACGGCGAGAAACTTCCCGTTCGGGGAAAGGGCCAAGGCGAGAGGCCGCAGGCCCGGGAGCGGGACCTGGACCCCTGCTGGCGTCACGACCTGGTTGACCGGGACGACTGTCCGGTTCCCCTCCTTTACCCCCACGGTTTCGGTGTCCGGCGGAACGGGAGGCTCGTTCTCGCAGCCCGGGGCAATAGAAATTAGGAAAGCGGCCGCGACGATCCGGAGGGACCGGCAGATCATGGAACGCACCTGACTATTACGCTATCGCGGTTCGCGTGATCTTGGCCACCAGCGCGGAGGTTGGGTCCGGACAGCGGACATACTCGGTGGTGATGCCGGCCGGGTCGATCACTTTCGCGTAGGGTGTACCCTCATATTTCCAAGGAAGTGTCGCGCCGTGCTGGAGCGCGATCAGAAAATCACGCAGGCTGCCGAGAAGCCAGGGACAAATCTTCCCGATATCCTCCGGATAGGCGAACTTGTCGCCCTTCTTATGGCACCAGGTGTCCGGCCGGGCCTCGTAGATCTCGATCTCGAGCTCATACTTCTTCCGTTTCGGAGGCGGCGGAGGCGCCTGTTGTTGCTGCTGCTGACCGCCGTCCAGGGAGCTAGGCAGGCCCTGCGCGGCCAGGAATGCCGCCATCCCGCAGCCCGATTTTCCAAGGAACTGCCGTCTTTTCATTTTTGCCTCCTCTTTGTCGAAGATCGAATGCCTGGAATGACAATATCACAAAGCCAGTAGGCTGAAAATGGACAGTTTTGATCGCAGGGTGGCACCCAGGGGAACGTCCCCATGAGTCCGGCCTAGTTATGGGCGAGCAGCTGAAAGAATTCTTCTTTCAACAGATAGCGGTAGCTTAATATCCGGCCATCCAGGACGACGTTGAATACGCCGTAGGGCGCGCCAGGCAAATTCACCCGGAAGGTACTCGATGAACCCGCGCTCCGGAAGCTTCAACATCTTGATTTTCATCCCCTCGGCAAACCTCGCCCGGACCCAATCCAGCTTTCTTCGGAAGCCTTCTGATTTCCTCCGGCTCATGTAACAGAAGAATCCGGTTTCCGCGACGTTTGCTGGACCGATATCGATCGTCTCCACTGTTTTTGCCATCGTCCTCTCCAGGATTAAAAATTATAGGCCGGGCAGACTCAATCTGGCAATCCGGTCTCCCCCCTCTTGCAACCTCACATCGAACCTCGTCTTTTCATTTTCACCTCTTTATCGGGGCGACTGAAGGCCCGTAAAGAGTGGCGCTTCAGGGAACGTCTCCGATCCTCCAGGCTGACACCCGGCTTCCGGTGAAACCCGGGATGATGAGCAGGTTCTTTCCCAGAACGAAAGTGAAGTCGGCAATCCGGTCTCCGGGCACCGAGGTGTCCAGGATCAGAGCGACCTCTCCCCCCGGCGTGACCCGGAAGAGCCGTCCCTCGTTGTGGGAGATGAGGATGTTCCCCTCTCCGTCGCCGCTGATGCCGTCGAGTATTCCTTGTCCCAGCCGGGCTATACTGCGGACCTCCTTAGTTGCCAAATCGGCCGATTTCAAGCTGCCGTCGCCATTGTTTCCCCAGTACAGCTTTCCGCCTTCGACCCAGACGCCGTTCGGCCGGCTTACCTCCGGCCCCTTGAGCCAATCTTCGGATTGTCCGGCCGCAAGCCTGAAGATGACGCCTTTCCGGAAATCCGAGACAAACAGCGCTCCTGAGGCGTCGGCGGTGATATCGTTCAAAGCCACCGCTCCCGGGATCGGATGCCGGGCGACGACTCTCGCGGCCTTGATGTCGATTTCGACGATCCCGCCAATCTCGACAGCCCAGAGCTTTCCCCCATGCACGACCAGGCCGGTCGGGTTCTTCAGGCCCGTCACCCAATCCAGGGTTTCGATACGCCCGTCTTTTGTCATTTTGGAGATCGACTGCTTCCCTTCAGCAGCGCTACGGTTGTAGCCATCGTAGTTTGAGACGAAGATGGCTCCGGAGTCCGGATCAAACGCCACCGACTCGGGGACGCGGAATTCCCGGGGCGTTTCCCAGACCTTCTCAACCCCCGGCGCCTGATGGATCGCCGCGCCGTCCCTGGCCATGAAGCCCCATCCGCCGAAGCTCTCGGCCAAAGCTATTAGAAGCTCGTTCTCTCCCTTGCGTAGGGGCAGGGCGACCGTGTCAAAAAACCCGATTATTCCAAGGAATGAAGCATCACGGGACTGGTAGGAGCTGTCCCCCGTAAAGACCAGCCTGCCGTTGAGGAAGACGCTGGCGACATCGCTGTATCCGAGGTTCAGCTTAAAAACCTTCTCGGCCTCGCCCCGTATAAACGCCCTGGCAAAGACGACATCGGGCTCGCTCGACCTCGCGTGATGCCGGGAAATATCCACCAGGCCGGCCTCGTCCGCAGAGACCTTTTTCCAGCCGAGGCCGGAGATGCCCTGTTCTTGCGGGGTCTTTTCCAGATCCAGCGAAAGCGCCCGGAACGGCCGGGAGAGTTCCCAATCTTTCAGGATACCCGGAAAGGCAAGCTTCGGCGGGGGCGGCTCGAAAGAAAGGCCGCTGTCGGCACGGAAGCTGAAGTTCGAAAAAAACGCCGACCCGTCGAGCGGTCCCATCAGCCCCAGGCCTCCCGTCTTTTGGCCGTGCTTCAATTCATGGATAAGAAGAGCCGGCTGTTCGAGGTCGGCAACAAACACCCGGGCCTGCGTATTCTTGACCTCGAGCCGCACCTTGAACCACTGGCCTGCCGGCACGGCCGCCGCGGCGGTCGCTCCATCTCCGTTGTAGAGCTGCCAGGCATCGATGCCGTTGAAGGCGGCGACATACTGGATGACATCGGGATAGAGTGGAGTCGGAAGGCATCCCGCCCGGTGGGGACGGATATAGAGACGCTCATAGTTGGCATCGTCTTGAACACGGAAGAGGACTCCCGGATAAGAACGGGCCCCAGTCACGGCCAGGTCGAACTCAATGACTCCGTCCTCGAACGCCGCGTCCTTGAGGAAGGCCGTGCCCATCAGCGCCTGGCGGCCGAGATGGTCAACGACCTTGGCTGCCTGAAGGTCCCACTTCTCCGGGGTGAACGGGATCTCCTCGGCACGGGCTGAACCCGCCCGGAATGTCAGGACAGAGGCGGCAAAAGCCAGGACAAAGATCAAAACACGATTGGTTCTTAGATACATGGAATCCCTCCTTTATGAACACCTACGAATCATTCGGGTCGGTGCACATCCGGGAACCGGGCCTTCAGCCAGGCGATCCGGTCCGGGGGCCCGCTGAGCATCTTCGCTCGCATCTTTTTTAAGAGCCTCCAGTCGGGCCTTGCCATTGTCATTGTTCGGGTTGAGCTGCAGGGATTTTTCATAGTACCGAATGGCCAATTCTTTCTCCCCCTTGATGGCATAGGCCTCGGCCAGACTGTCATAGACGTTCCAGGACTGGGGAAAAAGCTCCACGTTCATCTTGAATATGGCAATGGCTTCATCAACCCGGCCCGAGTTGAGGAGACCGTAACCGGCCATGTTGAACTGCCGCTCATTGAAGAAGTATCGACCCTTGTCGGCTTTGAGTTCTTCAAACTTCTTCGTGCCGGCGTCTGCGCCTCCCGCTGTAAGCGCTTCCCGGACAAGCCGGGCCGCGGACTCAGCCAGCTGCGACCAGAAAGCTTCCAGGTTACCGCGATGGAACTCCTGGATGCGGGCATCGCTGTGACCGTTCTCCCGGAGGTAAAGATATTTCTCGCCGAGCGGCAGTCTTGCGACCGCGTCCTCGAAGGCCAGTCCTTCCGCCTTGGCTTTTTGCAGGCCGCTCCAAAGGTCGACGATATAATCCCGCCACAGGTCGAGCTTCTCCGGAGTCCAAAGGTCCAGATGACCGGGAATGACCCGGGTCAGCCTGTCCTTCCCGTCCAGAACGGCACTGAGCACTTCGATCCACTTCGGGATGTCAAGCTCGGCCTGTCCGGCGAAGAGCGGCAGCCACCTGCGGTCGATGAAGATATCTCCCGTGAGCAGAATCCCTTCCTCCGGGATGTGGATGAAGATGTCTGTCCCGGAGTGGGCTCGGCCGAAAAAGTACATCTTCAGCGTCATATCCCCCAGGTTCAAGGCCATCCGGTCATTAAAGATGATCTGAGGCGGCGTGATGACGAAGCCCTCGGAATGGTCCTGGATATCCCGTTCTATTTGTTTCATGGAGCGGCGCATTTGGTCGGCCTCTTTGGAATCCGGCGCGGCCTGAGCGAGTTTGTTTTTCTGTTCCTCAAGCCTCTGCCTCATGTACTGGACACGGGTGACGACATACTCCCGGTCCCCGTCCATCAACACCGGACAGTCCATGTGGCCGATGATCGTGGCCTCGGGAAAGGCCTGGTTTCCCCAAGCATGATCCCAGTGAAAATGGGTGTTGATGACGTAAGCGAAATCCGTCCGGTTGAACTCCTTTTCGATGATCCCGCGCATTTTCCTGGCCGTGCTGGGAAAACCGGAATTGTCCACGACGACGAGGCCCTTCTTCGAGGCGATGGCCGTGATGTTGTTGCTCATGACGTCTTCTTTGAGGACGATGACCCTGTCGCTCAGACGGACGACCTCGATGGGGATCTCGTCCTCCGCCTGATGAACTCCCGCGGCCTGAAGGAAGCCGAACAACCCAGTGACGATAAATAGCCCTGCCAGGCATGTCCATTTGGCTTTTTTCATGTCACCATCCTTTCTTCCCGGCTGAAATTCAGCCAGACGTCAGCCAGTTGTTTTTTGCGCCTGAATCCGGACATCACTATGGTCACGCATCACTATTCATTGAGATCAAAGGGATTGGAGGCGGAAAAGGTAGATGTACAACCGGTTGTCCTCGAGAGATCTGTCGATGCGCTCGAGGATGAAGCCGGCTCTCTCCATCTGGGCCGTCATCGTTTCCGGGGTGGTCCCTTCGCCGCGCCCATCCTTTCCGCGGACCCACTCTGCGATGGCCAGCCGGCCGGCCGGCTTCAGGGCGGGCCGGGCATGGCGCATCAGGGTGACGGGATCGCTGAAATGATGGTAGGAGGAGATGACGAATATCAAGTCCAGCGTCCCGGGCGGGAGCTTGGGATCGGTCAGGTCGCCGAGGATCGTTTCCACGTTGCTGAATCCGCCGCGGCGGCAGCGCTCCGCGAGATGGCGGAGGAAATCGCCGTTGATATCCTCCGCGTAGACCTTGCCGTCCGGACCCACACGGTCGGCCAGATGGACAACGTACCTGCCCTGGCCGGCCCCGATTTCAGCAACGGTCATTCCAGCGGCGAGTCCGATGATGTCCATGACCTTGTCGGGCGGCTGGAGCCTGTTCAGACGGGCCTCATTCGCGTTTTCCGGAGCAAGGCTGCTTTTCTCGACTTGGGAAAACGCTGTCCCGGCGAGAAGCCAAACGCAGGCCAGAGTCCACAGCCCTGACTTTTTCAGGCGTTTTCCTATCGTCCGTGTCATCGTTGTACCTCTTTATGCGCGGATACAGTGGATAAGGAATTCCTTTGAGCCGGAATCGAGCGGCGACTCCGAGAAATCCCCGTAAATGGCCTTGAGCTTGAGCTTGGACCGGGCGACCAGGTGTTCCAGTTCATACCGGAAAAAGAAACGCATGGGAAACGACCATTCCCGGCTGTATTGTCGTCCCTCGTCCTCCCAGTCGAACTTCATTTTCACGGAGGTGATCTGCGTGATGAGATCAGAGGTGGCTGAGGTGGTTCGGCTAAGGCGCTTCCCCGGAGCATGCTCGCCGTCGAAATCGGTGGTGGGAGGGAGCCCATCGAGAAGCAGCTTCAAGTTGGGAACATACAGGTCGAAGATAAATACTCCCCCCGGAGCGAGATGATCATGGACGGTGTTGAGCGCCCTTATTTGTTCATCGATGCCGATGATATGCGAAAAAACCCGAAAGGGGGCGATGATCAGATCAAAGCGTTTCCCGAGGTCCATATTCACGAGATCGCCTTGCCGGACGCGATGATGATGGCAAGGTTCAAGCTTACCGCGCAGCACGGAGAGCATCTCCGGGCTGTTATCCGTACCGTGGACATCCGCTCCCTTGTTGAGAGCCTCAAGAAAGATCCGGCCGGTCCCGCCGCCCGCTTCAAGAGAAGGCCCGCTGCAAGAAACCAGTTTATTCACATAGTACGCCTTGTCGGCGGCGTCACGCACCTCGCGATAGACGACATCATAGAACCGCGCCACGAAGTCTGGATATGCGCTCATGGAAACCCCTCAATCCTTCGCCGCAAAGGAAAAGTGCTGCTGGACCATGACCCAGCGGCCGTCCCTTTTCTCAAGGACGCCGGTCCAGCGCGTGTTCTCCCAGTTCGCGGGCCGCCCTTTCCACTCATTAATGTCGTCGAGGAGACAGAAAAACCAGGCGACGTCGCCCGACTTCGCGAGCTTGATCTTGAGGTCCCGGATCTCATGGCGGATCGCCTTGAAATCCGGGCTCTCCCAGAATTTTTCCGCCTTTTTAAACTCCTCGAAGCCCCTGATGACAGAGCCGTCCGGATGCACCTCAAGGAAATCCGGATCGTTGGCGATGACGCTGTAGAGAAGGCGGAAGTCCTTGGCTTTCGCCCAACCAATGCAATCCCGGATCGATTGTTCAATTTGTCCGAGCTCGCCCTCGCTAGGCCCGCCGGACTGGACGAACCGACCTGCTGCTATCGCCGTGGACACGATAGCAGCAAGTCCGAAACAATAAACCACAAGAAAGAGAAGTTTTTTCATATCTTCAACCTCAACTCCGTGATGAATTCAGCGAAAACCACACAGGCAAAGCTCATTCCCGTTTGCGGGCGACCATCCAGACATGGGGGGCCGGCGGATCTCCCCAATCGCCGGAGTGGTCCAGTTCCCGGTAGGTCAGGATCTCGAAGTCCTGGAACAGTTCGCGAAGCGCGCCGGGAGCCAAGGAATGGACGCCGGGCGGAAAAGGATTTTCGGGACGTTGGATCACATGCTCGTAGACAACATAGCCGCCCGGACGGATAGACGCCTTCAAGCGAGCCAGGAAACTTGGCTCCTCCACGGGCGCCCAGGACAGGATCATGGCGATCAAATCCCACTTCTCCCGGCCGAAGTCGAAGTCCTCATCCCTCCGGCTGCTCGGTGAACTGGCCGCGGATGACATGCAGACGGCGCCGGACCTTTCCCTTGTCACCAACCCGGGCCGCAAGATGGACAGTGACCCGGCCGTGTCCGGCGCCCACCTCGCCAACGACAAAGCCCGGCCGGATGCCGAGAACGTCCAAGACGACTTCCGGCGGCTGGAGGTCGTTAAACCCTTTTTCCTGAGGTTCGGCCAGTTGGTTTGGATTACGGGCGGCTTGGGCCGCGCCCCGGGCGGGCAGGACGCCCATCAGGGCTGTCAGCAGGAGAATTCTGAATATGGTTGCTCCTCCGAAGTGTTTCATGCGCAGGTGCTCCGTTCTTTCTTCCAGGAGTCCACAACTCGTCTAGTAATTCTTGCCTCCAAGTTGTCTCCCCTCATCGAAGCGAGCTATTTCTTCTTTCCCGTTCTTCTTTCCCGCCGGCCTCAGCTTCTCGATGACGTCGGCGCGAACCCAATAGGCGTGGCTCTCGCCCTCGCGCTGGCTCAAAAAAAATAAATACTTGCCGTCGGGGGTAACCACGGTGCACAATTCAACGGAGGGGCTGTTGACCTCCGGACCGAGTTTGACGGGCTCGGACCATGCCCCGTCCGTCTTCCGGAAGCTCACCCAGACGTCAAACTCGCGCTCGAAGAGGAGATAACTTCCGTCCGGCGCGATGAAGGGAGCATTCTCGCCGGCCGCAGAGTTGATGGGCTCACCCACATTGACCGGTTTTTCATATTTTCCTCCGGAGAAGCGGGCCCGGTAGATATCCTGCATACCGAGGCTGTCCGCCCCCTGCCCTGCAAGATAGATATTATGCTCCCGATCGAGCGAAAATTCCCAATGCATATCAACCGAGTTGACATTGGCGTCCAAGGGCTGCGGTTCGGACCATCCGGCGTCCGTCCGTTCGGCGGACCAGATCCTTTCCCTTCTGCCCTGCGCCTCGTCGGGGAGCGGCCGGCGCGAGATGAAGTAAAGCCTCTTTCCGTCGGGCGAAAAGAAGGGCACATCATCGTTGCCATAAGGGCCGGAAAAGGGCGCCCAGGCCGGCGGCGTCCAACGACCCTTCACACGTTTCATCATCAGCAGTCCGCCGCGGGAATAGATCTCCCCGGGGTGAGTGACCATGGGCGCCCAATAGACCTCGTTCCCGTCCGGAGAGAAAACGGCCGTGCTGTGGAGACCCCAGATCGAGGAGATAATCCCCAGGCCGAACAATTCGGGTTTATCTCCCGGGGGCTTCTGGCCCAGATAATCTCCTTCGAGGATTGGAAACCGGATATCCGACTTGTCGGCTCCCTTTTCAGCCAAGAGTCCGGCCGTAGACTCCATCTTCCTTTCCAGAGCGACGTTGTAAGCCGTTTGCCCTATGATCGTCCGGCTGTCGAGGGGAGCGCCCTTCTCGATGAGGATTCGGGCGGCGTCCGTCCGGCCGTCGCGGGAAGCATAATGAAGAGGCGTCCAGCCGTACCGGTCGGATTTGCCCGGGTCGAATCCTTTTTCGAGGAGGAGGCCCACGATTTCGGCAGATCCTCCCGCCGCTGCCGAATGGAGGACCCAAACCCCGGAGGGATCGACGGCTTTGAGATCCTGCCCTCCCTCGGTCAGACGCCGGAAGAGATTGGCCAAGCCCTTCTCCGCCGACTGGGAAAGCAGTCCTCCCCAACTCCGCCCGCCTTCCGCCAACTTGGCCCCTTTTTCAAGGAGAAGGTCGACGAACTCGGCCTTGCCGCGCCAGGCGGCCAGTTCGAGCGCGGTGGATCCGAATTTATCGACAGCGTTGACATCCGCTCCGGCCTCAATGAGGACGCGGCCCGTGGCCGCCTGTCCGCGTTCCCGGGCGCAAAGAATGAAGGCCGTGCGCCCATAGTCGTCCCGCGTTTCAATGGCAGCCCCTCGTTTGAGCAACACGGAAACGGCCTCTTTGCGGTCATTTATTGCCGCCAGGTGGAGAGAGGTTTTCATCTCTGCATTCTGGACCTCGAGCTTGGCCCCCCTGGCGATGAAATAATGGATGAGTTCGACGTTTCCTTCCAGCGCAGCGTAATGCAGTGGGGTATCGCCGTCGCCGTCGCGCGCCTCGACGAGCTTCGGCGATTTTTCGATCAAGGCTTTGACGGCGGGGACGTCCCCTTTGCGGAGCAAATCGAAGATTTCCTGCGGCTGCACTGGAACACCAAGCGCGAAAAGACAAAAAAGAATCATGGCCATCTTTTTCATCGTATTTTCTCCTCACTCATGGTTCAGGCCAAGGACTCCAGGTCCATCGGTCTGTTCGGGCAGTTCCTCAAGCGCGCACCGGGCAGCTTATCCAGGTTGATTTTGTATTCTTTCCCCTCTTTTTTTTCAAAAATCTCATCGTATTTTTCTCCGGGCTGGCCCTCGGCCACCCCTTTTTCATGCTTATCTTCGTTTTGTCGGCAGCAGTTCGCTACCCAATTTTTGTTATTGTACACTGAAAACTTGACCTGGCTTCGATCAGCCGGAATGGGAATGATCCCTTCGCCCAATCGAAGATTCCTTGAGACTGAGCCAACCCGGACAGGATGAGGCCAAGGAAAAGAACTCCGATCGTATTTTTCATCTTGGTGTGGCCTCTTGTCCGGGACACAGATGCGCAATCCAGAGCGCAAAAAAGCGAGTCCCAAGTCTTTTCAAGGAGGTCCTCCTGGCGAATCCGATCCGTTCCGAAAACGAACGACGGGATAGCGGTCAGTCTTCTCCGAATATCCGTCGGGCAGGCAGACATCGATGATCATGTCCCTGTTCGAATGCCTGGAGGGAACGGTGATCGTTTCGCCAATAATGATTCCGTGGTCCGACTGACGCGTCTGCTGGCACGAGACAAGAGTCAGCGAGACGAACAAGGCGATGAGAAGACCTCGGCTCAATGGATATCCAGCCATAAGGAATACCTCCTTGATTCTTCGTCCTGACTGGAAATAAGAGTTGGCATCTTCGGCTAACGAGGGCTGCCGGGGACCTCACTCACTTGAGGCGTCGCCAGGATAATGATCATATGGCTTTTGAGGAATGAATCATCGGCCTCAAGGAGCGAATATCCCGATTGGCGGCCATACTGCTGGATCTCGTTTTTGGAAAGAAAATGACCGGAACTCCCGATCTTCGCGGGGTCAGGATCGACGATGACCAATCGGCCCCCAGGCTTCAGGTATTTCCCCGCGTTCCGCATCCAGGTGACGGGCTGGGAAAACTCGAATAAGCAGTCGAAGACGACGATCATGTCCAGATTGTCTCCCGGATACCTTGGATCGTCTTCAGTTCCCAACACGGTACGAATATTCGTGATCCTTTCGGTTTGGCATTTCCGGTCTATCGATTGAAGAACGGCGGGAATGATATCGTTGGCATAAACGAGGCCGCCGTTTCCGACCCGCCGGCTCATCTTGAAGGTAAAATACCCGGAGCCTGCGCCAGCCTCGCCGACAATCATGCCTGGACGCAGTCCGATGACATCCATGACCTTTTGCGGCTGCTGCTCTCTGTTACGAAGGTGATCGATATCTTCCTGACCTTGTTCTCCACGGATTCGCTCGATCATCTGTTTGGCGTTTTCGTTGTCCGGGTTTAGCTCCAGCGATTTCTTGTAGTACTGGAGGGAAAGATCCAGTCTTTTCATGCCATAGCACCATTCGCCCAGGCTGTCCCAGGTATTGGAGGAGCCCGGAAAGAGCAGGGTGTTGAGAACAAAGACCCGGTGCGATCTATCCCAATCTCCCTTTTCCATCAAGGCATAACCTTTGCTATTGTTGCTTCTCTCAAGGACTCCAGGATCGAGCGGTGTCCACCATTCGTATTCTTGATATTTCTCCCTGAGCTTTTGACAATAGACAACCGCGGCTTCCGCTCCCTCATCGGCAGCGAACTCGGCCACCGATCTCAAATCCTCGCTCACAATCAAGTCCAGGGCCGGATCTTCGCCCCGGAAATAATCACGGCTCGAAAACGCCGCCGGAAAATGGGGCATAAAATATTCAGTCTGGCCGATGGGCCATCGGTTCGTGAACTGCAGACTGGCGATCCATAGAGGGAAGCCGCTGTTGGGCAGGTTTCCCGCGAACCGGCTATTGGAGAACAGATCGGAGCCGCAGCCATCCGGCTCTCCTATGAATGTGGCCTTCGTATGGACCGCGAGTTCATACAGGAAGATGGAAGCGGCACTGTAGGTTGTCCCACCCGAGATCACATAGAGGACCCCTTCTTTGTTGATAAAGTCTCTTTTGATGAGCTGATGCAGGAAGGGAATGATCAAAGTGCCGTTACCGCCGTTGTTATTGCGGAGGTCAATGATGAATTTGCCGATATCCCGGGCGTTCCGGTCCACATAATCCCACAGCCGAGTGGAGAACCGGGCAAAGTTTTCCTCCTCGTCGGGCTGGTTCATGATCTGATTGAATTGGAGATAGAGGACCCGGCCCTTGACCAAGTGTTCAAACCAATAGAACCGAACCCGATCTCCCTGGTATTGGTAATGCAGCGTCCCTTTTTCTCCAGGCTTCACGGAGGGACTGACGTATTCCCCCTTTGTCGGGCCCGCGCGAAGCGGGAGACCCCAACCATACGCAATAGGAGTGTTGTCCGACAGAGAATGAATTTTCAGCTTGTCGGACTCGCCATTATCCGTGATCAACTCCAGGTCCGCAAAGTCAGGATGCTCGATGAGTTTCAGACCAACCAAGAGGCGGGCAAAGGGAATCCCGTTCAAAGCCCACTGTCTTCTGCCGAATCTATTGTCACCGCCGACGACTTTTTCTATCGCGGCGAGGATCTCTTCTATGGGCCGGCCGTCGATGGACAGCAGGCGAGAACCCAGATACCGTCCATATTCTTTCGTGATGACAGTGATGTAGACGCCGTCGGTGAATTCAGCGACGCGGAATGGAAACCTCAAGTCCAGAAGATCGAAGAGACCGTTATCCAATAATCCCGTGTGTCCGTCTTCAATACACGCCACGATCTTTCTCAGAGCCAGATAGCATTCCAAGTCCGATGGGGATTGGGCGATTTCACGGCGGGATTCGGCGACGATTGAATCGAAAATCGCTTTGTCCGTTTTATAGAAAAGACGGGGATGGTTTGATCCGAGCTTGGAGACGACGAATTCAAGATCTTCCAGCCATTGCTGCGTGGTCAATCTTTTTTCTTCTGATGCACCGGGTTGGAATACGGTGGCCAAGATCAGGGCGAAGAAGAAAATTGGCCTCTTCATAGCGACTCCTTTATTCATACATAGGCATGACCATTATTTCGTCAGGAAAGAAGATTCTTTTTATCGCCCTCCTTCCGGGTTCATAACCAGCTGATAACGCCCGCGATGATAAGGCCGAGAATGATCATCAAGATTGCCGCTTTGGCATGACCCCTGAAGTGATGGGAGAAATCCTGGTAGTCCTCCTTGATCGACCCGGAGATGATGGCGAATTTCGGAGTGATCTTGCTGATGAGGAGCCAGTCCAGGAGCACAAGGTCCCCCAGAGTAGCCAAGAAAAACATAACCAGCACATTGAGCAGGGCTGTTAAAAATGAGATTTCCCCTCCGAGCTTGGACTTCAGTGTCAGGGTTGAATAGACGGGAAAACCGGCGACGAAGACAAACCAAGGGAGACCGATAATCCCGGCAATTATCTTTTCTTTTTTGGTCTGGGCCGGGACTTTATTCTTGACGACCTCCGGATAATCTTGATACCCCCAGATACGCGGACTGAAGGTAATCATGATGAGGAAAAGATATCCCGTCGCAATAATCCCATAAAAGAGGCCATGGGTAATTATATGGGTGATGGCCATGGAGAATGGCCTCCTTATCGATTGAACAGAAGGAGCCGGTCACCCTTGTTTTCGGGACAGATAACTCGTGACGGGAGTTTCTTCCGGGCTGCTTCCCGGGCGAAGGCGCCGTACATGTATTCGCGGTTATAGCCGTGGATCGGAAAAACAATGCGGGGAGTGAGCGACTCGGCTTGGCGGAATTTCCCGATGAAGGCGAGGTCGATCGTTCCCGCCTTCTTCATCAGGTAGGCCATGTCATCCTGGTAAGTATCGAGCGGGCCCATGTAATCGCCCGAATGATAGATAGCCAGTCCATCCACTTTGACCAGATAGGCAACCTCGGGAACGTCGTTGTGCTCGCAGTTGATTGTGAAAATCTCCATTCCCCGAAGCGTTTTTGTCGCCCGGGGCGCAGGCATGTCTATGGTGCGCTCGCCCTTCCCCGCATTCCAGCCGAAGACATAGGTGATATTTTTTATCGTCGGCCGCCAGGAGAGAATCACGGGATCAAAATGATCTCCGTGGGCGTGGGAAACGAAAACAATGACTTCCTGGCCCTTGATCTCCTCCGGATTGACGAAGCCATTGGCCAGAGAAGGCTTTTCCGGCCGCGGCCAGCCGCGGCTGAAGTAATCAAAGATGAGCAGCCGGCTCCGGGTCTTGACGGCGAATCCACAATGGCCTAGTGACCAGACGATCGCTTCTCCGTCGTGGAGAGGGTTGGCCAGGAGCGCGGCGACATCCGATTTTTCCGTGCTCGGTTTCAGCTCCGCACACGCATCTTCACGGATGCACCCGATATTCGCATAC
>Ga0105100_10001262_pt1 | contig 14975 bp, 15 predicted proteins | sample PPLLak12cMay2015_2_FD_87033 | JGI IMG/M metagenome (GOLD analysis project Ga0105100, IMG submission 87033) | Freshwater sediment microbial communities from Prairie Pothole Lake near Jamestown, North Dakota, USA - PPLs Lake P8 Core (1) Depth... | ecosystem: Environmental > Aquatic > Freshwater >...
AAGGGGTGCGCCGCTTCTGAGCTGCTGCGCCGGCGCTACCCAATCGTCGTTGAGAGCCCGTCCGGCGATCAGCAGGCACGACATCATCCCGACGGCCAGCACGGCAGCGCAGCCGGACGCCACGACCACTTCCATCAAAGTGAAACCGGGACGTCCGCACAGGACGCCTCGATGACTCACGCATCGATCGAACGACGCCGGCCTCATTGGATGCTTGCCCTCCCCGTGACCGGATCCACGGTGATCGTACGCGTCTCGGCGCCGACCTGCACAACGATGGAGCCGCTGGCCAACGGAGCCATCGGATTTCCAGGCGGATTGCCGCACTGAGGCCGGCCCCACATATCGAACGACAGGGCCGTCGTCGACACATAGCCACTACTGTTCTGGAACGTGGCAGAAACCAGGTCGGTCCCATATTTGCTGTCAGACAGATTGACCGTGTAGTCCTGACTTGGCCGGTCCATGTCGGCGATGCTTGCCAGCATGTATTGATTGGCGCTACTGTCGAAGACGGCGCGTTTCAGGCAACTGCCGCGCCGCGCCGTGCTTTGCAGATACGCCAGGTCGGCGGCGATTCGTCGAGCCGCCAGGTCGATTCGGTAACGACCCGACGCCCGGCCGAATCGAGGCACTGCAATCGCGGCCATGACGGCGATGATCGCTGTGACGAGCACGACCTCCAGCAGGCTGAAGCCACGCCTGTGCACCAGCCAATTCTGAACTTTCGCTATGCGCTTCATGTGTCGCCTGCGATGCTCCTAAAAGGGTCACTTGTTCCATTTGGCCATTCACGATAACCGTCATTTGCTCCAAGCCCGCGACGACCACGACCGCGTCCGCCTTGTCGGACAATCCCCATCCGGCGAGGATGACCTGCGTAGCGCCGCCGACTACTCATCGATAACCTGCTTGCGACTGTACGGCGAGATTTTCAGAGTCGGCGTGCCCCCGAAGCCCGGGGGGGGATTGTCCACGAATGTCGACCGATAGGTCAGACTGATGACAGGGGTGCTCATCGTGGTCAATGTGTTGCCTATCACTACCACACCGTCAAACACGGGACTCGCCTGCATCAGCGAGTTCCCGGAAATATAGACCAGGCCCTTGATCGCACATGGATAGATGTCGAGCAGGTCATCGTCTTCGCTACCCTGGTACGGCGTGCCGAACGGGTTGAAGTTGACGCTCAGGACCGCCTCGTTCAACGTACCTGTGCTATAGATCTGAAAACGCATGTTTCCGGAGACCAGAAGGACTGGATAGTTGGATACGGCCGGTTCAAAGTTGACTTCCCCCATTATGGCTGAGGATGAGCCGGCATGGAGCACAACCAGTGTGCCAACGATACGGCACCTCTGGATTCCAAGACTTGACCCCAGACAGTCGAGCACATAAATGCCTTGGGGATTGGTCTGATGCGTGCCGTACGGGTTATTACCAGGGCTCAGAACGATGTCAATCAAGCCATTGCCAGCCAGATCGGCGTAGTCGATGGGCGTTCCGTTGCTGACGTACCAGTCGAAGACCGTGCTGCCCGGCATAGTGCGAGGTTGGATGCCCGTGGTTCTGGTGCCGTTGTAGGTCGATCCGCTGATGGTGCCGACCGCCTCCACATCGGCATTGATGGTCGAACTGACGGCAGTGACGCTATTGTTTGCGCTGATCTTCTGGCCAGACTGCACCGTGGCAGAGTCAAAAGAGAGATCGGTGCCGGCGTGCAATGAGCCTTCAAGGCACGTGACACCGCCGCCCTCGGCCACCAGTGTGATTTGCGTCTTGTGGCGTGCCATCCCCTTGACTCCCACACCTGTCAGCAAAAGGGGATTATACAGGGAGTTCGTCAAGTCCCCATCGGTCGGGTCGATTCCCTCCAACGTGAGGTGCCCACTGCCCAAGGGTTGGTCTTGGAGCCATACGCCGTTCGGCCGGTTGGTCCGCCAGTTCGCATCCTGCTTCACATATAGCAAGCCCAGTTCAATTGCGGAAACCGCACAGGCCCGGGCTTCGGCATAATCGGACGCGAGTCGCGCCGAACGCATCTGGACGCGCACGGCCACGAGTGAGCCCAAACCGATAGTAGTGATGAGGATTGAGGATACCAGCACATAGAGGTATATGCTGCCAGCATATCGCAAATAGCTTTGTCTACCGGTCCACATCTGAGTTCGCCTGGTCATTCATGAGCCGTTCTTAGAGCCACGATAGACGCTTGCGGCACACCATTATAGCTGATCGTCACAGTGATACGCTTGGCGCCGCTTTCCGTGGTGACGACCTGGTCGGGCTGCGAAGGATCGACCCATTTCACTACCACCGCCTGCTGCCACCCCGTGGAATTCGCCAGCACGGTGCCGTCTTTGGCCATCGGTGGGGTCGCGGACCATCCGTGATAGTCATCCACATCGTCGTAGTTCACCCGGGTCGTGACCAACTCGCCCGAATCGCGCCCCAAGTCGGTGGCCCCATCAGGCTCCTCGTAGCTTTGCCGCAGGATCTCCGACATCAGTGATTCGGCCAACAGCCGGCCCCGACTGACAAGCGATGCCTTGTATTGAGTAAGCCTCGATGCCCCGACGGTGTTCAGTGCGGCAACGAACATGACGGCCACGATGATCGTCGAAATCACAGCTTCGACGATGGTAAACGCACTCAAGCAGTTTTGGATCTTACGCTCCGGTCGCCCACTCAGCCGCCCGTCCAACTCAGAACTCGGAACCCCTAGACTGCAACTCATAGGCTTACCTCCGGTCTGTTGAAGACCGTGACGGCGGTTTGGACAACGGACCGACTGTCGCTGCCCGCCCTGAGTTCGATCCCGACTTCATCCAGATAATATGTGTTCTCGATCAAGGGTGTTCCGGCGGTGGTCACAGTCCCATAGACTGTAAACAGGAGGGATTGGCTGGCAAGCGTGGACCACGATCCCCCACCGTTCGTGGATGTGGCGAGAGAGAGATTCGTTTCCGTCACGTTTGCGTTACGTCCCTGGATACTGCACACCGGGGAGTTGGCGATCCACTTAACAACGATGCACAGCCCCCGCTCCGGCGAGAGACCGCTGGCCCCGGAGAAAGTGAACTCCTGCACAGCGTAGTTCTTGGTCAGCGCCGACTCCAGGAGCGTCTTCTCGTCCAGCACGGTGCCGCTCGGACAGTTACTTGCCGTCGGAAGTTGTAGTTGGACGCGGGCCTCGCCAGTCTTCGTACCATTGTACTTGGTATTGAGAGTCACACGTGTGACCCGCCAGCCGATCGCATCTCCGGGCAGAGCCGGGAAGAAACACTGTGCGTACCACGCCGTGTTTGTTATCGCATAGTCGGCAAGGTTTGCGGTTGCGCTGTAGCTCGTCAGAGTCGTCTCTGCGCTCTCGTTGCTCTGAGGGATCTCAACAGAGACGGTTCTCAGGATGTGCGAGAGATTGAATTCCCGGACATCCGCAAGGACATTCACCGCCGTGCCCCCGTTGTACTGCCTGGTGAGCGGCGCGCCGGCCGTCCCCGACCATTCGTAACGGATCACCTCAGGCACGTCATCGGCGTTGCGGTCCGCCACTGTGAACTCGATCATAGTGGCCGAGCGGCTATTGATCGCCGTGGCGTACTGTAGCTCCGTCATCATCCGTTCGAGCGCCTCGCCGGCATCGACGACGGCGCCGGTGGGACTATTGGCGCCGGGCATCGCGTGGGCGGCGAACATCATGGCCGAGCCCATGCCCAGCATGAGCACGGCGGTAATGGCGAGACTGACGACCAACTCAACCAGAGTGGACCCATGCCCACGCGTTGGCGAATCCCGAATCTTCGCTATGCACTCCATGCGTCACCCTGACTGCTCATGGGATCGTCACTTGCCCCGTTTGCTGGCTCAGGCTGATCGTCCGTTGCTCCGAGCCGGCGGCGATCACGACCGTGCCCGCGTTGTCGGGCAATCCCCATCCGTTGAAGATGACCTGTGTAGTGCCGCCGAAGCTTGCAGAAACGATCCTTGCCTTGTACGGCGAGGCGGTCAGGTCCACTGTGTACGTGCCACCGGCCCCATCGAGCGATGGCGCATTCACGATCTGGTATTGGTGCGTCGCGACGGTGAATGCCACGGTGCAGGAGGCACCGGTCATCCGGGCGTACAACTGCGCCTGGCGCAGGTCCGCCGCCACGCGCCGGGCGGCCAGATCGGCCTGGTAGCGACCGGTAGCGCGGCCGTACCGCGGAATGGCCAGTCCCGCCACGATGGCGATGATGGCCGTCACAAGCACCACCTCCAGCAGACTGAAGCCACGGGTGGCCGCCGTTTCGAACTCCGAATCTCGAATGTCGAATTCCGTCGTTATGCCCCTGCGCATGGTCCGACTTTCCAGGCGTCCGGAATGACAATCGGGCCGCTGCGGCTACCTCCGCCAGCAGCCCGAATCATGCTTATCCCAACCGCGCCAGACAGTGGCGCGTCTCCAGGATCACTGCGTCCGTCGAACCGCCAGTGTCCATTCAATAATCGCTGTATAACCTGCCGACATCGTCCTTCTCGGTTGGCGTAGTGTTGGCTCTGATCGCACCGGACGCCTGGTCATAGATCCAGCCGACAGCCGGGCCGTCCGTATCACTGATCTTGCTCCTTCCTTGGTAAGCTCCAACGGGCAGCAGCGGGATGGCACAGATATATGGTCCATATACGAAGGGGGGGATTCTCTTTTTGTCCGTAAGGCCGTTGACATCCGAATATTTAGTCAACTGGTCCTCGATACTGTCTTTTGTCGGCAGCAATCCGCCGTGCTCGGCCGAATAGCGGTCGATCGCGCTGCGAAGGACAGCCAGATTACCGCTCAGCGATGAGTCTTTGGCGCCCCAGGAGCCCCGGCTCATACGCGGAATGCCGATCGCTGCAAGAACAGCAATGATGGCCACTACAATGACCACCTCCAGCAAGGTGAAGCCGCCCCCGGTTGGAATCCTGAGCTTTCTCGCTCTGTGCCTACGCATTTTGGGACCTTCCAGGCGAGACAGGCATCATCTCGCAACGGTGACCGGCGCCTTTGTACAGAATGACAATCGGGCCGCTGCGGATGATCTCGGCAGCAGCCCGACTCATGTTTGTCTCAGCCTGGCGGCGGCGATCGCCACAGGTCCCCGGGATCCATCGGGTTGTCCGGCGCCGCTGTCCGCTCAGTACGCGTTGTACTTCGTTCCGGCGTCATCCACCTCAGCGTCCGTCGTATTGGCCTTGATGGCCCCCGAGGAGACGGTATAGATCCAGCCGGTATTCGGGTCATCGGCGACCGCGATTCCATTCTTGCCCTTGCGCGCTCCGACCGTCAGCGGCGGAATGCTTCGGATGTACGGCCCGTAAATGTACGGCGACACCTTCGTCGCGTTCGTGGTGCCGCTGACATCCGAATATTTCGTCAACTGATCCACAATCGTGGCTACCGCGGGATAGCTACCGCCGTGCTCGGCGGCGTACAGGTCAATCGCGTTGCGCAGCACGGCCAGGTTGCCGCTTACCGCGGAGTCGTTGGCCCCTCGCGAGCCCCGGCTCATGCGCGGAATACCGATCGCCGCCAGAATGGCGATGATCGCCACCACAATGACAACTTCCAGCAGGCTGAACCCGCCCCTCGTTGTGCGTCTACGCTCTCTCATGCGTACTCTCCTAAACATGCACTCGTTCGGAACTCTCCTCGACTTACGTCGTATCGACAGAAAGGATATAGTACTTAACCAATCTCGCATAAAAGCGTGCCCGCGCCCTATCCGGGGCCGGGGCACCTGGCTCTGGTTCCGGTAATCCCGCGGGAGAGCCCCCGGGACAGGCTCTCGCGCTATTTGCTCACTAACTCCAGGACGACCTGCTTGCCCTCATGCTCGAAGACGGCGGATTTGGGTCCAACGGAAACAAGTGTGAATCCGTCCATTTGTCCGCCGAGGGGCAGGACCCGATCGTTGATGAGGACATAGGACTGCTGGCCCTCCTTCATGACCGCCACCAGCGAGTGGGTCTTGGCAAACACCGCCGCCTCGTCCGGGGCGGGCGGCTCATTGACCACCGGACCCACCTGCCATGACGCGGTCAAAGAAAACGGGTCCCGCATCGCTGCTTCATTCACGTCCTGGTCCGACCACAAGCGGCCCAGACGCTCCGCGACGGTGGGATTCCGGTCCGCGGGTTCGGGCACAGGCTCGTTCGCGGAAACGACCATACCATAAAGCTCGAAGGCACTGGCCGATGCCCGTTTCGGCCCGCCCTGCGGAAGCAGACAGACCCGATCCACGACCAGGGCCGCAAGCCCGAGAAGAAAGATCGCTATGAACACCTTCTGGCGTTTCGCTAATACCATGGTTGTCAGTCTCCGAGACGCGGATCTTCTCCGCGCGCGACGCCGTCCTGCACGACAGGGCTCTGATCCGCGGCCGCATACCAGAGCAAATCGAACTGGAACTTCGCGGGCTTGGCCGTCGGACCCGGAGTGCAGGAGAACTCGATGCGGGCCACGCTCATGTCGGGATACGTCGAGTGAAGTCGTCGAAGGAACCGGACACATTGTGTGTAAGGTCCACGACCGAGAATCGTTATCGGAACCAGGTCGTACTGTAGACCGCTGGAGGTCCGCCGGGTTTGCACATCATCGATTTCCAGTTCGCACTCCGTGAGGAACTGGCCGAGGCTGTCCAAACGCTTGTTGATGTCCCGGGCCGGCTCCAGCTTGACGGCGCTGCCCGCCAGTTCCGTTTGCATGGCGCCGACCCGCTCCCGAAGCCGGGTGGCGCCGGCCTTGAGCTCCGCCAGTTTCTCCTGGCGATGGTTGAGTTCGCGCCGCTGGTCGGCGGCCAGAGACTGCCTTTGCAGCACGGGCTCAATCGTCGTCCAATAGAACACCAGCGACGCGACCACGCACAGGCCAAGCCCGGCGGCATCGATCTTCAACAGGCTGAGTCGTTCAGGAAGCACTCGGCGCACGTCACGGGTCCTCTAAAAGCTGCACTCGACGGTAAAGGCCACGGCCTGACTGTCGAGAAATGTCTGCCGGCTGCTGTTGATGAGCCGGACCTGATTGAACAATCCAATCCCCTCCAGTCCCAAGACAAACCGTGAAACGGACTTCTGCGTCTGGCCGAAACCCTGGAGCACCAGTTGGTACTGATGTTTGCTCAGGACCACGCAGAGCGGTTTGGCCAGCATGGCCTCGTTCCAGAGCTCGGTGAGAGGTTTGCCGTCCTCTCTCAAGGCCACGAGCTGGCAGCGACTCAGGACGAGTTCCTGGCCCATCTCGTGGACAAGGCCGACCAACAGTCGGCTCCAGTTGGGCTGGTGGTGGATGGCCCGGCTCGTCTCCATCGCGGCGGTCATGCCGGCAAGCGTCCTGCGAAGCTCCAGCATGGCGTCGTCATTCAGCTTGATCTGGGTCTCGGCGGCGGCGAGTTGCTTGGCCAGACCCGTATCCGGGTCCGGGCACAAGACGCGGCCACCCAACGAGGCCACCATCAGCAGGGCGATGTACGTCCCGCAGATGACCATCCACAGGTGGAACCGCGCCTTGCAGTGCTTGGCCCTCAACCGTTCAGCCGGAATGAAATTCATATCGCTCATCCGCCGGCTCCTCCAAAGCGCGCCAGGCCCACCGCTGTCGTCATGGCCGGATTGCCTGCCTTGGCCAGCAGCTCCACCGGCGTGTTCACCAGGTCACTCAGGGCGGCGGGTCGGACCTCGATGCCGAGCCGGTCGTGCATGTACGATGAGAGCCGCGGAATCGCCGCACCGCCCCCGATCAACAGCAGCCGTTTCACCCCTTCCCCGGGGAACTGATGGTTCACGTACGAAAACGGCGCCCGCAGCTCGCTGAGCAGGCCGTCGAAGTGACTTCGAAGGTGCTTGCCGACCGCATCGAGCGTCTCGCGATCGATGCCGTTCACGGGCTGATCGGTGGCCAGGCCCACGGTGTTGGCCACGTGCTGCGCCGCCTCCGACGTGATCCCGAATGCCTCGGTTAGTTTGTCGATCAACTCAGCCATGGAGATGCCTTCCATGAGCCGCTCATAGAGCAACGACCGGCCGCATACGAACAGGACCGTCGTCGAACGCCACCCTAAGTCGGCAATCGCCGTGATCTGCGGCGCCGGCATCAGCAGCGGCTCGCAGGCGCGCCCCGTCGCGGCGCTGCGCACATCCAGCGCCACCACGTCGAATCCCTCGGCCTCGAACACGTCCAGCACGCTGTTGGCGGCATCGTGGGGACATCCGATGGCGAGGGTCCGCGTCATCGGCTTGGCTCCATCCGGCGTACGCCATTCCCAGTACGCCATCTCGAACGAGTCCGGCGCGATATTGTGCAGACGCGACAGCTCCATTCGCACAATCTGTCCGATCGGCGCCCCGGCGACCTTGGAGGGCAGTTCCAGGGCGGCCCGCACCAGTCGCTCCTCCGGCGCGGCAACCACGATCCGGCGACCGCTGAAGCCCTGCCGCCTGAGCACCTTTCGCAACGCCTGGGCGTCGGCCAGACAGACCTCCTTCTCCGGCTCGGGCCGCGGCAACAGCGACAGCGCAGAGACGCGGTATCCGCCCGCGGACGGCGTCAGTTGCACCGCCTTGATCGTCCGGAGGCCGACGTCAACGCCTATGACCGTGCGTGATGAACCGAGTCTACTCATACGAATCCACCTAAGTCTGGGCCTGCGTCATCGCGGTCAGATCGAACAGGGGCAGGAACATGCAGACGGCGATGAGCCCGACGAGAATACCCATGCCGATCAGGATCACCGGCTCGATGATGCTGGTCAGAGACCGGACGAGGATATCATTCTCCTCATCAAGGAAGCCCGACACGTTCAGGAGCAGGCGGTCGATCTCGCCGCTGTGCTCCCCGCTGCGGATGGCCTCGTAGATCGAAGGACTCATAAGCGGCGTGTCGGCGAAGGCCTGGCTCATCGGCTCGCCGCGGGACACGTACTCCTCGGCCTGCATGATCAGTTCCTGGTACAGGACATTTCCCGCGGCGTTGCGCACCAGCCGAAGCGCGTCGAGCACCGGGGTCTTTGCCTCCAGCAGAACGCCCAGAAGCGAAATGATCCGCGCGCTCGACAGGCTTCGGGCCACGCGCCCGATGCAGGGCACGCTGACCATCATCACGTCGCGCAAGCGCCTGCCGCCCGGGGTGTGCAGGTAATGGAGCAGGCCGAAGACCGCCCCGCCGGCCGCCAACAGGATCAGCCACCAGAAATGCCGAAACACCGCACTGATCTGCAGGAGGGCCGCCGTGCTCGAGGGCAGCGGTACACTCAGCGTCTCGAACAGCGTCGCAAACCGCGGCACGACAAAAACCAACAACATGGCGAAGATGATCGTTCCGAGCGACACCAGCATACAGGGATAGATCATCGCGGCGACGATCGAGTTGCGGATCCTCAGTTGCCTCTGCTTCAGCACCGCCAGGCGGTCAAACATCTCCATGAGATGTCCACTGGACTCCCCGGCGGCCACCAGGCTGCGGTAGATGGGGTCGAAATAGCTCTCATGGTTCTGCATGGCCTGGGACAGCGAGGCGCCCTCTTCCACCCGCGTCCGCAGATCGCTGATCACGTCCCGCCACGGGCCTGGACGGGCCTGGCGCTCTACCGCGTGCAGGGCGTCGACGATCTGTGTTCCCGAAGAGATCAGCACATGGAGCTGACGTGAGAACATGGTGATGTTCTTGAGCTTCTGACTGCGAGAGACGCGCCGTTGCCGCCGGCCCGAGTGTGTCCTGACGGTCGCTGCCTTGTGCTCGACGACCTCGGCCACGTACAAGCCCCGGCGGCGCAGCGTCTCGGTCGCCATCATGACGTCGTCCGCATCGATGACGCCGGTGGCTGCTTTGCCGACCGAATCGTATGCTTTGTACGCCAGCTTCATGCGACCCCCGCAGGTACAGCCGCCACCGCCGCCGGCGATGTCTCAAAGCTCACATCTTCACTGTGCGTGGCCGCGAGAATCTCCTCCAGGCAGGTCTTGCCGTCCAGGGCTAGAAGGACCCCTTCCTCCCGAAGCGTCAGCACGCCGCTCTTGCGAAGCACCTCATGCAGTTCGTGCGTGGGCGCGGCTCTGTGAATCAGTTTCCTCAGCTCGGTCGTCACCTCCATGACGGAGTAGATGCCCGCCCGGCCGCGGAAACCCGAGTTGTGGCACTCCTTGCAGCCGGCGCCTTTGCGGAAGGGCCTTCCAGGCTTGTCCGCCAGGCCTGCGTCTCGCAACACATTCGTCGCAGGGATGTACTTGGTGGCGCAGTTCGGGCAGACCGTTCGGGCCAAGCGCTGAGCGACAACGCCGTTGAGGGCGCTGGACAACAGATAAGGCTCGATCCCCATATCCAACAATCGAGCGACCGCACCCGGGGCGTCGTTCGTGTGCAGCGTCGCCAGCACCAGATGGCCGGTGAGGGCCGCCTGTACGGCCACGCGCGCCGTCTCCTGGTCTCGGATCTCGCCGACCATGATGATATCCGGGTCCTGTCGCAGGATGCTTCGCAGCGCCCGCGCGAACGTCATGCCGATGGCGTCGTGGACCTGGATCTGATTCACCATGTCGAGCTGGTACTCCACCGGGTCCTCGACGGTCATGACATTGACCTCGGGTCCCCGAATCAGGTCCAGCGCCGAGTACAAGGTGGTGGTTTTGCCGCTGCCGGTCGGCCCCGTCACGAGGACCAGGCCGTAGGGCTGGTTCAGCATCCGCTCGAACGCATCGAGCGTCTCATGCCGGAAGCCCAGGTGCTCCATCTGCATTTGCAGGTTGGCTTTATCGAGAATACGCACGACGATCTTCTCCCCGAGCAGGGTCGGCATGCTGGATACGCGCAGGTCGATGTCCCGGCCTTCCGCCACGATCCGCACGCGTCCCTCCTGCGGGAGGCGCTTCTCCGCGATGTCCATTCTGCCGATCACCTTGACGCGCGAGACGATGGCGGCGTGAAGGCCGGTCGGCGGCTTCATGAGGTCGCGCAGCGTGCCGTCGATGCGGTAGCGGATACGCGTGCCCTGCTTGTCGGGCTCGATGTGAATGTCACTGGCCCCATCCTTGATGGCCGTCAGCAGCGCCACGTTCACCAGATTGATGATGGGGCTGCCCTCGACCATCTTGTCCAGGTCGGTCGCTGGACCATCATCGACCGATTCTCTCTCGACCACTTGCACTTCGCTCTCATTCAGTGAAGCCAGGAACGAGTGTACGTCCGTATTGCCGGAGGCATACTTGTGGATGTATTCGAGGATGTTGGCGCGTGCGGCCAGGACGGGACGGATCTTGCAGCCGGTCAACTGGTGCAGCCGGTCGATCCGTGGCAGCGATTGCGGCTCGGCCATCGCCACGGTCAGCGTATCGTGGACTTTGAACATCGGAATGGCTTCCAGCCGCTCCGCCTCTTCCGGACCCACCAGCGACAACAATGCGAAATCCACAAGGCCGTGACGCAACTGGCAGAAGGGTACGTGAAGCTGGCCGGCCAGGTGCTGGAGCATGCGGGACCCCTCCACAATCCCCTGCTCCACGAGCATTTCGCCGATGAGTCCGCCGCTGGTCCTCTGATCGAGCAGAATCCGCTCGAGCTGCTCGCGCGTGATGATGCCGGCCGCGACGAGCGCCTCACCGAATCGGGATTCGGTCGCGGGTACGGTCACAGGAAGCTCCTTACCGCTGAGTTGGCGTCATCAAAGTGCTCAAACTGCGGGGCCAGCCCGGTCAGCTCGATCACCTGCCGGAGCGTCTGATTGGCCGCACAGACTTTGAGGCCCTTGCCGCCCTGCGCCAGTTCCGCCGCGACGTCCGCCAGCGATTCCAGGCCGCCGCTGTCCACATAAGGCAGGGCCGATGCGTCGATCACGATCCGGCCCAGGTTCTCCCGGACGAGCTCCAGGACCCTGGCCTTGAACGGCCCGGCCTCCGCGCCGGTCAGCGGACCGACCGGCCGCACGATCATCACGGCCCCACGCTGTTGTGTCACCAGTTCCATGTCACGTCGCCTCCTCGATGACCGGCAGCATCAGCGTGAACGTGCTGCCCTTGCCCAACTCCGATTCGAGGGTGATGTCGCCGCCGTGAAGCCGGGCCACGTCACGGGCAATCGCCAGGCCCAGACCTGAGCCTTTCACGTTGGCCGTCAGGGCATTCTTGCACCGATAGAACTTCTCGAACACCCGCTCGTGCTCGTCGGCGCCGATCCCGATGCCGTTATCCTGGACGGCCACCGTCAGCCGGCCCTTCTCCACCGTCGCGGTGACAACGACACGGCCGCCCTCCGGCGTGTACTTCAGGGCATTGCCCAGCAGGTTGTGCAGGACCAGGGCGACCTTGTCGCGGTCGGCCTGAAGCACCGGGAGCTTGGGCGGCAGCTCGAACTCCAGGGCGATCTTCCGCGCGCCGGCCTGCGGGTCGTGATCGGCCTTGAGCTGCTGAAGCATCTGGTCCATGTGCACGTCGTCGTTCCGCAGCTCGAAGCAGCCGGCTTCGATCTGCGAGGCGGAAAGGATCTCGGAGACCGTGCGTTCCAGGCGCTGTGTTTCCTCGTTGATCACGTTGAGATTCCTGCCGGCGGAGGTCGGGTCCTGCTGGCAGCGTTCCAGCGTGTCCTCGACCAGCAGGCGGACGTTCGTCAGGGGCGTTCGCAGCTCGTGGGCGGCCTTGGCCAGGAAGCTGTTCATCGCCGCCTCCGCCACCCGCTGCTGCGTGACGTCCTCGATGGCCACCAGGCCGAACCGCAAGTCGTCGCGCCGAACGGGACAAACCGTGTACTTCAAGACGCCCCTGGCCATGGACCCGCCCTGCTCGGCCGTGACCGCCACACGTTTCGGAACCGGATTGGCGACGATGTCTCGCACGCCGTCGAGCACCTTCTGCTCGGCAATGATCGCAGAGACATCCGCACGCACCATCTGGGTCCGTTCCTTCTGAAGCAGCACGGCGGCGGCGCCGTTGACGCGCTCCACCTGCATCCGATCGTTCACCAGCACCAGACCATACGGGACGGCATCGAAGGCCGCGGTCAGCTCGTCCGAGGAGCCGGACTTCTCATGCACGACGTCGCGCACCTTCTGGATCGCCGTGCAGACCTGCTTGCTGTGCTTCTCGCTCAACAACCGGTTCCAGGCCACCGCTTCGGCTCCCAGTTTCGGGTCCAGCTCCAGCGTCGAGAGATCCGCGTGTTCGTCGGTGACCGCCAGCAGGATTTCGTGGATGGCGCCGATGGCTTTGAGCCGGAAGCGCGCGTGACGATGGACCAGCAACATGCTGGCCAGCGCCAGGCACGCGATGGCCAGTTGCGCCGTCTGGGGCGTGGCGCCGCTATACAATCTTTCATCGAGCGATGCCGACAGCTCAAGCGTGGCGCTGCCCCGGTTGGCTACGACCAGGGGGAACGTGAGGGTGGCCACCTTCTTCCTGACGTCCTCGGTGGGTCGCGAGATCTCGTCGGGCCACGACAGAGGCAAGTCGATCACGGTGATGCCTGCGGGATCGGCACTGGCCAGGACACCGCCGCCGGGCAACACGATGCGACAGAACTTCAGCTTGTGCTCCGTGCCGGCCTCGACGATGACCCGCCGGAGCATGGAAATCTCGTCCGCGGTGATCAGCGCCTCGGACGCCTTGGCGAGCACGGTCCCTACGGCCTTGAGATGCTGCACCGCCGCCTTTTGCCGCACATTCCGCTGGAATGTGATGCTGTTCCACACCGACGCGACCAGGCTGAACAGGAAGACGCCGACGACGGTGAAGATGAGCACGGCAAACCACGAGTCGCCGCGCAGTAAGTCTCTGCGTGCGGCGGACAGCCGTCCCGTTACAGGCCAGTTAGCTTGCATCAGGTCTCCTCATCCGGTCCTGTCGCCCCGCGCAGCACGTCACACCCATGCATCGCGCATGACGAGGCAATGGACCCGTTCCCATTTTCTTTCGGCCATCCCTGACGTGACTTTAGGTATTCGCAGAGCCATTTGCCCCCTTTCGTCGAGGAATTGGCTTGGCATCCTCATGGCCCCATAATAAGTCGGCAGCGATCGCAGGATTGACATGAACGGGCCTATCGTGTGCAATGGCTGCCGGAGTCTCGGCGCGGGTGAGCAGATTGTGTGTGACCGTTTGGACCGCACGGGATCTCCGGAGCCTGTTCGGGAGCTGGAATATGACAAGCGCGTTTGCCGGCCGCTCGCGCATCCGAGCGGTGCTACTGTCAGTCGTCTGTGCCTCCTTCACCCTCGCCGGTGCGTCCGATATCGATCTCATTCTCTACAATGGGAGAATCGTCACGGTCGATGCCGGGTTCACCGTCGGCCAGGCGATGGCGGTCAAGGGCAACCGCATCGAGGCCGTTGGCAGCAACGAGGCGATCCTGAAGCTGAAGACCGATCGGACGGAACACTTGAACCTCGAAGGCAAGATGGTCCTGCCCGGTCTGATCGATACACACGTCCATGCCTGCGGCGCCGCCATGACCGAATTCGACCATCCAATTCCGCAGATGGACTCCATTGCGGACGTACTGGGCTACTTTGGGAGCCGGACCAGGGTCCTGGAAGACGGACAGTGGATCGTCCTGCAACAGGTCTTTATCACGCGTCTGCGCGAGCAGCGCTATCCGACGAGACAGGAGCTGGACGCGATCGCCCCTCAGAACCCGGTCGTCTTTCGCACGGGGCCCGACGCCTCGCTCAACACCCTGGCGATGAAACTCAGCCACATCGACAAGGACTTCCGCGTCACCGACGGCGGGCCCGGCTATGCGGAGAAAGACCCGCGGACGGGCGAGCCGACGGGCATCCTTCGCGGCTGCAACCGCTACATCGCAGACCGTAGATCAGACAGAACGCCCACTGACAGCGACCGGTACAACAGATTGCTCTCGCTGTTGGAGGATTACACTTCCGTCGGACTCACCGGCCTCTGCGAAGGCGACGCCGACGAGGCGGACCTGCAGCTATATAGAAAGATGCTCGAGCGCGGCGATCTGAGGGTCCGGG
>Ga0105100_10001263_pt1 | contig 14967 bp, 11 predicted proteins | sample PPLLak12cMay2015_2_FD_87033 | JGI IMG/M metagenome (GOLD analysis project Ga0105100, IMG submission 87033) | Freshwater sediment microbial communities from Prairie Pothole Lake near Jamestown, North Dakota, USA - PPLs Lake P8 Core (1) Depth... | ecosystem: Environmental > Aquatic > Freshwater >...
ACGATCTGGCAGTCGCCGGTCGGCAGGTCCTCTACTTTCGCCGTCGGGTCGATGTCGAAGCTGTAACGATCGGCCAAGTCCCGAGCCCTGGCGAGCATTTGCCGGTGACTGACCGTGTACGGCACGGGACCTGCGGGCTCGGCGCCGAGGAAAATGTTCTCCGCGACCGTCAGGTGCTCGGCCAGGTCCAATTCCTGGTAGATCATCGAGACACCCGCGCCCATGGCGTCGGCGGGATTGGCGAAGGTGCGGGGCTGCCCATGAATCTCCACGGTCCCCGTGTCGGGCTGATAGACGCCGGCCAGGATCTTCATCAGTGTGGACTTGCCCGCCCCGTTCTCGCCGACCAGTGCGTGCACCGTGCCCGCCTGAACTTCCAGGCTGACGCTGCGCAGCGCCTGGACCGGGCCAAACCGCTTGGAAATCCCCGTCATGCGCAGCGCGGTTCCGTTCTGCCGCAGCCTCTCTTGCCCAGCCGCACTCATATCTGCGAATCGAGCAGTTCCTTAACCTTCGGGTCGCTGAGCCGCTCCTTCGTGATCAGCTCCACGCCTGTATCCACTTGCCTGGGCACCTGTTCGCCCTTGAGCTTGCGAACGATCGCCTTGACGCCTTCGTAACCCATCTTGTAGGGATTCTGGATGATGAGGCTGTCGAGTTCTCCCTTATCCAGCCCCTCCACCACCATCGGCCAGGCATCGAAGCCGACCATTTTGATCTTCTTCTGCCCCTGGAAGCTCTGCAGGGCCGTCAGCGCCCCGCCGGCGGTCGTCGCGTTGCAGGCGAACAGCCCGTCGATGTCGGGGTTGCGCGTCAGCATGTCCTGCGTGACGTCGCGGGCCTTGTCCATCGTGGGCGGGTTCGGGTACTTGGCGTCGACGATCCGGATGTCGGGCGACTCCTTGGCGAGCGTTTCGCGGAAGCCCTGAAGCCGGGCGTCGGTGGAGCCGGAGTTGGGCGTCCATTCGACAACGATGATCTTGCCTTTGCCGCCGAGGATTTCGCCGATGCGTTTGGCGGCCAGCACACCCCCTTTGAAGTTGTCCGTCGCCATGAAGGACAGGTACTGGTCCGTTTCGACGCCGGAGTCGATGATGACGCAGGGGATGTTCTTCGCGGCGATCTTCTCCACGGAAGGCACCATGGCCTTGCGGTCGGTCGGGGCCAGGATGATCCCGTCGACCTTCTGCACGATCATGTCCTCGACGACCTGGATCTGCCGCTCGCGGTCCGTCTCGATCTCCGGGCCGTTCCAGAGGATCTCATACTTCTCCTCTTCGCCGGCCTTGAGCGCGCCCTGGCGGACGCCTTCCCAGTACATCGACACGGTCTCTTTGGGAATCACGCCGATGCGGTGGACCGCCTCGCCGCCCTTGCGGAGCAGCCCCACGGCGACAAGCACGCCCGCCAGCACCACGAACAAAACGATCCACAGCGCATTCTTCATAGTCTGCACTCCTACTAATCGCCTTATCCCAGAGGCCGCCTGCACGACGGCCGTGTCAGGATACCCGCTTTCGTCGAGGACTGCAATCTCTACCCGCGCGTGAGGGCGCGCTGATCGAACGGCCCGTTCGATTCAGCGGTTTTGATGCCGGCGCTGCCACTCGTAGATTGACGGCACCTCGGGCTGCGGCCGAGGGGCATCGGAAAGCTCGAACGCCCGGTTCTCCTCGGACGAGGCGAGCGACGCCGGGCCGGAAACGAAGCGGCCGTTACCCCCATAGAGCGCGTTGCCGATCGCCTCGACGCCGGTGCAATCCGCCGCGGCTAATTGAATCATCGGCGACTTGCCGTCTTTCATGACGAAGAGGTTTCCTCTGATGATGTGGTCAAAGCTGGTCGCTTTAGCGAAGACGCCGGGGCCGCTGTCGACGGTGAAGCGGTTGTGAAGGATCAGCCAGTTCTCGTTCATGCCGCCCATCCAGAGCCCGGCTTTCTGCGAGTGGATGTCGCAGTTGTAGACGACGTTTCGGGGTCCGTTCGGCCCGTGTGCTTTGTCTTCCGGCGGCGAGGCCCACGCGCCGTAGCCGTAGCCGCCATGGCCCTGGACCGACTCCACGACGCACTGCTCGATCAGATTCTCGTTCGTCCAGCCGGCGTGCCACTGGGCGTCGCTTTCGTGAAAAACGCTCCTGCGGATGACGCATCCGCTGGCGGCCCACTGGAACAAGGGCGCGTGTCGCATCTTGAAGGTCTCGACGTTCTCCATCAGACAATCCCAGCAGCGATCCCAACCGGTGTACGCCGTCCCGCCGCCGCCCTTGAACCAGGCGTCGTCAAAGGTGCAGTCCCGGATCTCGCACCACTTGGCCGACGAGCCATAGACGGGAAACCGCCCGCACTTCTTCACCGTCACGCCGCGAGCCCAGCAATTCCAACCGTGCGAAAAGAGCACACTCGTGATCCACAAATTCTCCGTCTGCTCCAAATAGAGGTCCTCGACGCCACCGTGTTGAATCGGAACGACCTTCTGCACGTACGAACCATCGATCACCGGAAACTCAATGCGCAGCGGCTGGCTGACGGAGATGGACTTCTCGCTGACCCTCGTGACAACGGCCTCATAGTTGCGATACATGCCCCACTCGCAGGCGTTTCGAGTCAGCTTCTTCCATCGGTCCGTGGCCGGGCCGTCGATGAAGATCGAGTCACCGACTTTCAGGCCCTGCGTGCTCTCTAAATGCAACTCGGCGTCTCCTCTCTTGCCGTCGCGGGTGAGCTCCAGCTTCCCGCCGACCGTCCCTTGTCCCGCGAACGTTATGGCCGCTCGCGAGTCCGGAACGAATCGCGTGTCCTTGAACGCACGATCGAGGACGACAGGAATCTCCGCGATTCGCTTAGAGCCGTCCCGATACTCCGCGATGCCAGTGAGCGTGTGGGGACCATCGGGCACCTCTTTGGCGATTGCTCTCGCGTAGACAGCAAAGCTGAACGTGTTTCCCGAGTGCTGACCGGAGGTCCAGGCGCCAATCGTGGTATCGCCAACCCTCAGCGTCATCTTCGTAAGACCGGCAGGCAGACTGTGCAACTCAATCCGTGTATCCGGGCCCACGCGCGAGCCGGCGGGAGGGTTAAAGAAGGTCACTCCTTCTTTTGGGATCGCATACCGGAAGATCAGGTGAGTCTTTGACGGGCCACTGCCTCTGATGACCACCTTGTCCTGCCGAATGGTCACGGGCCGATCCAAGCGGTACGTCCCTTCGCCAATCAGGACGGCGCCGCCGGTACGCCCCGCGTGGTCACAGGCTCCTTGAAGGGCCTTCGAGTCGTCCAGATCGTCATCTGCCACGGCCCCAAAATCCGCGATGTTCGCCACGACCTCGACGGTCGGGATGCCGCCCTGGACGCCGCACATCGTCCAGTTGGGGTACACGATTCCATCCGGCCCGACGACGTCAGCCGCGGTCAGGCGGTCCTTCTGCTCGGGCTTGATCTTGTACCGGTGAGGCCAGGGGACATCCGCGCCATTCGACCCGGCCGGGGCGATTCCCGGTCGAAGCACAGAAACCAGGAGCGCTACGAGCAACCAACGCATACGCGCCACACGTGCAGAATGCTGCATCGTCTTGTCCTCCATCAGGGGTGACTCAGTTGTCAAGCGCTGACTGCGCTGATACCCGATGGATGGTCACAAGTCCAGCACAAAACGATCCAGCGGTCCGTGTGGCTTCACGGACGGACGCGATCAGAACGTCAGGCCGACGCTGAAGAGGTATTTGACGTCGGTGCTTCCTCGACCGATGGCGGGACTGGCATCGTAGTCGAAGATCACCCGGAAGCTGGCAAACAGGTTCTTGACCATCGTGGCCCGCAACTCGGCGGAGGTTGTCAGATAATAGTCGGAGAACTGCTCGAGGCTCGGGAAATAGGTCAGCTCGTGCAAGAATTTGAGGTTCTTGCCCAAAGCCTGCTGGAGGTTGTATCCGGCCTGCAGGGAGATCTCGCTGTTGCTGTCGGTCGCGTTGTCGAATTTCTCGTAGAGCGATGCAAGACCGAGGCTGGTGGAGAAGCTCGTGTCCGGCTCTTCGATCCACTGGTAACCGCCGCCGCCGCCGATGACGACACGGCGATCCAGCTCCGCGATGGCGTCCTTCTCATAACGCGCGTTCACAAAGCCGAAGAACTTCTTTGAGAAAAAGTAGTCATACTGCGCTCTGGCCTTCCACCAGTTTTCCGTGGTGTCCTCGTCTCCCGTGTCCGGGTCCTCCCGTTCGCTCCTGGCGTAGTCGGCGCTGACGGTGATCCGGTCCTTCTCGCTGCGTCGCGCGGTGGCGAAGCTGCCGGCGATGGACTCCGCGCTGGTGTTGCCGTGCGTGGAGGCCACGGATGCGGAAATACTGCCGGTCCACTTTGGCTCGGGCTTGGGCGGCGGGTTGATGGACGTCACCTGTGTGAACGCGAAGGTCTGGGGCTTCAGGGGTTCGCCCGCGGCAATAGAGAACTGATTCGGCTCGGCCGCCGCCACCGGCTGGTGCAGCACCGTGCCATCCTTCAGATGAACCTCGAGAGGCGCCTCGCTGCTGAAGGTCCGGATGTCCGACAGACCCACCGTCACTTCCCCCACGCTCGGGGATTTGAAGACGAGCTTGTCGTCCATCACGCGAACGATCTGGCCACTGAGCCGATCGCCATTCTTGAGATACAGCTCATCGGCGAAACTTGCCACAGAGCCTGACAGTACCCACAGAATGATGAGAGGTCTGATAAAACGCATCGTAGTCCCCTTTCAATCAAGGATGGGCCTGCCGGCGCAGCCCCCCGACGTTGGCGAGCCCGAACAGGCTCAACTGGCGAACACATTGCATGACGGACGTACAATACGCGCTATCATGGGCCGTGTCAATAAGGGAACTCTGCCTGGGGGCCAGGAAAGGGACAGGCCACCTTCCCAGGACCTGTCACCTGCCCGTCACGTACCGGCGAGTCATCTGCGACTCAGGTCAGGGCTTCTTCCGGCTGAAGGGAGTCGATGACGTGCTTGAGCCTGCGCTCCACATCCTTGGCGATGCGGCGCAGGTCGGGATTGTCGATCATCTGCATGGCGACGGTCGGCCGGATCACCCCCACGATGATCTTGCCGTCACGTTCGTACACGATCACATTGCAGGGCAGCATCAGGCCAATGTCCTCCTCCACCATCAGCGCCTTATGCGCGCTGGCGGCGTCGCAGGCGCCGAGAATCATGTACTTGTGGAGATCGACGCCGAGCTTGTCCTGCAACTTCTCCCGAACGTCGATCGCTGTCAATATATTGAAGCCGCCCTCCCGCAGCGCATTCTTCACCATGTCCAGGGCCGACTCAAAATCCGTATCCAGCTCTTTAATGAATCCATACTCAATCATGATACACCCTTGGGATTCCATTTTTCACTTTATGATTCAGTGTACAGAGCAGGAGAAGCATGGGTCATAGGCCCGCACGAGCTGCTCGCATAGCAGCCGTAGCGTCGGCGGGTCCAGGTCCCGGCGCTGCACGACTAATTCCTTCAGGTCTCGCTCGATGACCAAGAAATTGTGAGAGGTCGGCGTGACGATATTCGCCTCCTCGACGACCCCGAGCGGGTCTATCTTGTACCAGTGATACAGCAGGCCGCGAGGCGCCTCGGTCATCGCGCCGCCTTCACCGGCCTCGGGCCGTGCGAAGAGCTCCTCGTCCTCGAAGGACACGGCCTCAAGGATCTGGATGCACTGCTCGATCCCGTCCACCACCTCGAGGCTCTGGGCCAGGTTGTTGTGAAAAGGATTATCATCCGGCGGCGAGAAGCCGATCTCCTCCGCGAGTGATTTTGTGCGATCCTGGAGCTTGTCGAACTTGGTGTTCAGTCTGGCCAGGGCCCCGACCCGAATCATGGTCTGGTCCCCAACCACCGATTTCTTGGCGAACGCGTAAGGCACCTCGGTTTCGTGGAAATGCTCGTCGTATTGGTCGATCTCGACGGCCAGTCCTTTGTCGGAGACGATCGTGCCGCCGTTGATGGCATAGCCATGCTCCACATCCAGCGCCAGGTGCTCACAGGCCGCATGGAAGTCGGGCACCTTGAAATCGGCCACGTCATGTACCACCTGGGCGGCGCCCGGCTGGATCGATCTCAGCTTTTCCAGAATGTCATCGAACGCCTGTTGCTTGGGTATCGCCGTGAAGCCGCCCGGCAGGACGGTCACCGGGTGCAGCGCCCGGCCCCCGATGATGCCCGTCAGCTCATTTACGACATCTTTCATCCGTATCAAACGCTGGACGCGGTCCCCGAACCGCTCCTGCATGTCGACGATTCCCGGACAGCCGTAGTAGTCCGGCATCGCCAACATGTACAGGTGCACCAAGTGACTGGCGACGATCTGGCTCAGACACAGGAGCCGCCGCAGGGTCACCGTCTGATCGCTGACCTCGATCCCCGTGGCTCTCTCGACGGCTTGAATCGCCGTGATCATGTGGGACACCGGGCAGATCCCGCAGATCCGCGAAACGATGTCCCCGACTTCGTCGTACTTTCGGCCGACGAGAAAGCCCTCGAAGAACCGCGGCGGTTCGAAGATCCTCAGTTGCACAAACGCCTCGCCGTCGAGTTCCACAACCAGCGCCGTCTCGCCTTCCACCCGCGCGAAGTAGTTGACTTCTACCTTTGTGCGACTTCCCACTTCCTCACCTGTCCGGCTTTCCATTCCTTGGTCGGTTCCCCGAATTCCGTGAATCTCCTGTAGACGTCCTCCGGGGTCAGTCCGAGCTTCGAGAACCGGTTGGCCAGCGCCCTGGGGTTGGCGGAGGGCATGGGTCCCCAGCAGCCGTAGCAGGCCCGGTCATGCGAGGGGCACAGGGCGCCGCAGCCGGCGTTGGTCACCGGTCCCATGCACGGCCAGCCGTAGGCGACCAGCACGCAGATGTTGCCCTCGAGCTTGCATTCGACACAAACCGCCGAGCAGAGGAAATCCGGCCGCTTGCCTAACAACAGCGACGTCACGAATTCCGTCAGGTCGCGCTGGCCCATCGGACAACCCTTGATGTAACCATCCACCGGGATGTACTGGTCGACGGAGTGCGCCCGGATCGAATGCACCTTGGCGGTGTCCGCATAGACGCGATTCTGAACGAGATACTCCTCGTGGGTATTCTTGATCGCCGGCACGCCGCCGCAGACGGCACACGAGCCGATGGGGATCACCCACTTGCTGACGCTTCGGACCTTGCGCAACTGCGCCGCCTGCCAGTCCTCCGTGACCGTCCCCTCGATCAGCGCCACGTCGAACGGGCCGTCCTCGACGCCGCCCGACTGAAGCATCGGGCAGTAGACGATGTCGACGGCTTTGAGCGTCTCCAACACGTGCTTCTGGAAGAAGATCAATTGAAACTCACAGCCCGCACAGCAACTGTACTTGAAGACCCCGATTCTGGGTTTGCGATCATTCATGATCCGGTTTCTCAAAGAATGTCATGCCGGTGCGTCTCAGACGGCTCCTACAGCAACGTGTCCTGGAATCGCGTGATGTCCGCCAATGCAAAGACGGGGCCGTCCTGGCACACGTACCTGGCGCCGATCTGGCAATGGCCGCAATGGCCGACGCCGCACTTCATCCGCCGCTCAAGCGAAACGTAAATGTCCTCCGGCCGCTGTCCACTGAGGATCAAGGCGCCGGCGACGAATTTCATCATGACCTGGGGCCCGCACGTGAACGTGATCGTGTTCGACAGGGGAACGCCGACGGAGGGGAGCAGCTTCGTCACGAGACCCTCCTGGACCGGCAGAGAGAGCTCGCCCCGCACCTGGTCGGCCGCCAAGAGCACATTGATGGTCTCATTCCACTCCGCGAACTGTCGCTCGTAGAGCAGGTCATCGGATGTCTTGGCCCCATAGAGCAGGTACACCGAGCGAAAGTCCTCCCGATTGCTCAGCACGTGCTGCACGACGGGGCGCAAGGGGGCCATGCCGATCCCGCCGGCCACGATCAGCAGGTTCTTGCCCCGGGTCCGGATCAGCGGCCAGCCCGTGCCGAACGGGCCGCGAAACGCCACCCGGTCGCCCGGCCGCAGACGGTCCAGCGCGGAGACCACATTGCCGGCCGATCGGATGGTGTGAACGAACGTGCCGTCGCCGGCATCCAGAGAGCTGAACGAAAACGGCGCCTCGCCGAACCCGGGAAGACCGAGCATATTGAACTGGCCGGGACCATAAGCTATCGGCTCCAGGCTGAGTTGCGACAGCCGCAGCGAAATCGTGTCGGCGGTCTCGCCGATCTTCTCCTCGACGCGAGCCAGTTCGCTAATCAGCGGGTTGACAGCCGGCGCAGTCATCCGTGTTTACTCCTGTTCCAGTCCCCGGTCAGGAGCGCGTTGAATCTCCTTGGCCATTTCAGTGATATCGATCTCCGTGGGGCACCACGTCATGCACCGGCCGCAGCCGACGCAGCCAAAGCAGCCATACTGCTCGATCCAGGTTCCCAGTTTGTGCGTGAGGAATTGTCGCAGACGCGCTTGCTGCGGCTCGCGGAAGTTGCCCGTGTGGACCTGGGCGAAGTACAGGTCCTGGCACGAGTCCCACTGCCGGCCGCGCTCGACCCTCTTCGGGCCGAAGTCCGAGCGGTCCAGGACGTTGTAGCAGTAGCATGTCGGACAAACCATCGTGCAGTTCGTGCACCCCAGACATCGAAGATCGGCCACCTCCTTGTACACCGGATGATCGAGGGTCTCCATCAGCAGCTCGGGCAGACCCTCTGTATCGAGGCTCTTGTGAAACGAGGCTCTTGCCTCCTCTTCGATCGCCGCTTTCCTTTGCAGGTGCTCCTCGCTCGCCGGCCCGACGTCCGGCGCGCCCTCAATCAGTTCCGAGCCGCGTTGTGAGCCGGGCTCCAGCAGAAACTCGTTGCCCAGAGAGGTCATTTCCACGTCGTACCCTTCCTCAATCCGGAGGAATGGGCCCGTGCCCATCGAAGGACAGAATCCCTTGTCGCAGGCCCGATTGCAGTTCAGCACCACCGTAAGGGTTCCCTGCCGCAGGCTGGAGTAGTAATAGTCTTGAAAAGCGCCGAGGAAAGTCCTGTCGAGCACGGTTACCGCGTGCATGTCGCACGGGTGCATGGCGAAGATCAACTGCGTTCGCTCCGGGCCGGGATCGACGACTCTGTACCTATTCGTCTCGCGGTCAATCTCAAAGAGCTTCTGGACCGATGGGTAGATGAACGACCGCGGGCTGAGCATCGTGCTGCAATAGTCGAGGTTCAATTGCCCGCTGCCGCGGATCGGCTCGAATGTGGTCGGGCCCCGCTTTTGAAGGACCGGCCCGAAAACGCGGAACCTGCCGGCCAAGTCATCCACCCAACGAGACAGGTCGCTCGCCGAAAGTATGTGGCCGTTGTCCATTTTCTGTCCCCGATTCGGTCTGTCGCGAAAGACTCTCAGCGCACGGCTGCCTTTTCGTTTTCTTCCACGAGTCTCTTGTACTTCTCGTGAATCATCGTCCTGTCGAATTCCCAGAACTCGTCGAGCATCGCCTCCTGCTCGGCGTCGGATAGATAGCCCATGGCGGGAACGAAGAACTGCTTGTCCTCTTTACGGACGTGCAGCGGGTAGAGCGTGACGAGCCGGTCAATCTCAGACATGATTTCCGCTCGTGCATCCACGCCGCGGATCTGCCGCTCGTTGGCCCCCGAGAGCCGCTCAACCGCTTCCCGTATCAGGACGTGATCTTCGATCAGGCTTTCCATCATCCGCCGGTCCTCATCGGTGAGCGGCTTGTCGGAAAGCTCCCGGAAGAGTATGCTTTCCTCTTTGCCGTGGTGGGTCCGGTCGGCGTACGTGCGGAAGAAATCCACGCCCGCCGTTAATAGATCCGTACTGACTTCGGAAGTGCTCTTCATCTCGCGCAGCTCATTATCCAACAGTCTGGCCATTCGGTCGATGAGCCTGTGCTCGACCATCAACGGCCCAATAGGTTTCATCGGTAACCTCCAACAGTTGTCTTGTCGTCCTGCTTGTCGTAGTGAATCAGCCGGGCGTTCATCGCCACGATGATGGTGCTCAGGGACATGACCACCGCCCCTACGGCCGGCGGCAGGACGAAGCCGTAGTGATACAGCACGCCGGCCGCCAGCGGGATGGCGATCACGTTGTAGCCCGTCGCCCAAGCCAGGTTCTGCGCCATTTTGCGGTTCGTCAGCCGTGAGAGCGAAATCACATCGGCCACGTCCCGCGGATCGTTCTCGACCAGGATGACATCCGCCGTCTCGATCGCCACGTCCGTCCCCGCTCCAATCGCGATACCTACGTCCGCCTGGGCCAGCGCCGGAGCGTCGTTCACGCCGTCGCCGACCATGGCCACTCGTCGGCCCTGCTGCTGAAGCTCCCTGATCTTCTCCGATTTCCTGTCGGGGAGCACCTCGGCAAAATACGTATCGAGACCAAGCTCTTTCGCTACATGGCGAGCCGTAGCTTCATTGTCGCCCGTGATCATCGCGACCTGGAGGTTGAGCTCCCTGAGCGAAGCGACGGCCTGTCTGGACTGCTCGCGAATGACATCCGCCAAAGCAATCAGGCCCCGGACCTTGCCGCCGGAGACGACGAGCACGATCGTCTTGCCCTGCGAGGCAACTTCATCGACCTTTGACGACAGCGCGCCGGGATCGACGCCCACCGTGTGAAGAATCCGCGTATTGCCGATGTAGACTTGCTGCCCCTCGACGGTCGCCTTCGCACCTTGGCCGGGCACGGACTCGAAGTCAGTCGCATTGGCCAACGCCAGTCCTTTTTTCTGCGCCTCGCGGACGATGCCTCGAGCGATGGTGTGCTCGGAGTTCTGCTCGATGGAGGCAGCCCGTCGCAGCAGGTCGTCGCGGCTCCAGTCGCCGAAACTGATCACATCACTGACGCCGAACTGGCCTTTCGTCATTGTGCCCGTTCTGTCGAAGACCACCGTGTCGATATAACACCCGTTTTCACACTGGGTCCTTTTGCGAATGAGCAGGCCATTGCGCGCGGAGATCGCCGTGATCATGGCGACCACCAGCGGCACGGCCAGACCCAGCGCATGTGGACAAGTGATAACCATGACGGTGACCATGCGCTCCAAGGCAAAGACAAACCGCTGGCCGAGGGCCAGCCAGACGACAAGCGTGGCGACGCCGACGACCAGGGCGATGACGGTCAGCGCGAAGGCCGCCTTGTCGGCCAGGCCCTGGGCCCGGGACTTGCCGGCGGAGGCTTCTGCCACGAGCTTGGCGACCTGCGACAGATAAGAATCCTCGCCGGTGCGGGTCACTTCGACGGTGAGCGAGCCGGTGCCGTTGACGGAGCCGCCGATCACCGGGTCGTCTTGTTTCCTGGTGACCGGCTTCGATTCTCCGGTGATCATGGACTCATCGATCTCGCTCTGGCCGTAGACGATGCGGCCATCGGCGGGAACCTTCTCGCCGGGCCGGACCAGCACCTTGTCGCCCACCTGCAACTCGCCGATCGGCACATCCCGGATGTCACTGTCCGACTCGAACCTGTGCGCCTCGGCGGGCAGCAGCCTGGCCAGGTCTTCCAGCGCCCTCGATGCGCCCATCACCGAACGCATCTCAATCCAGTGACCCAGCAGCATGATGTCGATTAGCGTGGCTAATTCCCAAAAGAAGATTTCCCCACGCAGGCCGAAGACGACGAGACTGCTGTACACGTACGCGACGGTGATCGCCAGAGCAATCAACGTCATCATGCCCGGCCGCCTGTCTCGCAGCTCGTCGGCAAGCCCTTTCAGAAAGGGCCGGCCGCCATAGAAGAAGACGAACGTCGAGAGGACAAACTGGACCCACAGATCGCCCGGGAACCTTAACGAATAGCCGAGCATCTCCTGGACCATCGGCGAGAGGACGACGATGGGGACCGTCACCACGAGGCAGGTCCAGAACCGCTTTTTGAACTCCTCGACCCTGTGGCCGCGATGACGATCACGGCCACGTTCGTGGCGGGCGTGCTCCGCCGCGCCGGCAGCTTCGCCATGCTCGGGATGACCCTGCATGGGCACGCGCTCGTACCGCCGGCCGTGCCCTGCATGCTCATGCGCCACGTCCTGCTCGCGGTGATTATCCTGTGTTCTCACTGGAGGCTCTTCCCACCTCGCCAGGCGGCCATCCCGTCGCTCGCCGAGACAGCCGTGATGGTGTGCAACTCGCCCAATGGATTCGCCTGGCGCTGCGCGAGGGACAGCTCCCTGCGAAGGTACTCATCCTGGCATCGGGCGGAGCAGAAGTACAGTTTCCTGCCGTCGCACGTGTGGGTCGGACGGCTATCGATAATATTCATCGGCGTCTCGCAGATCGGGTCCACCACCCGGCCGGGGCCGGGCACGTTGCCGTTGCCGTTGCGAACCGGGGTGGAACCACTCAGAAGCTTCCTCACTTCCTGAGAGCTGCGAGCACCGAGGCAGTCATCGGCCAGTCGCTTACAGGCGGCGACGTCCAGGTTCGACACGATGGTCTCAATTTGCGATACGAAATGCACATCGACGCTCAGATCGCGAAAACCAAGCCCGATCAGCAGAGGCACCAATTGCGGGTCTGAGGCAATCTCGCCGCAGATGCTCACCGGCTTGCCCGTTCGAGCGGCAACATCGACGATGTACTTGAGCATCTGCAGCGCCACCGGGTTCTGCGCCCGGTACCCCTGCGTCGCGTCGATGTCGTCCCGATTGACGGCGAAGAAGTACTGGAGCAAATCGTTCGTCCCCACGCTGGCGAAATCGACCGCATCGAGCAGCTCCTCGCAGTTCCAGGCGGCCGAGGGAACCTCGATCATGATGCCCTGCTGAAAAGTGCGCTGGTAGTCCTCGCCGCGGGCATCGAGACTGCGAATCACATCCGTCATGAGTCGGCGCAGGAAGACGACATCCTCCAGACATGCGACCATGGGATACATGATGCGAAGAGCCGAGATGTCGACCGCCGCCCGCAGGATCGCTCGCATCTGGACGATGAAGATTTCCGGATGCTCGCGATAGACCCGCAGGGCGCGGATGCTGAGGTAGGGGTTTTCCTGAGAGCCGAAGGAGAAATAGGGCAGGGTTTTGTCGCCGCCGATATCGGCGGTTCGGACGGTCACCGGATGGTCCGGCCGGCACGTCTCGAAGAGCGATTTGTACACCTCGTACTGTCGCTGCTCGCTGGGGAAGTCGTCCATCTGCTCCATGAACAGGACTTCGGTCCGGTACAGCCCGACGCCCTCGACCCTGTCGAGCAGCCCGGACGACACCTGCGCGGGGTCGGCGACATTCACCCACAGCCTGGCCGGTAAGGCGCCCCGGTCCGGTCGGCCCATCGCGGAGGCCGGGTCCAGGCTCTGAACCACCTCATCCGCGCTCGGGGCCACGACAATCCTGCCGTTCGTGGCGTCGATGAGAATCTCCTGGTCGTCAGCGATCTCCAGCGACTGCAAATCATCGACCCGAATGGTCGGAAAACCCAGCGACTTGGCCAGGATGGCGGCGTGCGACAAGCCGCTGCCGCGCTCGATCACGAAGCCCACCACGCTGCTGTGCCGCGCCTCCAGGACAATGGAAGGCAGCAGCTCGCGCGTTGCCAGCACGATCGCTCCCGTGCTTCGCAGTGCCTCGAAGGCCTGATGGCTCTGTTGATGCACGCGCCGGCTGAGCCGGCTGAGAATGTCGCGGACATCGCCGGCCCGTTGCGAGATCAGGTCGTTCCGGGAGCCCTCGAAGGCGGCGATCATCCTGTGCAGGGCGGCCTCGATCGCGCCTTCCGCCGAACGCCCGTTTTCCACGATCTCCCGGCGCACGTCCTTATGAAACTTGGGGTCCTTGACCAGATAGATATGAGTACGGAGGATCTCCGCCTCCTCAATCGCCGATTCGCGCTCCAGGGCGGTAACCGCGTCCGCCAGCTCCGCCGCCAGGAACTCCACGTGCTCCTCAAACCGGGCGATCTGCTGCTGTGCATCACTGGCGAGTGTCTCCTCCACGTCGGAGAACCTGTAGTCGGTTTGAAAGAACGTGAGGCGTCCCTTGACCGCTCCGGGGGAAATCGTTTCACCTGTGAACTTCTGTGTCACCATGAAAACCTCTGCCTGTCAGAATGCTCCCTCCGTGGCGGGCTTTTAAGGTCAATTCCGGCTGATGTCGCCGTACATCCGGCTCATGTCGATCTTCATTCGCGTGTCTTTGAAGACGTTCAACTCGGCAACCAACCTGCGACCAGCGCTCCCCATGAACCTCTTGAGCGACCCGACCTTTCGACACGAAGGCACGACGCGCATCCGCGCTTACATACGCTGCGGCGCCGTACGCCGAGTTGTAGGGTTTTTGCCTAAAGCGATAGAGGGGAATCTCTTAGCGGCGAGAGTACTGCATGGGCTAAAGCCCATCCTACGCTCGGCGTGTCCATCCGAGTCACAGGATCAGCATGGCGTCGCCGTAGGAGTAGAAGCGGTATCGCTGCTCGATGGCGTGGCGATAGGCTCGCTGAATGGACTCGAGACCCGCGAATGCGGCGACCAGCGCGAGCAGTGTAGATCGGGGCAGGTGGAAGTTCGTGATCATGGCATCGACGATTTTGAACTCGTAGCCGGGCGTGATGAACAGGCTCGTCGTGCCGGCGCAGGCTTTGAGATCGCCACCTTCCGCGATGGTCTCCAGCGTCCGCACGGCGGTTGTGCCGACGGCGATGATGCGTCCGCCGGCGTTGCGTGCGGCCTCGATGACGGCGGCGTTCTCCTCGTCGATGCGATAGGACTCATGATGGATCTGGTGATCCTCGACGCGCTCGACGGCAATCGGCTTGAACGTGCCGGCGCCGACGTGCAGGGTGACGCAGGCGAAGCGCACCTGCTGCTCCCGCAGGCGCTGAATCAGCTCCCGCGTGAAGTGCAGGCCGGCGGTGGGAGCCGCGACCGCGCCCGGATGACGGGCATAGACGGTCTGGTACCGGTCGCGGTCGACCTGGGCTTTGGCGGGGTCGCGATCCCGATGAATGTAAGGCGGCAGCGGA
>Ga0105100_10001266_pt1 | contig 14934 bp, 16 predicted proteins | sample PPLLak12cMay2015_2_FD_87033 | JGI IMG/M metagenome (GOLD analysis project Ga0105100, IMG submission 87033) | Freshwater sediment microbial communities from Prairie Pothole Lake near Jamestown, North Dakota, USA - PPLs Lake P8 Core (1) Depth... | ecosystem: Environmental > Aquatic > Freshwater >...
AAGCTCGGCGCATACGATTTTCTATTCAAACCCGCGGATTTTGATGATCTGACCGACAAGCTCAACAAGGCCAGAAAGCGCAGACATGATCAAATCGAAAAAATTCGCAATGCCGAGGCCGATATGCTGTTGCGCACTTCCAAGATCTAACACTTGATCGAAACAGCCTGGGCTTGGAGTTTCCCGATTTTCAGGCGCGACCAACTCCTGTGTGGCAAGGCTTATCGCCTTCGGCAAAAAAACCTGATGTTGATTATTTTTTCCGAAAGCCATGTATGCTCTGCACGCCCCTCCCCTTTTGCTTTTTACGGTTAGGGGTGGTCATCGAAATCAACTCCGCAGAACGGACAATGCTTGACTCGGGTTTTCCACTTCCCCGGCGCCATTGTATGGGTCAGTAGTTGCCCAAGATTTCCGCTGCAACGAGGGCAGCGAACGAAGAACATTTGCGCCAATACTACGGCGATAAAAGGCAAGAAGAAAACCAGGGGCAAAATCCGTATATTCCACTTAGCGGCGACAAACATGGAGCCTGCCAAAGCGAACCAGAATAACAGGCCCAGCCAAAGATTCCTGCGGGTCTTGCGTCTAAGTATTTCCCCCACTGTCACAAGAAAATCTCCGTGTAATCAGAAAAATAGAAAAGAATCCAGGCTTAGAAAATTAGGCTTGTTATGTTCAAATAAAAATTTGTTTACAATGAAACAAAATGGTTGCGGAATGTGGTCTGGATTGAGTTTCCGGTCTTATTTTGTCACCCCCAGAAGCGCGTCAAAATCTGCGGTCGCGTCAATGTCACATATCGCGTAGCGCTCTGACAGATAGTCTCTTACTTCCTCCAGCAAATCCACTAAAACTTCTTCTGCGGGTTGAAGTTCGTTTGCACCCCCTTCTCGAATTGGATGGACTTCGGACGCTGCAAAAGTGAATTGCATATCAAAATTGAATGACACCTTGTAAGTGTAACTTGAATTCGAGTTTCCGCCGGACACTTCCCCCATTTCCATAGCAACCTCCATCTTCTACAGCATTTAATTTTTTGGCTATCGAACTTGCACTTAAAGTTGGCATAACCGAACGTAAATCTGCAAAGCGAAGCGGTGCATTTTTCGGTCCGATTTTATAGCTATATTAAAATGTTATTCGTACTTTTTACCGCCATGCCTCAACCAACCACCAACATGACGATAATTTGGATCATGATGTGTCCAGTGGATGACACCCCCTTTTGGGTTCCACTCATATTCCCCATAGAACGATACTGTGTCACCAATATTTAAACTGGCTACTCTGGGTGCCAAATCGATGTTGTGAGCTATCAACAGGGTCTGACCGGTGCTGAGCTTTAAAATAAATCTTTGATGTCTTGATCCGTCAACATCATCAGGTAAAATTCTCGTTACGACACCTTGCCCTTGAATCTGGTGATCGTTTTGTCTGTTGTTGTACGAATTTTGAAGAGAACTTTCCGAACTCTGACTCAATGGGAAAAAGCTTGGTATATAAATTCCTTTCCCTTGAACGAAGGAATATATTAGAATCGCAGCAACACTCAAAAGAAGTAGTTTTTTCATATTTCTCCAATGCACCATGTGTTGAAAGATGGGAAATTTTCATGAATTGCCCATCTATCATCGAAAAATTTCCGTGCACTGCAATATTATCGGATCAAACATGGAAAAATTGACATTGAACTTTCTATGACAACAGACTGCGTTCTTTTACCTGTATTTGGGATTTACCGGCTTCCAAACCTGGTCGTTTTTTATACCGCGCAACCGGGAGGCACCCGGCCATCTTATCAAGGCCGCATCCACCGGCTTTCAGGACGTAAGACAGCATCCGCATGAGCCTCTATTCCGCCGTCTTCGGCGGCTGGTGCGCGTGGGACGATGACTGTAACGCCATCGTTGAGAGGTTTCAGCGGTGTTCCCATCGATTTGGCGGAAATGGGCGTGGACTACCTGGTCAGCAGCGCCAACAAATGCATCCAGGGAGTCCCGGGCTTCGGATTTGTGATTGCCAGAGGAGCGGTTCTGGCCGAAACACGCGGGCAGGCGCGCTCCCTGAGCCTGGATCTTTACGATCAATGGCGGACCATGGAGGACGGCCATGGCAAGTGGCGCTTCACCTCTCCGACCCACGTGGTCCGCTCGTTTTACCAGGCCCTAATTGAACTGGAAGCCGAGAGCGGCGTGGCGGCGCGCCATCGCCGCTACTGCGAGAACCACCGGATCCTGGTGGCGGGAATGCAAGGCATGGGGTTCCAGGCGCTCCTGCCGGCGGCGCTGCAAGCGCCCATCATCACGGCTTTCTTGTACCCCTCAGACCCCGCGTGGCGCTTCCAGCGGTTTTACGAAGACCTCAAGGCCAAGGGCTTTGTCATCTACCCGGGCAAAGTGACGGACCGCGATACGTTTCGCATCGGCAATATCGGCGACATCCACTCCGGTGACGTGCACCGGCTGATCGCGGCCATACCGGTTTGACTACGGCGTCAAGCCGTGGTAACTCACTGATCGAAATCAGGACGCCATTACCCCCCGGCCGGATCGGTGCCGGTTTCGGCAGCACTGCGGACGGGCCACACCGCCCGCCGGGTGCATTTGCCTGCCGGGACTTGCATGCGGTCGTGATGTGCCACCAAGCGTTTCGCATGACTTCCCGAGCGCAGGCCACTGCAGTGACTTCGCCACCTTACAGGACACCACCATGACGCAAGAAATCGAACTTCCCAGCGTTTCCATGGCCAACACCAAAAAAGAGCTGCTGGACGCCTATGAGGCGGCCAAAAAACGGGTCGACACTCTGGACAAGGATCTGCTGGATGCCGAAAAGGCCAGAAAAAGGATGGAAAAACAGGCGGTCACGACGACCGCCGATGCCCAGGCAGCCCAGGATCCCGTGCAGCGCCTGCAAGACTTGCGCGGAGCGATCAGCCGTGAATTGACCGACCTGGCGGAGCGCTTCGAACGCGAAATCGAGACCTACCGCAAAATAAAGTCCGCCATCGAGACCAAGCAGGAGGAGCTCGACACCCTCTACGAGGTGGAAACGGCCGCTTCCGACCTTGCCGCCCTGATTGACGCTCAACGGGCGAAGAAGGCGCAATTCGAGCGCGACATGGCGGCGCAAAAAACCGCGTTCGAAGGCGAGGTGCAGGAAATGCGCGCCGGATGGCAGCGCGAAAAGGCCGACCACGATCGGCGGGTCAAGGAGCAGACGGAAGCGCTCAACATGCAGCGCCAGAGGGAAAAGGAAGAATACGCCTATGCGTTTGCACGTGAAAAAGAACAGCGTAAAAACGCTCTGGAAGACGAGCTGCAGGCGCTCGAGAAGGAGATCGCCGTAAAACGCGGTGATTTTGAAACGGCCTATCAGCAGCGCACGGCCGAACTCGACACCCGCGAAGAATCCCTGGCCAAGCGTGAGAAGGAAATGGCGGCCCTGCAAAAAGAGGTCGAAAGCTTCCCGAAGCGCAACGAAGCGACGGTTCAGGCGGCGGTGGCGGAAACCACCGAGCGCATCACGCGGGCTTCGGAAAGCGCCAAAGCGCTCATGGAAGCCCGGTTCGAGGGTGAAAAGAACGTCCTGATGGGAAAAATCGAGGCCCTCGAGAAGCTGGTGGCCTCACAGGCGGCCCAAATCAGCGATCTGTCCAAAAAGAACGAGCAGGCCTACGAAAAGGTTCAGGATATCGCCAACCGGGCAGTCGCCGCCTCCCGCCGGGAACATTATCCCGCGCCCGTCTACCATGCGGCCGCTTCGGCTCGTGACGACAGCCAGGGCTGAACAAAAACGCCCCAGCGCGTGCGACGCAACTCCAGGCTGCGCAGGCACCTGTGCTGCAAAGGGCGCCCCCATGACCTGATCCTGGTAAACCTCTGTCGGCCAGGTAGCGCCGGATTGGGGGGGTGGCAGCGGTCAAAGACGCCAGGTTCGTCATGGCCGCTAGATCCTGCCGGTGTTAAAAAGAGAGGTCGGGTCGCTGCACCAGCGGCTCGGCTTTTTCTGCGGGGTATCGGCGCCGCCGGGGTAAAAGCCCCGCCAAAAGCACCCTCGCCCCCCCTCCTTAAATCCCCGTTGCTGCGCCGCTCTGGTCGCAAAGCGCTATTTAATCCAGATAGTTGCGATTTTCAAAGCCCCAGCCTGAAACCAGTTGCATCTTAACCGGTCTTTTCGACCCGTTGCCGTTTTCACGGGTCCAGACGCCAGAAGACAACCCGCGGGCAACGGCAGAATTGGGTGACAGGGGAAGGAAAGTGATGATATGTTTAAAATGGGCTGCAGCGACTTCGACATGAAGCGCAACTCAGCGGCTTGGGCTTTTTTGCGGAACTAACAAATTTAAGGAGGCGATCATGACGTCCCACCCCACAGACCCCCAGGATAAAAGCGATAATTTGCACTGTCCGGAATGCCGGGCCCTCTTGAAAAAACGCAAAACCCGCAACCTGGATGAATGTGAAATGGTTTGCGGCGGTTGCGGCCAGACGTTTGATATCTGCGACCTTGAGACCGTTGAAAAACTGAAAAAATAATGTCCGGCCGCCTTGGTGTTGAAAAAACCCAACACCAAGGGGGCGGTGGACCCTCCCCGGATGAGATGCGTTGACCCCAACCTGGCGACGAGGCGGCGACCGCCAGGTCCAGGGGCTTAGAACCTCAAACGCCCGGGCGGTGCCGAGTGGATGTCCCGGCAATGGCCATCTTTTCTCATTTTTAATTTATTTTCAAACGGTTACGTTTTTCCCGGATCGGAAAATGCTGCTTCAAAAAAAGTTTCAGAAAGCAGTGACAATCATCGACCAGTTAACCCCGGAGGAGATCGAGCGGTTGCGCAGAATCTGCCGGGACATCCAGGCCGCCGAGGAACAGCTGCTGACGGCCGCGGCCGAACTGATCCGGCGCTGCGTCGACGCGTGCGAGGGGCTCTGCTGCCGGAACCTGCGCATCGAGCAGGTCATCGACCTCTATGATTTCATCTTTATTCTGACGGCTGCCGACACGATGAAACCCCAAATCCAGAGACGTTTGGAACAACTGAGCCCTTTTTTCTCGGCCGACTGCGTTTTTCTGAAAGATGACGCAGGGCCCTGCATCTTCCCGTTCAACACCCGCCCCGAAGTCTGCATCACCTCTTTTTGCGGCCGCGAAGATCGGATCGGCCCCGAGATCCGGCTGGTGGCGCGCAGATTTGCCGCCCTGCAGCGCTTCCTGCTATTTCGCAAACCCCGCCGCCTGCAGCGCCGGTTGCGAGGGTTCATCGAAAGACACCGCCGGGCCTGAGGGCGGCGGTGGCCTGCAAGCCTCGCCAGGCGCCTAAAATATTCGGTGCGGCAGGCTTTCCATCCGGCCAGCGGGCGTAATCTCGATGTAATCCAGTTTCCGCTGCAGTTCACGGATGGTAGCCGCCCCGCCGTAGGTCAGTCCGGACCGCAAGCCGCCGACGATATCGGCGACAATCCTGTTTTCGTCCTCACAGTAGGGGACGTCGGTGGCAATCCCCTCGGCTGTTTTCCACTCGGCGATGTCGCCGTGATAGTCCTTTTGAACTTCACGGCTGGCCATGCCCCGGTAGCATTTCACCTTGACCACCTCACCGTTCGGGCCTGGCCGGCTGATCACGGCCCCCGGGGTCGGCCGGGTGCCGGCCAGCATACTTCCCACCATAACGAAATCCGCCCCGAACGCCAGGGCCTTGACGATATCGCCCGGGTTGCGGATGCCGCCGTCGGCGACGATCGAGCGATCCACCCGGGTGCAGTTCTTGATCGCCGTCAAATTGGGCACCCCGAAACCGGTCTTGATCCGCGTGGTACAGACGGAACCGCCGCCGATCCCGACCTTGATGATATCGGCGCTGCAAGAGGCCAGATAATCGGCCCCGGCGTATGTCGCCACGTTGCCCGCCATGATGCAGGCGCTGTCTCCAAGGATTTCCCGAATTTTCTTGAGGGTTCGGCCCACGTACCTGGCATGGCCGTGGGCCACATCGACGCAAAACAGGTTGGCGCCCGCATCCCGCAGGGCCTCGGCCCGCTCCAGCTCCTTTTCACTGCAGCCCAGGGACACGAAGGCCGGGTAGCGGCAGTTCTTAAACATGGCCACATTGTCTTCCAGCGCCATAAATCGGTGCAGCACCCCGATGCCGCCCTTTTCACCGATAAAATTGGCCATCTCCGCACCGGTGATGGTGTCCATATTGGCGGTCATCAGGGGCAGAGCCAAGGCCAGCTTGCCGGTTTTGCAGCGAATCGAAATATCGACCACTTTACGGGATTCCCAGTGGTTATAGGATGGCACCAGAAGAATATCGTCATAGGTGAAAGCTTTCATGGCCGTTCCTCCTTAAAGTTTCTCTGGCCGTCTTTTCCGGGGCCCTTAGCCCTTGGGCGGACACCCCTACCATATATACCGACCTCGCCGCCAAGTTTTTTTGCGGCCGGTTAAAAAATGGCGCCTCGCCAACGGCAATCCGAGCTCCAAGGCCCTCGGCCGGGACGTCGGCGTCGGCCTCCGAGGCGCTCTTTCATCCGCGACCCACACCCATATCCTGCGGCACCGATCCGAAAAGGTACCGGTGGACCTGCCCTGCAGCCAAGCTCAAGCCCCATGCATGCGTGAGGGCATTATTTCCCGCCACGGCCCTAACCTTTTATCGGCAGCCCACCGATAATATCCCAAACCGTCACCGGCTCAAAAACGGAGCACCCAACTCTTTTCAGCGGAGGGATTCTGACAATGAGAAAGCGTTCACTCGGATTTAAACTGGTCGCCGGCGGCATCGCTCTGGTCCTCATGCCCCTGCTGGTGGTCGGGTTGTTTTCCGTCGGCAGGTCCACCGAGGCCCTGACGGCCTTGTCCCAGGGGCAGGCCGAGCTCACCGCCCGCAACCTGGCCACCATGGTGGACCTGGTGCTTTCCGAGGAGATCAAACTAACCCGGGGGCTGTCGGTGGACCGCACCAGCATCCAAGCGGCCCAGGCGGTTTTGACGACGGGCAGGGCGAACGCTGGCGAGGCGATCGCAGCATTGGACGAAAAACTTTCGGCTGCGATGAAACAAATCGGAAAAGACTACGAGGTCCTGATTGCCACCGACACCAGCGGGGTCATCTTTGCCGACAGCCAAGGCGGCCGGTACAAGGGCACCGACATCTCCGAGCGGGACTATTTCAAAAAAGCCGCCGCCGGTCACGATGCGATTTCCGATCCGGTGCGCTCAAAGGTCAGCGGCAATATCGTCGTTCCGGTCTGCACGCCGGTTCACGATCAGGCGGGTCGGGTGATCGGCACGCTGGCAGCGGTACTGGACATCAACTTTCTAACCGAAAAAATAACCTCGCTTAAAATCGGCGAAACCGGGTATCCATTTATCACCAACGCCGGCGGACTTATGGTGGCGCACCCCAACAAGGACCTGATCCTGAAAACCGATATTTCCAAAATACCCGAGATGAGCGCCATCTTCACCGCCATGTCCGCCCGCCAAAGCGGTGTCGAGCCCTACCAGTTTATGGGGGTGGACAAGATCGCCGGCTTTGCGACCGTCAAAACCACGAACTGGCGCATGGGCGTTACCCAGGACCGGGATGAATTCTTGGCCGCGCCGCATGCCATCCGCAATGTCATTCTGGCCATCAGCGGCATTTTTCTGACCCTCACGGTCTTAGCCGTCCTGTTCTTCACCCGCTCCATCAACCGCCCCATCAACCGCGTGGTGGGGATGCTGAATGCCGGGGCCGACGAGGTGGCCGCGGCCTCCGAGCAGGTTTCCTCGGCCAGCCAAACCCTGGCCGAAGGGGCCTCCCAGCAGGCCGCCTCCATCGAGGAAACCTCATCGTCGCTGGAGGAAATCTCGTCGATGACCAAGCAAAACGCCGACCACGCCCGGGAAGCCAACTCGCTGGTGACCGAAGCCACGCGGACGATCGCGAAAGCAAACGATTCCATGGGCCAGTTGACCACCTCGATGAAAGAGATTTCAACGGCCAGCGAACAAACCCAGAAAATCGTCAAGACCATCGACGAGATCGCCTTCCAGACCAATCTCCTGGCACTCAATGCGGCGGTCGAAGCCGCGCGCGCGGGCGAGGCCGGCGCGGGTTTTGCCGTGGTGGCGGACGAGGTTCGGAATCTTGCCCTGCGGGCGGCCGAAGCCGCCAAAAATACGGCCGCCCTGATCGACGGATCGGTCAAACAAATCCAGGACGGCTGCGAGTTGGTGGACACCACCAATGTGGCGTTTCATGAAGTCGCGGAAAGCTCCACGAAGATCGCTCAACTGGTGGCCGAGATCAACGCCGCCTCAACCGAGCAGTCCCAGGGCATCGAGCAGATCAACACCGCGGTGGGCGAAATGGACAAGGTGGTCCAGCAGAATGCGGCGAGCGCCGAAGAGTCGGCCAGCGCGGCGGAAGAAATGAACGCCCAGGCCCAGCAGATGAAAGCCTCGGTGGAGGAACTGGTGGCGATCGTGCGGGGCGCGGGCGCGGCCAAACAGCCTGCCCCCGACGCACCTGCCCGCCGTAGCCCCGCGCCGACAAAAACCGCGGCGCACTGGCAGCCCGCGAAGAGATCCAAGCCGCCGAAGCAAGACTCGAAACCCAACGCCGAGAAAGTCATTCCGTTCGACGATGCGGAGTTTGCGGATTTCTAAGCCCCACCCCGGAGGGGGGTCGCCGAACTTGGGTGGCACCCCCCTCTTCCACCCCTCTGCAGCATCTGCCGCCAGCCGCCGAACGGTGGTTGCCCCCGGTCCCCACAGGGTTACCCTTTAAAAAATTGTGGCGTGTCGTTCAAGACCGCCGCCCGGTCGGATGGTTCGAGGATGATCAGCGACGGACCCTAACTACCTTGAAGCTGGGGATGCGGAAAAAGGGGAGAGAAGAACTCCCTTTCCGCAGCCGTCCCCATCTTTATCTCCCGAATTGTGTTCCACCAGCTTGTAAGCCCAACATGTAGGGCCGGCCGGAATCGGCCAAGAAGGCAGTGAAACCATAACGACCGGCCGCGCCGGGTGTCAAGCTGAAACCCGGCGACACCTTCGTCCGCCCCTCGGCCGGCGGTGGCCTGGGGGACCCCCTGGAAAGAGACCCCAAACGGGTGCTGGAGGATGTCATCGACGGCTTCGTGTCGGTGGAACGCGCCCGCAAGGATTACGGGGTGGTCATCCGGGTGGTGGACGAGGAGATTCTCAGCTACCGGGGTGGATTTAGAGGCCACCGACACAGAGAGAAACCATATCCGCGAAAACCGCATCGCCTGGATGCGCGAAGACCCGCATGCGGTTCAGGAGAAGTTCGTCAAGGGCGAAATCGATGAACTGGATGCGGTCCGGCGCCACGGCGTCATCCTGGACTGGGGCGCGCGCAGGGTGCTGCCCAAAACCACGGCGCAATTCCGCGAGATGATCGAAAAGCGAACCGTGGCGTATTGGAAGTAGTGCAGCGAAATCCCGGGCTGGCGCGAAAAAACGGGCTACCAGGATGACAAGCGGCGCCCAGCGCAGGCGGTCGAAGGCGGACACCGGCCTCCGGCCGGGCGTCGAAATTTTCGTCTGCCGGCGCAGCCCGCGACCGAAAGGTCCCGGCGGCGGGGATGATAGGGAATTGAATGCTTTGGGGGGGGGTGACGCGGTGCGGGTAATGGAGGATTACAGGGTATAGTTAAGCAGCCCAAAGCCAATCTCAACCGCACATATCAAACGGTCAAACCTTTTCGTTGATCTCGTAAATCGTGCCGCCGAAGCCATCGGAAACTTCTTCGATCTCCCAGTATTTGTTCCGCACCAGTGCCATGGGGCCGATAATTTTGCGGTAGGCTTTTTCCATCTCATCCAGATGCTGAACGATGGCGGCGTTGTCCTTGCAATCGGATTGCAGCAGCTCCCGCATCATCTGCATGTTCATCTGCAGGGTCATCAGCGGCGTGTTGATTTTGTCGCTCAGCCCGCCGGCGATTTTCTTGATGGTTTCGACCTTCTGCAACTCTAGGGTGCGGGTGACATTGTGAATGATGCCCTGGTAGGTCAAAACTCCGTCCTGCCCCGCTCGTTCGGCCACGGCGTTGATCACCACATCGATCACGGCCTTGCCGGCAACCTTCCATTTCACCACCTGCTGGGCATGCCCCTGCTCCTCCAGCTGTCGCAGCAACCCCTCGCGCTGGCGATGGTCCACATACAAATCCAGAATGCTGCGCCGGCGCAGATCGCCGGACACACCGATCAGCGCCATGCCGGCCGGGTTCAAGTCCAGAAAGTTGCCCGCCTTATCCACCCGGTAGATCATTTCGGTGCTGTTTTTGATGATGCTCGACAGCTTGCGGCGCTCCTCCTGCAGCTCGATTTCCTTGTTTTTCTGTTCGGTGATGTCCACCAGGGTGTGATCAATGCGACGGGGCATGCCGCCACCGCGCTCAACGAACAAGGTGTTGCCCATGTCCCGCACCCACTTGGTTTGGCGGTCATTGCTGATGATGCGGTACTCCATTTCGGAACTCTCGTGGACGTCGGGAAATCCATTATAAAAATCCATGACCTGGGGCAGATGGTCCGGATGGACAAAATCGAAGAGGTGGCGCCTGCCGCTCAGGATATCCTTCATGGAGCATCCCAGTAGGGCCTCGACGTATTTGTTGACCAGCAGAATGTCGTTGCAGTCGTGAGGGGCCAGGGCCATGAGCACGCTTTCGCTGTCATCGAGATGACTGCGCATGCGCCGGTTGTCGCGCTGCAGCTCGATGATGCGGTCCTCATAATCGGTTACATCCGTCAGGCTGCAGCAGACGCCGGGGACATCGGCGTACATCCCGCGCAGTTGCAGTGAAGACGCCTCCAGACGGACCTGACGTCCGGCGCTGGTCGGACGCCGCAGCCCGACATTGATGGGCTTGGCGGTCGCCACATCGATCTGGTGCAGGTAGTCTGACACCATGGTGCGGTCCGCATCGACCAGCAGGCTCAAAAAGGAGCAGCCGATGATCTCCCCGCGGTTTTTCCCGGTCATTTCGCACAACGCCGCATTGGCGAAAATCACCCGCCCCAGGCTCAGGACAGCCACGCCTTCGGAAATCAGGGCCATTACATGACGAAAGGGTATCGGATTGGCCGACGGGAAACCGTCTTCCTGGGTATCGTTTATCGTATTTTCCATTGCGCTATCTGTATACCTATCGGTTTCATCCAGCCGTTTGAACATTTACCGGCACCGGCCCGCGCCCCCTCGAAACAGCAACTCTTGGCCGGCGTCAACCCGGTCCTTCAGATCAGAATCAATTGGTCGGGCTCGCACAGCAATTCCGGGTTCACGGCGGTTTTTGGCCGCAGTTGCGGCACTGCCATCGCTCAGCATGATCTTTGGTGTGGCAGGTTTTGGAGGGGTTGGTGCCCTTGATGCCGCACCAGTCCGCCTTTTTCCCCGATCCCTGCGCCGCGCAGATATTTTTGGGTGATGGTGAGGTGTTAAGAAATCGCTTTTCGTAGCCGTCTCTATCTCCCGAATTGTGTGCCACCAGCTTGTAAGGCCAACATGTAGTTTCGGCCGGAATCGGCCAAGAAGATAACGAAACCATACCGGCCGGCCGCGCCCGGTGTCAAGCCGAAACCCCGGGGCAAAGGACGGGAGGCGGCGATTTCCAGGCGAGCTTTTCCGAAGGCCTGAAAAGCATGAATCAAAAATGCGCGTCCACGGGGTAGACGGGATCGACCATGTCGTCGTCCGTGGTAGGAAGATAGCCGTCGACGTCTTCGGCGGCGCAGCGCACCGGCGCCGCGTTGGCCCGCGAGGTCGGCTTGCGCCGAAACGCCTTTTCGGTCAGCTCCGGCTCCAGGATGCAGGGGGTGACATCATCCACTTCGGTTTTCCTGCGCTTTCCCCGCGCCACATTGCTTTAATACCCATAATAGCGAACCATCTGTTCGTCCTTGTTGGGTACATGAGAACAGATGGCCGCCAGCATGTGGCTGTGGGGAGTTTATCCGAGGAAATCCCCGAAGGTCTGGATGGCGTTGACTGCTGCTGGACGCAGCCCGGCCGCAGACGACGCGGGCTGCAGATATTCGCTCGTCGCCTCCCAAACGCAGCGGTTCAGCCAGGACACCACGGGCTGGCCGGCGGAGGCGCAGCACAGATAGCATGGGCCAGAGTGGTTCCACACATGTCCAGACTTCCTGCAAGAAGGGCCGTTTTTTCAGCCGGCACTGCGGGCGATACAGATTAAGGTGACTGATACTTTTTACTGACAAAAAGCAAGTTCTTATTTACCGCAATTTGGACTAGTGTCAGACTGGTTCAATTGGAGGTGCTTTATGGAAACCGTCGGAGCCTATGAGGCGAAAACACATCTCACCCAACTCCTGGAGCGTGTCGCCAAGGGTGAGAAAATAACGATCACAAAACACGGCGTGCCGGTAACGACGTTGGAACCTGCCGATCCCTCAAAAAGAACATCCGCGCGCGACGTCATCGATCAATTGAAACGGTTCCGAAGTGGTCATCGTCTCAAAGGACTATCCATTCGTGATTTGATTGAGAAAGGAAGGCGCTGATGCGCGCACGGTTTGTGGTCGACAATTCCATCGTCATGGCGTGGTGTTTCGAAGACGGGGGAAACAGCTACGCGGAGACCGTCCTCGAAAGCCTCGAGTCCGCAGAGGCATTTGTGCCCGCCATCTGGCCTCTCGACTTGGGCAAAGTCCTGCTTGTGGCAGAGAGGAAAAAGCGTCTCAGCCAGGCTTCGGTCGTTCGCTTTCTCGAACTCGTGGGCGGTTTGCCCATCACGGTGGAACAGGAAACCCCCGAGAGGATGCTCAAGGAGATCTTTTCGCTTGCGCGGGAGCACGGGCTTTCAACACATGACGCTTCCTATCTGGACCTCGCCACACAGGACACACCCCTATCGAAAGCCTCGAAAAAATGCAAAGTCCCGCCCTTTGAGCCGGCGCGCGCCCGGTGACACCAAAAAGCCCAACAGATGGCCTGCCGGTAGCTTTCGATGACCTGCTCGCGGTACTTTTCCATGGTGGGGTGTTGTGGTCCGCCGCCACGGCATCATCCTGGACCGGGGCGCGCCGGCGGTGTAAACCGGCCGCCGATTTTAATCAGCAGCTTCAAAAGCCTGCCGGTTCACTCAACCGCGCCACTCCCGGTCTTCGACGATCCCCCCGGATATCTCCAGTTGAAGCGAATCGGAGGTCCGAATACGGTAGCGTGGATCATCGTTTTTCCGGGCCGTGGCACTTGCGGTATGGCCTTTCGTTCAGTGCCGGAGCGAAATGGGTTTGGACCCGGTCTCCGTTTCAGGCGCCCGGCCGGATAGGTTTGGGGATGATCGGTGACGGACCCCAGAGCTCCTCCATCCGGTTGGTTGTCAGCAACATAAATTCCGCGCGAGCCTTCACAAGTTCTTCGTCGCTATGCCATTTCGCCCAAGATTCCAGATCGGCGAACTCCCAAGTAACGACACTTTGTTGGGAGCCGATGGCCGGTTTGTATCCGCGCAATTCGATAACTCCCGGGGTGCTCAGGCAGCGCTTCATGGCCGACGGAATCCATTCATTATACTCTTCCAATTTGCCAGGGGCGACGTCCCATTTTTGAACAAAAAGAACCATGATTCGACCTCCTTTTTTGATGGGATTATGATGTTGCTGACCGGACATGCGGCCGAGCTGCTGCGACATTCCCGGAACGCTGTAATTCCAACTATTTTTCGTGATTTTCCTTTTATGTCTGGATCTTATTACCCCAAGCCAAAGAGCCCCGGCAGCGGGTGTACCGGGGAATTGAATGCTGTTTTTGGGTGGGTGATCAGGCTGTTTCGGTTTTCTCTGACGTTTTGCCGGCGGGGGGGTTCTGAGGGGCCGCTTTGGGGCCTTCCGCTGCGAGCAGCGCCTCCCACTGGGAGAAGCCGACGTCCATTATTTGCTTCAACCCGTCGCGCTGCTGCTGGAGGGCCCCCTGCCAGTGGGTGATGATGTCGTGCATGCCATGAGGAAGGCCCATTTTTTTGCCGATCATGCCGTTGTATTTTGCCGCTTGATCCTGAAAGACAACACCGTTTTCATACACACCGTTGAAAAAACATTTCTGAAGCGCGATCACCTCCCTTGCCATTCCATCATTCTGCATGCCTTGCCACCTCCTGTAAAAGTAAGTTGAAACCGAAAAAGAATGCCCCACTCTGCTGGTCCCTTGACCCGTCGCCCGCATTCGGTCCACCGGCGCATATCCGGGATAGGCACCGGTCGTATTGGGCCTTGCAGACGAGCCAAAGGGCGACGCAAGCGTGTGGGATGATTTTCTGCCGCGACTTAAACCAGCATGACATCGACCGCCGCAGGGCCTTTCGGGGCGGTCTGAATTTCAAAAATCACCTGGTCGCCTTCTTTGAGGGCCTTGAACCCCTCGCTGATGATTCCTGAATAATGAACAAATACATCCGAACCATTTTCCTCCTGAATAAAGCCGTAGCCCTTGCTTTCATCAAACCATTTGACAACGCCAGTCGCCATGACGACCTCCTTTGATTGCATATCCACCGATGATCAAGGCCAAACGCGCCTCATCCGCCATCCCTTTGACGGTTTAGGCATCCACCCATGGCCGTCTTGCAGGCCGGCCGGGTTGCTTGGGTCCCGACGCGCGTGCTGATCTTCCGGCAGGCTAACAGTATTCGACGCTTATGTTATACAGGGTGTCCGTTGCGCTGCTGAGCGCTTGTCGCTGCAGGATTCTGGCGCGGGACAGGGTCCGGAGGCCCTTGGGGCCTTGGGGCGCCCCGGCACCGCCGACTGATGCGCCTCTCAGCCAGAACAAAATGGTCTGCCCCTCGACGAGGGCCGAATTGAACACGGGATTGCATGTAAAACAGATCCCGTTTTCGCTGTAGGTGGTCATTTCGGCATCAAAAGTTTTATCCGCGCCGGGCA
>Ga0105100_10001270_pt1 | contig 14912 bp, 12 predicted proteins | sample PPLLak12cMay2015_2_FD_87033 | JGI IMG/M metagenome (GOLD analysis project Ga0105100, IMG submission 87033) | Freshwater sediment microbial communities from Prairie Pothole Lake near Jamestown, North Dakota, USA - PPLs Lake P8 Core (1) Depth... | ecosystem: Environmental > Aquatic > Freshwater >...
CAAAATGATAAAAATGGTTACGAGGTATGGGTGAGCAATGGCACCGAAGTTGGCACATACTTGGTCAGGGATATCAACTCTGAACAGGGATCCAATCCGCACGATTTGACCGAGTTCAACGGCGTGCTGAGCTTCTTCGCCGATAACGGCATCCATGGCGTCGAGCTTTGGGCAAGCGATGGAAGCGCGGCGAACACAACGATGGTGTATGCAAATCTCTTCGATACGGTTTTTGCTACCCCTCACCAACTGACATCCGTAAACGGGGCACTGTACTTTTCCATCGATGATGGTTTGCATGGCGACGAATTGTGGAAAAGCGACGGAACTGCTGACGGTACGCATCTGGTCAAGGATATATATCCAGGAAACGGAGCTGAGGGAAATTATCCTTCTCATCCATTGAGTTTGGCTGACTTAAACGGTACGCTTTATTTTTCGGCTGATGATGGGGTCCATGGTCGCGAACTATGGAGTAGTGATGGCACACACGCTGGGACCGTTTTGGTGCGGGACATTTTTACCGGTACAGGCGAATCGGAACCAGAGCAATTAACTGCCGTTGGCGGAACCCTTTTTTTTGCTGCCGATGACGGAGTGCATGGAGTGGAATTGTGGAAGAGCGACGGCAGCGAAACCGGAACAGCCCTGGTCAAAGACATTTTTCCAGGGACGGGGGATCAGGGGTTAAATTCATCGAATCCCGTGGAATTGACCGATGTCAACGGCACACTGTACTTTGCCGCGGACGACGGGGTACACGGGTATGAGTTGTGGAAAAGCGATGGCAGTCATAGTGGAACGGTATTGGTGATAGATATCTTCCCTGGCACCGATTCGGGATATGGAGCACCCCACCCCTATGATCTGACAAAAGCCGGTGGTGAGGTTTCCTTTTTTGCTGAAAGTGAGTCTGGGATCGGATTATGGAAGAGCGATGGAACCTTAGCCGGGACAGTGCACCTGTATAATTTCATCCCAGAGTATTATGTGCCTGGGGAGTTAACATCCATTAATGACGCCTTATACTTCAGCGCTTCTGATTGGGATTTGTATATGGTCGGGACTGAGCTTTGGATCAGTGATGACAATGGGACCAGGCTTCTAAAGAATATTGATCCTTGGGGGAATAAATACGGTCCATGGTCATCCTACCCAGCCGATCTCACCAACTTTAATGGCACGTTGGTCCTTTCTGCGTCGGAAGGACGCACCTTAGGGCGTGAGGTATGGACGAGCAAGGGAACCGAAGAAAGCACCTTGCTATTGATAGATATTTATCCGGGCGAAGATTATATCGGTTTAGGAAATTCGTCCAACCCCTCCCAATTCACGGTTCTGAATGACAGGCTGATCTTCAGCGCAGAGGATGGTATCCATGGATACGAGCCTTGGCTGAGCGATGGCTTTTCTGGCGCTGTCCTGCTCAAGGATATCCACCCTCAGCATTCATCTAATCCAACCGAGCTGACCGTTGTTGATGATGTCCTATTCTTTGCAGCGGATGACGGCCGGCATGGCAGCGAATTGTGGATTTACCACAAGGTAGCTTTGCCATACAACGCCTACCTGCCCATTGTAAATTAATCGGATTCTTCCAGGATTTCGCTTGCTTTCCGGATGCGTTCCAACACCTTGGCTTTACCGATGATTTCCATGCTCTCCAGGAGCGGCGGGCTGACGGTTTGCCCGGTGACAGCCGAACGCAGGATGCCGAAGAGTTGACCGGCGCTGAGGCCTAAAGATTCTGCCAGAGCGCGCAAGGGTTCTTCGGCGACTTCTTTATTGATCTCCGGTAGTCCGGAGAGGAGAGCGTACGCCTTGCGAGCAGCAGAAGCTGACTCGGCTGCGCTCAATTTCTTGCCCAGCAAGTCTTCAGGTCTTGGGTGGATTTCATCCTGGAAGAAGAAGCCCGCCATGACCGGCGCCTCATCCAGGGTTGAGATGCGTTCTTGAATTAATGGGGTAATTCTGAGAATTGCGTCATCGTCTGCTGGGATACCCGCAGCCGAGAAGAAAGGTTTTAGCCGGCGCGCCAGATCTTCGACTGCCAGACGGCGGATGTGCAGGCCGTTGAAATGGTCGAGCTTGGTGAAGTTGATCGCCGCTGGGGAAGGGTTGAGGTGATCGAGGTTGAATTTCTCTACCAGGTCGGGTAAGGTGAAAAACTCAGTGCGGTCATCAAAGCTCCAACCCATCAGCGAAATCCAGTTGACTACGGCTTCTGGCAGGTATCCTAACTTCTGCAAATCGCCGATGAAGATGGAATGACCTTCTTCCATCAGGTTGGCAGTTTCACGCTTGCTCATCTTGCCTTTGCCGCTGGGTTTTAGGAATACCGATAGATGCACCCATTCCGGTTCTTGCCAGCCAAAAGCGCGGATGATATGTACGTGCAATGGGAAAGTGGAGAGCCATTCCGAGCCGCGGATCACGTGGGTAATTTCCATCAGATGGTCATCGACCATAGCCGCCAGGTGGTAAAGCGCCAGGCCATCGGACTTGACCAGGATGTAATCATCGAGATAGCGATTCTCGAAAGTGATCGCGCCGCGCAAGGATTCCATGGCAGTGATGCTGTCATCCTTCGGCATCTTGAAGCGGATGACGTGCGATTCGCCGCGCGCCACCCGGGCGGCAGCTTCATTCGGTTCCAGCCGGCGGCAGGTGCCGTCGTAGATCGTGGGCTGTTTTAATTTTATCTGTTGCTCGCTCACTTCGGCCAGCCTTGCCGGCGAGCAGAAGCAGTAATAGGCGTTCCCTCGTTCGACGAGCTGCTGAGCATAGTGTTGGTAAATCTCGCGGCGTTGCGTCTGGAGATAAGGCGCATAAGGACCGCCAATATCGGGGCCCTCATCCCAACTCAACCCCAGCCAATGCAGGCTGTCCATCAGTTCTTTTTCGGCGCCAGGCACGTAACGCTTGCGATCGGTATCTTCAATGCGCAGGATGAACTTCCCGCCCGTCTGGCGAGCCAGCAGGTAGTTATATAGGGCCGTGCGTCCACTGCCCAGGTGGGTGCGCCCGGTAGGGGAGGGCGCAAAGCGCACCCGGGCTGGTTTATTCAAGGTGAGTGGCATTTGACTCCTTATTCTTGCCTATGAAAGCGCTAAAATTCCAGGGATTTATGCCTTAAAATCACGCTCTGCACCAGGCCGATTCCGAGCAGGGCGGAGAGCAAGGAACTGCCTCCATAGCTGATGAATGGCAGGGTCAAACCTGTCGCTGGCATCAATTTGAGATTCACCCCAATGTTGACCATCGCCTGGAAAGCGATCAGGGTGGCGACGCCATAGGCGATCAAGGCGCCGTAGGTATCCCGCGACATACGTGCAGCGCGCAGGCAGCGGATGACCACGAAGACGATCAACAGCATGACAATGACGGTGCCCACAAAGCCAAATTCTTCTGCCATGGCGGAAAAAATAAAATCGGACCAGCGCACTTTGAGGAAACGAAGCTGCACCTGGGATCCGCTGCCATAACCCTGCCCGAACCAACCCCCTGAGCCAATGGTAATCAGCGCCTGCTGAATGTTATAAATTTCTCCATGCCGGGCGTTTGGATCGGGGAAAAGGAAGTTCATGATCCGGTCTTGCTGGTAATCTGCCAGGAAAGGAAAACTCACAAATGGGAGCAGTATGGCAGCTCCGCCGAAGAGCAATAAATGGCGAATACGCAACCCGCCTGCCCATAGCAGAGCGAACCAAAGGACGATGATCACGATCGACGTACTCAGGTTGGGTTGCAGAAGGATCCAGATCACCATACCCATGGTCAGTAAAAGACTGCGGATGACCCAGCGCATTTCGCCCATTTGTTCCCGGTGGCGGGCAAAAAATTCTGCCAGCACCAGGATCATCACCACCTTGGCCAATTCTGATGGCTGGATCAAGATGATGCCGCCAGCGTCGAACCAGCGGGCAGAGCCATGCAGCGCCACGCCTGCCAGGCCCAGAACGATCAAGATTCCCGCCATACCCAGGTACATGACCCGGCTGAGCGATGCCCACAGGTGGTAATCGATGGAAGCGGTGATGATGATAACCACAAAGCCTGCCACTGCAAAGATAATCTGGCGCGTGACCAGGTTGGTCTCCTCGGTCAGTTCGATGTTGCCTGCTACCGCAGAGCGAATCATGGTGATGCCGAATATGGTCAACACCGCAACAGCGCCCAGAAGCCAGAAATCAAAATGGCGCCAGTTAGTCGTAAGGGTGCTTCTCATCTTTTTAAGCTCAAAACCTAGCCAGTCCTGCGCCGCCGGTTGGAGCGCAGAGGGATATCAGCGATTAGGCGCTGCTCACGGCCCTCTTGGGTCATCTCGATACTGACGGTTGAAGGCTCGATTTCCACATACCGGGATATGACCTGGATCAACTCATCTTTAAGCGCTTCGAGAGCTGTAGGGGTCAGGTCCGTGCGATCATGGATCAACACCAATTTCATGCGCTCTTTGGCTTGCGAAGCGCTCGACGGGGTGCGTCCCAGTAGACGATCGAGAAAACGGTTCATCCTAGCTGCCTCCCGGACGGATCCAGCGCGCCAGCCAACCGCGTAATCCGCTTTCTTCATCCATCGGCATAAACGGCACCTCTTCACCGTTCAACCGCCGGGCGATATTCCGAAACGCCTGTCCGGCCTTGCTTTTGCCGTTCAGAGAAATTGGCAGGCCGCGATTGGTGCTCATCACCACGTTTTCATCCTCAGGGACCATCCCGATCAGCTCGATTGCCAGGAGCTCCAGGACATCATCCGCAGAAAGCATATCACCGCGCCGCACCATATCGGGCTTGATGCGGTTGATCACCAGGCGCGCCGGGCCTTTTTCCTCGGCTTCGATCAAGCCGATGATCCGATCGGCATCCCGTACGGCTGACACCTCCGGATTGGTAACTACCAGCACAATATCGGCAGGCGCAATGGCGTTACGAAACCCACGCTCGATGCCGGCAGGTGAATCGATCAAAATCCAGTCGAATTCCTGGCGCAGGTCATCTGCCAGGCGCACCATATCCGAGGGTGAGACTGCGCTCTTATCGCGGGTTTGCGCGGCAGGGATGAGGAATAAATCCGGTAGGCGTTTATCTCGAATGAGCGCCTGCCGCAGACGGCAGCGCCCTTCCACCACATCCACCAGGTCATACACGATGCGGTTTTCCAGACCTAAGACCACATCCAGGTTGCGCAAGCCGATATCAGCATCGATACAGACTACTTTCTCTCCTGTAGCAGCCAGGGCTACAGCCAGGTTGGCAGTGGCAGTGGTTTTGCCCACTCCCCCTTTGCCAGAGGTCACCGTTAAAACTTTACCTGCCATAAAAACTCCCTTGGATCGGTTGTTTGCATTCATTGGAGGTGGATATTGGGTGGGACTCATTTACTCGCAATATACACTCGCTCTGCAATTTCGTAGCTGCGCTCATCTCTTCTTATCCCAGGCCTCAGCCACGACCTGGCCTTCTTTAAGTCGGGCGATTTCGGGGGCCGACTTTCCCCGGCGATGTGGGGTGGTGGCGATTTGCGCTGCAATGCGCAGCTGGGTGGGGGCTAGATCCAATGCGCAAACCACCGCTGCAGTATCGCCTTCAGCCCCGGCATGCACCATACCGCGCAGGCGTCCCCAGACGATTACGTTGCCGCTGGCTATGATCTCTGCGCCGGGGTTTACATCACCGATCACGACCACATGCCCTTGGAATTGAAGGCTAAAACCTGAGCGTAAGGTGCGTTGAACGAGGACCGCTGGCTCGCCTCCCTGGATGGTTGTATCCAGGGTGTGGGTGACGCGTTCCGGTCGCGGCTTGGTGATGCGGGTTGCCAGACCCAGCGCCTGGGCGGTCTGTTCTGTAGTGTGTGAATTGCTCATCACAGCCCATAATCCCAGACCGCTTTCGGAGAGATCATCACGCAGCCGGCCTAACTCAGCGGCTTTCAATACATGATTGCCCACATCTAGCGCCAGACGGGCGCCTTTCAAGAATTCCGCCTGTTGCTTGACTTGTTCCAAAAGGGCGTCACGGCACGCATCCCAGGGACCATCCCCCAGGACAATCAATAACCCTTCCCGGATGCCTTTTATTTGGACCTTAAGCGGCATTCATCCCTCGATTTCGGCGTGATTATAGCATGATCTCCTGGCAAGGCATCAGGGCGTGGTTATGGCTGTGTCAATGGCTTTCAGTTCGAAGTATGCATTGAGCAGCTGCCAGACAATCGGTCCCGCTACACTGGCGCCTTCACCGCCATTATAGACGAAAGCTACCACGGCAATTTCCGGATTCTCATAGGGCGCATACGCTACCGTCCAGGCGTGCGACGGCCATTGACCTGGGACACAGCGATTTTGGGCATTGGCATATTGGTCGCAGTATTCTGCGGTGCCAGTTTTTCCAGCGGCAGCGATCTTGGCATTGACGAACTCTGCCTGCAATGTGCCTTCCGTTACAGCCATGCGCATACCGGTTTGCACAGCTTCCACCACCCACGGTTCCACTGTCTTTGTTTGACCTTCAATGGGTTCGCAGCCCCGCAAGCTGATTTCGTAATATTCCTGGATCACCGGGTCGCGGGTGATATCCCATTTCATCAACGGTTCAAAGGGCTGGGTAACGTTACCTTCCCCATCGACCACCTCTCGTACGAGCTGCGGCTGCATGAGCTTGCCGTCATTGGCGACAGTAGCGGCTGAGAGCAACACCTGAAGGGGAGTCGCCAGAACGTAACCTTGACCTACGCCGGCGATGTACGTGTCACCCAGGGACCAGCTCTCGCCATGGGTGATGCGTTTCCACTGCGGATCTGGCACCAGGCCTTTCTCTTCCTCAGGTAAGCCGGTTCCTGGGTAATCGCCATATCCCAGGGCACGCGCATACGTACCCAGGCGGCAAATCCCTAAGCCTTCCGGAATCTCATCTTCGTAGCCGCCACCAACTTTATAGAAACAGACATTGCTGGAATTGGATATGCAGTGCAAGAAATCGAGTTGTCCAAACCCGCCGGGATTACGGTCGTAAATCCAATCCACGTAATCGCGCGGCGTACCCGGCGCGTTGGCAAACGGTTTATCCAGGATAGTTATTTTTCCAGGCGTTTGCACGATTTGATCGGGGGTCACCACTCCTTCGTTCAACCCGCCGATGGCGGTGGTCAGCTTGAAGACGGAACCTGCTGGGAGCGTATCTCCTACGGCATGATTGAGCAGCGGGTTGGCGGGATCCTGGATCAATTGATTGTAATAATACGCTGGGATCAAACGCGCCATGCGGTTATTTTCGTAGGAAGGGTAAGAAACCATGGCCAGGATCTCGCCGGTCTGAGGGTTTATGGCAATAACTACGCCGGTGGTCGAGCGTATCGTGTTGAGGTAGGTGTTCCAAAAATTGATTTCTCGCTCGATGATGGATGTAGCTGCTTGCTGCAGGCGCACGTCGATCGTCAGGCGTAAATTCTGACCATCGACGGGCGCAACCGGTTCCGAGATAATGCGCAACGTCTGACCAGCAACGTCTCGCTCTACAGTTTGCTGACCGTTGACGCCAGCCAGTAAATCCTGGTATTGCAGCTCCAGACCTGCATATCCTACCTTGTCTCGATTAGGGACGAAGCCTTTATCGATAAATTCTTGTTCCTGGTTGGCGGGTATCGGACCCAGGAAACCCACAAATGAAGCTGTCAGTATCCCCGTGGGGTAATCACGTATAGGCTGTGTCTCAATGCTGACACCGGGCCAATCGGCAGCTCTCTCTTGAACGATCATGGCAGTGGTGCGGTCGATATCGCATTTTACCTGAACCGCCTGGAATGGACGCGAGCTGGTGCCATATTCAGCGATTTGGGCGATACCGTGTTCGGATATGCAGGGCACATAAGGATTATCTTCGGTGATTTCATTCAAGTCAACCGGTACATCGATTAACTCCGACAGATTGCGAAAGATTTCCTGGACTGCACCCTCATCATCCGGTAAATTGGCGGCTGTGATGACGACGTTGTACGCAGCAATGTTGCGCGCCAATACCACGCCGTTGCGGTCATAAATGACGCCGCGTTGGGCCGGCACACTGATGTTAGTCGTGCGGTTTTCTTCTGCCTGCGCCACCCAGGTAGGAGCCTCAAGAATTTGGAGGGAGAAGAGACGCACAATATAAATCGCAAGTACGAGCACGACAACGATAATGAAAGCCCAAACGCGCCAGGGCTCCAGCTGGTTATTTAGGGAGGGAGAACCGTTCATACCTCTATCTCTTCCGGATACAGCCACCTGGCAAGATCGCCCATCAGGGCGTATGCCGGGGCAGCCAGCACCAGGTTCAGCAATACACTCGGGACAACGATCAGGTTAAGCGCTGGCCCCAAGGGTATAGGGTCGCCGAGCAGTCGAAGTGAAAAATAGGAAACTGAAAGAAAGACCAAGGTGCCTAAAAAGGTAGTGACCAACATGGCCAGGATGGGCGCCTGCCAGACTCGCCGGCGAAATGCCAGGGCTAACCCGGTAGCCAGGCCATAACCGACCAACGACACTCCGATCGGGAGCGCGGAAACCAGGTTATACAGTAAACCAGCGATTATGCTCCACTGCCAGGCGTTTTGTACCTTTTTTTGCAATGCCCAGGCGATGATCACCAGGAGAATCAGGTCAGGCGTGCCGTGCAGCAGAGGTATCCGGCTGACAATTCCGCTTTGAAGGATCATCAGTCCTGCCAGGATAGGGAATGCAATCAGTGTCGCCATGCAGTTCTTATCCGGGTTCTCATGGAGCGATGGGTGTGGGCAGGAGAGGATTAATATCGATCGGTTTAAAGTTCGTTATTACCAACACGATCTCTACCTGTGAAAAGTCTACCACGGACTGCACGGAGGCGGTTTGGAAAATGTCCTGATCCTGACTGCGGATGCTGGCGACCTGTCCGACCAGGATATTGGGCGGATAGCCGCCTCCTAAGCCGGAAGTGAGCACCAGATCACCGGGCTGCACTTTTGCATCTTGCGGGATCATTTCCAAGACGACATCGCCCGTAATTTGCCCTAGTAAAACCGCCTGCGCCTGGGAGGGATCTAAGCGCACATTGACGGTTGAGGCGGGATCCGTGATCAATTGGACGCGCGCTGCGAGAGCCGTAACAGCAACTATTCGACCAATCAGGCCTTGTTGGGTTACCACGGGCATTCCACGCCTGAGGCCATCATCGGAACCGCGATTGATAATGACGTAATGTAAAAACGGGTTTGGGTCGCGACTGATAACCGCCGCGGCCTGGTAACGATTTTCCGGGTTGGCGCGTGCGAAATCTACCAGGGCTGAGAGCACGTTGGTCCCTGCCAGTTGCTGCTGTAGGTCAATGATCTGCGACTGCAATTGAGCTACTTCTGCTTCCAATTCACTGTTGCGCTGGCGCAAGCGAGCGGTATCTTGAGGGGCGCGGATGAATTCCTGCACCGCCTGGTAGCGTGTTGCAATCCAGGATTGGACGGCAATGAATGGATTCAGGGCGATGCGGGATATCGGCGCCAGGTAACCGCCTAACGCCAGAAGTACCAGGCCCACTGCAACCAGTCCAAATACCAGGGTTTGCAGAGAGCGCAACCGAGAAGGTGGGGTGTTCATAAGATAATCCGTGATGAGTGAGCTTAGAAATAAATCTGGCTGGGAGCAGGCTTTGATTGGCGTGTATCTGTCTCAAAGTCCGTGCCAGGTATCCGTCTCACATCTCACGCATGTTTCGTGCTACCCCGTTCCAGACCCACCAACAAGCGACTTAGATGATCCAGGTCTTCGAGGATCATACCTGCTCCGCGCGCCACACAGCTCATGGGGTCTTCTGCCACCCACACTCGCACGTGGAGTTCATCCGTCAGACGCCTATCCAGGGCTTGCAGCAGCGCCCCGCCACCCGCCAGACACACACCGGTTTCCATCAGGTCTGCGATGATCTCTGGAGGCGCTTCATCCAGGGCATCTTTAACGGTATCGATAATGGTTTGAACCGAACCGGCAATAGCTTCTCGCAGCTCAACCGAGGAGACTTCAACGGCTTCAGGCAATCCGGTGATCAGGTTACGACCTCTCAGAAGATGAGTCTTCTCTTCCGGCAGATGATAGGCTGAACCAATCGCGATCTTGGATTGTTCTGCCATGCGCAAGCCAATCATCAAGTTATATTTATTGCGCATATACTGCACAATGTCTTCATCCATCTCGTCACCAGCCACGCGCAAGCTGCGTGAAACGACCACACCGCCCATCGACATGACCGCTACTTCGGAGGTGCCGCCGCCAATATCGACGATCATACTGCCACGAATTTCTGCCACAGGCAACCCCGCTCCCAGGGCGGCAGCGACCGGCTCTTCGATCAAAAAGGTCTCCCGTGCGCCGGCAGACATAGCTGCATCATAGACTGCACGCTTTTCCACTTCAGTGACGCCAGAGGGAATACCGATCACCACGCGTGGGCGTGGGACGGGTACAATGCTCTGCTCGTGGGCTTTACCAATGAAATATTCCAGCATCGCCTGGGTGATCTCGAATTCCGAGATAACCCCATCCCGTAAGGGGCGCACAGCGATGACATTGGCGGGCGTGCGTCCCACCATTTCCTTGGCTTCCGCACCGATGGCGAGAGGTTTTCTGCTGCGCTTCTCGATTGCGACCCAGGAGGGTTCATTGATAACGATGCCTTTTCCCCGGACATTGACCAGGGTATTGGCTGTACCCAGATCGATGCCGATATCCAGAGAGAAAAACCCCAACAACCAGTTGAGGGGATTAAACGCCAAGTGAGGCTCCTTTGACACCGCAGCGGGCTGCAGAGGATTTTTAAAGGGCGGTTAAGACAACCCCACCCCTAAATATCGCGTTGGATTATACCAGAGAACACAAGTGCCGGATGCAGAGATAGCTTGCTCGAGATTTCTCGGGTCATTAACCAAATTGTCAGGAAATCCACCCCATAGAGCGGGGAGGCATTAATAATAGGCAGTCGAAAAAACGAGTATAATGGTCGGACTGACTGCGAGACGAGGAGGCGCCTGGAAATAATCAATCGATAAGGGAAGATAGCGCATGGACCTGTTTGGGCAGCTGCGAGTTGTAGGAGCGAGTCGGAAAGTAGTAATTCCTGCCAACACATGGCATTCAACCAGGTTGACGAGGATGAGGGTTCTTACCTTCACGGGCGAGTTAACCAGCTCAGACGATGCTTACCAGAACTACTCTGTGAGCGGACGGGTTGGGAAAATCGAAAGATCAGCGGAAGCCCTCCGGGCCAGCCACGGCCCGCCATCTTTCCCTCCAGTAGAGACCCCGATACAAGGCTGCATGGGTGACCAGGCAGAGAAAACTTTGGGGAGTGGCAATTCTAATATTTGATTTGGAGGGACCCATGTGTGGAATTGTTGGATATATCGGTCCGCGGGATGCCACGCCTATCGTTTTAAATGGGCTAAAGCGTTTGGAATACCGCGGCTATGACTCGGCAGGCCTGGCAGTCCTGCAGAACAGCCATATCGAGGTGCGCCGGGATGCGGGTAAATTGGCGCGCCTGTCGGCGCTGGTGAATGAGGCCCCTGTTCACGGGCATGTGGGCATCGGTCATACCCGCTGGGCTACGCATGGCGCACCGAGCGCTCGAAATGCCCACCCTCACCTGGGCATGACCGGAAATGTGGTGGTGGTGCACAACGGTATCGTGGAGAATTTCCTCGAGCTGCGCGCCGAATTGAGCGCAGAAGGGGTGGTCTTTAAATCCGATACCGATACCGAAGTGATCGTGCACCTTGTGGAGCGTTATCTGGCTACGGACACCGCTCTGCCCGAGGCTGTTCGCCGGGCGCTGCTGCTTCTCAAGGGCGCCCACGGCGTGGTGGTGCTCTCTTCCAAGGAGCCGGATAAGATCGTGGCAGCGCGCATCGGGAATGCCGGAGGTGTGGTGGTAGGGTTTGGCGAAGGCGAGATGTTCGTTGCCTCCGATATGCCGGCAATCCTGGAACATACCCGCCAGATGGTTTTCCTGGAATCACGCCAGATGGCTGTCATCACCAGCCAAGGACTGGAGGTGCAGACTCTGGAGGGAAAAGCGGTGCAATATGAAATTCATAGCGTCGCCTGGGACCCGGTAGCAGCCGAAAAGGGCGAGTACCGTCACTTCATGCAGAAAGAGATCCATGAACAGGTTCGCTCGCTGACCGATACGATTGCCGGGCGTGTGGATTTTGAAGAAGGGCGCATCCGCCTGCCTGAGCTTAACTTGACTCCAGAATTAGCGCAGCGCATCCGCAAGATCGTGATCACTGCCTGCGGAACGGCTTCGCACGCCGGAATGGTGGGGAAGGTCCTGATCGAACGGATCGCGCGGCTACCGGTGGAGGTGGATATTGCCTCAGAATTCCGCTACCGGGACCCTATTGTAGATCACGATACCGTGGTGTTGGCGATCAGCCAGTCGGGCGAGACAGCCGATACATTAGCCGCTATGGAGGAAGCACGCCGGAAAGGCGCGATCCTGTGGGCCAATGTAAATGTGATAGGATCGCAGGCGATGCGTGTAGCCGACGGTTATATCTCCATGCAGACTGGACCAGAGATCGGTGTAGCCTCAACCAAGGCCTACACGGCTCCCCTGGTGGATTTGTATATGCTGGCAGTATTACTGGCTGACCTGCGCGGAGTATTGGATGAGCAGACGCGCCGTAGGCTTGTAAATGATTTGCGTCTGGTCCCGGACCTGGCTGGGCGCTGTCTGGATCGTGAGGCGGAAGTGGAGAAGGTGGCGCGCGCCCTGGTGAATACCAGACACTGCCTGTATTTAGGACGAGGGATTAATATGCCAACAGCTTATGAAGGCGCGCTCAAGCTGAAAGAGATCTCGTACATCCACGCAGAAGGTTACCCGGCTGGTGAGATGAAGCATGGACCGATTGCTCTGATCGATAAGGATATGCCCGTGGTGGTCATCGCGCTCCGTGACCCATGGTACGAAAAGATGTTCAGCCAGATCGAGCAAGCCAAGGCGCGCGGCGGTACGGTCGTGGCGCTGGCAACCGATGGGGATTCGCTCATTGCGACCAAAGCCGACCATGTCGTCTGGCTGCCGGAAACCCCCTGGATGCTCAGCCCGGCGATTGCCGTGATCCCGCTGCAAATGCTGGCTTACCACATCGCCGCACTACGCGGCCTGGATGTAGATCAGCCGCGCAACCTGGCGAAGAGCGTTACGGTGGAGTAGGATAACCTGCAAAAGATGGATTTCACCGGGGCGATTTAAGGTTTTCTACTCTAATCCGAGGCCCAGGGCATTGAGAGGGCCATGGTAGGTCATTCTTGAAAGGATGAGGGCCATCTCGACTGGGGTCTCTTTGCATCCTTTCTGCAGCCATGACTGAACAACGCCCAGGTGTGCTGCTACCACGTAGGATATCAGGTATTCTGTGGGTATCTGTGAATTCTCGTGATAGACCTGGGCAATCCCCTCTTCTTTAAATAAATTCCTCTCCATTGCCTTTTTGATCTGGGTCTGGAAAGCCATCTTACCCTTCAGACCCAAGACAGCGCGCATCAATGCCGCATGGTCATTCAAATATTCGAAGAATTCCACCAGAAACGGCAGAGGTTCCCCGGTATGCTTGAGTTCTGAAGCATTATGTAGACCCGTTCGTTCGAATATTGTTTCAATATCGGAAATAATTTCGGCCTCAGTCTGCTCCAGCAAATCATATTTATCCCGATAATGCAAGTAAAATGTGCCCCGATTGATATTTGCCTTTGCCGTAATATCTTTTACAGAAAGGGCATCGAACCCTTTTTCCTCCATCAATTGGATGAGCGCCTCACGGATTGAGGACTTTGTGCGAATGATGCGGCGATCGAAGGAGGTTTGTTCGCTCATTTTCTTCCTCCGATAGATTGATTAACAAATCGCTGCGATATGTTGAATATCGGGCACAAATCTGTAAGCTGTCGATTGACTACCGAGTCATTTCTGATTATACTATAGATAATCAACACACTGTTGATTAACTTTAATGATATGGACGATGATAAAGAATTGGCTCTCGTTCTAAGCGGCGGCGGCACGCGGGTGAGCTGATCGCCCAGGGTTATGAAATTGGCCGGCGAGTGATGGAAGAAAAGCAAGATACCCACCCCATACTCACAGAATGGGGGTCGTCATGAAAAAGGATTTCTACCGGTTGGGAATCGATATTGGTTCCACGACTGCCAAAACCGTTGTTTTGAACCCGCAAGGGGAGATCATATTTTTGGCTTACCGGAGACACAACACGGAAACGCTTTTCTCTCTTGTGGGGCTCTTGGAAGAAATCAAAATGGTTTTGGGAGAATGCACCGTATTTCCACTCCTGACAGGTTCTGCTGGACTTGGTTTGTGTGAGAAGTTCGATTTGCCTTTCATTCAAGAAGTCATCGCTTCGGCCGAGGTCATTCGGCGCCTTTACCCTCAGGTCAACACTCTCCTCGATATCGGCGGAGAAGATGCCAAGCTGATCTTCTTTGATGGGGGCCAACCGGATATCCGTATGAATGGCGCTTGTGCGGGCGGCACCGGGGCTTTTATCGACCAGATGGCAACCTTGTTGAATGTGCCAATCTCAGAGCTTAATACACTGGCTGAACGCAGAACCGTGGTGCATCCAATTGCCTCTCGCTGCGGCGTTTTTGCCAAGACCGACGTTCAAAACCTGCTCAGTCGCGACACGCCCCGCGAGGATATCGCCGCTTCAATTTTTAATGCGGTTGTGTTCCAGACGCTCGCCACCCTGGCGCGCGGCCATCCGGTAAATCCGGTTGTCTTGTTCGCAGGTGGGCCTTTGACGTTCTTGCCCGAATTAAAACGCGCCTTCATTACAAAACTGAACCTCTCCCCCGAAGATTGGTTGGAGGTAGAACATACTGA
>Ga0105100_10001273_pt1 | contig 14908 bp, 11 predicted proteins | sample PPLLak12cMay2015_2_FD_87033 | JGI IMG/M metagenome (GOLD analysis project Ga0105100, IMG submission 87033) | Freshwater sediment microbial communities from Prairie Pothole Lake near Jamestown, North Dakota, USA - PPLs Lake P8 Core (1) Depth... | ecosystem: Environmental > Aquatic > Freshwater >...
AACGGCCAGGGCAGGCATCAGCAACATCAGTAGGATGGCAAAGGGAAGTTTTTTTGGTTTTCTCCTGAAGATGGCTTTTCGTTCCGCAGGGTCATTCATAAGGGTATACAAGATCGGCAGGATGATCAGGGTCAGCATGGTTGAGGTTATGATTCCGCCGATAACGACGGTAGCAAGGGGGCGTTGTACCTCCGCGCCGGCCGATGATGAGATGGCCATGGGCAGAAAGCCCAGGATATCCACGGTGGCCGTCATCATAACAGGACGCAGCCTGGTACAGGCTCCTTTTACCACGATATACTGAATGTGGGTGATGCCTTCGCCGGCCATTTCATTATAGTAAGAAATAAGGACAATACCGTTGAGCACGGCAACACCGAACAGGGCAATGAACCCGACACCGGCAGAGATGCTGAATGGCAGTCCTCTTATCCATAGTGCCGCAATACCTCCCACGGTTGAAAGGGGCACAGCGGTGAAGATCAGCAGTGCATATCGGATGGAGTTAAAAGTAAAGAACAGGAGGATCAGTATAAGCAGCAATGCGATGGGCACCGCAACTAGCAGTCGCCCCTGTGCTTTTTTCAGGTTCTCGAACTGGCCTCCGTAGGTGAGGTAATAACCAGGTTTCAGCCTGAGTTTTTTATCGAGTGTAATGCTGATTTCATTAACAAGGCTTTGTATATCGCGATTCCTGACATTGATGCCGATGGTTATTCTTCGCCGGGTGCCATCGCGGGCGATCTGAACCGGCCCTTTCCTGAATTCGGTTTGTGTAAGCTCACTGAGCGGTATAAGCCCGCCGCCGGGAATCCGGGCTGTGAGGCTCGACAGATCAAGGGATTTGCGATAGGATGAATCCAGCCTTATAACAAGGTCGAAATTTCGTTCGCCTTCAAAGATGACCCCGGCCTGTTCACCGGCATAGGCTGTGCGAATGATGGCATTCAGGTCGGTTATCTGCAGTCCGTATTGTGCAATTTTTTCCCGGTTATAGGTTATATACACCTGCGGTAATCCTGTTATCTGCTCCACCTTAACGTCAGCAGCACCCGGCAGGGTCTTTATGATGGAGGCAGCTTCGTTGGCCCGGGTATAAAGCTCGTCGAGGTCCTCCCCGTAGATCTTCACGGCAACGTCGGTCTTCACACCGGTCATCAGTTCATTGAACCGCAGCTGGATGGGCTGGGTGAATTCAAATGACGCCGCTGTGATCACGCTGAGCTTTTCCTTCATCTTATCAATCAGGTCTTCACGGTTTTTTGCGCTCACCCATTCCTTCTTGTCTTTCAGTACGATCATGATATCGGCATCTTCAATCGCCATCGGATCGGTGGGCACTTCTGCCGTTCCTATCTTGGAGACTACCTGTTCCACCTCGGGGAAATTGTCCATCAGTATTTTTTCAGCGCGGGTCGATGTAGTAATGCTCTGCGAAAGGGAACTGCCGGTTGGGATGGTCATCTGCATGGCCAGGTCGCCTTCCTCGAGGGTGGGAATAAACTCCCCGCCCAGTTTGGTAAAGGACCAGACAGAGATAAAAAAGACGATGATTGTGACCAGTAAGATGGTGTATTTATTGGCCAGGGAATAACGGAGAACCGGGTGGTAGCTTAGTTTCAGGAATTTAATGAACCTGTCGGAGAGCGTCTTCCTGCTTTGCACTTTCTTTTCCATAAAAAGGGCTGTCATCATGGGCACATAGGTCATGGAAAGCAAAAGGGCTCCCAGCACAACGAACATGAAGGTCTGGGCCATTGGTCTGAACGTTTTGCCTTCAATGCCGGTAAGGGAGAGGATGGGGATAAAAACGATCAGTATGATGATCACACCGAAGGAGGCTGACTGGTATATGCCGGCAGTGGATCTGCGGACTTCTGTATCCACCTCGGAGGCGGTAAGCAATTTCCCCGCATGGTTTTTGTGGAGGTGGAACAAAATGTTTTCAACGATGATGACCGCTCCGTCAAGTACAATTCCGAAATCTATGGCTCCCAATGACATAAGATTGGCAGAGACCCCGAAAATATGCATCATAATAAAACCAAACAGCATGGACAGGGGGATCACCGACGCCACAATCAGGCCGGAACGAAAATGACCCAGCAGCAAAACCAGGACAAGGATCACGATCATTCCGCCTTCGATCAGATTTTTGGCAATGGTGGAAGTGGTTTTTTTCACCAGCTCGGAGCGGTCGAGATAGGGTTCAATAAATACCCCTTCCGGCAGGGAATGCTGGATTTTATCCACCCGTTCCTTCACTTCGCTGATGACCCTGGAAGAGTTTGCGCCTTTGAGCATCATGGTGATGCCTCCGACGGCTTCCCCCTTGCCGTTTTTAGTGAGGGCCCCGAAGCGGGGCGCAGTTCCGAATATGACGCGTCCAATATGCTTCACCAAAACGGGACTGCCATTATTATTGGTAATAACAATGTTTTCAATGTCCCCAACGGATTCCAGCAATCCGATCGCCCTAATATAAAAAGCATAGGGTGTTTTCTCAATATAGCTGCCGCCGGTATTTTCATTGCTTCCTGTGACGGCGTCAAAGATATCGGTAATAGAAAGATTTAGACTTTGCAACTTTTCAGGATCAACGGCAATTTCGTATTGCTTGAGAAAGCCCCCGAAACTGCTGATCTCGACAATGCCCGGTATCCCGGACAACTGCCTTTTCACGATCCAGTCCTGTATCTCTCTCAGTTCCGAATTACTGTATTTCCCTTCATATCCTTTCTTAACACCCAGTGTATATTGATATACTTCGCCAAGGCCTGTGGTTATCGGGAGCATTTCGGGTGAGCCAAGTCCTTCTTCAATATCGGCACGGACAAGACGGATCTGTTCATCCACCAGCTGCCGAGCATCGAGAATGGGGATTCTTTCCCTGAACACGATGGTAACCACTGAAAGTCCGTACCGTGAAATACTGCGGATTTCGATGACATCGGTTATATTGGCCATGGTAATTTCGAGGGGATAAGTGATGAATCGCTCAACCTCCTGTGGGGAAAGAGAGGGAGTGATGGTAACCACCTGCACCTGGTTGTTGGTGATATCGGGAACAGCATCAATGGGTATATGCTGCATGGAATAGATACCGAATCCGATCAGCACAACAACAAGAAAGCCAACGATGGCCTTGTTATTGACCGAGAAATCAATGATTCGCTGAAACATAGTTTCCCTCTTTTAATTCATTGTATTTAATGTGAGTGTTAAATTAATTTCACCTAACCTAATTTTGTCGTCAATAAAAATAGGAAAAAAAAGAAAGATAACAGAGATTTCCTGATATAAAAGACGCAGAGGCGTGATTTATCGCGTCTCTTCACGACCACCGTACATCCGAAAAAGAGCCGTGATAAATCGCGTCTTTACAGGGACATCCTGAACGGGTTATAATTGATGCCTGTATCATAAACATCTTCGTTTTCCTTTTTCTTAAGAAAACTGACCATGGCATAGGTGAGCGGGGTGAAAAGGATCTCCACGGAGCATTTGAAGATATAGTTGGAGACGATGACAGCAATCAGGACTACAGATGGAAGGGTTCCGTAAAAAGCAATGAGGCAGAAGATGATGGTATCCAGGGCCTGTCCAATGAGGGTTGAGCTGATGGTCCTCACCCACAGGAATCTTCCCCGGGTGAAGATCTTCAGTTTCGACAGGGTGAAGGAGTTGGAGAATTCCCCGGCGAAATAGGCTACCAGGCTGGCGAGGACGATGCGGGGAACAAAGCCGAGTATGGAGGTGAAGGCATTCTGATGGGGCCAGTCAGAGGCAGGAGGGAGAAGCTGGACGATATAAAAAACAAGGGACATGAGGATGGCTGACGCAAAACCCAGCCATATAACCCTTCGGGAGCGTCTGTAACCGTATACTTCCGTGAGGATATCCCCGAAGATATAGCTGAGCGGAAAAAGGATGGTGCCGCCGTCGAAGGTGAATTTCCAGAGGCTGAGGATCTTGGTTGAGGCAATGTTGGATATCAGCAGAACGGCAACAAAGAAGGCGACAAGGATGTCGAGGTAGCGGTAGGTTTTGGATGGGGGATTTTCTGCAGGCATTTCAGGTTTTTTTGAACTGCAAAAATACATTTAAAATTGAAGATCGGATCTGTATATGAAAAAACCTGGCATACTTGTTATCCCTGGAGCCTGACCAATGATTAAGCCGGCATGAATAATTGTGCGGAGAGCAGGGATCTACTACAAAGAGAACCAATAATAGCAAGGCAAAGAATAAAAAAAGAATTATTGTTGTCAAATAATGTACTGCTTGTGCGGGGAGGTTTCGGATCGTCGCACTAACATACTGAAAAACTTATTTATTCAGGTAGCTCCGTCCGGAATGACAGCGCTGGGGGATGTAGCGATCAACCGTACATACTGAGATTGAACCAGTTTTAAAACAATTCATTTATATTCTCTCCGGGTCCAGCGAAAAAGGTTCCCAGAGGTGGTACTGGTAAAGGTTTTCGAAAAATGAAGGGAGCAGGTCGTTGTTGAAGTGCGTGTTGCTGTTGAAGAGCATCACGATCCCCACCTGATCTTCGGGACAGAAGCCTATTTCAGCGAGGAATCCCTGCACATGGCCGAGGTGGAAAACAATGGTCTTGTCGCCGATCCTTATAACGCGCCAGCCCAGTGCATAGGAAAACTCATCTGCATTTCCCCAGGCTTTTTTAATGCTTCTTTTTATGGGAATATCAATGACGGGTTCAAAAACTTCCTCTAAGACATCAGGAGCAATAACATCAGGTTTTGCGCCTGTGAGGGCCAACAGCCATTGGGCCATATCGGCAATGCTGGCATTGATGCCCGAAGCGGGTATGGTGGCATAATAACGGGGGTTATTTTCGATGGGCAACCAGGAATCCCTTGTGCGCAGGTGAGGTGATGCATAATTGCCTGACATGATCAGGGAAACATATTCAGAGGAAGCGTCTTTCATCTGCAGGGGATAGAGGATCTTTTCCCGCAATAGATAAGCGTAATCCTTTCCGGATGTATTTTTCAGGACCTCATCCACCAGGCTGAAGACAACATTCTGATAACTGTATACCTGTCCGGGTTTTGCGCAGAAGGGAACGCTTTTGAGCTGCTCGAGGATCTGGCAATACGGAATATTATCATCCAGCAGGTCAGTGAAGGTATGCGTCGGAAAACCGGAAGACTGGCTGAGGATATTTTTAAGCGTAAGCTTGTTGAAGGTTGCAGCATCGTAATGGTGAAAGTCCGGCAGATAGGCTGCGACTTTATCATCCCAGCTGACCATATTTTCCCGGGCCATGATGCCGGTGAGCACCCCTGCAAATCCTTTTGAAACCGAGCCTATACGGAATGCAGTATGAATATCAACCGGATCAGCACTGCCCTCTTTTTTCACGCCATAACCTTTCAGGAGCCGGATCTCACCGTTATAAGCGATGGCAACGGCGGCACCCGGACTTGCATTTTCGGCAACGGAGCTCCCAATATAGTCATCATAATGCCGGATCAGACCTTCAAGCGACTGGCCCAGAAAGTCAACCGGCATAGCCTCTGTTACCCTGTCAGAAAGGGTTACCGGGATATAACCGATATTTTTATCCGTTGTAAAAGTAGTGAATATGAAAAGGGTGAGCAGAACGATCAGATTTTTTGCAAAACACATTGACCGGGGATATTTTTTTTTCATTGCAGATATCATCACAGACAGGGAAAATTAACTGTTTAAATATAAAGTATTAAGATAAACTGTTTGCATATACGGAAAAAAGTTATTAACGGTTTCAATTATTTCAAATCTATCAATTTGATAATCAAAATGAATAATTTAAAATGAAATTAAATATGCTAATATAGTCATTCAGGAATGGCATAATTATTCAGGGATAGGATTTTTGTAATAACTTTATGATAGAGGAAGAAAGGCAGAAGGGATAAGGCAGAAGGCAAAAGGGATAAGGCAGAAGGCATAAGGAGAAAGAACAAAGACGGGGAGACGGAGAGAAGGGGAGAAAAAGAGAGGGAAAGAAAGTGCTTATGGGCCATAAACTATTTATAATATAAAAACTGATATCTATGAAAAAGAAAAGTGATTTCAACCGCCGCGACTTTATCAGGATCTCGGCGACAGGTACTGCCGGTGCCTTTTTTACGGCGCCGGTATGGAAGGCAAAAGCTGCTGCCCGGAAGGAAGCGCCTGTTGTGGTAAAGCGAAAGCTTGGCAAGACCGGCCTTGAGGTGCCTGTGGTAAGTATGGGGGTTATGCGGTCAGACAGCCCCGCCCTTGTAAAGGCAGCATTGGAAATGGGCATACAGCATTTTGATACGGCCCATGGATACCAGGGGGGGAAGAATGAAACCATGCTCGGTGAGGTTTTTAAGGGAATTCCGAGGGATACTTATACCGTCGCCACCAAAGTCAACATGGAGGGTGTCGACAGGCAGACCGGCGCAATAGGTCCCGGAGCCACGAAAGAGTCCATGCTGGAAAAGCTGGAGATCAGCCTTCAGCGGCTGCAGATGGATTATGTTGACATGCTGTACCTGCATGGAGTTGACAGCCGTGAAGTTGCTCTTCATCCTGAATTTCTGGAAGCCCTGAGCCTGCTTAAGCAACAAGGCAAGATCAGATTTGCCGGGGTTTCCACGCACCGGAATGAACCTGATGTGGTTGCGGCGATCACCGAGAGCGATGTTTACGATATTGTGCTGACGGCTTATAATTTCACCATGGAACACAGGGACAGGCTGAAGGAAAAAATAGCGCTGGCTGCAGAAAAGGGGATTGGCATAATCGCCATGAAAACCATGGCAGGAGGATTCCTGGATAAGGAAAGGACGAAGCCTGTCGATTGCAGGGCGGCTTTGAAATGGGTACTTCAGGATCCGAACGTGCATACGACGATTCCGGGCATCATAACCTTTGACCAACTGACCCAAAACTTCAGTGTCATGGAAAATCTTGAGATGACGGAGGAGGAGAAAGCCCATATTGAAGAAGGCAGGCTGATCTCGGGCCTGTATTGTGACCAGTGCGGGCAATGCATAGCCTCATGCAAACGCCATCTGCCGGTGAATGATATGATGCGGGCCTACATGTATGCATACGGCTACCGGCAATATGAGGATGCCCTGTCGCTGATGGAAATCCATGGCCATGACGCGGAAGCCTGCCGGGATTGCGGCCAGTGCAGTGTCACTTGTCCCAAGGGATTCAATGTTTCAGAACGCATTGCGGATATTGCAAGGATCTCGGCAATTCCAAAAGATTTTTTGGCATGATCCGGTAACCTGATAAAAATCCTGTGATGCCATGATAAAAAAGACCGGTTTAACCTTGGTAATCCTTGTTTCCGGATCCCTGCTCCTGGCGGCTGAGGATTTGTTCCCTGAGATCAGGGGATGGAAGCTGAGCGTGGACAATGTGATTTATACCTCCGATAATTTGTGGGAGCTTATCGACGGCGCGGCGGAACTTTACCTGGCCTATGATTTTCAGGACCTTCACCTGGCGACCTATTCCGGCCCTAAGGGCCGGGAGGTAAGGGTAGAACTGTATCGCCACAGCACTCCGAAGGACACCTATGGCATTTATACCGCGGAAAGGATGCCGGATTACTCCTTCATCGAAATGGGGGTGCAGGGATATACCGGTCCCGGCATCCTGCATTTTTTCACCGGGCATTATTATATCAAAGTACTATCTGCAGGCAGCGCCGATGTTGATGAAGCGACCCTTAAGGACATTGCCGGCAGGGTTTCATCAGGTCTCGGCCAGCCCGGTTCATGGCCGGCGGAGGTCGGCCTTTTTCCTTCTGCAGGAAAGGCTTTTATGTCGGATGCTTATTTTGCCTCCAATTTCATGGGCTACAGCTTTTTCCATTCAGCCTATACGGCGCGTTACGAGGCGGGTGGCGGCTTCACCCTTTTTATCATGCATGGCAAGGCAGGCGAGGCAGAAATCATGCTGGCAAAATACAGGGAACAGGTGAAGGAGAACAATGTGGAGCAGAAGGACGGCATGTTGGTTGTTAAGGATCCCTTTAACGGCACGGTGTATTTGTCGGTAAAAGGGGATTATCTGATGGGTGCGATGAATGCGGGGAATGAGGAGGTGGCGGTGGAGTATGTGAGGAAGACGATGGAGGGAGTGGACTAAGGTAATCGGTTGCCTTTCATGCTCACCGTTCAATCTCCATCATCACCTGGTCCTTGGTGACGGTATCGCCGGGCCTTACATGGATCTTTTTCACTTTTCCTCCCACATGGGTGGTGATCTCATTCTGCATTTTCATGGCCTCCAGGATGAGGATGGCTTCTCCTTCCTTTACGGTGATATTTTCCTCCACCAGCAGTTCAATGATCTTGCCGGGCATGGGAGCCGTGATATTCTCGGATTTTGAAACCTCTTTATATTTTTCAAGGAATTTTCTCCTGCTGTATGAAATGGGTGATTCGATGGTGAAAGAATAACTGACGCCGTTCAGCAGCACTGTATATTTGTTCTGGTTTTTCTCGATGATCTCAGCGAGGTATTTTTTCTTTTTATATTCCAGGTAGGTGAATCCGTCGTCATCTTCAAAGATCTTGATTTCTTCCTTATGGCCGTTGATCTTTAGTTCTTCGCTGAAAGGATCGAGGATGGTGTATTTTTTTCCGCGGGGTGTAACCGCAAAATACGGGCTATCGGCTTTTTTCTTCCTGGGCATTAATTTCATGTGGTATCAGGCTTTAGGTTATAATGATTTTAACCGTTTATTCAGCACCCATGGGCTGATATTCTTTCCGCGTTCAAAGTCGACGAAGGTGATCCGGTCGGTTTCAAGCTGAGCGGCGAAATCGAATGCCGCAACATAGGCGGCCAGCATTTCGTCTTCCGGTTCACGGTAATAAAGGTTATCGAGTTCTTTCTCGATAAAGGAAGTATTGAAATCGGCTTTCCGGAATTTCTTATTGTTCATCACCTGAAGGCAGAAGGGGATGGTGGTTTTTATGCCTTTGATCAGGCACTTCTTCAACGCTGCAATGGATGCCTGGATGGCTTTATCACGGGTTTCAGCATGGATGATCAGTTTGGCTAGCATAGAATCAAAATAGGGAGTAACGACAGCATAGTCACATACGCCACTGTCGACCCGGATATTTTTTCCTTTCGGGAAAGATATTTTCTCGATGATGCCCAGGTTGGGTGAAAAGCCGGCCTGCACATCCTCTGCGTTTATCCGGCATTCAATGGCCCATCCGTTAAGTTTGACGTCCTGCTGCCGGAAGGGAAGTTTCTCACCCTGTGCAATCCTTATCTGGAGTTCGATGAGGTCCACGCCGGAAACCATTTCAGTGACAGGATGCTCGACCTGGATGCGGGTATTCATTTCCATAAAGAAGTAATTCTTATCATCATCCAGCAAAAACTCAACAGTACCTGCCGAATAATAGCCGACGGCTTTGGCGATCGTAACGGCGGCTTCTCCCATTTCAGCACGCAATGCTTCATTGAGTGCGGCAGAGGGTGATTCTTCGATAAGCTTCTGGTGTTTGCGCTGGATGGAGCATTCGCGTTCTCCCAGGTGAACAAAATTCCCCTGCGTGTCGGCTATGATCTGAAATTCGATATGCCGGGGGTTCCTTACATATTTCTCAATAAATACGGAGGCATCGTTAAATGCTTTTTCGGCCTCGGTGGTGGCCATTTTAAACATTTTCTCCACCTCGGTGGCTTTTTCAATGATGCGCATTCCTCTTCCGCCGCCTCCTGCCGCTGCCTTTAATATGACAGGATACCCGATCTTGCCGGCAATATCTGCCGCTTCCCTGACATTCTTCACATTTCCCTGGCTGCCCTGCAGCAGCGGGATCTTATTTTTCATGGCGATCTGCTTGGCAATGGTTTTGTTGCCCATTTTATAGATAGCGGTATCGGAAGGCCCGATGAATATGATCTTTTCTTCCTGGCATCGTCTGGCGAAATAGGGATTTTCAGCCAGGAAACCGTATCCGGGGTGGATTGAGTCAATTTTAAAGGTTTTGGCGGCTTCGATGATCCTTTCAATGTCGAGAAATTCCGGAATTTCTTCCGCGGATTCCGAAAAATCAATTACATCGTCCACCAGGCGAAGGTATAATGCATTGGGTTCCTTGGATGTTTTGATGCCATAGGTTTTGATCCCCATTTTTTTGGCTGTTTCGTTAATCCTCACAGCGATTTCGCCACGATTGGCAATGAGTATACTGGTGATTTTCATCCGCGGGTGGTTTGTTGTTTAAAAACAAATATAATGCATGTTCGCTACAAAGGAATATTCCCGTGTTTGCGCGAAGGTACGGATACATGTTTGCTTTCCAGTGCATTGAATGCGGCAATCAGTTTTTTCCGTGTCTCAGCCGGGTCGATGACCTCATCGACAAAACCTTTTTCATCGGCGACGTAGGGATTGGCTATTTCATCCCTGTATTTGGTGGCCAGTTCTTTTTTTAGTTTTGCCGGGTCATCGGATTCCAGCAATTCTTTCCGGTACAGGATGGATACTGCGCCTTCGGGGCCCATTACCGCTATTTCGGCGGTAGGCCAGGCGAAGTTAAAATCACCGCCCAGGTTCTTGCTGTTCATAACGCAATAGGCGCCGCCGTATGATTTGCGGAGGATGACCGTGATCTTGGGTACGGTAGCTTCCGAGTAGGCATATAATAATTTGGCCCCGTGGCGGATGATGCCGCTATGTTCCTGGTCGACACCGGGAAGGAATCCGGGAACGTCTTCGAGTGTCAGGATGGGGATGTTAAATGCATCGCAAAACCTGATAAACCGGGCCCCCTTGACAGATGAATTGATATCCAGTGTGCCGGCCAGTACCTTGGGCTGATTGGCAAGTATGCCGATGGTTTTGCCGCAAAGCCTTCCGAATCCGATCACCACATTCTGGGCAAAGTATTCCGAAATTTCAAAAAAGCTGTTTTTGTCGATGATCAGGCTGATGACATCTTTTATGTCGTAGGGTTTATTGGGATCATCGGGTACGATCTCGCGCAGTCTTTCATCGGTTCTGCTATTGTTGTCAAAGCATTCTACATAGGGAGGATTTTCGAGGTTATTGGAAGGCAGGTAGGAGAGTAGTTTTTTCACTCCGCGCAGGGTATTTTCCTCATCTTCATAGACAAAATGTGCCACGCCGCTTTTCTTCATATGGATCATGGCGCCGCCCAGGTCATCAAACGATACGTCCTCATTCAGCACTTCTTTCACCACATTGGGTCCGGTGACAAACATATGACTGGTTTTGTTGGTCATGAACACAAAATCGGTAAGCGAAGGGGAATACACGGCACCGCCGGCAGCCGGGCCCATGATCACGGACAGCTGCGGGATCACGCCGGATGATTTGACATTGCGGTTAAAAATGGCAGCATATCCGGCCAGACTGGACACTCCTTCCTGTATCCTGGCGCCGCCCGAATCAATGAGTCCGATCAACGGTGCCCCCATTTTAAGGGCCATATCCTGTATTTTTGCTATTTTGGCGGCGTGGACCGAACCCAGGGATCCGCCCATTACCGTAAAATCCTGTGCATAGGCAAAAGCCAGCCTTCCGCTGATTTTACCATAACCGGTAATAACGCCGTCACCCAGCGCCTTCACCATGCGGCCAAAATCTCCGCCGGCGGGCGCTGCGACCGAATTGGCATTAATTTCCTCGAAGGTCATTTCATCAAACAGCAATTCGATCCTTTCGCGGGCCGTAAGTTTTCCTTTCGAATGCTGCTTTTTTATGGAATCAACACCCTGCTGAAGCGCATAAGCTTTTCTCCTTTCCTGAAACCGGGTAAATAACTTTCCTTTTACATCCATGCGATGATAGTTTTATATGGTTATTTAAAAGGGGATACAAAAAATGGATTGTGAGAGACCATGAAGGAAAGAAACCAGACAATATTCAATAGTACGCACAACTGTCAATCTTAAAGTTACGCAATTTGTTTTCCCTGTAATTCAGGCTGATCAACACGGATCAAACCCAAAAGGCCAAACGTACAATCACATCAGACTGCAAAAATTGCAGTGCAAAGTTAATAATATTTCAATTCGATATACAAGACCATGAAAGTGGGGGTCATCGGGCTGGAAAACAGAGGTTTGCAGTCAGTCGACTATCTCCGCATATTTATGGAAGGTAAATTTAAATCGTTTCAGCATTTCGGCATAAATTTCACCTGATTCCAGCATTTCATCATCCCCGTCCTCATACATCCATTTCATTTTAATGGTCTTGTTGCCGGGATTGTTTTCAATGATCTTGAACATATCCAGGATTTGTTTGGAAACACTGGTATTGAAATAATCGAGGTTAAATTCAATATTGACTTCCTCAGCCGTGAAATTGCGCAGCCAATCCAGCACGGGCCTGAAAAAAGTAATGGCATCCTCAGGCAGTGCCCTGCCGGTGATTTTTAATTCCCCGTTGGTTTTAAACGATATGTTGGGGAGAGAATCTGTACCTTGCACAAAAAGATCTTCCATATTCAATATATAGATTTAGGATATAACATCAGGAACAAAAATACGAGTACATTATTAAATAGTCTATAAAGAATTGACAAAAAAATGATTTTATTTGATGAATAAAAAATTCATATCAGCTTTTTCACCTCCACGGCCTTAATAATGATCTTAACGATTTCATCAACAGAAAGGGTCATACAATTTAAGGTAACATCATAACGGGTATAATCCGTATTTTTTCCCTGAAAATATTCACGGAATTGCTGTCGTTTCTTATCAATGTCGATACATTCTTTCCGGGCTTCTTCCTGTTTCATGGTATATTTCTCGCTGATACGAAGGGACCTCCATTCCAGCGGGGCTTCCAGCATGATATGAAGGGACCGGGGAATATCGTGGACGATGGAAACACCTCCCCTGCCAACAATAACCACGTTGCCTTCACAGGCAATATTGCGGATCACCTGAGCAATGGTACTGCGGATCTTCCGGTCGCTCTTGTAATATTTTGTAAACTGTGCTGAAAGGATCTCATCCATCATACCTTTCTGTTCATACTGGAAAACATACCGGATCTTGGCAGGGTCGAGTTGCAGTGCACGTGCTGATTCGGCCATGATCTCCTTGGTAATATACCTCCAGGGACCCTCCATACCTTTCACCTGCATCTTCCTTGAAAGCTCTTCCGTAAGCTGCCTGGCAACAATTTTAGCCGGACAGCCATATTCCCTGGCCATGGTGATAACCGGGCCCGGGTCTTTCTTTTTGCAGTATTCGGCCTGCATCCGCTCGGATAAATATTTTCCAAGGTCTATATTCATGGGCTTCCGCGAACAGTATTTTATAAAGTTAATATATTAAATTAAATAAATCAAGTATCTTTGAAATTCATGAATAGGTTTTAACTGCAAAGCTTTCAAATCGTTATGATTTCAGCTGAAGACCTGAAAAAATCCATACGCAACGTACCCGATTTTCCAAAACAGGGAATTCAGTTCAAGGATATTACTACCCTGCTGAAAAGGCCCGAACTGTTCCGGCATGTTGTGGAAAGCACTGCCCTCTATTATGAGGGCAAAGGTATTACCAGGACAGTGGGTATCGAATCGCGGGGATTTATTACCGGGGGGGCGATTGCGGCAAGGCTGGGGACCGGATTTGTTCCCATCCGGAAACCCGGCAGGTTGCCGGCTGATGTATATTCAATATCCTATTCCCTGGAATACGGCGAGGGGGCTATTGAAATTCACCGGGATGCACTGGTTGCGGATGATGTGGTGCTCCTGCACGATGATCTGCTGGCGACAGGTGGTACGGCCATGGCTGCCATTGAACTGATCAGAAAATTCAATGTAAGGCAGATCTATGTCTGTTTTATCGTTGAACTTGACTTTCTGAAAGGAAGGGAAAAGCTGGCTGGCCAGTGCGATGTTTTTTCGCTGGTACATTTTTAAAAGTGGAACAGTGGAACAGTGGAACAGTGAAACAGTGGAAAGGTGGAAAACAAGCACTGTTCCACCTTTTCACCTTTCCACTTTTCATTTCTCATTGCTGCTCCCGGCTTTTTTGTTTTCTGCATAGGCATTGAAAGCCTTTTCCCCTTCTTCCTTCCAGAAATCATCGTACAACTCCCATTTTTCAGACCATTTCTGTTTGGAGTGATTGTAGCAGCGGTTGGGCCGGCGATGATGATTATGACTGGCGGACTTGTGACAAATGCCGCCGAATATGATCCTTGACAGTATCACGATTCCAACGCCCTGCCAGAAAGTGATGACCTTAAAGCCAAACAATCCCGGCATCAGCCAGTTCCATAACCACATTACGACATAGCCGAATATTATGGCCAGTGCTCCGAAACCTATGATGCCCAGGAGCACAACACCGGTTATTTTCAATGCAAACAGCCAGCGCGGCTCATCTTGTTTTCTGATAAAAAATGGTGACATATTAAATTGTTTTAATGGTTAAACATGGTAAAGTCTTCCTGCAGCATTTTCCGGAGTTTCCCCAGGGCGCGGTGCTTTCTGGCCAGTAAGGTCCCGATGGGGATATTCCACTCCGCTGCAAGTTCCTGAAACGTATAATCTTCATAATCCGTTTTGCGGATGATTTCCTGTTCCGCAGGATTCAGCTTTTCTATGGCCTGCAGCAACTTTTGCTGCAGTTTCTCATCATGGTAGATGAGGGGTTCTTCCTCTTCTGCTGCCTTGACGGTATTCAGCAGCACATTTTCATCTTTGTGGCTGGCAAAGCTTTCTATGGAAACCGTATTATTTTTCCTGCGGTACAGGTCAATTATCTTATTGCGGACCGCACGGTAAATATAGGCAGCAATGTTTCCCACCTGGCCTGAGATATCGGCTCTTGCGTACAGGTTAAGCGCCACTTCCTGCAGGACATCCTCGGCTTCTATATC
>Ga0105100_10001275_pt1 | contig 14900 bp, 13 predicted proteins | sample PPLLak12cMay2015_2_FD_87033 | JGI IMG/M metagenome (GOLD analysis project Ga0105100, IMG submission 87033) | Freshwater sediment microbial communities from Prairie Pothole Lake near Jamestown, North Dakota, USA - PPLs Lake P8 Core (1) Depth... | ecosystem: Environmental > Aquatic > Freshwater >...
GGGAGAAAGCAGCCTGCAGAATCTGCATATCCACCTGTCGGGCATCGAATACGGGGAGAAAGGCGAGAAGAACCACCTGCCGCTGGAGGAAGCCGACCTGGATCTGAAAGCACTGTTCAGGGCGCTGCTCGATTTCAACTGCGGCGGACGCATGCTTTGTGAGAGTCCCTTGCTGGAAGAGGACGCCCAGAGGTTGGTACAGTGGTGGTTGGAAGCCGGCGGCTCGGTTGGATGAGGCGGAATTGACTCTGCGAGCCTGGCCTTAGGACCTTGGCGATGGGAAGCCTTCCGCGCAGCTTTGAGTCAGGATGTCACTGACTGACGATTCGCAGCAGCTTACCCGGTTGGTGGGCAGACTTCTGGTCATCAGGTATGTGCCGACCCGGCTGTTGATTTACTGTAGACGCTTCCCAGGTGAACGTTTCGGTAAGCTATTCTGCCAGGGTCTTCGATAATTGCTCCAGGAGCTGCCACTTGCAGGATAGCGCAGCTAATCTGCTCGAAGTCTGCCCGGTAATGGTTGGAGCTCTTAAGTGCCAGGATCTGCAAGTCTTGCGGTTCGATGTCTACCTGGCGGAAATATGACTGGTCGTTGGCTTGCGTCCGGCGGCTGACCACTACCACCTGGATATCATCGACCTGGAGGTTGGCCATTTTTCCAAGGTTGGTTGAGATACCTTTAAACATGGGACCGGTTGGCAGGAAATCTCCTTCGAAGAGACGTTTGACACGGAATGTGGCAAAGAATGGTTCCTGTCCTGGTACCAGCTTTCCTCCCAACCCTGTGAAGATGTCTGCGCCTTCTCCGGCCTCAAATGCCATCTGGGCTACAGCAGGGTCGAATATTAATCCCAAGGCTGAACGTGGCGCGTGGCACCGAACCAGGGCTTCGAGCAGTCCGGGGGTATCGGATGTTCCGCCAGCGCCTGCGTTATCCTGTACATCCGCCAGGATTACTGGGCGAGTCTGAGAGCGGGCTATCTGGATGCTTTTTTCGACTGCTTCATCTGGGCTGAGCAGGTCAGGAATAAATTCTGCGGCACGCGCTTCAATCGACTGCAAGAGCCAATCCACTGCCTTGTCAGCTGCACCCTGAGTTGGGGCGTAGGCAAAAATGGAAGGCCCTGTATTTGGCATATCGGCGAGAGGAAACCCAGCCATAATCGTCGTAGAAAATAAATGCAGGTCTTTCTCGATCTCACCCAGTCCAGCGTAGATGGATCTGCAGGGTTCCCGATGGGTGGATTGGGTGGTGATGGGCATCAGGAATGGGACACGTTGGAATGATTTTCTCATTTCTACGCCCTGCAATAGTCGGTCGAGAAGCTGTGCGCTGCGGATACCGGTATCATAAATATCGACATGGGGATAAGTCCGGTATCCCACCAGTGCAGAGGCTAATTCGAAGGTTTCTTCCGAGATATTGCCATGCAGATCCAATGAGGCGACAATGGGTACATCTCCCAGGATAGCCCGGATGCGCTTCAAGATTTCTGTTTCGCCAGCGCGATAATTTTCAAAAACCATGGCGCCGTGCAGGTCGAGGTAGACGCCATCAAACGGACCGGCACTAGTGAGGCCGTTCTCGATAAGCCCCATAATGTACTCGAATGCTGCCGTGATTACCTGGTTGGCAGGTTCGGCTGCTGCCCAAATGATGGGCACAATCTCAAAACCGAGCTGTGCGGCCTGGTTAATGAAGCCGCAGACTGCGCGGTTGACCGTTTTTAAGCGATATCCCAGAAGCTGTTCCTTATCCAGGTAACCAGCATACGGCCCGGAATGATTGTTGAAATCGTTGAGCGTGGTGGGAATGGGTGAAAAGGTATTGGTTTCGTGCAAGAATCCAGCTATTGCGATGCGGGTCAAGGTGTTCTCCTTGCTAGTGAACAGATCGGAAGACACGGGAGTATGCCCTCGACTACTATAATAACAAAGAATATCGTCTCTCAATATAACATGAGGCTCATCAATAGACTCGTCTAAGACGTTTGAGTATTCAGGGCAAGGGATCCATTTCGTCGACAGATCGAATTGTGACATTATGGCATGGTCAATATGACAAAAGTCATACTTGGAATCGTACAATTTTATGCTAACATTTCACTCTATAGAAAACACTTTCATTTACTGAGAGTAGTCAAATATCGACTCGGGACTACACGCACAAACCCATGCCGAACTCGAGTTTTATCATCTCGATATCAATACCTGTAGGTTAGGATCGAAAACCCTGTATCTTTGGCAGGGTTTTTTTTATCTAAAAGAAGGACATGAGGAGCTAAACGGATGGCTAAAATCCTTCTATTGCTAACCAGTGCCCGGAAGAACGGATTTACTGCGGGTTTGCTAAAGGAAGCTGCCAGTGCAGCAGAGAAAATCCCGGGTGTGACAGTTGAGATTCTGCATGCATTTGATTACAAATTTGGTCCTTGCAACAGTTGTTTCAGCTGCATTCGCCATTCGGAGAAATTTTGCAGCCTGGATGATGATATGGGCCAGAATGGTAAGGGGGGTTTGTTCGCTAAACTGATGGATATCAATGGATTGATCATTGCTCAGCCGGTGCATTTTTGGGGTTCAGCCGCCATGACGCATCTGTTCATCGAGCGGTTATATCCTTTCCTGTCCCACGATGATCTTCATGGTCTTCCATTTGCCTCCATATCATGCGCATGCAACCAGGGGATGATGCGGGTAGCGGATGCCGAACTGGCGAAATGGGCTTTTACGCTCAAATTCTTGTTCATCGAAGGCCTGCCAGTGCACACGGTGTTCTACGAGAAAGCCCGCCTGCAAGCCCGCTACCTTGGAGAAAAGGTAGCACAGGCGGCCATCAGGGATGAAAAAGAAGGGCGCCATCACCTCAGTGATGAAGAATCATGGTTTTACTATATGGATAAACCATGGAATGCCCTGGAGCCGTATCTGGATAACCTGACACTTGGCACTTTCAACTGGCAGGATTCGATGATCGAGTATGCTTTATCGCAGAATACGGTGAATAACCTTGAATCACGCCTCATGCTTGAAGAGGCGCGCACCGCACTGATTGAAACTCTGAATGCCTGGAACCTGCAGGACATGCGTACGGCGCAAAAATTGTTGCTCAAAGCCAGTGCACTGTGGACTCATGCGACTTTTCTTGAAGCCAGTCCAAAATTAGGAATGAATGTGAATATTCCTGAGACTTACCGGCCTCTGCAATGAGCGGCATGACAAATCCATGAACCATGAAATTACTGCTGGATAATCGAGAGCTCCTTAGCAGCAGCTAGGCAGGAGGATAATTCGTGGAATCTACAAACATCCCCGAACCTGTTAGGCGGAAATGGCTGAATCCGGAAAAAGCACGCTCTCTGTTGGCCGGTCACGGCATTTATGTGGCATTGGTCATCCTGGTTTTCATCTCAGTGCTGCTTTCCCCGGCTTTTTTTACTGTATCGAACCTGTTGAATGTGCTGCGCGCCGCGGCGGTTTTGGGAATTGTGAGCATTGGCCAGACCTTTGTGATTCTGGGGGGCGGCATTGATCTCTCGGTGGGCGCAACCATGGGTACGGTGGCCATCGCCATCTCGGAAATCACGCGCGGCTCGAACGATAACGTGCTCATAGGAATCCTGGTCTGCCTTGGAATTGGCCTGCTCATCGGTCTGGCAAATGGCTTGCTGATTACCAAGCGTAATGTTCCACCATTCGTGGTTACCCTGGGGATGCTGATTTTCGTAGAAGGCGCACGGCTGGCATACACCAAGGGCATCATCAGTGGGCGACCGGCGCCGTTCATCCGGCAGTTGGCCATCGTCCATGGCGCTCTGCCAACTCCCTTGATCCTCCTGGCGGTCCTGATACTGATCTCTGCCATTATTCTCTACCGGACGCCCTTCGGCCGGCGTTTATACGCCGTGGGTGGAAACCGGGAGGCCGCCCGCTTTACAGGGATCCGGGTGGATCGCGTGATCATCGCTACTTACCTGATCTCGGGTCTGTTCGCCGCGATTGCCGGGCTGGTGCTTAGTGGCTACATCGGATACGGTGACCGCTACCTGGGCCGTGGGTTCGATATGGATTCGATCGGTGCGACAGTCATCGGGGGAACCACCTTTGCTGGTGGAGTGGGTGGCATTGGTGGGACGATTGTTGGCGTCCTGATGCTGACCAGCCTGTTCAACATCGTCCTGATCCTGGGCTTACCTGTTGAGGTTCAGCTGCTCATCAAGGGCTTCGTCATCATTGGAGCGGTGTTGATGTACACAGTGTTGCAGCGGAAAAGGTCATAGCTGCGGCCTGTGCAAAGGATTTCAACCACGGATTTTTGGAAATCCGATGGAAACTAATAAGAGAAGAGAAAGGAGGTTGAAGCAAATTAAAAACATTTCTGTTTGACCGCAAATTCAGGCAAGTCAAGGAAGATACCGAAATATTTTGAGGAGACAAAAGATGGAAGACAAATCGGTTAATAATCTTGTAGATGATTACAGAAATAATCGCCTATCTCGCCGCGGATTCCTTCGGGCAGCTACAGCCCTGGTCGGCGTGACGGTTGCCGAATCGCTCCTGATCAGCTGCCAGGCTAATCCTCCTACTCCTGAGGAAGTGAAAGAAAGCAGTGCCGAGGCACCTGCAGCGCCTCCAAGTGAACCAGCCGCAATCATCAGCCCGGCTCAGAAGAAGGTGATCAACTGGGAGGACTGCACCAAGTACAAGAAGGATCCGCCCTGGACGATGGCCAACCCGACCCAGGGCCCGACGAACTCCTGGGCTCTGATGTTGGACGGCCATACCGACTATGGGCGCCTGGAGAAATACAAAGACTATTTCAGCGATTATTTCTATGCTGATTCAGGCGGCAATGCGGCCAAGCAGATCAGCGACCTGGAAAGCATCCTGGTTAAAAACCCGGATATCATCATCGGCGGTGCGCTCGGAGCAGCCGGCAAGGCCATCTTCGACCAGGCTTACGATTCGGGCATCCCGCTGGTGATTGGCCAGCTGCCCTACGAATCCGAGAAGTACACCAGCTTTGTCAACCCGGATAACTGGATCATCGGTGCGAAGTTTGCCGATTGGATCGCCCGCAAGCTGAACGGCGAAGGCAAGATCCTGATGACCAGCGGCATTGCTGGCACTGACACGGCTGAGACCCGCCTGTCGGCGGCCAGGGAGATTTTCGCCAACTATCCAGGGATCGAAGTCCTGGCGCACGGGTACATGGACTGGTCGATCAGTAAGGCCAAGCAGGGCTTCGAAGCCTGGCTGGCTTCCTATCCGGAAGTCGATGCAGTCTGGTCGGACAGCGCCTTCATGGCCTGGGGTGCGATCGAGGCGTTCGTCGAAGCTAATCGCGAGATACCTCCGATGACCGCTGAGCCTCTCAACGGCTTCCTCAAGCTGGCCAAGCAGCATAATGTCGATTTCTTCGCGCGCGGCTATCCCAATGCCTACGGGCTCGATTTTGTCGACATGGCTGTCAATGTTCTGATGGGAGAGGTAGTTCCGAGATTCAAGGACGTCCCAAGCATCGAATTCGAGAAAGATAAACTCGATCAATATTTGCAGCCGGATGAGTCAGACGACCTGTGGGTTGACTATCGCTTCCCGCGCAGCTGGATTCAAAAAATGTTCCCGAAGTAAAAGCTGAGCAGGCAATCCCTGTTTAGCTTCAAGACAGGCGTGCTGAGCGGCTCATGTGTATTACGGTCAGTCGAAGAATTCGACAGCCGAGAAAGGCTACAGCCGCTCAGCGCGCTGGAATAAAGTCAAGTACAGACTGACACGAAAATAAAACTCAGGCGCTTATGTCCGATGATGCTCTAGAGCTGGAAAATATAACCAAAACATTCCCTGGCGTCCGGGCGCTGGATAACGTTTCGTTTCGCTGCTCATGTGGTGAAATCCACGCGTTGGTCGGCGAAAATGGGGCCGGAAAATCGACCCTGATTAATATCATCGCTGGGGTGATGCTTCCAGACCATGGTTCGGGGTCCATGCGGGTTTTCGGCAAGGAAGTAAAATTTCGTAGCCCGGCTGAGGCCCAACGCGCTGGGATTGGCGTAATTTACCAGGAATTTAATTTACTGCCCTGGCTGTCCGTAGCTGAGAATATTCTGGTCAGCCAGCTTCCGGTAAATAAGCTCGGGCTGGTCAGCCGCAGGAAAATGGTCGAGGCTGCCCGAGGCCCATTGTCTTCACTGGGCATGCCGATCGATCTCACGCTCAAGGTCATCGATTTGAGTGTTGCCGAGCAGCAGGTAGTGGAGATTGCCAAGGCCTTATCGCTCAACGCCAGGATCATGATCATGGATGAACCGAGTGCCGTCCTGGCCGGGCACGAATTGGAAAACCTGTTCAATGTATTGCGCGCCCTGAAGGCCCAGGGGATCACGGTCATCTATATTTCACACCGGCTGGACGAAATATTTGAGATAGCTGACCGGGCCACCGTGCTTAAAGACGGAAAGGTGATGGGAACCCTGACAATTAAGGAAGCGGATAAATCGACCTTGATCCGTTTGATGATTGGCCGTTCACTGGAGGATACCTTTCCAGCCTCAAGAAACCCGGCTGGCGAGGTGGTACTGGCCAGCCGTAACCTGAGTTCGGGGAAGAAAGTGCGCAATGTGTCGTTCGAGCTTCATAAAGGCGAGATCCTGGGGGTGGCTGGACTGGTAGGCAATGGCCAGGCCGAGCTGGCCAGAACGTTATTTGGAATTGATAAAATCGATGCAGGTGAGATCATCATCGATGGCAAACAAGTAAAAAGTCTCGATCCCCAAACAGCGGTTGACTTTGGTATAGGGCTTGTCCCCGAAGATCGCAAGACCCAGGGACTGGTCCTGAGCCTGTCGATCCGCAAGAACATAACCATGCCAATCGTGGGCAATCTGACGCGCATGGGAATGATCGATAACCTGCGGGAGACAGGGATTGTCAACCAGCAGGTCGAGGCTTTGGAGATAAAAACGCATAACCTCGACCAGGATGTACAGAATTTGAGCGGCGGAAACCAGCAAAAGGTGGTGCTGGCAAAGTGGCTTAGCACGCGGCCCAAGGTCATCATCCTGGATGAACCCACACGCGGCATCGACGTCGGCACGAAGATGGAAATGTACCATATCATGCGCAGCCTCGCCGAAAAGGGAACCGGGATTTTGATGATCTCATCCGAGTTACCCGAAATCCTGGGGATGAGCGACCGGATTCTGGTAATGCGCGATGGTGCGATTGCCGGCGAGCTGAGCAAAGATGAAGCCACCGAGGAAAGCATCCTGCGGCTCGCCATTGGAGAAGAATAATCCCGGGTGGGGTGCAGGTTAGCAACGGTTGGGAAAGGAACGGCTGAATGGCAACGATGGTTGAATCAAAAACCAGCTCGAAAATCCAGTTCCAGCGGGCTGTCAGCGAAAATTCACTTGTGCTTACTATCTGGGGGGTGGTGTTAATTATGATGATTGTGGCATCGATCATCTCGCCGGATTTTCGCAGTACCGGCAACATGATCAATCTCTTGAAACAGGCAACGATCCCTGGCATCCTGGCGATCGCCCAGACGATCCTGATCCTTTCCGGTGCAATTGACCTTTCCATGGGAGCCGTGGTGACTTTTACCAGCCTGATTGCTGCCGGGTTGATGGACAGCCGGGAAGAGTTGATCTTCCCAATCGTCGTGTTGGGTCTTTTCATCGGAACCGCGATTGGTTTTATTCATGGTCTGCTGACCACCAGGGCAAAATTAGAACCATTTATTGTCACCCTGGGTACTTATTCCATCATCCTGGGTATCGGCTACTGGTACACCACGGTACCTGTTGGAGGGATTGCCAGCTCATTGAGCACCGCCCTTTATTATGGCCAGCTCGGTCCAATTCCAAACACGATCTTCTATTTTGTGGGAATTTTCATCCTGGCTTATATTATGCTCAATTACACCCGCTTCGGCCGGTCGCTGTATGCAGTGGGTGGGAAACCGGAAGTGGCACGTAAATCCGGTCTGAATGTCGATCGAATTAAGCTCCTGCGTTTCACCCTGGCAGGTTTCCTGGTTGCGATTGCCTCCGTGATCGCAACCGCTCGCATGGGTATCGGCGATCCGCTCGCCGGGCAGGGTATGGAGCTGGACGCCATCACCGCCACGGTCATCGGAGGCATCAGCCTGTACGGCGGCCGGGGTAGCCTGATCGGGACGCTGGCAGGGATATTAATTCTGGGATTGATCAACAACATCATGGTTATGCTCGATGTCAACATGTTTTACCAGCAGCTGATCAAAGGTACGATTGTCCTGTTAGCTGTTGCCATTTACAAACAACGCAACTAAAAATGAGGTCTGCCATGGAAAAGAATTCGTCCGAATGGATGGGTGAAAACCGGGGTCTGACCAAAGAAGAAATCATCGAGTTTCTTTCTGGCCCAATCGTCGCCCGCATCGCAACCGTGAAGGAGGATGGAGCTCCTTACATCGCCCCAATCTGGCAATACTATGATGGAGAAGTGATGTGGGTGATCCCGCGTGAACGATCAATTTTCGTCAAACATATCCGGCGCAGCCCGCGGGTAGCCGTCTCGTGCGCGTATGATACCGCCCCCTGGACTAGGGTCCTGATCCAGGGTAGGGCTGAAATTGTTGAAGGCCCCAAACCGGTTGAGGGCCTGATCGCAGAGATCGGTGAACAGATGGCAGTCCGTTATCTGGGCGAGCATGGTGCGGAATATGCCAGCATAACGTGGGACCGGCCGCGCTATTTAATAAAGATCATTCCCGAAAAAATCACTTCCTGGACAGGGTCGGAGTGGGCAAATAAGTATACAAAGTGAAAGGGTTTGAAATGGACGGCAGATTCGAGCGTATCGACGGATATTTACAGGACAACCTGGAACGCTATTTGCAGGATGTTGTTCGCTTGTGCGCCCAGCCGAGTGTATCCTCCACTGGACAGGGTGTGCGTGCTTGTGCCGACCTCGTCCATCAGCTGCTTTTGGAGCACGGGGTTGAAGCTGAAATTTATCAGACTCGTGGCAATCCTATTGTGGTCGGCAAGGCTCGAGGCAAATCGGACCGCACTCTACTTTTTTACAATCATTATGATGTCCAACCGCCAGAGCCTCTGGAGCTTTGGGACACACCGCCATTTGAACCAACCATAACCGACGAAGCGCTGTTTGCCCGCGGTGCAAAGGACGATAAGGGCGAATTTATCTCGCGATTGGCGGCGCTTGACGCCGTACGCAGTGCGTACGGAGAATTGCCATGCAATGTGATTTTCCTGGTTGAAGGCGAGGAAGAGAACGGCAGCCCGAATATCGCCCAGTTCGTTCTCGAGCACAAGGACCTGTTAATGGCAGATGGCTCGATTTGGGAGGAAGGCGGTGTTGAAAGGGGGAACCGGCCTTCGCTGCTGCTGGGCGTGCGAGGGGTGTTATTTGTGGAGATGACTGTAGAAGCGCTGAAGATGGACGCGCATTCCGGCCATGCCCATGTTCTCCCCAACGCGGCCTGGCGAATGGTGCACGCCATCTCGCTTCTGAAAGACCGCAACGAGCGCATCCTCATCCCGGGTTTCTACGATCGCGTGCGAACATTCACCCCGGCTGAATTGGAGGCGTTCGATGCCTGGCCAGACATCGAGCCGGCATTACGCAATACATTCGGCATCGATAGGTTTCTGCGTGGAAAAAAAGGAAACGACCTGCGGAAAGCCGTCTTTGAGCCGACCTGTAATATCGCCGGCTTTGGATCCGGATACCAGGGTCCTGGAACCAAGACAGTGATCCCTGCTAAAGCGATGGCGAAAATCGACTTCCGCCTAGTGCCAGACCAGGATCCCGAGGACATTCACGCCAGGCTGCGCTCCTATCTGGATCAAAATGGACTTGAGGATATAAAGATCCAGGTTCTGGGTAAAATGTGGCCGTTTACGACGCCGATGGATGATCCATTTGTCCAGCTCACCGCGGCACTTGCCCAGGAAGTTTACGGCAAAGAAACATTGATCGGTCCGATCACCGGGGGGAGTAGTCCGATTTATGCTGTTGGAGGCCCGCTCGACATCCCGGTGGTCAACCCCGGCATTGGTTACTGGGATAACCGCGCCCATGCGCCAAACGAGCATATTCGTATCCAGGATTTCCTGAATGGATCGCGTCACATTGCCCGCATCCTGGCGCGGTTTTAAAACGGTACAGAGGCACGGGAATCTATCCCCAGAGATATTTTCAGGAGGTCTTAGTGGCTTCCAAAGTTAGCTACAATGTACGTGCGCTGGATCGAGCGATCCGCACTCTGGACATGCTTGCAGAGGGGAAAACGCTCAAGCTGAATCAATTAAGTCAGCAGCTCGGAATGAGTACCAGCACGACCTATCGAATCCTGGAGACTTTGACCAATCACCAGTATGTGGCACACAATGAACGGAAAAAGGGGTACAGCCTGGGCATCCGCTGCCTGGAGCTGGCAAGAGAGTACTATGCGAACAGCGATATCCGGCAGATAGCCTCCCCCGAGCTGGTAATCCTGAGAGACCAGACCCGCGAGACAGTACACATGGGTATCCTCGACCATATGTGGGTGGTTTACCTTGAGAAGCTCCAGGGTCTGTATGCAGTTGGGATCATGTCGTCGCGCATCGGTAGTCGCTCACCGGCATACTGCACAGCGCTGGGAAAAGTCCTCATCGCCTATAAGGATGTCGAGGAGGTTCGCACTTTTTACCAACAGTCTGGGCTGAAGGTCTTTACGCCCAACACCATAAAGACGGAGGGTGAATTGCTGACCGAGCTTGAACGAGTTCGAGAGCAAGGCTTTGCCCTGGATCTGGAAGAACATGAACCCGATGTGGTGTGTGTCGGTGTACCCATTTTCAGTGAGCAGGGCAACGTATGCGCGGCGATCAGCGTATCCGGACCGGCAAGTCGATTAGGAAAGCTGAAGGAAGATCAGAAATTGATCGATTGCGCGTTAGAAGCTGCCCGAAGGATATCGAGAAAGCTGAAAAACCAAATCAAAGATGGTATAGTTTTTCCCGAGTAACGATTTCAGTGTTGAATTAATGGAGGCAACGATGAAACTCTATATCCTGCCGGTTGGAGCTTGTGACGATGACAAAGGCAAAGTATTCACCCCCGGATACGGTGAAGGCTTGCGCGTGGTCGCCCCCAATTGGGCGGGACGTGTGCAGGTCGATGGGTTGAACATCCTGATCGATACCGGGATGCACCCAATTCACATTCAAAAACCGGAGGCGACCTTTGCGGGGACTCCCTACGAAACGCTGATCCTCCCAATTATGCGCGAGCAGGATACTGTTCTCCACCAGCTCAACCGGCTCGGGTTGGAAGCGGAGGATATTGATATTGTGGTAAACACGCATCTGCACTTCGACCACTGTGGCTGCAACGCGTTTTTCCCAAAAGCCACATTCTACGTTCAAAGAGATCACTACCAGTTTGCGCTGACCCTTCCCGAGTCGTTTCCTCCGAAATATTTCCTGATCCCCGGGCTTAACTACAACTATCTGGATGGGGAATTGAACCTGGTTCCGGGATTTGAGCTGATTCGCTGCCCTGGACATGTACCGGGGATGATGTGCATCGTACTGCGGCTCAAAAATTCCGGCACAATTGTCATCGCCAGTGACGCCATCTCGTTGAAAGAGAGTCTGGACGAGGACCGCTGGGAAGGTTTCTGGAACCCAACCCTGGCGCGCAGTAGTGGCCGCCGTCTTGCTGCAATTGTGCGGGCTGAAGCGGGCAGAATGTTTTTCGGTCATGATCCGAAATGGTGGGAAACGGTGCAGGTGGCACCGGGATATTACGATTGAAAAATCTTCGAAGGAAGAAAATGGTGAATAATTCAATCAAGCTTATGATACCTGGCCCGATCCAGCCGGAGGAAGAGGTGCTGGAGGCGATGGGCCAGCCGGTTCGGGCGCATTATGGATCGGATTGGACTGCTTTCTACAACGAAACGGTCCAGGATCTAAAAAAGATTTTCAAGACGGATGGCGACGTGCATATTTTGGTGGGGTCTGGCTCGACTGGCATCGATGCCTGCCTTGGAAGCGCATTGTCAGGCGGTGAGCGACTCCTGGTCGGGGTTAACGGCTTTTTCGGCGAGCGGCTCAAAACCATCGCCGAAAGTTATAGTCTGGAGGTGACTCCGGTGGAATGCCCCTATGGCGAAGCCCTCCGGGCGGCCGACTTTGAAAAGGCAATGGACAGGCATCCAGAAACAAAGGCAGTTGCAGTCGTCCACCTGGAGACCTCGACCACCATCCTTAACCCGATCGAAGAGATCGGCAGGCTGACCCACGAGCGAGGTTTGCTCTTCTTCGTAGATGCAGTCTCGTCGCTAGGCGGCGTGCAGTTCAAAATGGACGAATGGGGGATAGATCTTTGCGCAAGTGCATCACAAAAGTGTCTGGGCGCGCCTCCAGGACTTGCCCCGGTGGCGATTGGCAAACACGGCTGGGAAGCAATCGACCGCAATCCCCGCAAAGGACATGGGTGGTACCTGAACCTGCGTACCTGGCGGCAGTATTCAATCGACTGGGGCGATTGGCATCCATTCCCGGTAACCATGGCGACGAATAACGTGGTCGCACTGCATACCAGCTTGAAAGGCTTATTGAGCGAAGGGGTTGAAAACCGGCTGAAGCGTTATAATGCTCTGGCACTCCGGCTGAGGGCAGGGCTGCGGAAGATCGGCATGCTTCCTTTCACACCTGACGAACAGATGGCCCCGGTGCTAACGGCAGCTTATGGCCCGCCAGGAATTCCCACCAGTCAAATCGTCGATTATCTTTATGAGATCCACCACATCAAGATAGCCGGAGGATTGGGGACATTGAAAGATAAGGTCTTTCGGATTGGGCATATGTCCCCGGATTTTGTTGAAGACGATATCGATGAGGTGCTTGAAGCGCTGGCGCAATTTGATAAAGCGAAATTAGGAGATTAAAATGTCCCTGCAAGCCCGCATCGCTGCGCTTGTCGATTTGCACCAGCGCCTGCGCGGCTGCCGGCTGTGCCTGGAAGCAGGTTATGACATTTTCCCGCGCGCCATCTTCTCTGGCGCGGTGGGAGCCCGTATCATGCTCATCGGCCAGGCGCCCGGGATCACCGAAAAGGAGGCCGGCAGGCCTTTCAACGCTGGCAGCGGCACGCGCCTGTTCCAGTGGCTGGGAACGGCGGGCATCGAGGAAAGCTGGTTCAGGCAGACTCAATACATGACAGCGGTCACCAAGTGCTACCCGGGTCGCTCCCGATCATCCCAAGGTGGAGAGCAGGTCGCGGCCAGCGGTGACCGGGTGCCCTCGCCTGCCGAGCAGCGCCTGTGCCGCCCGTACCTGGACCAGGAGATCGCCCTGGTTGACCCGCTCTTGATCCTCCCGGTCGGGCGCCTGGCGATCGGATTGTTTTTCGAGCCGGGTTTGAAGATGGAAAACATTATCGGCACGCACCGCCAGGTCGACGGGCGTTGGGTCGTGCCCCTGCCGCACCCCTCCGGCGCCAGCCGCTGGCATCAGGCAGCAGGCAATCGCCAATTGATCCAGAAGGCGATCGAGTTAATTGCAGGGCATTATAAAAGCATTATTCTTGAAAGGTGACAGTCACTTTCGGAAGTGACTGTCACCTCGTATCGGGGATATATTTATGCGTCTATTCAAACGTCTATTTTTCATCGTCGCAATCATTCTACTCATAACTGTGGTTGGCTTTGTGGTCTGGGCCAGCAACCCGCTCGGCCCCATGCCGGAGGCGCTGGAGGCCATGCAGTCTGACAGCCAGGTACAGGTGACCGAGGACAGCTGGATTACCTTCCAACCGGCTGGAGCGCAGCCCGATACCGGCCTGGTCATTTACCCGGGCGGGCGGGTCGACCCGCGTTCTTATGCACCCATAGCTCATGAGATCGCCAGTCAGGGGTACCTGGCCGTCATCGTGCCCATGCCGCTCAACCTGGCGGTGTTTGGCTCCGAACGCGCCCAGGAAGTGATCGCTGCCCACCCTGAAATCCAGTACTGGGCCATCGGCGGGCACTCGCTGGGCGGCGCGATGGCAGCCCGTTTTGCCTACAAGCATCCCGCTGCGGTGCAGGGACTGGACTTGTGGGCGGCTTACCCTGCCAGCAGCGACGACCTTTCCGGGCAGGACCTGCAGGTCGTCTATCAGATCGGAAGCCTGGACGGCCTGGGCACCGGGCAGGGCGTGCAGGAAACGCGTCACCTGCTGCCGCCTGATACAATTTTTATTACCATCGAGGGCGGGAATCACAGCCAGTTCGGCTGGTACGGCGACCAACCGGGTGACGCCGAAGCCACCATCAGCAGAGAAGAGCAGCAGGCGCAGGTGCTGCAGGCCACCCTCCAGCTGCTGGCAGGACTTCAATAATACCTGCCGGTAACAGGACGGCAAAGAAGCTGCTACGGTCCACCTCGCCCGACACCGAGGAGTCTCTAATGTTCAGATGGACGAAATCTTTCATCTCCCATATTTTATATAACCTACAAGGATAATGTATGCTTGGACATCTTACGCGCGGCGAGATTGAAAGCCAGCCCAACGTCTGGCGAACTGTACTTTCTTCCTGGCCAATTATCGCAAAAGAGCTTGCGGCCTGGCGTGATAGATTAGCAGCCACTCAGCTGGTCTTTACCGGCTGCGGTACCACCTATGCGTTGGGTTTATCCTCAGCAGCGCATTTCCATCACTACGGGATTTCCGCGCACGCTTATCCGGCCTCGGAATTAGCTGCTTACCCTGAAATGCTGCCTTCCACTGCGACAACGCTGGTTGCTATCTCGCGCTCCGGCTCGACCAGTGAGACTTTGTGGGCTGTAGAGGCGTTCAAGAAACGACTCCCGGGCAGCCTGGTGGTCGCCATCACAACGCAGCCTGTTTCA
>Ga0105100_10001280_pt1 | contig 14860 bp, 12 predicted proteins | sample PPLLak12cMay2015_2_FD_87033 | JGI IMG/M metagenome (GOLD analysis project Ga0105100, IMG submission 87033) | Freshwater sediment microbial communities from Prairie Pothole Lake near Jamestown, North Dakota, USA - PPLs Lake P8 Core (1) Depth... | ecosystem: Environmental > Aquatic > Freshwater >...
CCCTCGTGATCGCCGCTCACAGGCAAATCACCGCCATCAACAGTTGTATCCAGATCGATCTGACCGGTCAGGCAACCGCAGAGTCCATCGGCAGGAAATTCTTCAGCGGTATTGGAGGGCAGGCAGACTTCATGCGCGGCGCAGTCCTGTCCCCTGGGGGAAAAACCATTCTCGTCATCCAGTCCACGGCGAGCAAGGGCACCGTCTCCAGAATCATCCCCTATGTGCCTGAAGGAGCAGGAGTCACCTTGGGCCGAGGCGATATTCACTATGTCGTCTCCGAGTATGGGATCGCTTACCTCCACGGAAAGAACATCCGGGAGCGAGCCATGGAACTGATCGCCATTGCCCATCCCAAGTTCAGACCTATGCTCATTGACGAGGCCAAGAGGCTTAGCCTGATCTACAAAGACCAGAAATTCATTCCCGGTAAGAAAGGGGAATATCCCGAGGAACTGGAAACGTACAGGACGACAAAAACCGGTTTCGAAATCTTTTTCAGACCGGTCAAGATCAGCGATGAGCCTCTTCTGAAAGATTTCTTCTATTCGATTTCCGACAAGAGCCTCTACCGGAGATTCATGTCTCCACGGAAGGATGTGCCCCACCAGCAACTTCAGGAATTTGTCGTCATTGACTACTCCAAAGACATGGTCATCGTGGCTTCAGCGAAAAGCGGGGAGAAAGAGGAGGTCGTTGGTTTAGGGCAGTATAGCATTGCCGAAACAACCCACACCGCAGAAGTGGCCTTCATTGTTCGCGATGACTACCAGGATAAGGGGATCGGGAGCGAAATGCTTTCCTACCTCACCTACCTTGCAAAGAGGCAAGGTCTCCTGGGTTTCACAGCAGAGACGCTCATGGAGAACCGCCAGATGCTCCGCGTCTTTGATAAAATGGGCTATGACACGCAAAAGAGCGGCAGCGGAGGCGTCTACGAGTTGAGAATGATGTTCAAGGATCGTGCCCTTTAGAGCATTTGATACGGGTCTATGTCGACGGTGAGGCTGACGCCGCTTCCCCTGAGCATCCTCTTTAAACGCTCACCCACCCTTTTGAGAAATACGTGAAGCAGGTTCGGCCCCTTGCTCCTGATGAAAATCTGCCAGCGGTATTTGCCCTTTAACTTGCTGAGAGGCGCTTCCACAGGGCCGAGCACCTGAAGGTCCTTCCCTCTTTTAGGCCAGCTCCCCGTAACCTGGATCATGTGCTCGACCATCCTCCGGGCCATGTCTTCGGTCTTGTGGATGTGGTTCCCCTGGAGCCGGAGGCAGGCCAGGTGGGAAAACGGGGGATATCCCAGTTGATCGCGCAGCTCAATTTCTTTTTGGAAGAAGGTGGGATAGTCATGGTCTCTTGCGGCGGTGACCGCGTAATGATCCGGGTAAAAGGTCTGAATCAGCACACGACCGGTGTCCTCTCCGCGCCCCGCTCTTCCGGCGACCTGGGAAAGAATCTGAAAGGTTCTTTCCGCGGCTCTGAAATCAGGAAATCCCAGTGAGAAATCCGCGCCAATCACTCCTACCAGGGTGACATACGGGAAATCATACCCCTTGGTGACCATCTGGGTTCCCACCAGCACATCGATTTCGCGGCGGCTGAACTTTTTCAACAGTTCAAAGGTTTGACCTTTTCGACGGATGTTGTCCCTGTCCATCCTGGCAGCGCGCAGACGGGGGTATAGTTCCTTCAGTTCCGCCTCCAGCCGTTCTGTTCCAAAACCATAGGATCTGAGGCCCTCCCTGCCGCACGCCGGGCAGAGCGTCTGAGGCGGGCAGTGAAAGCCGCAATAGTGGCACGCAAGACGGTTCTCCCTGAGATGGTAGATCAGAGACACCTCGCAGTTGGGGCAGCGTAACGGCTTGCCACAGGATCGGCACAGATGCACACGATGAAAGCCCCGGCGGTTGAGGAAGAGAATGGCTTGCTTGCCTGAGGCCATTGCCTCATCCAGAGCGCCCCGGAGGGCCGGGCTGAGAATCTGTTCTTCTTTCCCTTCTGAGGAAAGGGCCTTCATGTCGATGACCTGCACTTCAGGCAGGGGCCTTTGCTCAATCCTCTCAGGCATCTTGAGCAGTGTGTATCTCTCTCTTGACGCGTTGTAATAGGATTGAACCGAAGGAGTCCCAGATCCAAGAAGGACAAGGGCATTGGCCATCTTACCCCGCACCACGGCTGCATCTCTTGCCTGGTACCTTGCCCCTTCTTCCTGCTTGTAGGCAGGGTCATGTTCCTCATCGACGATGACGAGCCCAAGCTTTGGAAACGGGGCAAAAAGCGCGGAGCGAGCCCCGATCACCATGGGCACATCCCCTCTGGCCATCTTCATCCATTGGTCGTATCGTTCCCCTTCGCTCAGACCACTGTGATATACAGCCAGTCGATCCCCGAGGCGCGATCTGAGAATGCCCTCCGTGTAAATGGCCAGCGCGATTTCAGGAACCAGCAAAATGGCCTGCCTGCCCAGGTCCATGACATGACGGATGGCCTGGTAATAGACTTCCGTCTTCCCGCTTCCTGTGACCCCGTGGAGGAGAAAGGTGGAAAAGGTTCCTCGCGCCAGTTGCTTTTCTATGATCTCCAGGGCTTTCCTTTGTTGCGCATAGAGATTTTTAGGCGGGGGGTAGGGAAGGAGAACGTTTCCTGCAGGATCCCTCATGACGCTTGCCTGATACGTTTCGAGGATCCCCTTTCTGAGCCATTTTCGGAGAAGATAGGCGCCGTTGGTAAAACGGGAACTCAACTCCTCCGAAAGAATTCCCTGAGAAGAAAACACCGCTTCCAGAAAGGCCATTTCGTTTTTTGTCTTGAAAGACCTCGTGTCCTGTTCGGCAAGGTCTCTGAGCGCAACACCCTCTCTGGCTTTTACAAAACGCTTGATCAAAGGGCCCCCCCGTCTTTTGGTCATTCTCTGTTCCAGGACGAGCCAGCCCTTTTTCTCAAAAGCGTACAGACGGTCCAGGGGGGACGGGGCTCTTCTCCCGGGATGATCCCGCACCCAGGTCAGAAGTTTTCTCTCCTCAGACCGGCCCGGCAGCAATCGGAGCGCATCTTCTCCTTTTGCAGTGAGACTGGCTGCCCTGTAGGCGTGGATGTTTAGACCGCCGGGGAGAGCGGACTGAATCAGTCGGCCCAGGGGATAAAGGTAATACTCGGACATCCACTGAAAAAAAGGAACAAGGGATGGGTGAAAGAGCGGCTCAGGGTCAAGAACCTGAGTGATTTCTTTCATGTCCTTGTCTTCCGCCGGAACCGCGTGCTCCAGGATGTAGCCGGTCACCTTCCTTTTCCCGAAAGGCACTTCCACCCTGCACCCCACCTGTGCCCTGCTTTCGAAACCTGGAGGGACCAAGTAGAGATAAGTCTCCTCTACCGGCAGGGTGACGGCGACACGCACCGAGGCTTTATTTTCGCTTGGCAAGACCGCTTTCTCTATTCAGAATTAAGACTCTAGTTCAGCTCTTTAGCCCCAACCGAAGCAGAGAATCAGTTAACTTCCTGCATTTGGTGAAACATGGCTTCATGGACCCGCTCCATCAACTGATCCATGGTTTTCTTCGAGTACTCCTTAATAAGGATAGGGTTTCCGATGACCATGGTCGCTGTTCCCTTTTGAACCCTAAGACTCCCCTTGGGCACAATCCGATGAGTTCCCACAATGCTCACCGGGACGATGTCGCCTTTGATTTTCAAAGCAAGATGAAAGCCTCCGGATTTAAAAGGCTGGAGCTGTCCATCCGGGCTCCTTGTGCCTTCGGGAAAGATCAAAATGGACGCCCCTTCTCTGAACCGATCCGCAGCTTCATTCATGCTCTTGACTGCTTTCCGTGGGTCGTCCCTCTCGATGCCGACATACTTTGCTTTTCGCATGGCAGGCCCCAGGAACGGGATCTTCATCAATTCCTCTTTCAAGACAAACTTGAACTGAACAGGGAGGTTCGCCAGCAGAGTGAAGATGTCGAAGTAGCTCTGGTGGTTCACCATGTAGATTCTGGGAACATCCGCCTCCAGATTTTCAAGTCCTTGTACCCTTACTTTTATCCCACAGACCCAGAGAATGGATTTGGACCATGGGACGGCGCAGTAGGCATGCACCCTTCTACCTCTTGGATCGCCGATGGAGATCGCAATGCCCCAAAGGCAGAAGAGGATGGAGTAGATCAAGAGAAAGGCATTGAGAAAAATGAATCGGACCATGGCAAAAGCTCCTGAAAACCTAGGAAAATATTCTATCCAAACGAAATATTAATTGTTTACAAATGAAATAATTTATGCATAGTTATATCAAATGAAAAAAGGCTTTTGCTTTTCAGGCCTCCTTCAAAAAAGTAATGACTCATTGCCGGAGGCTGCATCCAAGATCTACAAAAGGAGAGTGCAATGCCTGATTATATCGTTTGCCAGAAAAAACGGAACAATCCGCGCATGGACGTCCGAATCTGCGAGCGCAGGTGCCCCCAGAAGGTGGAGTGCAAAGAGTATCTCGCCCATCACCGTGTCGGCCCCCCGGACGCCCAACCCTCGTTACAAGCAGACGCTCCGCCCCTGGAGCTTGAAGCAGCCTAGGCGGCTATTCCCTTCCCTTGCCCGAGGGCTTCTCGGGAAGCTCGATTCTCAATACCAGCAAATTTTCGCCCTCTCGAAAGAGATCCACTTTCCCGCCATGCCGATGAATGACAATCCTTGACAGAGGCAAGCCCGCGACCGTCCGCTCCACTGTTTCCTCAATGTGAGGGAAGAAGAACTTGTCAAAATCATCCTCGGACAGACGCTGAACCTTGTGCCGGAGATAGACCACCGCCCGATCGACCGAATGCTTCGAGAGAACAACCAGTTTCTCCCCTTCAGGCGTTGACACAACGGCATGTTTGATCAGGGTCTCAAAGGCCTGATTGAGCCTCTCCTCATCGGCCTGGATCGCTGGAAGAGAAGGCGTCAGGTCAAGGACCGCTTCCACTCGTTTCGTCTTTAGGAGCTCCTCCATCCGTGCAATCTGCTTGGACAGAAGTTTATTCAAATCGACATTCGTTAAAACCAGTTCAAAAGGACTGATGGATGAGAAAAGGACCCTAAGAAAATCCTCAATCCTCGCTACCTCTTTCACGATAATGTCCGCCTGCCTTCTGTTGGGATCTTCCTCCGCCAAGGAGTCTCTCAGCCGGCGTGCAAACCCTCCTGCGGCAATCAGAGGGTTTCTGATCTCGTGGGCCACATGAGCGGATATGCCGCCGAGAATCCTAATCTCCTCTGTACGAAGAGCTCTTTCCTGCAACTCTTTGAGCTCCGTGATGTCGACCATGATCCCGTCCACCCATTTTACCTTGCCCTCCAAACCTCTAGCGGGTATCGCATGATCCATGAAGGTCAGGACCTTCCCCTTCTTGTCTCTCACGGCCCGCTCCGCGCGGCACTCTTCGCCGCTGTAGAACCCACCGATACAAATCGGCTGGTCGTCCCTAACGGGCTGACCGCAGATTTTTTCCACCCAGAACTTCTTGTCGCTTACGGCCTCTTCAATGGTGTAGCCCAGGCTCTCCGTGAGATAGGAGTTGATGAACTCCGTGGTTCCATCGTCCAGTACCCGGTAAACAATCAAAGGGACGTTTTCCACCAGGGTCCGGTATTTCTCCTCTGACGTCACAAGGTCTGCAGTCCTCTCCCGAACTCTTTTTTCAAGGGTTCTCGCATACTCTTCAATGGCCATCCGCTTTTCTCTAAGAGAATCGAGCATGAGATTGAGCGCCTCGGTCAAAGATCCGATTTCATCCCTGGGCCCAGGGGCCAGATGAATTTCTCTTTTCTCCTGTGCAATCTCATGGGCCCCGGCCACAAGGGTGCTGATGGGTTTGATTAAGGACAGGATGACCAGGTAGGTGAGGAAAAAAGAGAGGACGATTCCGGTCACACCGATCAAAACCATCAGGTTTCTCGTGCTTGAGAGCCTCCCCTGGATCTCGGAGCGGTCCAGGTTGATTTCCAGAATGGCGACCGGAACTCCCGAATAGTCTTTCAGCGGGGCAAACAGGAGGGAACGGTCCGTATATCTCGCCGGTGCTACCGAGAGGATGGGGCTTTCTGTTAGCGGTTTCGTGACAAACTCCTCGATCGCAAACCCTTCAAAGGGTCTACCCGCCCTGGCCATGGGCTTGTAAACCCCTTCATCCTTGATTTCATAGAGGGCGAGATCAATACCCCATCGTTCATGAAGATCCTCAAGGAAAGCGCTATCAAAGCTGTGCCCGATCTCCACCGTGCCCACGACCTGCATGTTGAAGAAGATTGGAGCCACAGCACGGATTCCGAAACCGGTGGCCCCCAGCTCGAGTCCCGCCACCGGTTGGCTTTTTTGAGCAGCATCCCTGATGGTTTTCCTGTACAGGGACATGTCGTCTCCGAAACGCTCCAGATAATGAAGCCTCAAAAAGGAAATGGCGCCTGGGAGATGAAAGTGAAACTGCTCGATGTTGAAATACATCTTCAGCTGGACATAGGTGGGCATGAGGAGGTCGATCAGGCCCTGTCTGTCCCTCATGGCGAAAAGGGACTGGACCTGAGGGTTCTCGGCGATCATTGTTGCCAGAGACATCGCCTGGGTCCCCTTTTGCCTGAGTTCCTCCATGAAGCGATGATGGTAGTGGAGAAGACTCTTTTTCTCTTCTTCAATGATGAGCCTTTGCTGGGAGGTCAGCCCGATGGTCGTGAGGGAGGTCGTCCCCACGAAAGCAAAGAAAAGGAAAGGGATGATGAGTTTCCATTTCAGACTCAGGCTCTTGATCGTTTCAAGGTCGATCAATCTCATGAATATCCCGTTACTGAATGCAGCTAGATACCAACCTTGTACCGTGCACCCTGCAACTTTTCACAGGAGCGGCATTTTTCTCATATCCTCCAGGATCCGTCTCTGCCTTTCCCGGACATACTCGGTCGGATGCTCCGGAGACCATTGGTGAGGCGAGGGAAGCACTGCTGCCAGAAGGGCTGCCTGTTCCGCGGTGAGGTACGAAGCATTCGTCCGGAAATATTTTTTTGAAGCCATTTCAGCGCCGACCGCGTCTTTTCCCCAGTCCACCGTGTTGAGATAGACTTCAAGAATCCTCTTTTTGCCCCAGCACACCTCGATGAGCACCGTGTAGTAGGCCTCCAGGGATTTCCTTGCCAGGCTTCGTCCAGGCCAGAGAAAAACGGTCCTCGCCACCTGCATCGTGATGGTGCTCGCCCCTCTGACGCGGCCTCCTGCGAGCACCTCCTGCAAAGCCTGATTCATCTCCACAAAGTCAAAGCCGTGGTGGATTGTGAATCTCTGATCCTCACCGGCCAGCACGGATCTTCTCAAATGGGGAGAGATCTTGCGAAGAGATCGCCACTCCGGGTCAGGCCATGGAGGCTCTCGCCCGGCCAACTTGTCCGCAACCCAGTTTGAGATCATGGTCCCGGTGAAGGGCGGATTCACAAACCTCAGGACAACAACTTGCAGGACCGAAAGGATAAGAAAGAGAACCAGCAGAAGGAGGCATGCTTTGAGAACCCTCTTGATGATGCCCGGTTTTTCTTTCTTGATACGGGTCACCCCCTGCCGCCCCTCTCACTCTCCGTCCTTATCGTCCTCTTCATGACGATGTTTCGTCTCTTCAATAAAGTGACGGGTTGTCTCTCTCAGGAGGTCTTCCGCATTCAAGCCCCACTTTCTGGCAAGCGCAACCAGGCTGAAAAGCGAATCCCCGATGGTTGTTGCGATCCGCTGCCGATCCCCATCGAGGACCGCCCCCTGTAAGGCGGTCCACTTGTCCTGGACGTCACTCCATCTCTCCTCGTCCCTTGCACTGAGCAGCTGATGCTTAACAGCCCGTTCCATCAAGCGATAGGCTCTCAGAAGGGCGGGCAGGTTTTCCGGAACCTTTTCCAGAGGCCATGGAGCGTTCTCTGATAAGCCTAACTCCTCCTTCTTGATCTTTTCCCAGTTCGCCGCTACTTCCTCTGCGCTGTTCACCTCCACGGGGCCGAAAACATGCGGATGACGGCGAACCATCTTTTGGCGGATGGTCTCCAGAACATCATGCAGGTCGAACTCCCCGCTGCCCTTGTAGATGCTTGCCATGAAGAGAATCTGAAACAGAAGGTCCCCCAGTTCGTGGCACACCTCGTCAGGCGATTCCCGCTCCACCGCGTCCGCCACCTCATACGCTTCTTCCAGCAAGTAAGTTTTGATACTCCCTGCGGTTTGTTTGGCATCCCAGGGGCAGCCCCCCGGCCCTCGCAGCTTCTCTACGAGCGCCCACAGAGCCGTGAAGACATCCGCCGGATCAGTTCGATTCATCTTTTTTTGGAGCGTCCTTGGGTTTTTCCGGTTTGGCCTGGACCGTGCCCTCTTTGATCCCCATGAGCCGCTTTCTCCACTTCTCGTAGTGGTCGGGTGCAATCAAGCGAGTCATGGCCTGATAGGAGCTGATGATCCAGGGCGCTGTTTTAGACTGGGCGATGAGTGGGGTTTGGGTGGGGAGAAAAAAGGTGAGGATGACGATCACCAGATAGGTGATGATCACGCCTTTGATGACGGCAAACCCTGCCCCCAGGGTTCGATCCACCCACCCGAGAAAAGCTTTTTGGAAAAGGAGGCTCAGGCCGTAACCGGCCAGGTTGCAAAGCACGAGCACTAGGCCGAAGAGAAGCGCAAAACTCACGATCGGGAGAATACCCGAAACCGGCAAATAGGCTTTTAAGATCTCCGTCATTCGGGGCTGGAACTGATTGGCAAGAAGAATTCCAAGGATCACACCTGCCAGGGACGCCACTTCCCTCAGGAAGCCGCGGAGAATCCCCTTGACGATGAAAAAGATCATCGTGCAAATAATGATCATGTCGAGCAGATTCATAGGGGTATGTCTAGCAGAGCCGGCGACAAAAGGTCAAGGCCAATCCCGGTTGACGAAAAACGGGCAGGAGAATATACTACTGCCGATCAAAGGGTTTCATTGAAAACGCACCTTTGCGAGGATCAAATGACGGATAACAGACGGCCGATGGTCTTGGCTTCCTTTGTGGCAGATTCGCTCGCTCTCGGCGCTCACTGGATTTATGACACAGACAAAATCAAGAAGGACTTCGGAAGAGTCGATGCGCTGAGAAAACCTCCGCCCGATTCCTACCACCCGACCAAAGAAAGAGGCGAATTCACCCACTACGGAGACCAGACCTTTGTGCTTCTCGATTCCGTCGCTGCAAAGAGAGGCTTTGATCTTTCCGACTTTTCCACACGATGGCGGGATCTCTTCAAAACCTACGGCGGCTATTTTGATCAGGCTACCAGAATGACCCTCAAGAACCTGGCTCAGGGCAAAGCCATCGAGGAAGCCGGTTCATCCTCCACGGACCTCTCCGGTGCAGCAAGAATAGCCCCTCTGGTCTTCCTTTATCACAAGGATCTCGAAACGCTTGTGAAGGCGGCGAGAGCGCAAAGTCAAATGACTCACAACAACCCCCTGGTCATGGACAGCGCCGAGTTCTTTGCAATGGTCTGCTGCAAAGTTCTGGAAGGGACATCTCCGGTCAAGGCGATGATGGAAGTCGCTGCTCGGCGATTCAAGAACCTCCCCCTGTTCGGCTGGGTAAAAGATGGAGTTGAATCTGCAGGAAAAGACAGCGTTTCCACGATTGCTCGGTATGGTCAGAGCTGCCACACGGAAGAGGCTTTCCCCGGCGTCGTTCATTTGATCGCCAAATATGAGAAAGATCTCAAGGAGGCACTGGTTCAGACCGTCATGGCCGGAGGGGACAGTGCCGGTCGAGGGCTGTTGGTGGGCATGGTTCTCGGGGCTCACTTGGGAGACCAAGACCTTCCCGGAGAATGGGTTTTGGGGCTCCAAAAAGGGAGCGAGATTTTGAGGCTCCTGGAACAAATAGACCGATAGCGCCGGGAGTATCCATTCATGTTGAGTGAAACAGAAAAGTTCAAGCTCATCACCCAAATCAGTCTTGACCTCAATGAGGTCAGAGACATCGATCTTCTTCTGGACCGAATCCTCACCAACGCCCGTAAGTTCTTTAATGCGGATGCCGGCTCCATTTACCTCGCGGCTGGAGATGAACTGAAGTTCAGTTACACACAGAACAACACGCTGCAGCACCGGTTGAAACGGGGACGAAATCTCTTTTTCAACACCTTCACCATACCCATCAACAACAAATCCATCGCCGGCTTTGTGGCCAAGAACCTCAAAGCCGTCAACCTTCCGGATGTATATGAGATGCCTTCTGTCGTGCCCTACACCTTCGATTCCTATTTTGACAAGCGAGCGAAATACAGGACCCAGTCCATGCTCACCGTGCCCATGACCAATCAGCGAAAAGAACTTCTGGGTGTGATGCAGATGATCAATGCCCTGGATGACGAAGGCCATGTCATTCCCTTTTCTTCCTCCGATGAATCCCTCATCAGCCACTTTGCCACGACCGCTGCCCTAGCCCTGGCCCGGGCGCAGATGACTCGAAACATCATTCTTCGGATGATCAGCATGGCCGAGTTGCGGGATCCGAAGGAGACAGGGGCTCACGTGAACAGGGTCGGGGCCTATGCCGCAGAAATTTATGGCGCCTGGGCCGCACTAAAAGGCTTGTCTGAAGAAGAGATCGAACGGAAGAAGGACTCTCTGAGAATGGCCGCCATGCTTCATGACGTGGGCAAAGTCGCAATCAGTGATCTCATTCTCCAAAAGGCGGACCGCCTCTCCCGGGAGGAGTTTGCGATCATGAAAAGCCACACCTACCTCGGCGCCAGGCTCTTCAAAAACATGCAGTCCGATTTTGAGGAAGCGGCTGCTCAGGTTGCTCTGAATCATCACGAAAGATGGGACGGCAGCGGCTACCCGGGCCATCTGGATCCCTTCTCTTCAAAGACACTCCCGGGATATGAGACGACGGAGGGTGCCGCACGTCCTAAGCGGGGAGAAGAAATCCCTCTCTATGGGAGAATCGTTTCTGTCGCGGATGTGTATGATGCCCTGAGCTCCAAAAGGTCGTACAAGGATGCATGGGATGAGGACAGGGTACTGGAAGAGATGCGCCGCCTTTCTGGAAAGAGCTTCGACCCTGAGGTGATCGATGCCTTCTTCGATTGCGTGGATATTCTGAAAGCCATTGCCAAGCGCTATCCCGACATGAACGGAGGATAAATCAGTAGGCAGTAAGCAGTATGCAGCCGAAGGCCCCCTGAGCAAAGCCGAAGGGTGATCAGTGATCACTGGACCAGAATCCCTCCTACCTTCCCCTTTCAAATATAGAACCCGTCGGCGTACTACTCCAAAATCCCCCTGCCGTCCCCCTTTAGAAAAGGGGGAAAATCGACCCAAGTCCTCCCCTTTATAAAGGGGAGACAGAGGGGATTTGACAATGTTCCTTTTTCTCTGCTCTTTGCGGTGAAACCCTAAAACTCCACGATCGGACGGACTTCCGTGATCCTGAACCGGATAGCCGCGTGGATCATGTCCGCAGCCTGCTTCCCTGCCGCTTTTGCAATGCCGGATTTGATCTCCTCGAAGAAGCCGCCCCCGCTCTCAAGGTCCACCGCCTCAAGATAGACTCTTGCGCCTTTCCAGTCCATCACCGTCTTGCCGGGCTCCACCACAATGAACACTGCTTTTGGATTTTCCTGAAGGTTTCGAAAGGTGCGGTTTCTCCCGATCCCCATAACCACCGTGTTTTCATCGATCATTTGAGGGGAGCCGAAGACCGCCACGTTCACTTCCCCTTTTTTGTTCGCCGTGCTCAGCGTTCCGATCCGTGGTCTTTTGTTGAAGAGCTCCATCACTTCCTGTCTGTTCATATCCATCCTCCCCGGTTGGTTGTTCCACTTCAAAAGATATTTATCATTTCTTTCCACCCACTGCAACCCATCCCTTGCGATCCCTTGGGAAGATGACTCATGGAAATCCCGCCATTTCCAGCAAGTTGCCCGCTTTTTTGGTTTGACTCCGCCTAGGAATGAGATATAAATATACCGTTTTGGTAATGAAGTTTGTTAATTGTTAAGTTTTACCCATCCCTTGCCCGTCTAACCAAGGGTTTCTTGCTCCCATGAAAAGGAAAAATTGCAGCGACAAGCCTGTTTGAAGGAAGGAGAGTGACAAGATCATGGACTTCAGCCTCTTTGCCGAAGGGCCCCTATTGTGGATCGCTTTTCTGATTTTCATCATCGGAACACTGATCCGCATGGCTCAGTTCATCTTTGTCGCCAGGACAAAGGATAAGCCTTTTTACAATTACTTCAGTCTGAAATACATTCTTGCCACCCTGGCCCGGTGGCTCCTGCCGCTCAACGTGGATGTGAAAAAAAATCCCGTCTTCATTATCTGTGTCTACCTCTTTCACATCTGTCTTATTGTGGTGCCCGTCTGGCTGGGAGGCCACGTCTCGCTGTGGGAGGAGTCGCGCTTCGGATGGTCCTGGTCCTCCCTCCCGGACAAATGGGCGGACTGGATGACCCTGCTCCTTTTTGCGATCTCCATTTATTTCATCCTGAGAAGGGCTCTCTCATCCGATCTTCGCATCCTTACCACCTTCTCCGATTACCTCCTGATCGTGGTGACCGCCCTGCCTTTCGTAACCGGGTATTTCCTCACTCATGGGACCCTGGACAGCATCAAATTTCTGGGTGACAACATGAGACTCTTGCACGTTCTCTCTGCAGAGCTTGTGCTCATCCTGATTCCTTTTACAAGGCTCTCTCACTCCGTGCTTTTCTTCTTCTCCAGGGCTGCCACGGGCGTCGAATTCGGAAGAAGAGGATACTCGATATAGCTTGGTTTGCTTTGAAAGCGATGTCCCCAGTTAAAGGAGTTGTTCAATGACTGAAGATGTGAATCCGAAAGCGATCATGGATTTCCTAAAACCCCGAATGGGTGCTCGGTTCAAAACATGGGTCGAGATCTGCACCCATTGCGGCATGTGCGCCGATACCTGTCACTTCTATTTGGCGAGCGGGAAAGATCCCAAAATGATTCCAGCCTACAAGGTGAGATTTCTGAAAGATCTGCTCAAGAAAAAGGGCCGGGTGGATAAGGAGTACCTCCAACAGATCTACAATACCATATACTATGAGTGCAACATGTGCAGGCGGTGCACGCTCTACTGCCCCTTCGGCATTGACATCGCCCTCCTCATCTCCACCATGAGGGGCATGCTGACCTCTCTGGGAATCGCGCCTGAAGGACTCAAGAAAGCCGTTGAAAACTATAAGCTCACCGGCAATCAGATGGCTATTTCCAAGGAAGACTGGGTCGAAACCATCCAGTGGTGCGAGGAGGAGGCCTCGGCCGAAGTGGTGGGTCTTAAGATCCCCATTGACAAGAAGGGCGCCAAGATCATGTACACGGTCAACGCCAGGGAGCCCAAATTCTATCCCCAGGATATCATGGAGGTGGCCAAGATCTTCGCAGTCGCCGGGGAGGACTGGACCGTCCCGAGCGAGAAAGGATGGGATGACACGAACCTGGCCATGTTTATCAATGACGCGGCCACCGCCCGCATGATCGTGGAGAACACCTTCAAGCGGGCCGAGGAACTGGGGGTGAAACAAGTCGCCATCACCGAGTGAGGCCACGCGTACCGTGCGCTTCGGTACGAAGCGCCCACCTGGTTGGGATACGAGCCAAAGCAGGAAGTGATTCACTCGGTGGAACTCTTCCACGACTACCTCCGGGACGGCCGGATCAAGCTCAAAGAGAAGATCAAGGTGCCCACCACGGTCCAGGATCCCTGCAATGTCATCCGGAGCGGAGGGCTCGCAGAGAAGAATCGGCGTTTGGCTGAGATGCTCTCCGAAGATTTTCGGCCCATGAAGCTTCAGGGCAATTACAACTACTGCTGTGGTGGAGGGGGCGGTGCCATGCCCATGGGCGGCGAAATGAAGAAGTACCGTCTGGCCTCAGGAAAAGTCAAAGCCGAGCAGATCCGGGAGACAGGCGCCAAGCTGGTGCTCGTCCCCTGTCACAACTGCATCGATCAGATCCGGGACTTGGCCAAGGAGCACAAGCTCGACATCAAGGCCGTCCACTTTAAGGAAGTGATTTCCGAACACATGGTGATCCCGGAACACATGCTCCCCAAAGAGGAGGAAGAAGAGGAGTAGTCTCGCGACCGGAGAGCGTTAGCCCAGGCAAGGGCGGAATCGAAAAAAAGAGGATGCGATCAATTCTATGGACCGTTTGATCACGGATAAGCAGGAACCATTAAATCGCCAACAGAACGAATACCAGACCCTCTTTGAGGAGTCTCCCTGCTACATCACTGTCCAGGATCGTGATCTGAAGCTTCTGAAATATAACCGTGAGTTCGAAAGGATATTTGCGCCCGAAGCGGGAACTTACTGCTTCAAGGCGTACAAAGGCCGTTTCGAAAAATGCCCGGATTGCCCTGTCATCAAAACCTTTGAAGATGGACAACCCCACGTGAGCGAAGAACAGGCCGTGACCAAGGATGGCATCGAGACTTACTGGCTCGTGAAGACTTCACCCATCAAGAATTCAAAAGGGGAAGTCACCGCGGTCATGGAAATGAGTTTAGACTTGACCCATCTGAGATTTCTGGAAAAAGAGGCCAGGAAGTCGGAAGAAAAATATCGGATCATCTTCAATACGATTCCCAACCCTGTCTTTGTGTTGAACGCGCAAAACCTCAAAATCCTGGACTGTAACGAAAGCGTGGTCGCTGTCTATGGGTTCCACAAACAGGAGATTCTTGCGACCTCCTTCCTTGATCTGTTTGAGGGCAATGAGCGGAAGAGTTATGAGGCCAGTCTCAAATCCACAAACAACATCGACCGGGCAAGACAGGTGCGCAAGGACGGGAATGTTATCTATGTCAGCATTCG
>Ga0105100_10001286_pt1 | contig 14837 bp, 18 predicted proteins | sample PPLLak12cMay2015_2_FD_87033 | JGI IMG/M metagenome (GOLD analysis project Ga0105100, IMG submission 87033) | Freshwater sediment microbial communities from Prairie Pothole Lake near Jamestown, North Dakota, USA - PPLs Lake P8 Core (1) Depth... | ecosystem: Environmental > Aquatic > Freshwater >...
CTTATTTTCTTGCTTTGTGTTGTGACCGTATGTTGCTTCATCGAGATAGATCAGCTTTGGGTTGGCAAGCAGTGCTGCGGCGATGCTGAGGCGCTTGCTTTGGTCGACCGAAAGGTCTGAGATGCGCCTCCTGCGGATGACATCCGTGTTCATCGAGACCGTGTCGAGCACCGCGTCGATGCGACTCATTCGTTCGTCCGGGGTCAGGTTCGCGGGGAGCCGGAGGCGTGCTGCGAAATCCAGCGCCTTTTCAACGGTCAGGCTCATGGGCAGGATGTCCGATTGCGGCACGTATCCCAGTTGAGAGCGGAAACTTCCGTATTCTCTGTAAAGGTCATGCCCGTTGAGCAGCACCTGCCCCTCGCCGCGGCGGATGCCGACTAACGTATCGAGCAAGGCGGATTTGCCCGCGCCGCTCCCACCGGCCAGTGCAATGAATTCACGCGGCAGTACAGAAAGATCGATGTTATCGAGAACCCGCCGCTTGCCGTTCCTGGTATCTATATCTTTCGAAAGCCCGCTTGCATCCAGCCGCATGCCGCTGCTTTGATAGGGAGTCAGCTCGCCATCCTGAAAGAGCAAAAGGAATTTGCTGATCTGGATCAGGTCGCCATTGTGCAGTTCGGCCTGCTTGACCGGCTTGTCGTTGAGGTAGGTGCCGTTGCTGCTATCCAGATCTTCGAGCAAATATTTCTCATCCACCTGCCGGATGAGCGCGTGCCTGCGTGAGACTTCCGGGTGATCGAGGACCAGATCACTGGTGGCCAGGCGGCCGATCAGCACATGTTTTACCTGTGCAATCTGAGTTGCGGGCGCGGCCTGCAAAAAACCATCCATGCTGGTGGCTTCACCACCCGGGTCGACAAAAGTGAGTCCGACCGAAATGCCATATTCATCATCTCCGATGCGGATGATCGAGCCATTGCCCAGAGGATAAAATTGACCGGGCTGGAGGAGCTGATTGTTGAGCAATGTGCCGTTCGTGCTGTTCAAATCCCGGATGACGAATCCCGCCTCCGTTCTCAGGATTTCGGCCTGTTGACTCGATACGAAGCGCAGAGTCTCAGGGACGCGCAGGTCTGTCCCCGGGCCGCGGCCGATGACAGTCTTGTCTTTCCCCAGGGGATAATAGTTTGTCTTGCCGGTGTGCCAGCGGATCTTGAGATGAGGCTTGTTCGAAGGCGACTCACTCGATAGACCTGCCGCAGGTGGAAGTGTTGCATGCTCTTCCAGCGCCAGTTCCGAAAGGATCGATTCACTCCCCAGCTGGAATTCGATCCGGATTTCCTGTCCCTTTTCATCCTGCCCGACGCGGATTTCATCTCCATCCCTCAGATAGGTATCTTTGGCGTAAATGCCATTGACCAGAACCCCGTTGCGACTTCCCAGGTCGATCAGCCGGTAGCCATCCTTTTCACGGCGGATCTCGAAGTGCTGTCGGGAAACAGATTGGAAAACATCCGGAACGGCGATGTCGTTGCCGCTTTTGCCGCGTCCGAGGCGCGTGCGTTCGCCCAGGCGGAACGATTCCGTCCTGCCATCAGTCCAATGGATGACGATTTGTGTGTGCCTGAGAAGTAGCGTGCCCTTACGTTCCGTCATCGTTGCCTCCGCGTCCGCCGGACGATGCCAATATTATACGGCTTTTCGCATTGCAAAAATCACAAAGGGATTGCATTATGCTCGAAGGAACGAGGAGACGGAAAGGCCACTAACAGAGAGTGCTACAAGGTTTCACATCGGCGTTTTCCCTACGGGAGCGGTATTACTCAATTAAAGCTTTAACCCTTTGCAACACTTTTAAAGTTGCATCTTTTGACAGCAGGCAAGCTTTTTCAGCGTTTCTGGCTTTCCAGTCCAGACTTTTTACTTGATCGGCCAGTATGACTCCGTTGACTGGCAATCCATCGGGAATGAGAACCTCAAAAGGATATCCTTTTATTTGACTGGTGATCGGGCAGAGAAGTGCAAGTCCAACTTTTCCGTTGTACGCTTTCGGAGAAAGAACCAGGGCAGGACGTCGTCCTGCCTGTTCATGTCCAGCTTGTGGGTTGAAGATAATCCAGACTATGTCGCCGCGGTCAGGAATATATGCCATCTTACCAAATCTGAATGCCTGCGGGCGCGCCTGTATCCACCGCGTCATGTTTGTTTTTTGATGTTACTCTGGCGAGTAATTCATCCAGTGTCGGCGCTTCCTCCGCGGCAGGCTGAATGATTAATTTCCCATCTTCAAGCGTCAGTTCCACCTCAGTATGATATTCCAATCCTACTTCCTTTATAAATGCCCTGGGGATTCGCACAGCATAGCTGTTGCCCCATTTTTGAACAGTCGTTTTCATGGCCAAATCTCCTGTATCTACAATGATGATACATCAGGATAATGAATTTTGCAAGGATTTTTCTATCCTGTTACTCCCAGCCACAACTGGATCAACCCAAAACAAAATAAAGCGACCGCAGAAATTCCAAGCAGGGCACGATTCACTCTGGGGCCTAACTGTCTGGCTGTACTAAAAAGGAGAACAATCACAGCCAGACTGAGGATCATCGTTATATAGAAACCTGCCATAAACCCCAATCCATGAACGGGTGTTTCGCGCCAGCCTGCCAGAAGGATGGGGCCGGTCACCAGACTCCAGAAAATATATGGATTCGGGTTCAATGTGTTCAGCAAGGCAGCTTTGAGAACACTTTGTTGTGTCCCTGTGTCTGTAGAGGGGATGGTCGGTTCAAAATTTTTCCAGGTTCGATAGGCGCCATAAGCGAGATACAGAACAAACAGCCCTCCTCCAACATACAGAAATCGTTGAAGCCATGCTGGAACCTGGCTGAGCACCAGCAGACAGAGAGCGATGATCGGACCATCACTGATCAGCGGAGCGAGTGCAGCAGGAAGAGTCCGCTTCCAGCCTTTGGTCAGGGTTTGGGAGATGAGATACGTCTGAAGCGGACCGGGCTGAACGGCCGCGGCGAATCCGTAGCCGATACCTTGAACGATGTAGAGCCACATCTACGATTGTCCCACCACCTCATAATGTACGACCCTCGGTTCGAATTCGAGCAGAAAATCCTTATCTTCGGGATAATACTTCGCAGCTTCCACATCCTCGCCTGCAAAAGCTTTAATGGAATCCAGATCTTTCCAAAATGTCAGGGTAAGGAAGTGCGTGACATCGCCCTCGGCCCTCTCCAGGACGTGGACACTGATATTGCCTTCGACCGACTGATAATCCGGGATGGCGCGTCCGATGGTGAACTCCCGGTACGCCTTTGCTTTAGATGTTGGTACTCTGCCGTGCCACATTCGTACGATCATTTTCCTTCACTCTCCTTCAAAAATGAACTTTGTCGGGTCTTCGTTGAACTTTGACCATGCGATGCACTGGCGCGGTGTAAAGACGAACAGCCCCCCTCCGTCCCATGAGTTGGGTTCCGGCGCGTATCCGAGTTCCCTGTATTTTTTCTTGTACGCCTGTGAGAGTCTCCTGCCGAATTCCGGGGAAGGTTTCTCTGCGGGTGCGGCGGTGCCTTCCAGCATGATGGCTTCGGTTCCGCTTTCGAGATGGACGGAAATCTCCGGGTTGGACCCAATATTGCGCGCATGCCTGGTTTCAGTACTGCCATCGTAATAGATTTTTCCATCGATAAACACAGCCCAGCGCGGGACTACGTGTGGGCGTCCACTCGGAGTCTTAGGTGTGGAGGGGCGGACGGAACAAAGCCAGTAGTTTTTGGCTTCGGTCAATTGCGCGGCGACCCACTCCCAGGTCAGGAAGGAGGCGAGCTCGTCCACGTATCCGGGAGGAAAGGTGGGCCGGGTAATCTTTATTGGTTCCATGGTTCGCACCATAAATGAATTTTCACGGATCTGCAATCAGACTACGACGGAGGAGGCAGCAACAATTGGGTCTTGCGTGATCGTTTCGGAGCCGGCAGGTATCCGGCCCACCATAATCCAAAACGATATCCAATGAAGCCCACAACGTATCCGCCGAGCACGTCCACGACGTAATGTTGCCCTGTGAATAATGTGGATAACGAAACAATGATCAGGATCGAAAACCATAGTATTCTTCGACGGGGGTACCAGCGGCTGAAGAACAAAGCCAGCAGGGTTGTGATATATACATGTCCACTTGGGAAGGCATCGTATCGCCCCCAGTTTTCGTGAATAATGCGCAACAGAAAAGTAAAGATATCATTTCCCGAAAGCGTCGCTTGCGGCACGTAGGTGGGAAAGAACAGAAACGTCGACGTCCCGATCGTGAAGCTGAGAACACAGGCTGCAATGAACCCGCGGAAAAGACGATCATCCATCTTTAGGATGATCCATGCGATGCTCGACAACCAGAGGAGATAACAGGACACGTATGGAAGAACCCATACGGGCCAGATCGGGAAGATATCGATTGCCAGTTTGGGTTCAATCCCTCCGGTGGTCCTGAAACTGGTGGGGACATAGATCATCTGGATACAGCCGGCCAGAAAAAGGAACAAAATGCGTTTGTTGATCGAGAGGGTCATTCCATCCATGTTTCTCTTATCCGCGCGGTGGGTGGAAGAAGACATTTGCGTAACTCCTTATCTTTTCAAGAATAAGCTAACTTTACAGGAATTGCTAGGGGGGAATCCATTCATAGGATGGAATGATCCATCATGGTTTGGTTGCATGTGCATAGAGGCAAATAATTGCATAACACCCGTTTGAAGGCGAATGCGGTTTCCGTACCGGTAATTAAATCCTACTTGCTGAATTAAATCAATAAGCTGGCGGCGGTCATTGCAGTGGCAGGATCACCGCGCGCACATCATCCGTATAATTCTCCAGATCGTCGAGCCGTTGATTGATCATCTCAGCATCCAGCGGAATCCTCTGCGAGACAACGCGGGAGGTATCCAGGATCTTATGCCGTACCAGTTCTAGCAGGATTGGCAGCTCCTGCAGCAGGTGGTCGTTCGACCCGATGATCTCGGCTTCCTTGCCGAGCACCTGTAAATATGTATTGATCTCAATCGGATGCTGATTCAGCCCAACCAGCACTGCGCGTCCCAGATTGCCCAGGCTGTCAATCGCCTGCTCCATCGTCCTGCGCAGGCCGATCATCTCCAACGCGACATCCACGCCTCTGCCTTTCGTCAACCTGCGGATCTCATCCACTGAATCCATACGGCTCGCATCCACCGGGGTTGCACCATATTCGGAGGCAAGTTCAAGTTTATCCATTTTGATATCGATTGCAAAGACTTCGACCGCGCCGGAGGCTTTGGCCAGTTGGATGGCGGACAGGCCGAGTCCACCCACGCCGAACACTGCCACCGTTTCACCGGCTCTCACCCGCCCTTTGCGCAGCGCGTGGAAGGCGGTCGCCGAGGCGCACATCAGGGTCGCGCCTGCTTCGTAGGAAATTTCCTCCGGCAAAGGGATGGCATTGCGCGCCGGCACCGCGACATATTCCGCGTACCCGCCATCCACATGATGGCCGAGCATCCTCACCTTGTCGCAAAATTGTTCGTTGCCTGTGGTGCAATAATAGCAATCACCACAGGACAGGTTGTAATGTACACAAACGCGCTCACCTGCTTTGACAGTAGAGACCTGCGAGCCTACGAATTCGGCTTCACCGGCGATTTCATGGCCGAGTGTGATCGGCATCGGCCCCATGCTCGAACGGCCCGCGCGGTAGTGCGCATCCGAGTGACAGATGCCCGCTGCATGGACGCGCACCAGGATATCCTTTTCCCCGACGGAGGGGATCGGGATGTTCTGCAATTGCAATGGCTTGCCAGGTTCGATCATGCGGATTGCTTTCATTGATTGGCTCCATAATAAGATTCTCTCGCGCTGAGCGGAGTGAGGATATGCTTCTCGGCCGAACGCAGTCGAAGCGCGGTATTGTCAATTGACTCACCTGTTATCTGCGGCATCCGCGCTTCGACTACGGGTCTCTACATGCATTCGACCCTCCGCTCAGCGCGAGGGACGCGCCCAGCTCGCGATGACGCGAATATCTTCAGGCGTGGTGCGGCAACAGCCACCGATCAACCGTGCGCCTGCCTCATACCATTTTCTGGCTTCTTCACCGAACGACTCATAGACCGGATCACCGTTCCAGTCGTTTTTTGTTGCATTGTACGTCTCACCGGAGTTGGGATAGACCAGGATAGGCTTGTCCGTTACCTTCTTCGCTTCACCCACCAAAGATGGGATGTATTTCGGCGATGTGCAATTGATCCCAAGCGCGGCAATTTGTGGGTGGTCTTCCAGTTGCTTTACGCAATCGGCGAAAACCTGGACCTCTGAAATATGCTGCTCATCGCGCGCGGTAAAACTGAACCATGCCATAATGCCTGGGAATTCCTTGAGCAGCTTTGCAAGTGCCTGCGCCTCGATGAGACACGGGATTGTCTCGCAGGCGAGTATCTCCGCACCCGCTTCTACCAGCGCTCTCATGCGCGGGCGGTGGAAGTCCATCAATTCCTTTTCGGTGAGACCGTAATTCCCGCGATACTCCGATCCATCGGCCAGGAACGCGCCGTACGGTCCTATCGACGCGGCCACGAATGGCTTTGATCTTCCTGCATGGTTTGATGGGTTCGCCCAGAATTCATCGCGTGCGTCCAGAGCCAGCCTGACAGATTTTTGGATCAATGCAACTGCTTCGCTTTCATTTATCCCGCGCCTGGCAAAGCCTTCGATCGTCGCCTGATAGCTGGCCGTGATAACACAGTCCGCGCCCGCGTGGAAATAATCGAGATGGACTTGTTTGATAACATTCGGCTGTTCGAGCAGAATCTTTGCAGACCAGAGTTTGTCGTTCAGATCGCAGCCCCGGCGTTCCAGTTCGGTGGCGAGGGCGCCGTCGATAACGAGGGCAGGATATCGGTCGAGAATAGAGACGATGGGGTTATTCATCATTCAAGATTTTCTTGAAAAAGTCAGTTGAATATTTTTGAAGTTCTCTGCGGTCGTGTCCGACTCCGTCAATCAACAGGAATTGCACATTCGCTCCGGCTTCACGATAAATCGACTCAGCCTCCTCCCAGCGCGAAAGCGGACCGTCGCCGAAGAGTCTATCTACCAACTGCGCCTCTTCTTCATCCCATCCGTCTGTGTAATCCAGCGAGTCGTTGTCGTCGTTCGAACCCATATAAATAAGTTGCGGTACTGCATTATACGCAACCGGATCGAAAGAAACACCCGCCAATGATTCCAGGTCGGCGATGCCGGCGGGATAGGGAAGTGGCTCTCCCTCGAAACTTGCCACTGGCAGGATCGGCCAGCCACCGGGAGACCCAATCGTGGCGGCTTTGACGCGGTTGGGATCGAGGATGGTGAAGCGATTGGCAAACATTCCGCTCGCAGAAAAACCCTGGATCAGAACTTTTTCGTCCGTACGGATTCCATCTGCGGCAAGTTCCGTGCGTGCGTGATCGATCATCGCGAGCAGTTGCAGGTCAACCCGCTGGAGGTCAGTGCGCTCCGTGGTGAGTGTATCGCGGTCCAACGCGTGAGTGTAGATGTGCCAATCTTCGCCCGGACGGATGAAGGCGGGCACCAAAAGTACAACCCCGAGTTCATCGGCTATTTTTCGACGCTCGAAACCTGTCCACCAGGCATCCCTGCGATGAACCTCCGGATCATCTGAATTGACACCCGAGTTACTCGGCTGTACAAGGATGGTGATTTCTCTGCTTTCGCGGGCTGCGCGCCTTGCACCAGGTGAAACGTAGAGATAAAAATCAGCAGAATATCCGTTTGCAGGGTCCGCCCGGAAGTGTTGTGCGCGCATTGCATAAGGTCCCAGCACAACCGCGACGACGATCAGGAGAGCGGCAACGATACCGATCAAGACATGCAGAATGATTTTCATGTTCACTGAGTTTGGAAAGGATACCATTAATTGGTTTTGCCGGAAGTGTGCTGCCGAACCTTGACAAGAGAGGAGATTGAGCATATTATATGTCGTAATACGATATATCGTTAATTGACTATTAGGATAAATCATATGCCTATTGACCCTTTAACTTATCTTCCACTCACTGAACCGACTTTTTATATTTTGCTCAGCCTCGCGCCCGGCAAAAAGCACGGGTACGCCATCTTGAAGGATGTAAAGGACTTGAGTAAAGAACGAGTTAATATGAGCACGAGCACGCTATATACAGCGGTCGGTCGTTTGCTGGATCAGAATCTTATTGAGCGTCTCTCCGAGGATAACAATGGAGCGAGTCCTGGCTTGCCGCGTAAATCCTACGCGTTGACCGAACTGGGCAGGCGCGTGCTGGAAGCAGAGACAGTTCGGCTGCAAGGCATGGTCAAGGAAGCGCGTTTGCGGCTCAGGGAGGAGGAGATGTGAAAAGATTATATGCTTTGCTCTTGAACCTGTTCCCAAGATCGTATCGCGAAGAGTATGGCGACGAATTGCAGGCTGTTTTCAATTTATCGCTCAACGATGCGATGAAATTGGGGAGGGCGGAAGTTGTGCGGGTGATCTTGCGTGAATTGATCGGTTTGCCGAAGGCGGTTGTTCTTGAGCATCTACGGGAGAGGAGACAGGCTAAGATGAACAAGGGATTCGACCCTTATTTAGATTTCGCCAACGGCTCCTGGAAGGAATTTCTGACAGCGCTGTTGCCTTTTTTCCTGACAGGCGGCATCATGCCATTGCTCAATTACCTGGGTAGAGCAAGAATTGTCTCTGGTATGTTTGGAGCAGTAATTGTGCTTCCCATGCTCGGCTTGTTCATTATTTTGCTCATGGTTGGTGCGAAGAAGGGCATGCCGCGTTGGTCCCTGCCTTATCTTGGTTTTTTGTTGTCTATCCTCAGTCTTTACTTATTCTCAGCCGTTTTTGGGACACCGATTTATTTGCTCTTTCGGAATCTCCGTGACCAATCCTTGCTTTTTATAGATATTCTATGGGATGGTATTTACTGGTATGGATTGTTGTTTGCGATTTTCCTTTTGGTTACATTGAGCAGGGTTTCTCCCACATTCCAGCGTTTTAAAAATGATTGGACACTTCCGTGTTTTGTCTTATACGGCGCAGTGCCCTTCGCCTTGTGGATAACCTTTGACGAATATGTGGGAGATGAGCCATACACACTTCTGGCTTTTCTTGTGTTGGCAGGTGGAGCATGGGTTTATTTGCGCAGCTCCAACGAAGGGACACGCTTTGGAACGTTGTTTATTGCCATGACTTTGGCAATGTTCATTGCAGCTGTAGGCAAAGTACTCCTGATCCCATCCCAGACCTGGCCCATAACCATCGATGGAGGTCTGGCGAGATCTGAATTCAAACATACCATCACTATGTGGGGATGGTTCGCGCTGGGTATGATGATTCCTCTTGCCTCTAGGTTTTTTTCGCGTACAGGTAACTCGTCGCAGGTTTCCCTGTCTGAAGGACGATTTTAAATGGATAAACTGCAATTCCTGCGCGATTGTTATGGTCTGCTCTTAAACCTGTATCCAAAAACATACCGGGAAGAGTATGGCAAGGAATTGCAGGCAGTTTTCAATTTGTCGCTTGACGAGGCAGCCACAAAGGGCGGATATGAAGTTGAAAAGCTGGTCTTGCGTGAATTGATCGGCTTGCCCAAAGCGGTCATTATCGAGCACTCGCGGGAGAGGAGAAAATCGAAAATGAAACAGACATTCGCATCACGCTTCGACTTTGCCCCCGGTTCATGGCCAGAATCCTTCGCCGCGCTGGCGCCATTCCTCTTGTTTGGCGCGTTACCTACATTGCTTGGTTATTTCCGTATATTGGGTGATATGCCGTTATGGTTGGATATCTTTTTTGTTATCGTTTTTTGGCTCTCAGGGCTTAGCCTGTTCGTGATTGGTTTTGCAAAGAGAGCGCCGCGCTGGTTCATGCCGTATCTGGGATTACCACTGCCTGTTGTAAGTCTGTTGGTGTTCAATGGATTGATGGACCCGGAATGGCGCGGATTTCCGAGCCTAGTGCAAGCACCGTGGCTGGCCAGGCAATTCGTTTATCAAGGTTTGCTGTGGGGCGTCTTGATTCTTTTGATCATTCTGTTGTTCGTACTCTTTGGATTGATCCCGAGAATTCGCCCATTCTATAATCGCATCAGGGATGACTGGACGCTGTTTTCCTTTATCCTTTATGGGACGGCCCCATTTGCTCTGGTTCTATCATTCGATGATTATGCGGGCGAGGAGCCGTATTTATTCCTGGCGTTTTTGATCCTGGCATTCGGTGGTTGGCTTTATTTACGAAGTAACATTCCGTGGAAACGCTTTTTGTCCTTGTTCAGTGGATTGGCTCTGTCCATGTTCACTGCGGCTGCAGGGAAGGCAATCCTGTATGCAGGTCCCTGGCCCAGACCGAAATATTTTACCTGGCAAACCGAGATGATGAGCACGCTCATTATGTGGATATGGCTGGCATTGATCATGCTTCTCCCGCTTGCGATCAATTTGTTGCCAGGCTCCAAAAAACACTTGCAAACAACTTAATGCCGCGATGAAGTGCTATGCACTTCCTTCACGGGTTTCAGCTTCAAGGCAGAACGCCAAGTTCATCTAGCGAGCGATGCAGCTCTGCCGGGTCCCGATACACGCGGAAGGCGCCCGCCCGACTCAGTTCATCTTCTCCATATCCGCCACTTAGTAATCCGATGCTCAACATGCCTGCGCGCCGTGCAGCCAGCAGATCCCAAACCGCGTCACCAATCACATAGCAATCGCCAATGCCGATACCCATCCGCTGCTGGCATGCCAGGAAGAGATCGGGCTCGGGTTTGGCGCGGGCCACATCGCCGCGTTCGACCACGACCGTCTCAGGGTGGATGCCGAGCACATCCAGGGAAGCGTTGATCTCAGGGCGGCTACCGGATGTAGCAATCCCAAATAGGATTTTGCTCGATTGCAGAAATCTGATTAACTCCACCGCTCCAGGAAGAGGCCGGCGCTCAGGCAGGAGCTGTGCGAAGAGTTCCCCATGCCGGTGTTGAAGCGACTCTTCTTCGGCCAGACTGAGGTCGCGTCCAAGTTCGCGTGCGACTGCCCGCGTAAAGAGGCCACCGCTCATCCCGATCTTCCGGTGGATGCGCCAGCCTTCGATCGCCATCCCCGCCTCAGCCAGTGCCCGCTGCCAGGCGAATATATGGGCATAGACGGTGTCAACGAGTGTGCCGTCCAGGTCAAAGATAAGTGCTCTCAAAACAACCTCCAGAAGAATACTCGCAATGTGGAACCGCGAGTACACCAACGATCATGCAGATTATGAGCTCGAGAGAATCGTCGTGCCTAATTACTTTTTTTCAGCCAGGCTGACTTGTTCATTCGTTTATTTCCCTTTCAAATATTCATCTATGGCTTTGACAAGCCTCTTCGCTTCAGACAAAGCCATTTCAGCCTCCGAATAATCTATGTCCCAGACCTCTCCGTAGTCACTGGTTTGACGTTCATCGAATCCGTAATGGAGCGCTCGGGAGAGTTCTTTGGGAAAGATTCCTTTCTTGATGAATTCTTTATCGAAGAAAGATACTGCATGAGTATGTTTAGAAATCGCAACCCCTTTGGATGCTGCCAGCGCAAGTACGGCATAGAACATTGCGTAATAGGAACGATTTATGACGCCGCGCCAAAGATCTTGATCCCGCAGAGCATCAGCCTCCTTGAGCGTTTCATGCGCTTGTTTCATCCTCAAGTGGACAGCCTGCTGGGCGGATTCATCCATCAGACAGAAATTCCCTCTGCATTGATTACTTTCAAAATGGGTTGCCCTTTCAGCCTGTCACTGGCAACCAGTGTTGAGATGACTACTCCAGAATCCAAACTGACCTCCCACGCGATCTCACGGATTTTTCTTCTCAGAGTGGGATTTACCTCCGTGGCGAGTTCAATATAAAGGTCAAGGTCTGAATACTTGGTAGGTTTTCCGCGCGCGCGTGAGCCATACACCACCAATCGTTTCACTGGTGTAATCTCTGACAAGCGGCGCTTGACCTTGCGCGCAACGCGGGCGTCTTTTGCGGAAAGCATATTTACATTATACAACAATGAACTGTCGTCTCGACCGCGCACTCAGTAGATGGGGTGATTCAATGGTCACATCCTCGACAAGAGGAATTCGGCGAGATCTCTTAAGAGCTAATGGACCGTTATGCCGAAGAAATTCTTCCGGCAATCTGACTGATCAAGAAAACACTGATCAGCAGTAAGACAACTACTCCATAAGCCAAGCGGATACCAGCAGCGTCAGCCAAACGCCCCAGGGCCAATGGAAGAATCAAGATTGCTGTGCCCGACGCCAGAGTGGCGCGAGCACTCGCCTGGACGGTGTTCCCATCCGCTGCACCGATAGTCAATGAAAGGATCAAGGGGTACAGATTGGCAACACCCAAGCCGGTGAGAAATAGACCGCTCAACCCGACGAAAACATTCTCAGTTCTCCAAAAAATCAGGAAGCCAATACTTGCTAATAAAATGGAGACTGCTACCACTGTCTGTGTAGAAAATCGCTGAACGAGGCGGCTGCCGGTGATGCGACCCAGGATCATGGCGGCCAGGAACAGGCTAACAGCCTGGGCAGCATTGGCTTTGACCATTCCCAGCACGTTCTCCAGATAGTCCGCGCTCCAGAAGATCATGCAGAATTCTACCGAAACCGCCAGAACGATGGCTACCCAGTACATCCAGAAGAGGGTTGGCAGAGGCTGGCTCGACTGGATCGCCTCTTCACTGGTGGAAGTAACTGTCGGAGAAACACCTCTCCCCAAAATTAGGAATAGGAAGATTGGAGTAAGTGACACAATCCCTAACGCCATCCGCCAGTCGCCTGTCAAATTGGCGGACCATCCCACCATCAAAGCTGCGGCTGAGGCGACAAGTGACGAAATCACATTGGCCTCTGAGAGGGCAACTGCGCGCATTTCACCGTGCTGGTCGGAAAGCGCCGCTGGGACAATGGCAAGGATCAGCGAGCCGATCAATCCCATGAGAAAAGAGGCGCCGATCGTGATGACTGGACTTCGGCCAATCAATAAAAGCAGAGCGCTCAGACTGATGCCGGTCATCCCGAGCCACAGCGAACGCCAACGACCGATCCGCTGAATCGGCAAGTGCCCGCCCAAGCCAATTAATAAGATGCCTACTGCAAACGCCGTGAAATGGAAGCTGCTCACCGTATAGGACAGCCGGAGTTCTTCTTTTAGGAACGGCGTAATCGGACCGAGGATGTTGAGGAAATAAGCGTAAAATGCAAGCGACAGGTAAGCCAGCCATGTAAAGCGATCTCGATGAAAGGTTCGAGGCATAATGAAGATACCGGTTTGGTGATTAGAGATTGCTTTGGTGAAAGATCCTGTAGTGAGTGGGCAAGCCAACCCGAAGGCGGAGTAATTTATCTGGCGAGAAAGTAACTGACGGCGAACGGGGTTGCGATTGCCATCAAGCCCAGGAATGAAAATATGATCCCTATTGTCCTTTTGCTTTTGACGATTGAGAATATTCCGAATAGCAGGAGCAAAGCCCCTATTCCGATCAATCCTAGAGCGATGGGATTCATGATTTAGCCTCCTATCATATCTTTCTGCCTTTTACTGGCTGTCAGGCAGTTACTTTCCGATCATTGTACCTACAGATCAGGAAAAATTGCAGGGAATTCACGATGATGAGAAAGGTATAGTAAAAAATAAATGCCAACTCTTCGATAGCAATTGCCCGCACCAACAGGCAGAAACAGGTTGTCAAGATAAGTATGAATGTCGTTGCAAAAAGATCGCTGGTTTTCTTCATTCTTACTTTCTTGACGAGTTGAGGGATTCCAATGAACATCCCCGTTGCAGACCCTATCCAGCTCAATACTTGTGATAATTCCATGATCTTAACTCCCAAAGATTTTCAGCGCTGCGGATACAGGATGTTGTTGACTTCGGCCGAGTGGCGTTCATTTGATCTCAATCAGCACGGATATTTTTGCACCTATCAACTCGCCTGTCACTGTCACGTTGGATTTGCCTTTGCCGATCGGGAAATCATCTTCGGATTCGAGTGTATCTACAATTTTCTACCAGGCTCAGTCGCCAACACAATACCTCGCTGGAAGTTTCCATCTTCTGTAAGTTTATGCCGCCAACCCAGGTTCAAAGGCAAGACACCGCCTAACACCAACCCCGGGTCCAGGTATTGGAGGCTTTTCCAGACTCTCCGCGCGACTCTGTTGCGCGTGTGGAACTGCCGCAATACCCATGACACTCCCTTGTCGAGAGCCTCGCAACTCATGTGGAGCGGCTCGAAGACAACGTGGTTGAAATCGTAATGAAACCAGTTCTTGTCGAAGATGCGCCCTTGCCGATCCAGCTCCGCAAACAGAGGCGTGCCAGGAAATGGAGTCAACCTTGTGGCTTGTATTGTCTCTACGTTGGCTTCCAGCAGGAATTCCAGGGTTCGCTCAAACACATCCGGAGCGTCATTGTCGCCGCCAAACATGAAGGCGGCGCAGATTGCTATCCCGGCTGCGTGAAGCTTGTGAATAATGGCAAGGTAATCCTTTCCCAAATTGATCCGCTTCTTCCAGGAACGTAAACCCGCCTCCGAAAGGGTCTCAAATCCAATGAATAGTCCGTGACATCCGCTGCGGGATGCCAACTGAAGTAGTTCTTCATCCTCCGCGATGCCCAAGCCGCATTGACTGAGCCAGCGCTTTTTGAGGGAGATCATTTCAGTGAAAAGCTGTTTTGCATATTCGCGGTTACAGATAATGTTGTCATCCATGAAGAGTACATAGCGCCCCAGGGACTTCAGTTCATCAATGACCTCCTCCACAGGGCGGGTTCTGAAGTGATGGTAGTGGAATGCC
>Ga0105100_10001288_pt1 | contig 14812 bp, 11 predicted proteins | sample PPLLak12cMay2015_2_FD_87033 | JGI IMG/M metagenome (GOLD analysis project Ga0105100, IMG submission 87033) | Freshwater sediment microbial communities from Prairie Pothole Lake near Jamestown, North Dakota, USA - PPLs Lake P8 Core (1) Depth... | ecosystem: Environmental > Aquatic > Freshwater >...
AAGAACACGGGCGAGATCCTCTGGCAAACGAAAGGACTCAGCCAGGCCCCGGGCTGCTGCTCACCCCGGCTCATCAACCACAATGGCCGGCAGCTCATCCTGACCATGCTGGCCAAGGGCGTCGTGGCGGTCGATTCGGGGACAGGCCAGGTCGTCTGGCAACATGCGTCCCCGCACCGGGCCGGCGTGCAGCCCAATCCGCCGCTCTATGACGACGGCATGGTTTTCGTTTCATCCGGCATGGGGGCAGGCGCCGCGATGTTGTCCATGGCGGAAAACGACCCTAATGCGACGCCGAAATGGGCGGACAAGACGCTGGATTGTCAGATGCAGGGCACCGTCTTGCTCGATGGCCACATCTATGGGACGGCCCAGAGCGGCAACAAGGGCCTGGTCTGCATAGAATGGAAGACCGGCAAGGTAATGTGGAACGCCCCGGCGACCAAAATGGCGGTCACGGTCGCCGCTGACGGCATGCTGTATGTCTATGCCCAGGACGGCACGATGTACCTGGTCAAACCCAATCCGGCGGCATTCGAACCGGTCAGCCAATTCACGATCTCAGGGGGCACAAACGAGCACTGGGCCCATCCGGCGATCGCCAACGGCCGGTTGTACATCCGCCACGGCGATGCCCTCATGGCCTACGACATCAAAAACTGAACTCCGGGGGCGCAGATCGGGTATAATCGGGGACAGCGACGAAGGTAAAAGGCCTCGCTGGGGGCTTCCTTGTGAATTGGTCTGGTGGGTCGTCGCACGATCCCGGTCCCACGCAGGCGTCGTAGATAGGGTAAGTGCCTCATGACAGCAAGATCGGCTGAGCAGCCCCGCATCGTATTCTGCTCGTGTGCATACTACGACGTCATTCCACGGGCCGCGAGAGAGCAGATCCTTGCCGGCTTGCAGCGGAACGGCGGGACGCCCGAGGTGGTGTCGGACCTGTGCGGCCTGGCCGCCAACCGCGACCCGCGGCTTAAGGACTGGGTCGATGAAGGCCATCTGGCCATCGTGGCATGCTTCCCCCGAGCGGTTCGGTGGCTGTTTCATGCTGCTGGCGCTCCTCTGAACGGCGATGTTCGGCTGTCGAACATGAGAACGCAATCGCCGGAGGAAATCATAAGTCAAATTGCGGATTGCGGAATGTGGAATGCGGAATCGGGGCTTGACGCTAACCCGAAATCCGAAATCCGCAATCCGCAATCGGATTGGGTTCCCTGGTTTCCCGTGATTGACTACAGTCGGTGCAGAAGCTGCAAACAATGTCTTAACTTCTGCCTCTTCGGCGTGTATGCGTTGTCGGATGAGGGCCGGGTGGAAGTGCGAAAGCCTTCCGGCTGCAAGACCAATTGTCCCGCGTGTGCTCGCATGTGTCCTGCAAAAGCGATCATCTTTCCAAAGTACGCCGACGCGCACATCAACGGCGATGAAGTCTCCACCGGGGTTGTAGATTCCAAGCCGCAATCGGGCGACATCATCGAGAGAATCCGCCAGCGCGGTGCCGGGCGCAAACGATTCGCCAAACAGGCCAATGGGCCGTCTCCGAACCGGTCCTGTCCGACCCTGGATGGCCTGCGACGCGAGCTGGGCATTCCGAATGAGGTATTGACCTCCCTTTCGCCCGCCGAAATCCAGCGAATCACCGACAAATCACGGGAGGATTCAGGGAAATCGTCCAGCCGGCCCGATGAGAGGAAGGACGGCGATCACAATGGGTAACGCATCCTTGCGACCGGCTGTCATCCTCGTGGCGGACCGGACACTTAGCGCGAATTACCGGATCCTGTTCGAGGGCATGTTCGCCACGATGCAGACGACCCACCTGCCCGAGGTGTTCATGCGACGATTCCTGGCGCCGCCCGTACGGACGGACGGCTCCGGACGGGCGCACGTCGCCCCGCTCGGACTGCGGCGGGTCGAATCGGCATTGTTGAAGTATACGGCCCTGCGCAGCGAAGATGTGGTTTGCACGACACCGGAGCGGCTTGCCGACCTGATGGGCTCGTGGGTCAAACTCGTCGCCTTCAGCTCCAGCGACCCGCTGGGTATGGGCATGAGCAACACCACCACCGCGAGCTTCTGGTCCGGTGAGCTGTACACGAAGTACTGGACGCGGCAAGCGCTTCAGCAACTCACGGCGTTTAGACGCAGATACGGCTTCAAGGTTATCGTGGGCGGTGGCGGCGCGTGGCAGTGGCTCTCATGCGGCGACAACAGGCCCGATGCTGATATCGATATGGTCTTCCAGGGCTATTTTGAGTCTTCAGGTCCGCAGCTTTTCGACGATTTGCTGAACGGTCGTTCCGTGAATGATGTCGTCGTCGAGTCCGACACCGGTGCCGGCCGCATTCAGCCGATTCATGGGCCCTCGCTGTTGGGGATCATCGAATTGTCTCGCGGCTGTGGCCGCGGCTGCAAATTCTGCGCCATGGCCCGCCAGAAGATGGTGCACCTGGATGAGGAGACGATTCTCGCCGATTTGCAGACCAACGTGGCGGGCGGTCTGAAGGCGGTCGTCAGCGGCAGCGAAGATTTCTTCCGCTACGGCGCCCAGGGCGTGCAGCCGGACTTTGAGAGGCTCCACGGCCTGTTGTCACGCATGCGCCAGATCAAAGGCCTGTCGTTCATGCAGATCGACCACGGAAACATATCATCCGTCTTGCAGTTGAGCGATGAGCAACTCAAAGAGATCCGGCGCCTGCTGACCTGGGAGCGCAAGAGCGACTACCTGTGGGTCAATATGGGCGCCGAGAGCGCCAACGGCTACTTGGTGGCCGCCAATAGCCCCGGCAAGATCGCGCCGTTCGATCCCGCGGATTGGGGCCAGATGATCCGCGAGACAGCCGACCGCATGAACCGTTGCGGGTTCTTCCCGGTCTTCAGCATCGTCCTGGGCCTGCCCGGAGAGACACCGGCGGACGTCGCGGCCACGCAGGAGTTGGTGAATGACCTGCGCCGTAGACGCGCGGTCGTATTTCCTGTATTCTATGAGCCTGTGTCGCAGGAGGACATCGCGGCCGGACGTAGGTTTTCGCTGGAGAGCATGACGCCGGGCCACCTGAAGCTGTACCGCACCTGCTATGAGTTGAACTTCAAGATGGTCCCCCGGCTGTTCCGGGACAACCAGCGGACCGGCGGCGTGCCCTGGTTGAAGCGAACGATCATGCAGATCCTGGGCAAAGGGGAAATCGTCACCTGGCGGCGCGCGTTCAAGAAGTTGGGTCGGCAGATGGCACAGCCCGTCGGCACTGGGGTTGAGGAGAAGCAAGCGTATGCCTGATGACCGTGTGATGACGGCCAAGCCACTGAGGCAGCCGCAAGACAATATTCCGCAGAGCAAACACGCACGCGACGAGCTGTTGGCAGCCATCCGCGCCTACGTCGAGCGTGAGCGTCCGGTCCCGCCCCTGACGATTGAGGAACTGCGTGCCCACACGCGAGCCGTGCTGGGAAAGGCGGGTATCGACCCGAAGTACATGGATTTCGCCGCTGTGCTCGTCAACAACGAGGTCTGGCGGGACACTGTGGCAGCCATTCCCTACGAGAAACGTCTGCTGCTGCTGCCCAAATGCCTGCGCAGCACCGATGGTTGCCCTGCAAGCTTCGACGAAGTCGGCCTGCTGTGCGAGCAGTGCGGCCGGTGCGTGATCGGCGATCTCAAAGAGCAGGCCGAGCGGCTCGGGTACGCTGTGCTCGTCGCAGAGGGCTCGCCCGTCGTCATGTCCCTCATCGAGAGTGGCAGGATCGAGGGCGTCGTCGGCGCAAGTTGCCTGTCCGTCCTCGAACGCGTCTATCCCTACATGGAGGCCGGCGCCGTTCCTGGGATTGCGATACCGCTGCGCCAGAATGGCTGCGCCAACACGAGCGTGGACCTTGACTGGCTGTGGGAGGCCGTCTATCAGACCACCGACGATCAAACGCGCCGGCTCGACCTCGATGCCCTGCGCCGGCAGGTGGATATATGGTTCACTCGTGACGCCCTCGCCTCGTTGCTCGTTCGTAGTGTGCCCGTAAGGGCATCCGAAGAAACGCCTGATGGCGTCACTACAAACGGCACGGAACAGGTTGCACTCGATTGGATGGCACGAGCGGGCAAACGTTGGCGGCCATTCCTGGCGGTTTGCACCTATCAGGCCTTCTGCACGGATGACTCCCCCGTGGACGAGGAGAACCTTCGCAAGGTGGCTGTGGCCGTCGAGTGCTTCCACAAAGCATCTCTGATCCATGACGACATTGAGGATGGCGATGCAGAACGCTACGGCCAGAGAACACTCCACGCCCAGTACGGCGTGCCGATCGCCCTGAATGTGGGCGACCTGTTGCTCGGTGAAGGGTACAGGCTTCTGGCCGAGGTGAACGCACCCGACGCAAAGAGAGTGAAGCTGCTCGACGCCGCCGCTCGTGGCCATCGCAGTTTGTGCTTGGGCCAGGGCAGCGAATTGGCTTGGATGCATAGACCTGGACCGCTGACGATCAAGGGGGTCATCGACATCTTTCGCATGAAGACGGCCCCGGCCTTTGAAGTGGCGTTGAATCTCGGCGCGATCCTCGCCGGCTCCGATGAGCAGGTCGCTGACGCCCTGCGGCAATACAGCGAGTCCCTCGGCATCGCCTACCAGATTCGGGATGACCTGGAAGACCTTCGCTCGCCGCACAAGGAAGAGCTTTTCAATGGCACGCGGCCGTCGATTCTTCTGGCTCTGGCCCAGGAGAAAGAAATGGTGGGGCAAGCCCCACCCTACGAGTTCCCGTCCCCGACTCTCTTGGCCGACATCGAAGCCTCCGCCTGGCGGCTGATGGAGGCGTACAAGTCGCAGGCCATCGCAAGCTGCATCGCCTTGAAGAACGCCGGCCTCAAAGGGCTGCTGCGACGCGTGATCGGAAGGATGTTCAACGACTTCGAAATCATGGGCTGCTGCAATGACCCGGCTCGACAAGCCCGGAGCCGGAAGTAAGGCAACCGACGTGGGCAGCAATAGTCACGAGCAGAACGGACGTCCATCGAAGCTGCCCTTCGCGCTGCGGGCCCTTCACCACCGCAATTACCGCCTCTTCTTCAGCGGCCAGCTCATCTCGCTCACCGGCACATGGATGCAGTCCGTAGCACAATCCTGGCTGGTGTACCGGCTGACCGGCTCGGCGCGGTTGCTGGGATTCGTCGCATTCACCAGCCAGATTCCCGTATTCCTGTTGAGCCTCGTCGGAGGTTCCGTCGCAGATCGATACAATCGACGCGGCATCGTCATTACGACTCAGATCGCGTCCATGATCCTCGCTTTCGTCCTGGCGGCGCTCACGCTCACAGGCCACGTGCAGGTCTGGCACGTATTTGTACTCGCCGGCCTGCTTGGCGTGGTCAACGCGTTCGACATTCCGACCCGCCAGGCGTTCGCCGTGGACATGGTCGGCCGAGAGGACCTTATCAACGCCATCGCACTGAATTCATTGATGATCAACGGCGCGCGTATGGTCGGCCCGGCGGTGGCCGGTCTGCTGGTCGCGAGCATCGGTGAAGGCTGGTGCTTCCTGGCCAACGGCGTCAGCTTCCTGGCCGTCATTGCCGGGCTCCTGATGATGACCGGGCTCGCCCAAGCACACGCCTCGCACGCCGGCTCGACCCTCGGCAGCATCATCGAGGGATTCCGCTACATCGGACGGACGAAACCGGTTCGCGCCCTGCTGCTGCTGGTCGGGCTCGTCAGCCTCCTGGGAGTGCCGTACGCGGTGCTCATGCCGGTCTTCGCCGATCAGGTTCTTCACGGCGGCCCGCGCGGGCTTGGCATCCTGATGGGCGCCTCGGGATCCGGCGCGCTGGTAGGGGCCCTGGTGCTGGCGTCGAAGAAGACCGTTCGAGGCCTCGGCCACTGGGTGGCATTTGCGGCGACGGGTCTCGGCGTAAGCCTGATCCTGTTCTCATGCTCGCGCTCGTTCTGGCTGTCCGCTACCCTGCTTCTGCCGGCCGGGTTCTGCATGATGATCGGTCTGGCTTCGTCGAACACGCTGATTCAGTCTCTTGTTCCGGACCACCTGCGTGGCCGGGTGATGGCGGTTTACTCGATGATGTTCCTGGGCATGGTTCCCTTCGGCTCGCTCCTGGCCGGCGCGCTGGCCGACCACCTCGGCGCCCCGGCGACAGTCGCCTTCGGCGGAACGTCGTGTATCGCGGCGGCCCTCGTGCTCGGGCTGCGCCTGCCCGCGTTGCACCGCCAGGCGAACCAGATCATCACCGCGCTCCAGGCCGCAGACGGCGAACCCTCCGAGCAAATCACCGAAAAACCGGATATTCTAACCCCCAGAGGAATCTGAGACAGGTGCTGTTGCAGTGACGATCAGGCTGGATATGCGTCGGACGTTGAGCGGAGCCAGCGGCGCTCTCGGCGAGTCCGTGGACACGGTTCGGGACTTCCTCAGCCGTCAACTCGCGCCGGATGGCGGATTTCAGGGCAGAGACGGGCGAAGCGACCTCTACTACACCGTCTTCGGGCTCGAAGCGTCACTGGCGTTGAACGCCGCGGTCCCTTACGAACGCATCGCCGATTACTTAGACGGTTTCAGCACAGGCGAGTCCCTCGACTTCGTACATTTCGCCTGTCTGGTTCGTTGCCGAGCGAGCCTGTCCGAGGCTCTTGACAAGCTCGTGGACGCTCAGGCACGCCGAGAGATGGCGGAGCGTCTGCAATCGTACAGGGCTCGCGATGGCGGGTTCAATGCGGCCGCCCGCGCCGAGTGCGGCAGTGCCTACGGCAGCTTTCTCGCCCTGGGAGCCTTCCAGGACCTCAGCACGGCCTGCTCCGACCCAGAGGGCATCGTCACATCCATCCAATCCCTGCAGAGGTCTGATGGCGGCTGCGCCAACGAAACCGCGATGACGGCGAGCGCCACAGCCGCGACCGCCGCCGCCATTTGTGTCCTTCACTACCTGAGTCAGCCTGTCCCCGAATCCGCCGTTCGCTGGCTGCAGGGACAGGCGCACCCACAAGGCGGATTCACAGCGATCCGCCTGCCTGCGGAGGCCGCGATTCCCGACCTGCTCTCGACCGCCACTGCCCTGCACGCCCTGTCGCTGGTCGGCGCCCCGAGTGATGACATGAGAGAAAAGCACCTGGACTATCTCGACACTTTGTGGACCTCACAGGGCGGCTTTCGAGGTCACTGGGGTGATGATATTGTGGATTGCGAGTATACTTATTACGGCCTGCTCTCTTTAGGCTGCCTTTCGAAATGACCTTGTCAATCGACAACGACGCTCTGCAAGTGACAATCGCCGCCTTGCGAGAGAGGCTGCTGGCCGCGAGGAATGCGCGCGGATTCTGGGAGGGGCATCTGTCCAGCAGTGCTTTGTCGACCGCTACGGCCGTCTTCGCCCTGGCCACCGTCGATGGTGAGAAACACCGGCCCTTGATTGAGCGCGGCCTGCGATGGCTTTGCGATCATCAGAACGCCGACGGCGGTTGGGGCGACACCGTGCAGAGCCCGAGCAATCTAAGCACGACTGTGTTGTGCTACTCCGCTCTGGCGATCCCTCAAGGCCCGGATGCATACCCGGAAACGACCGAAAGGGCGGAGTGGTGGCTGCAAGGCAAGACCGGCAGCCTGGAGCCGCAGGACTTGGCGAAGGCGGTGGAGCAGCAGTATGGCAGGGACCGGACATTCTCCGTGCCGATCCTGACGATGGCTGCACTGTCGGGCCGATTAGGAACGAGCCGTGACGCATGGCGGCTGGTCCGGCCGCTGCCCTTCGAGCTGGCCGTGCTTCCCCATCGCCTCTACAAATGGCTCCGTCTGCCTGTGGTCAGCTACGCGTTGCCCGCACTGATCGCCATCGGCCAGGCCCGCTACGAGCACCTCAGGCCAGTCAATCCGCTCACAAGGCTCGTGCGACACCTGTCTCGTAAGAGGAGTCTGGGCGTCCTCGCTAAGCTCCAACCCGAGAATGGAGGATTCCTTGAAGCAGCTCCGTTGACGTCATTCGTCGTCATGAGCCTCGCGGCCTCGGGACACAGGGACTACGAGGTGGTCTCAAAGGGCGTGGAGTTCCTGGCCGCCTCGGTCCGTGAGGACGGAAGCTGGCCCATCGACACGAATCTTGCCACCTGGGTCACAACGCTTGCGCTGAACGCGTTGCTTGAATACGGAATGCGGAGTGCGGAATGCGGAGTGGCAGCGGTTGACCCAATCCGCAATCCGAACTCCGAAATCCGAAATCAGTTGGTTCAGTGGCTCCTGTCTTGCCAGCATCGGGACGTACATCCTTACACGCATGCGGCGCCGGGGGGCTGGGCGTGGTCGAATCTACCTGGGGCCGTACCGGACGGTGATGACACCTCTGGGGCGCTGATCGTTTTGCATACGCTGTCCGCCGAGCCCGAGATTTCAAATTTGAAATCTGAGATTTCCGATGCCGTCTGTGCCGGTGTTGAGTGGCTTCTGGGCCTGCAGAACAGCGACGGCGGCATCCCAACTTTCTGCCGGGGCTGGACGAAGCTGCCCTTCGACAAGAGCACGCCTGATATCACCGCCCACGCCATCGGCGCGATGAGTGCCTGGTTCCCCACCTTGCCGATGCCTCTGCAGGATCGCACCGGCAAAGCGATCCGACGGGCCCTGCGATACATGGCGAGTGCCCAGCGGGCCGATGGCTCCTGGGTGCCCCTGTGGTTCGGCAATCAACTCGTACCGAGCCAGGAGAACCCCGTGTACGGGACAGGTCGGGCGCTGACCCACCTCTCGAATTGCGGATTTCGGATTGCGGATTGCGGATTTGATTCACAATCGCTCAGCACGATGTGCGAGCGAGCGGCTCGATGGCTCGTGGGTGCACAGAATAGTGACGGAGGCTGGGGTGGCGATGCTTCCATCCCCTCCTCGATCGAGGAGACAGCGTTGGCGACCGATGCCTTGGCCACAGCCCTGCTTCAATCCGAAATCCGCAATCCGCCATCCGCAATCGAAGCAGCTCACCGAGCCGCCGATTGGCTCATCGCCAACACACATCACGGCCAGTCCACCCCTGCCTCTCCTATCGGCCTGTACTTCGCCCGGCTCTGGTACTTCGAAGAGCTTTACCCGCTCATTTTCGCCCTGTCCGCCCTGACCAAGGTCCGGAAGCTCTCCGACAGGCTCAACCATACCGCGAACGTCGAATGACTGTCCTCCACGTCATTCCCGCCAGAGCAGCAGTCTAAACCCATCTGCCTGTCCCCTGCGGTCAAATGCGTGACATGACAATATCGGCCTTTGCGCATCGTCTCCCCGGACGTCGGAAAACGGCGGTCCGGCTGTCTCGGGACGAAAAATGGTCGTTCGCCGTTTCGAAGAAATCAACGAACCCTCTTGACTCCTCGGCCGTAGATTTATATATTTGTTATTAGCAACTATTGCTAATGACAATTATAGGGACAGACAGGAGAAATGATGGGCAGGCGCCTTTTTGAGCTCATTCTGGCGGTCAAACGCAAGTGCCAGGGCAACGAAGAGCAGATCCAGGCGGAATTGGGGTTGTCCCAGGCCCAGTTCCATGGGCTGATCGTTCTGGACGAAGGACAGGAGATCGCGGGCCTGGAGTTCGCTCGGCGGATGGCGCTGTCGCCCTCCCGGGGCAGCCGGGTCCTCAACACACTGGTTGTGGACGGCTATGTAAAGGCACGGTCCCGTCCGGAGGACAGGCGGAGCATTAGGGTTGGCCTGACGCCCAAAGGCAGGAGAACGAAGCAGCGCATCGCCCGCCGGATGCAGGCGTGTGAGAGCCGTGTTCGCAGGGGTCTCGATCGTGAAAGCCTCGACCGGGTCGTGCACGCCCTGGAGCTATTGGAGGCGACTTTGTGACGGCAGGCATGAAGCAATCCAGGTTCTATTCGTCGAAGACAGGAGGATAGACAATGACCAAAACGATCTTCATCCAATTGCTCACCGGCTTGCTGATTGGCGGCAGTCTGGGCGCGGTAATGGGTTATCTCGGCAAGTGCAGCACCGGCGCCTGTCCCCTGACCGCCAATCCCTGGCGCGGAGCGTTTCTCGGCGCACTGATCGGCGGCCTGTTCGCCTGGACCTCCGGCTCGTCCGTGTCGGCTGCGGAGGCGGCCGAGGGTGGGCGCACCGCCATACACGTCACCAGTGTAGCGGATTTTGAAAGTCGGGTGCTCCGAGCGACCAAACCTGCACTCGTGGATTTCTACTCGAACTCGTGTCCGCCCTGCCGCAAGCTGGCGCCCACCATCGACAAGCTGGCGAAGCAATATGAGGGCCGGGTTGTGGTCTGCAAAGTCGATGTGACCAAGCTGCCGCAGTTGGCCACCCGATACGGAATTGAAGGCATCCCCACCGTGCTGTTCATCAAGGATGGTCAGGAGGTTCAGCGATTGGTCGGCGCCTATCCGCTGGGGACCTACGCGGGGATTCTGGATGCTCTGCTGAAGCGGTCCTAAGTGCGACGCGGGCGGGGACAGAGGCCCGTCCGCACGGCGTTCTCCGTGAACTTGATGATCTCGTTCATCATCCGGACGGATTCACAGGGGAAGCGGCCGACGGCGCTCTCGGCGGAGAGCATGACGAAGTCTGTACCGTCGAGGATGGCGTTGGCGACGTCGGTGACCTCGGCGCGCGTGGGCCGGCTGTGTTCGGTCATATGTTCAAGCATCTGGGTGGCGGTGATGCCGAACTTGCCGGCGGCATTGCACTTGCAGATGCTCTGCTTCTGCACGATCGGGACTTCGTAGATCGGAATTGCGACGCCCATGTCGCCGCGGGCAATCATGATCCCGTCGGCGGCCTCGATGATCGCGTCGATGTTGTGGATCGCCTGACGACTCTCAACCTTCGCCACGATCTTGCAGTGGGGCCGGCGGGGCTTGATCAGTGCGGCGGCCTCCCGCACGTCTTTGGCGTCGCGCACGAACGATAGCGCGACGTAATCCACTTTATGCTCGATGCCGAACTCGATGTCCGTTTTGTCCTTCTCGGTCAGGCCGTCGAAATCGAGGGCCGCCCCGGGCATATTGATGCCCTTTCGCTCCTTCAGGACGCCCCCTTCCACGACGACGGCCTTGAGAGTGCCGCCGCGGACCTCTTTGACCTTCAGGGCGAGATTGCCGTCGTCGATGAACACCATCTGTCCAGGCTTGATCCGGCTCAAATCACCATGATAATCGAAGGGAATCGTCTTCGGGCCGTCGGCCGCCGCCTCATTCGTCAGCCACACGGTGGCATGGTCCTTCAACTCACGTGTCTCGGAACCCTTGAATCGTCCCACGCGGATGCGAAAACCTTCGAGGTCCTGCATGATCTTGATTGCGCGCCGGTACTTCTTGTTGATGCGCCGGACGAGCTTGATTCTCTCGACGTGCTCCTCGCGGCTGCCGTGCGAGAAATTCAGTCGCACGACATCGAGGCCCGCCGTCACCATCTTGCGCAATACCGTGTAGCTGCCGCTGGCAGGCCCCAGCGTGGCGACAATTTTTGTCCTAGGCATAGTATACGTTTCCTGTTAGACGCCAGGAGTCTGATAGTCACAAAGAATGGACAGCGGGTTGACTACCCGCCGCCTCTTTCACTTTCTGATCCCAATCCTTATGGAAGCGCTCCATAAGATCGCGGGATTTGTAATATTCCTGCTCCTTCACTTTCAGGGCATCCAGTTCCTCATGGTATTGATGCAGAAGCTTGACCTTTTCTTCTTCCGGTATTTGAAGACGGTAGATGGCATACACGTGGGCCCCCCTGAAGGTATCGGCTGCCAGCCCTCTTTCAAACCATCCTCTCGATGTGCTGCAGACAAAGACATACCAGTTTCTTACGGGATTCTGGTGCTCCCTCGCCCACCTGACGTGAGGGTACTCAGGTCCGGGGGGGTGTGACCGTTTCCAGAGAGAGGACTTGTGTATCAGTGTATGCCCGGAATACAGGTCCTCCTCTAGGCTTTCACTGCGTGGCCCGTACTGGAGGGCAAGAACAACCAACACGAGGAAGCTCGCCACGACGCCAGATAACACGCCGGCGAAGAATGCCCCCCAAGCAGCTTTGCGTTTTCTTCCCGCTTGCTCCAGTTCCATGGTCATCCCTCTCATTTCCATCCTCACCGCCCTTGTCCGGTCGGCGGATGAGCGAAACCTCGGTTCTCAGGTCCTGCCCTACGCCGAGGCCAGCGCCTCGACTTCTTCGATGGTCTTGGGGATCGGCCGGCCGAGCACGCGGCAACCGTCGGCGGTCACGACGATGTCGTCTTCGATCCGGACGCCGTGGAAGTCGCGATACGACTCGACTTCGTCGTAATTGATGAACTCGCTGCATTTGCCCTCGGCGCGCCACTGGTCGATGAGCTGCGGGATAAAGTAGATGCCCGGCTCGACGGTGATGACGAAGCCCGGCTCAATGGCCTTGGCCAGCCGCAAATAGCGCCAGCCGAACGCCGGATTGCGCTGGATCGTCTCTGTGTAGCCGACGTACTCCTCGCCAAGGGCCTCCATGTCGTGGACGTCGAGCCCCATCATGTGGCCGACGCCGCAGGGGAAGAACATCGTGTGCGCCCCCGCCGCCACCGCTTCCTGCGGATCGCCTTTGATCAGGCCAAGCCCCTTGAGGCCATCCATCAACGCAACAGCGGTCAGCCGATGGACTTCGCGCCACTCGACCCCTGGTTTGGCCAGGCCGAGGGCCTTCTCCTGCGCGTCGAGCACGATGGAATAGATCTCTCTCTGCCGTTGCGAGAACTTCCCGCCAATGGGAATGGTTCGGGTGATGTCGCTAGCGTAGTGCAGCGGCGACTCGGCCCCGGAATCGTTGACGACGATGTCGCCCTCTTTCAGGACGTTGTCGTAGTTGGGGTTGTGCATCGTTTCCCCGTGGACCGAGAGGATGGCTGGAAAAGCCAATCGTACGCCGCTCGATAGTGCGAAGTCTTCCATCGTTCCGGCCACTTCCCGTTCGACCCTGCCCGGCCTGGCCTCGTGCATGGCCAGGACATGCATCTTGCGGGTGATCCCCAGGGCGACCTCGATCTGCTCGATCTCTTCCGGCGACTTGATCGACCGCTGTTCGACGACGGCCCGGATCAGGCTCTCCGAGGGCACGGCGGCGCCGCAGAATCGCTCGATATTCCGGGCGTTGTCCGCCCGATACTGTGGAAGGAAATGAATCATTCTCTTGCGGCGGATCGCTTTGGTCAGGACTCCCTTCAGTTCCTGGCTTGGGGCCGTCTGTGTCACGCCAGCGCGTTCACATCTTTCGCGCAACAGCGGCACGGGTCCTGTCCACACGATGTCCTCGACCGTGGGATCGTCTCCGAAGACACATTCCGTCCCCTCATCAACATCGATCACGCCCCCCAAACCCGGCTGGTCGAGCCCGAAGAAATACAGAAACGTGCTGTCCTGCCGGAAGGGGTATGCATTCGCCGCGTAGTTCATCGGCGACTCATCGTTGCCAAGCAACAGGATGAGTCCCGACCCAATCCGGGCCCGCAGTCTCGCTCTCCTGTCAATATAAGTTTCTCTCGGAAACATGGCTCAATGCCTCTTTCGCGTCAGCAGGCTGCCCACGACGAGGGCGACAACGGATGCCGTAATGGCCGGCAGCACAGCATCGAACTCGCTGACGAACTCCGGCAGGATCTTCCTCGATTGCAGCTCGGACCAGGCCAGCGCAACGACGGTGCCGCCGAGGATGGAGGCAATGGCGCCGCTCGTCGTCGCGCGTTTCCAGAACAGAGCCGCGGCCAGGCACGGCGTGATCGCCGCTCCGTAAATCGTGTAGGCGTACATGGCCCTCTGGAATATCGTCGTCGAGTGCGCAAAAGACAGTGAGACGAGGTACGCGACGACACCGAGGAGCAACACGAGCAGCCGGCTGAGGAACACGGTTCTCTTGTCCGATGCCTTCGGATTGATGTAGTTCAGGTACACGTCGCGGACCAGGCACGTGGCCGGGATCAGGAGGAACGAATCGGCCGTCGAGATGATGATGCCGACGATGGTGATCATGAAGAGCATGCCCAGGATGATCGGCATGAAGTCCTTGGCGGCATAGATCAAAACGTATTTGCCAATCGCGGCGTTGGGCATCAGGCTCGATGCGATCCACGCCTCCAGGATGATCAGGCTCTCGATCACCAGCACCGCGAAGATCATGAACGTCACGGCGCTCTTAGCGCCCTTGGCGCTCTTGCTGGCGAAGAACCGCTGATACTGGTTGGCGTCGCCCATGATGAGCAGAAAGGTCGGCAGCGTGTAGTTGATAATCTGGGCGGGACTGTAGACACCCCAGAGTCTCATGTGTTCGGGCTTGCCCATGGCGGCGAAATGCTGCTCCATGCCGGTCCAGCCGCCCGCTTTGGCCCACAGGACAGGCAGCGCGATGAGCAGCGTCGTCGTGATGATGATCCCTGTCACGATGTCCGTGTAAGCCAGGCTCAGGAGCCCCGCGAGAATCGTGTAGGTTACGACGACCACCGCGGCGATGATGGTTCCCCGCTCCAGAGACACGATCGAGTCGCCCAGGATCGCATTGAGAACGGCCCCGAGCGCGTTGAACTGGTAGCTGACAATGACCATGTAGGCGATTACCAGGGCAAACACGGCCAGAACTCTCGTGGGTTGACCGTAGCGTGAGCCGATGATCTCTGGGACGGAATAGACCTCGTAGCTGCGCGCCCGCGGGGCGACCCGGGTCAGGAGCATCATGCCGATGACGCTGCCGACCGGCAAAATCACGGCCGCCAGACCCGTCTCGTATGTCATGCCGGCATGGCCCAACATCCAGCCGGTGCCACTCCCGGCGGCCAGCATCGCGCAGACCAGAATCCACGCCGATCGGGAACGAC
>Ga0105100_10001289_pt1 | contig 14804 bp, 8 predicted proteins | sample PPLLak12cMay2015_2_FD_87033 | JGI IMG/M metagenome (GOLD analysis project Ga0105100, IMG submission 87033) | Freshwater sediment microbial communities from Prairie Pothole Lake near Jamestown, North Dakota, USA - PPLs Lake P8 Core (1) Depth... | ecosystem: Environmental > Aquatic > Freshwater >...
AATATCTCGCCGCCGCCAGCTCGCGGTCTATCACTTCCGGTTTGAACTCGTACCACATCTGGATCTGGTTGGCGGCATACGCAGGCGTGAAAGCACCTTTCGCCGGGTCGTCGCCCAGAGCCGACAATGCCATAGCAGCGACAAAACTCGCGATGAGCGTGCTGCCCGCCACCGCGCCAACGCCCGAGTGCAAGTTGTTCATGGTTGGAGTTCTTCATTCTGAAAGCGGTCTACTTATTGCGCTGTATCAGTCTGTGTTCCTTCGCAAGCCCGTCCAACATCATCGTGACCAGCGTGCTGCTCATGCAGTAGTCCGGGACGCCCAATGCCTTGCCTGTGACGGAATCGTAGTGTTCGCTGATCCCGTTCTTGATGGCGTTGGCAATGGTCTTGTCGCAGATGTCGGCGGCGAGTTCCTTGCGTTCATAGGCGGCCAGGCCGCTGGCGATTTGGTAGTTGGTTGGCGGCCAGACGTCGCCGCGCCAGAAGGCCCCGGGTTTCCACCGTTTGTCGGTTCGATCCAGGGTCGGAACCGGAAGCGGCGTCTGCCAGGCCGGCGTACTCAAGACATCGGCCATCCGCCCGGCCATGGCCGCCGTGGGAACACCCGCCGTCAGCGGAATCCAACTGCTGATGGTTGCCACCCGGATCTTCTCGCGTGAGTCGCGGTGGACTGCCAGGAATGTCCCCGCCTCTTCGTCCCACATGGAATCGCGCATGGCCTCGACGGCTTTCTCAATTCGCTTCTCGCGTCGCGCCGCCATGGCCGTATCCCCCATGAGGGTCGCCAGCCGTGCCAGGCGCCTTTCCCCCAGAATCAGATAGGCCGTGTTGCCTGCCATGCAGATATCGCCATACCAGGCGCCTTCGTTCGATCCCTTGCGTGTGGGGTGAGGCGTCAGTTTCAGGTCGTCCATCGCACAGTCGTAGTCGAACGTCTCCCACCGCGCATGTTGGACGATGCCGCTGTACGAGCCGACGGCGATCAGCCCGATGTTGGTCACGTCGCGCTCACGCCAGAACCACTCGTGGAACCGCTCGAGCCGGTGAAGGCACTGCTCAAGCAACTCCCGATCCCCATTGCGATGATAAACCCGTTCCACCCCCCAGGCCAGGATAGGGATCTGTGAGAACTGCCGGACCTCCTGCGGTGCTGTCTTGATCGCCACGGTCACCATGTCGTGGGCATACTCGGGCATCTTCTGGTTCCAGCGATCCTGGAAATCCCAGTAGTTCCGGAAGATGTCGCGGATGGTCTTCCTCTTGTCGGGCAGGATGCTCAGAAGATCGACCACGAACATGGTGTCCCAGATCCACTGGCCCGCATAGTATGGCCCGCCCGGTCGGACCCACGTGTTCTGCAGGGGTTCGACCGGCGGCTGGAGTTTCTCCAAGATGCATTTGTCAAACACATGTTGCGTCAGTGCGAAAACCTCTGCGTCATCGGATTCGAAGAGACCGCGCAGGTCCACCGTTTCCGGTTCCGAAGCGTCGGCCAGATCACCCAGGACACGGGGGAACGCCACCCCGCCCGCGGCAACCTTGAGGAAGTCACGCCGCTTCATGGTCTCGCCAAAGGGCATCACGCGATCGTATCGGCGATGCGGCATCATGGTTCAGCCCCGGCCCGGCCTTTGCCGGCATCATCTGCGTTCTCCTTCTTCTCGGCAGCCTGAGCCTTTTCGAGGGCGGGCTTCAATTCCGCGAGGATTGCTTCGGCTTCCTTGACGCGACGCTCCAGGTCATCCCGTTCGAGCACCTTGTGAAGCCGATTGGCCACGTAGCGTCCTGCGGCGTCCTCCGTCATGCCCTTCGGGACGGCGACCCTCACCGGGGTCTCCTCGAGGACCCAATCGTCGCTGCGCTGCGTGGCCAGCGGGACCCCGCCGTGGTTGACGATGTTCCCCATCGGGTTCCGCGCCCAGGCATACCGGTAGTAAAGGGGCTCGGGGACGAATTTGCTGCTCAGGACAAGCACGTTGCGTTTGTACTGGAGTTGGTTGCGGCTGTCTCTCGTGCCGTCGGCGAACCAGTTGACATCCGCCGGGTGGAACCGGCGGTCCTTGCCGGCGATGGCAAAACCGAGGAACTTGCCGTCGCTGTCATCGCGGGTCTTGACGTCCGTACTCATGGTCAACCGCATCGTGCCGCCGACGATTTCCATCTTCTCGATGCCCGGCGGCAGCCAGCAGTCTTCCGCGTCCCCTGCCGGCAAGGCCCGGTACAGCGAGGCGAGCGCCCACTTGGCGGTCCGCTCGCCCGCAGGGATCTTGATCTGCGGGTGATACCAGGACTTGCGCAAATCGAAGCTGCTGACGAAACCGATGTTCTTGTCACCGGCGTCGCGGAAATCGCGGAAGGTCCGATACTGGGCTTCGCGAATGTACGGGCCGGCGTCATACATCGGCGGGAGGAAATTCTCCATCGTCTGCGGCGCGTCCGCGGTGGGGAGAGAGATGATGCAGAACGCCAGGTGCGGATCGCCGAACGTCTCCCGCCAGGCGGTGATCATCTTCCCGAACACCTGGTAGTACATCCGGGCCCCGGCGGAACCGTTGAAGCAGTTGTTGAAGCCCTGGTGAAACACCGCCCCCTTGAGCGATAGGCCGCGGAGCGGCTTGATCACACCGGCATAGCAGTAGCCCGGGCGGTTCCTGTCGGCAACGGGCCCCTGCCGCAGGTCGTTCGGCGGCCGGCTGTCGGCCGGAACCGGCTGGCCCTTGGCCCGGAGGTTCCTCATGCGGTTCTCGTAGCCGGCGATTCGCGCCTTGAGGTCGGCCTGTGGATCGAACCCCGCAATCCGATCGGCCCAGTCCTTGAGCATGGCCCGCGTTTCCGCGCCACCGATCGTCCGCAGCACGTCCTCGGGCGTCCACGTCTCGACGGTGGTCCCGCCGATCGACGCATCGATCAGTCCGATCGGCACGCCCGTGGCCATGTGCACCCGCCGCCCGAAAATGTACCCGATCGCGGAGAACTCCCTGACGGTTTCGGGCGAACAGATGTCCCAGTCCCCTTTGCGGAAGTGCTGCCCGGACCAATCGCTCCACTCGTACAGGCGCTCGAAACTCCGGACCGAATCGAAGCCCTTGCCGGACGGCATGGTCAGCAATCGGATCTGGGGGAAGTTGGCTGAGACGACCTCCAACTCCCCGTCGTCCACCTTATAGATGGGAAACTCCATGTTGCTCTGGCCGCCGAGAATCCAGACGTCGCCGACAAGGATGTTCTCCAGCGTCAGGGTTGCACTCCTTGCTTTGACCGTCATGGTCTGCGGGGTGCTGTTGGCGGGAACCGGCTGAAGCGTCACCTGCCAGGACCTGTCGGCCGCCGCCTTGGCCCGGACGTGCTCTCCGGCGAACGAGACGGTCACCTCCTCGCCCGGCTCGGCCCAGCCCCAGATGTTCGCCGGCTTGTCACGCTGAAGGACCATGTTCGACTGAAACACATTGGCGACGCACAGCCCGCGGCCGATCGCAGGCACGTCCACCACGTCCTCCTTCGGCATCGCTTTCTCGTCCGCGGCACCCGCGATCATGACGGCCAGCGATGTCAGCATCAACCCACTCAACAACACATCCGATATCCGACGGTCTTTCATGCTCATGACTTCCATCTCCATTTTGTGATGGGGTCTCCTTAGGTTTTCGTTAATCGCCTGCAAATTCAAGAGCGCCTTCCAACCGGCTCAACTGCTGCTGATCGTCACCCGGATGGCTGCGACGGACTCCATCTCCAGCCAGATGACCATGGCAGGTCTTCCATCGGTGTCTCGAACGATCCCCTGCCGGAACGTCCGGCCAGGCTGAAGGGGCTTGCCGTCGATGGCAACCCGCGCTGCGGCGCCGCTGTCCCAGCGGTTGATCACGAAGCACGGGTTGAGCACCGGCGTATCTGTCGAGCCCTGCAGTGTGAACAAAATGTCCCGCCCCGTCGCGGCCAACACATACGCCCGCTGTACCGGGTCGTATCCTCCGCTTTCACATCCGGCCGTGTTCGCGATTGCCGGGGGGTGATTCCACGACTTGGCCAGGGTCACGAGGCTCGCCGCCGGTTGGTCGGTGAAGCCATGGAGGATCGTGCTGCCGGGGTTGCCGCCGCCGAGGGCGGCGTGCGTCACGCGGTCGGTCGAGACCGCATAGCGGCCGTCGGAGGGATTGAGTCCTACCGGCCAGTGGTTCCACGGGCCGGCGAATGGGTCGGGGGTGTGCTTTGACTGCTCCTCCTCACCCCATTGGCCAATATCGGCCCCCTCCTGGTAGATGGCGAATATCTTCCACTTGGACTTGAAGTTGATCAGCTTGATGCAGGCATCCTCGATTGGATTGGGGGGAACATGGTTGGGCAATCGCCAGGTCAAATCCGCGCTCCGGCCTTTCGTGTTGGCCACGGTCAAAGCCGTGAGGTCCATGTTGTCCAGGCACGTCGTGCCCGGTTCGGAGAGGAACTGCGTGTCGTGCCAACCGCTGTTGATGCCCTCGACGTAGCGGACGCCCACACCGTCCGGGTAGATCGTATAATACTCGTCGGCCCAGACCCCGGTCTCCCCGAAGACATACCCCACATCGATGGATGCGTAGCGCCAGTGGACCACCACGCGGGCGTCGGTGTTTTCGATGAGCCGGACATGATTGAAGCGTCCGCGCTTGTCGGCCATGTGCTCGGCGCAGCCGTGCGGTCCTCCGATTTCCCAACTTTGATCGGCCATCCACTTGTTGTTCTCGGTGACCCATCCGGAGCCGGAATTGATCCCCTGCCAGAACACCACGCGGCCCGGGACCATGTCGAAGCGAACCACGATGTCGCGATACGGGTCCGGCCGCCACAGGTTGTCCCACAGCTCGTGAAACTTCAGCGTCTCACAGGATGCGCCGAACTTCGCCGCCGGCTGGCCGGTGACCGTGCCCGGCAGGATGCGTCGTTCCAGATCCGGCCCGGTCACCGCGGCTGGCGGCGGGCAAAACGCCTCGAAGGAACCGCGGATTTCGTCGGCCGAGAGCGCCTGAGCGTGGAGCCTCACCTCGTCAATCAGCCCCTCGATGCCATGTACGAGAGGCAGGTTGTTGTTCGCCGCCCGTTTGCTGTGGGACACGGGATCGGAAATCCGCTGCGCGTCGCCGTTGAGACCAATGAGCACGCCCCGGTCCGGCAGTGCGATCGGGCCGGACGCGGCTTCGGATGCGACCAACCTGCCGTCAACATAGAGACGCATCCGGCCGTTGCCGTAGGTGCCGGCCAGATGGGTCCATCGGTAGGTTGGCAGCACATCCCGCGTGGGCACGGTGTCCTTGTGTTCGAGCACGCCTCCGCCGAGCTGCCGCCCGTTGAGTTTGAAGATGGGCCGGCCGTAGGGATCCACGCCGAGCATGTAGCCTTCCATCTGCCACGGGTGGTAAACATAGGGATCGCGATATCCGTGCTTGTAGTCTTCCGGGCCGATCGGCGACCCCGCCGAACAGTGGACGATCCCCGCGTCGTTCCATGGATAGGCCCCGAGTGCCACCCATGCCTCGACGGTCAGTTCGTCGGTGAAGGTGGGAGCCTTTGCCTTGGGCAGCTCGATTTTGGAAAAGTATCCGTCAAATGCCAACGCCGTGCCGGAGACACCCTTTTTCCAGAGGGCCTTGTTGCCGATGACGGGACAGAGCGTCCCATTCACCATCTCGCGGGCTTCGCCCCGGTTTGCCATCAGGCCGTCGTCGAACATGAACCCTAGTGCCGGCCGACGGGCGAGGTTCTGCCGGACTGGTGCGCCGGCCACAGCCGGGCGGGATTTGTTCGAAGGCGCCGCTTTGGTCAGCGACAACTCGATGACTCCATCATCCGTGAGAGCCAGTTCCTGGACTGTCACGTTGGCCGGGTCGTTGAAATCCTCGATCTTCGGCGTTCCGACGTGGACCTCGCGCCGCACCTTGCTATCGGGCGTGATGGTGAAAATCTCATGCACGACTTCCGTCATCACGACGCTGGCCGGGTCCGGCACATGGCGCCAGTGGACGACGATCCGCTCCAGACGGTCCTCGACGACCCGGACATAGGAGCAAAGGCACAGGGGATCCGGTCGACAATCGGCCAGCGGCTTGAACGGGAACCTGCCCTTGGCCGTCTGGTAATACGGCAGATAGCCCGTGGCTCGGCTGAAAACCAAGCGCCTTCCCTCGGCGATGTTGACGATCAGGTCGGCATACTTCCCCCAGCGGATCTGTCCCGGCTTGGGTGGCCGGGGATACTGGTCGGCGCGGTCCGCCTGATTCCAGGCAAACACCTTGCTGGCGCTGACGGGAATCTGCCCGAGCAGCGCCGGATCCTGCGGCTGTTCGTAGTCCAGCCGGGTATAACAGGCGTAGAAGTCGGTGGTCGCCTGGTCTACCTTCTCCGCAGCCACCCCGACCAGGCTTGCCAACACTATCACGCACTTCAACCACGATCCTCGCTTTGTGTTCATAGAGCCTTCTCCCGTGTTTTCCACTCGATCGGCTTTGTCGGCTGGAAGCGCTCCGAGCCAACATAGCGCAATAGGCCGTGCATCAGTTGGCGCGCCTCGGGATGGTCCTGAATCGCCGGCAAATGGCGGCCAAGGCGCCGGATGCCCGCATGAAATCGTGCGAGAGATCGAGCAGATTCGCGTCCTTCAAGCGCTGCTGGAAGACCTCCAGGTTCCGCGCCTTGACCCCTCTAACTGGGGATCTCGCGAACGTCAGGCGTCACTCGAAACTCCGCCAGTTCATAGGCGATGACCGATCGTTGGCCTTCTTGTCTGTCAATAGGCCTGATTGATTTGTGTCCGTGGTGCCGGGAACTGTCACCGAATCATCAAGCATTTCGGCGATTCACTTTTTCTCGATTCCAGTGTTTTCCGGATCCAGCCGGAACTCCCACGTTCCAGCGAGGGACATCACGTCTTTCGAATCAGCGAAGGCCGGCGTCGGTTCGCCGCGGTACGACTCGGGAGGTCCGAGGTAGGAATCTGCCGGAGCGCCGGTGTAGAGGACGATCTTGTCGAGGACCACGCCCGGATCCACCATCCACACCTTCAGCGTGTGACGGCCCGGTTTTTCGACGGCGATGCTGGCGGTATAGCGGCGCAGGTTGGCCAGCACATCACCGGCGGGGCGAGGCCGGTCGCCCAGCACCTGCGGCTCCCCGTCGTCCAGTCCGATCGCAAGGCGCACGCCGCGGCCGGGCGCCACCGGTTGGGTCGGGAGGCTGTCGATGTGCAACTCGCATGTCCCGCCGTTGAACAGGTAGAAGTCGTATTCCAGCGCCGGGCTGCGGTCGCGAATGTCGGCCGGATCGGTGCGGCCGACTACTGTCGCCGGGAGCACCGTCACGGAATCGCCGCTTCGGCCGAGGCCCCGGATCACCTGCCACGCAGCCCCGGCGCGATCGCGGCGGCGGGTGAAATGCTCGGCCTCCATGCTGACATAGCCATGACTCTCGACAAAGCCGGACACCTCATCGCGCGCCGGCGTCCCGGGGTTGAACACCGGCACGACGATGCGCCGGCGACCCCCGTTGCTATCGATGTCTACGGCGCCCCCCGCGTCGCGTCCCGGCGACACGGCGGCCCAATCGATGCTGACCCACAGGCGCTGTTCGGTGTCGAAACGGCCGTCGGAGCGGTCCAGCTTCACCCACGGCCGGGAAACCGTCGCTTTCCACTCGATCGTGCCCTTGCCCTTGTTGAAGAGATCGATGAAGCGCCGGCCCTGCGTATACACACTCAGGTCGGCCACGGCATCCTCGCGGCCGCCTTCGGCCATGACATCCAGTGCCTGTGGACCGGACCCGTCGAAATCGCCCAGCGGCGGCATCTCGAACTGGTGGCGCTGATTTCCCCAGGGGCCGGGGGCCGGGCTCATCATGCGGTTCCACTTGTTGCTGACGGTGAGGAGGCCGGTGTTGTAGTGCCCGGTCAGTTCGACGATACGGGCCGCGGCGGCACAGGCCCGGCGCGCATACCCGGCGGCGCTGGCGCGGCCCTGGGCGGCATAACGCACGCTCTTGTCCGCACAGATGATTTTCTCGTTCATGAGCGCGACGCATTGGACGGGATAGAGGACGAGCTGGAAGAACCCGTCCTTTCGCTCCCGCGGCAGCCGGTCATAAAGCTCCTGCGCGCGGCGGGCGATGCCCGCATATCGGTCCAGGCGCTGCTGCGCCTCGTCGTTGTAGCGGTCGTGGCTGAACCAGGAATAGCGCAACAGCTCGTTGTGGCGGTACTGTACGAGGTGCTCCGGCCGGCGGGTGAAACCGAGGCGGAAGTGCTCCTCCAAGATCGCGGCGATCTCGGACGCCAGACCGGCATCTAGGTCGCGGGCAGCCCACTGTTCGAGGAAGTCGCGGATGTTGTCGTGCCGCAAGCGCCGGGGATTCCAGGCCATGTCGAGGAAGAACTCCATGCCGATTTCGCCGGGCTTGATGTCGCCGACATTGAGAACCCAGAGCGTCTGCGCGCCGTAGTCCCAGGCCTTGTTCATTTCTTCCCAGATGAGTGCGGGCGGCGTGGTGTTCAGCCACGTGTAGGCGGTGGTGGCGCCGTTGAGCCACTGGATGTGGTAGTAGATGCCTGATCCGCCGGGTCGGGGCTGTTCCGCGGCGGTCGGCAGGCGGCGGATGTAGCCGAAGTTGTCGTCCGGCCAACAGATGATTACGTCGTCCGGCACCTTCAACCCGGCGTCGTAAAGACTGAGCACCTCGGTGTAAGGAATAAAGATCTGCGGCACCTGGGCCGGATCGGGATTCACATGCCGCGCGAGCAGGTTCCGCTGGTCGGCGAAGATCTGTTCCATCAAGACGATCTTCTCCTTGACCGTGGTTCCGCCCTTCATCGGTTCGTCGTCCTTGCCCCGCATGCCCACCGTGTAAACGTTTTCATATTGGCCGTTCGCCTGGAGCCGCCTGGCCCAGTAATCCCGGATGGCAGCGGCGTTGGTTTGATAGTCCCACTCCCCACCGCCCTCGCGGTCCCACTCGGCCCCCGCGATGTTGTTGCGCAGCATGGGCTCAATGTGGCTTGAGCCCATGACGATGGCGTAGTCGTCGGCAACGACCCGGTTCTGCGGATAGCAATTGAAGGGAATGGTTCCGCGGTGCATCGCCGGCCAGAGGTAGTTGGCGCGCAGGCGCAACAGCAGTTCGAAAATCTTCGCATACGTCTTCGGGCCCAGGCCCAGCCCTTCGTCAGGCGCGAAGTTCTCCGCTACCCACGGACGGATGCCCCACATCTCGTCGTTGATGAAGATGCCGCGGTACTTCACGGCCGGCGGGCCGACTTTCACGCGTTCCGGGGAAACATGCAACATATCGCGCTGTGCGGGGGTCACATCGGCCCACCAATACCATGGCGAAACACCAATCCGGCGCGACAATTCGTAGATGCCATACGCGGTGCCGCGGCGGTCACTGCCCGCGATGACCAACCCCCGCGCGACGCCCGGCAACGGGTCAACCACGGTCGCGATGACGAATGACTCCCACTGTCCCTGCACATCCTTGACATCGAGCCGCCCGTCCTTGACCAAACGGTCGATCACGGGACTGCGGCCAAGCGTGCCCACCAGCACGGCATTTTCCGCCAACCCTTCAGGCGTTTGTTTCAGCACGGGTTTGCGCCCAGTGACCCGCTCGACATCGAGGGCCAGGTCACCGGCGGCGATCCGAACGACCTTCCAGTCCTCGTTGGCCACGAAGATCTGCGCGACCGTCTGGCCGCTAACCAGCGGGAAGTAGTCTGTAGCGGGTTGCTCGCTGATGGATTCACCGGCGACGGCCGGCGCGGGTGCGCCGGCGCTGGCAGCAAACGCCAAGACCGCCGGGGCAAGGCACATCAAGGCCAACGCCGGAGGTGAACCTGGGTGCCTCATGTTCTTGCCGTATTGGTTTCTGACTTGGAACATGTTCTCACGAGAAATACCGCGAAGGTTCTCAGGACGTTACTTTCTGTTGCGCGTTTCGGCCTCACTTTGGGTGGAGTTCTAAGAAGGGAACGTCACGGGAAATCACGACGTCACCCTCCAGTCCGCAGACTTCCAGGCGAAGTGAGGGATTGGGCCCGTCCCATTTGACCCGCATGAGGCCGAAGTTGGAGCCCGTGTAGGGACGCTCGTGGAGACGGTAACGATTGGGTTGAGGTTTCGGGGGATTTTTCGCCTTATGCTCGGACTCCTTTGCGATCGGTTGATTGAGACCGCTGGTGGTCAGATCATAAAGCGGGTAAGGGGCACCATCGGCTGGTGTGAGCATGGAGAGTTCGGCCAAGTGGCGGTCCCCGCTGATGACGACCACTCCCTTCGCCTGCGTGCGACGGAGGAGTTCAAGAAAGCGGGCACGTTCTTTGGGGAAGTTCTCCCACTTTTCAGAGCCGTGCTCGGTCGGGATCAACTGAATGCTGGAAATCACCACGCGGATCTCAGCCGGTTCGCGCAGGCGGCGCTCGAACCAGGCCCATTGCCCTTCGCCGGGCGTGGTGCGCAGAGGCGAATTGGCGGGCACCTGGAAGAAGTCGCAAAACTCCTTCTGCGCCGTCTCCGCGCCGAGGAAACCGGCTCCCCCGTCGTTGGTGCCGTAGTCATGATCGTCCCAAGTGACGAATAGCGGGGTGGTCTGGCGGAGTTTGGCGAAGCCCGGCATGGCCGCGAGCAAGGCGTATTTCGCGCGGAACACGGCCGGATCGGAGGTGTCGGCGTAGATGTTGTCGCCCAAAAGAACAAAGGCATCGCAGCGGGCGGCATTGATGCTGTCCCAGATGGGCTGGGGCCGGTCTTGCCGGGCGCAGGAGCCGAAACCGAGCGTCGTGATGGTGAGTTCAGGCCGGGCGGACACCCGATCGGAAGCGGCCTCGTGAAGCGGGGTCGTTTCCGCAGCGGAGAGATTGCCGCTGAGGAACGCGAGGAGCGAGAAGACGGTGAAGGCAGTGTTCATAGATTTGGAGCCGATTGTATACCGGTTGGGCTTGGCCGGTTTTCGAAAAGCCTTCGACGCCTGCGCGGCCAGTCTGACGTGACGGACACAATTCAGAATCGTTGTTTGCCGGCCACGAGCCTCTCGCGCAGAACGGGATAGGAGACTTCCTGAACGCTGACTCCCTTGTCCAGCGCAATCCCTGCCGCCGCCGCCGCGCTCTGCGAGAGGGCCATGAACACCGGTTCCATGCGGATCGAGCCGTGCGCGACATGCGAGGCGGAGACGCAGATCGGCACGAGCAGATTCTCGCACTCGCCCTTGCGCGGGATGATCGAGCGATACGAAATGCCATAGGGTCTCGGCGGGACACGCCAGATCACGCCGTCACTGTTCACGTGGCCGCGCTCGGTGACGAAATGCTGCACGACATGCGAGTCCATGCCGAACGAGCCCAGCGCCACGGGGTCGGGCGCCGACTTCTTGCCTTCGCAATCGTGCTGTGTCATCACGTAATCGCCCACCATGCGCCGCGCTTCGCGGATGTAGATCATCCACGGCCAGCCGCCATTGTCGGTGAATTCATCCTTCGGCAGGCCGTAAGCCGCCGTCTTCTTGCGGATGGCCTCGGGCACGCGCGGATGGTTCGCCATGGTCCACAGAAGGCCACGGATGTAAGTCTCGTGCTCCTTCTCGATCTCGTGACGGCGCTCGTAACTGGCTTCGGGATAATCCCAGTTCGCGCCGGGCATATCCGAGCCGACGGCGTGCATGTTGTTCCAATCCACTTTCTTATTCCTACCCGCCAGCGGCTCGATGAGCGCCGGCAGCCGTTCATCGCCTGCGTCGAAGTTGCGCAGCAGCAATTCGTGATCCATCTCGCGATAGCCCGCGGGCTTCTCAATCGGAATCCGGAGCGTCGGATCGGTCGTCAGACAGACGCGATAGTTGTAGGCCTGAATCCTTTTGTCGCCCTGTCCGTTGGCAAGGCCGTCAATGCAGAACACATACGGCAGCAATCCGCTGTTCGTATCGCCGGGTTTGACGTAGGCGTCCACTTCCTTGATGAAATGATCCTTGTCGCCCTGCGTGTAATGGACGCGCGGTTTCGTGTCACCGCGCCGCACGCCCGCCATGTCCTCGCCGTATTGGCTCTCCGGCTCGCGCCCCACCGTATAGGTGACTCCCGCCGCCGCCATCAGGTCGCCGACGTAGGTGACGTCAATGAACATCTTCCCGCGATAGGTCTTGCCGCTGAGCGTGGTGATGGACTCGATTCGCTTGCCATTCATCTTCACGCCTTTGCCGGGAGCGCGGTCGAGTTTCTCGCTGTAAACCACCGTGACGCCGACGTCTGCGATCATCTTCTCAAAGACCTGCTTGCCCACGCTCGGTTCGAAACTGCGGACGTAGTCCGTCCCGTAGGCCGCCGCGATGCCGTCGTAGAATTCCGAGGCGATTCCGCCAAACGTGTTCCGCTTGCCGAGAAAATCGGTCGCGCCGAGCCCGCTCGAACTCATGCCGCCGAGAAAGCCGGTGGGATTGACCAGAACGACCGAGCGTCCTTCACGTTGGGCTGCGACAGCCACAATCACCGCCCCAGACGAATCGCCATAGACCACGACATCATACACGGGCTGCTCGCCTTTCGCTTTGGCGGCAGGCGCCGCCCGCGAAGAATCACCCGCGAAACAGGCAGCCTGGAACACCACGAATACAAGCGGCAGAATGTACTCCTGCTGGGCGATTCCGCGAGGGTTGGCTTTCATAGAGATCAGTCCTTGCTTGGCACGAGGATGCATCATGGCTGGGGCTGGGGTTCCAGGTGGAATGTGACCGAGGCTTGGCTCTCGGTCTCAATCCAGACAATCAAATCCGTGCCCTCCAGTGTCTGCCGATGGCCGCAACGGAAGTTCTTTCCTGGCGGAATGGGTTTCCCATCGAGCGTCAGCGTCACGTTGGCGTCGCCCCAGTTGTTGACGATGAAGGCGGGATTCAGCACCGGCGACTGCGAGTTGCCGGCGAGTGTAAAATCCAGCGAGGCCTTTTCGACTTCGGTTTTGCGGGCCAGCACATAGGCGCGTTGGCTCTTGTCGTAGCCGAGGCTCTCGAAGGCGGAGCCGGTTGGTTGGTCATGAAGGGAAGCCTCGATCTCCGAGGCGTCGAGCGCGCGTTGGTAAATACGCACTTCATCAATCAAGCCGTCGAAGACCATCTTCGACAGGAACTTCCTGCTCGGCGAGCGCTCGGTCAGCGAGGGGAATTGTCTGCGATGCGACATGCTGATGAGCAGGTCCAGCCCCTCGGCTGGCTTGAAGTTCCCGCTGGCATCATTGAACCCGACACGCTCACCGTTCACGTAGAGCATGAAGCCGGCGGCCGGATCGAAGGTGCCCGCGACGTGGGCCCACTTGAGGAGCTTCAGAGGTTCCTTCGAATCGCATCCGAGCCATTTGCCGTCCACAGAAGCGTAGAAGCCCGCTTTGCCCGGATGGTTGATGCCGAGAAAGAACCCCGCCCGTGCGTCCCGGTCATGATCCACAATCCCCGTCCAAGCCCACGAATACTCCTGCGGGACAGCCCAGGCCTCCACCGTCAGCGCCGGTCCGAACTGGGGCAGATCTCTGGCCGCGCGAACCACCCGCGAGGTAGAGCCGTCGGACTTCAACCCGCTGCCGCGCACGCCGGGCGCAAATTCGATCGCTCCCTGCAACGAATCCATCCGACCCCTCGCTTGTTGCACTGCGCCAGTATCGCGAGCCTCGTCAAATGTCCAGCAAACCGCCGTCGGCGCAGCGGCGTTCATCTCGGCCAGCGGCGCGAGCAGCAGAACAGTGGAGAAGGTGAGAAGGGTGTGTTTCATTGCTGTCGGGCCACACGCCCCTACTTTTCCGGTTGTTCGATGAGTCGCTGGTGGAACGCCTTCAGCAGCGCGGCGAACCGAGCCAGAAGTAAGGCGGTGAGGAGTGTGACGATGTCGAGGGATGTTCTCATGGTTGCAGTGCAAGGGTTTGATTCGCTTTCAAGTCGCAGAGAATCAGTTTGGCACGGCGTCGTTATCTTTGGCCGATTGCGTTTCCAGTTTGGCACGAAGCTGCAGGACCAGGTCCGGTTTCTTCGCGGCGAGATCATTCTTTTCACCGATGTCTTCGGTGAGGTCGTAGAGTTCCACTGTCTTGGCGGTCACGATGAGTTTCCAATGGTCGTCGCTGACTGCGGACGCTTGCCTCGGTCCTTTCCAGTAGAGGATGCAGGAGCCGGGGTGCGCCGTGCTGCCGGTCAGCATGGGAAGGATGTCGTGGCCGTCCCATTTCAAATCCCGTTGCGGCCTGCAACCGGCCAGCGCACACAAGGTCGGCATCCAGTCGGTGATGCTCAGGGGGATTTCGCAAACACTTGGCTGGAGTCTTCCCGGCCAACAAACCACGCCGGGAGTGCGGATACCGCCTTCGTAAACGTCGCCCTTCTTGCCGCGGAACGGCAGGCTGTCCCCCGGCAATTGCACAGGGGGGTATGATTCCAGGTCCTGTTTGACCTGCATCCGGTTCGGTTGGCCGGGCGCACCGTTGTCGCTCAAGAAGATGAACAACGTGTTGTTGCGCTGCCCCAGGCGGTCCACTTCGGCCACTACCCTGCCCACGGCCTCGTCCAGATGCGAAATCGCCGCCCAGTAAAGCTGGTGTGACAAATCCACGTCGGAATTCTTATATAGTCCCATCCAAGGTTCCGATTCACTCAAGGGGACATGCGGCGAGGTGAACGCCAGATAAAGAAAGAACGGCCGCTGGGAGTCCTTTCCCAACCCTTCCACGGCTTCGCGGGCACAAAGGGCGGTGATGTGGCCAGATCCCTCGCACCCCATGGAATTTCGCCACCATGCCGACAGGCCCCACACCAGCCCC
>Ga0105100_10001290_pt1 | contig 14792 bp, 10 predicted proteins | sample PPLLak12cMay2015_2_FD_87033 | JGI IMG/M metagenome (GOLD analysis project Ga0105100, IMG submission 87033) | Freshwater sediment microbial communities from Prairie Pothole Lake near Jamestown, North Dakota, USA - PPLs Lake P8 Core (1) Depth... | ecosystem: Environmental > Aquatic > Freshwater >...
GATTTGGTTCAACGATGGACAATTTTATTAAAGATTTTAATTGAATGCAAATAATAGTTTGAACAAATAATCAATATTTATTAGCTGGAAAATGGGAAGCAACTGACAACCACAACAACCATAACAACCACAACAACTCTTACAACTTTTGCTCTATTATCTTTTATTCTCTATATTTACCCCCGATCATTTGCCAGATGCAGTTCAGGCTTGAAAATACAGACCTCAGTACCCATGCACGTGCCGGTATAATTTCTACCGGTCACGGTGATATCCAAACACCTGTCTTCATGCCTGTTGGTACAGCAGGTACTGTCAAAGCCGTGCACCAGCGCGAACTGAAAGATGATGTCGGTGCACAGATCATCCTGGCGAATACCTATCACCTTTATCTGCGGCCCGGCACAGCAATAATAGTAAAAGCCGGCGGACTGCACAGGTTCATTAACTGGGAGAAACCCCTCCTTACCGACAGCGGGGGCTACCAGGTATTCTCCCTGGCTGAAAACCGAAAGCTAAGCGAAGACGGAGCTGTTTTCAGTTCCCACATTGACGGATCAAAACATCATTTTACGCCGGAAAATATCGTTGATATCCAGCGGCAGATCGGAGCTGATATTATGATGGCCTTTGATGAATGTGCCCCTTATCCCTGTGACCATCACTATGCCTCGGAATCGACAAAGCTGACGCACCGGTGGTTGAAACGTGGATTTCAACAGTACAGCAATACAGAAGCTTTATATGGGTACCCCCAGGCCTTTTTCCCTATCGTACAGGGCAGTATATATCCTGACCTGCGCAGGGAATCAGCAACCGAGGTTATGCAATATGATGCTCTGGGCTACGCCATCGGTGGCCTTTCAGTTGGCGAACCCGAGGGCATTATGGTTGATATGGTGGATATTGTCACCGGCATACTTCCGGAGGACAAACCCCGTTATCTGATGGGTGTGGGAACACCGGTGAATATCCTGGAGTCCATCAGCAGGGGTATCGACATGTTTGATTGCGTGATCCCAACAAGGAACGGAAGGAACGGCATGCTGTTTACCCGGAACGGTATCATCAACATACGCAACCAGAAGTGGAAGGATGACTTTTCACCGGTGGAGGAGGGTGGAACAATTTTTGCCGATACACAATATTCAAGAGCTTATTTGCGTCATCTTGTCATCTCCGGAGAGATACTGGGAGCACAAATAGCCACACTGCATAACCTGAGTTTTTATATGTGGCTTGTTGAAGAAGCACGGAAGAAAATAACAGAAGGAGTCTTTGGACCATGGAAAAAACAAATGATAAAAAAACTCTCCGCAAGATTATAAAATGGCCGGCTCTGCTGATCATCGACCGTTATATCATCCGGAAGTTCCTGAGCACTTTCTTCTTTTCTATTGCACTGATCATGGCAATTGCCGTGGTCTTTGACTTTTCCGAGAAGATCGATGACTTCCTGGAAAGCAATGCCCCGCTGAATAAAGTGATCTTTGAATATTACCTTAATTTTATTCCCTATTTTGCTTCCCTTTTCAGCCATCTGTTCACCTTCATATCGGTTATCTATTTTACGTCACGCATGGCCTATAATACGGAATTCATCGCCATCCTCAGCAACGGGGTTAGCTTTAACCGTATCCTGTACCCGTATTTTATTTCTGCCTTTATCATTACCGCATTCTCCTTTGCCCTTAACAATTTTATAATTCCGCATGCCTCGGCAAAAAAACTGGCCTTTGAGGAGCAATATTACCATAAGTCACCCAAGGTATATAATGAAAGAAACATCCATAAGCAGATCAACCCCGGGGTATTTATCTATCTTGAGAATTTTAACACATACAACAACAGTGGCCGGCAATTCTCCATGGAGAAGTTTGAGAACGGCGAACTGGTTTCCAAACTACTTTCCAGGGAAGTAAGATGGGATTCGGCATCCCATAAATGGAAGATAAGAGATTATATGATCCGCAATTACCAGGGAGAAAACCAAACCATCATTACCGGTAAAAGCATGGATACCACCTTAAACATTACCCCGGATGAATTCAGGCGTCGCGATAATGCGGTGGAGGCCATGAACCTTCCTGAACTCAACCGGTTCATTAAAAGACAGCGGATGCAGGGGGCATCCAATCTGGATGAGTTGCTGATCGAAAAACATAAACGCTTTTCATTTCCCTTTTCCACCTTTATCCTTACCCTTATCGGAGTTTCGGTCTCATCGCGAAAAGTAAAGGGAGGAATAGGCATGCAGATCGGGATCGGACTGCTGATAAGCTTTTCCTATATCCTCTTTCTTCAGTTTTCCTCCCAGTTTGCCATTTCCGGAGCATTCAGCCCCTTTGTGGCAGCCTGGATCCCCAACGTCCTTTTTGCTATCATTGCCATCTTTTTATACCGGATGGCACCAAAATAAGAGAGGGACAAGCCTGCCGGCAAGGTAGGCTTTAGCCAGGGGAAAATAAGATCCGTATTCAATTTTTGACTATTTTTGCATTTTGAAAAAAAGGACAGGTTTCATTTCCATTTTTAACAGCCGGCCTGAAACATGTCGACTTAATTAACGTAGTATAGAAATGGCATCCGTTCCCAAAATCAGAACCGGGACGAAGGGCAGAGAAAGAAACATTAACGCAACACGGAGGAATTTACCATGATCAGCAATTGGATTAAGAAATCTACATCCCCTGTCATTTATATACTTTCAGGTATGATACTCGGCATTACCATGCTGGCGATTCAAAGTTTTTCCGAGAGAGACAGCACGGAAATCATGACCAGCGGGAGAACAGTCCAGATGGCTGAAGCCTGCAGCATTCCTGAAGAAATGATTTTTGCCGGTGAACCGGTACCGCTGCAGAATTTCGATACACGGGAAAGCCTTGACCGGGAATTGCTGGTTAATGCTTACTGGCATTCACGCACCCTGCTGGTCCTTAAGAAAACAAAACGATATTTTGCCGTTATTGAACCCATTTTGGAAAAATACGGCATCCCCGAGGATTTCAAATACATTCCCCTGGCGGAAAGCGGTTTTGAGAACGCAACTTCGCCTGTCGGAGCAGTCGGCGTATGGCAGTTTCTGGAAAGCACGGGCAAAGAATACGGATTGGAAGTCAACAATGAGGTTGACGAACGGTATCATCTTGAAAAATCAACGGAAGCTGCCTGCAAATTCTTTTTAGAATCCTATGCGCTGTATAAAAACTGGACCCTGGCCGCCGCTTCTTACAACGTTGGCCGCAAAGGAATAAACTACCAGATCGAGCGGCAACAGGTGAATAACTATTATGATCTTTTGCTGAATGAAGAAACGGCCCGTTATGTATTCCGCATTCTTGCCTTTAAGCTGATCACACAGAATCCGCAACAATTTGGCTTTCACCTCGGAAATGAGGACTACTATCCTCCCCTGCCCCTGTATGAGGTAAAGGTCGATACGGGCATTTCCAATATGGCTGATTTTGCCAGCCGTTATTCCATTAATTATAAACTGCTGAAACTTTTCAATCCATGGTTGCGTGAGAGCTTCCTTACCAATAAATCAGGGAAGACATACCTGATCAAGATCCCTGAAGGAAGCAAGCGAAATTACGCTGATTTTGCAGCCGGTATAAACGAGGAATTCAATGGAGGCAACCCGCAGTAAAGCCTTGAATTCCGATAAAAACCCGGAGGCCATAGAAACTGGTGAAATACAGGTACTGGGCGCCCGGGTGCACAACCTCAAGAATATCGATGTAAGCATTCCCCGAAACAAGCTCGTTGTAATTACCGGACTTAGCGGCAGCGGAAAATCCTCACTGGCATTCGATACCATCTATGCTGAAGGACAGCGCAGGTACATGGAGACATTGTCAGCGTATGCCCGTCAGTTTCTCGGTAATATGGAAAGGCCTGATGTGGACAAAGTAACCGGACTAAGTCCCGTTATCTCTATCGAACAAAGAACCACCAGCCGAAATCCCAGGTCAACAGTCGGCACCATCACGGAAATCTATGATTTTCTCAGGCTTCTGTATGCCAGGGCCGGGATAGCCTATTCTTACAATACCGGCGAGCCCATGGTAAAATATACCGATGAACAGATTATTGGACTCATACTGGACAAATTCAGGGATAAGAAGGTCTATTTGCTAGCCCCTGTTGTGAAAGGCCGGAAAGGGCATTACAAGGAACTGTTCGAGCAAATCCGCAGGAAAGGCTTTTTAAATGTCAGGATTGACGGAGAAATGACCGAGATCAGGCATGGGATGAAAATTGACCGGTATAAGAACCATTATATTGAGATCGTAATTGACAAGCTCGAGGTGTCCAAAAAGGACAAGGAACGGCTGAAGCGTTCCGTATCCCTTGCGATGCAGCATGGCAAGGGGATCCTGATGATACTGGAAGCCGAAGGAAAAAATGCGCGGTATTTCAGCCGCCAGCTGATGTGTCCCACAACCGGAATATCCTATAATGAACCGGCACCGCATACTTTTTCCTTCAACTCCCCGCAGGGTGCCTGCCATCGGTGCAATGGGCTGGGGACCATCAACGAGGTGGATATCAACAAGATAATTCCCGATCCTGAGATCAGTATAAAAAAAGGAGGGATCCAGCCACTGGGGCCCTACAAGAACTCACTTATCTTCTGGCAGCTTGATGCCATAGCCGCCAAATATCATTTCACCCTTAACACGCCCATCCGCGACCTGCCGGAAGACGGACTGAATGTTATCCTCTATGGCTCCGAGGAGACCTTCAAACTCGAGAACACTCCCATCGGCCTGTCAACGAATTACTTTCTCAGCTTTGAAGGGATTGTCAACTATGTGGCCAGCCACCAGGAAGGAAACGGGTCAGATAATGAAAAATGGGCCGATCAGTTCATCCGCAAAGTTATCTGTCCCGAATGCCATGGGGCCCGGCTGAAAAAGGAATCCCTGTATTTCCGTATCCATGACCGTAACATCTTTGAGCTGGCTTCGATGGAAATGGTAGCACTTTACCGGTGGTTCAGCACCATAGACGCTCACCTCTCTGACCGCCAGCGAAAGATAGGTGCCGAGATAATAAAAGAGCTGAAAACAAGAATTAAATTTCTTCTCGATGTGGGCCTTGAATACCTGTCGCTCAACCGCAGCTCAGGCAGCCTCTCCGGCGGTGAGAGCCAGCGGATCAGGCTGGCAACCCAGATTGGCTCACAGCTGGTGAATGTATTGTATATACTGGATGAACCCAGCATAGGACTGCATCAGCGCGACAACCGCAAGCTTATACAGGCCCTGAAGGAACTTCGTGATGCCGGTAATTCGGTTATCGTGGTGGAACATGACAAGGAAATGATCCTTAGCGCCGATCATATTGTCGACCTGGGTCCCTTTGCCGGCAAACTGGGCGGAGAAGTCTGTGTTTGCGGTACCCCGCACGAGGTGATGAACAGCAACTCACTGACGGCACAATACCTGAAAGGTGACAAGGTGATTAAAACACCTTCCGTAAGAAGAAAGGGCAACGGCAAATCACTGATCCTGCGTGGTGTTTCGGGTAACAACCTGAAGAAAGTCAATGTTGAGTTTCCGCTGGGCCAGTTCATCTGCATCACCGGAGTATCCGGAAGCGGCAAATCCACTCTCTTATACGATACCCTCTATCCGATCCTGAGCCATCATTTCTACCGGTCGCTGTTGCAGCCCCTTCCCTATGATTCCATTGAGGGGCTTTCCCATCTTGATAAGGTAATTGAGGTCGACCAGGCACCACTGGGACGCACTCCAAGGTCCAATCCTGCCACCTACACCGGTGTCTTCTCTGATATCCGCAAACTGTTTGAGCAAACCCGCGAATCCAAAATCAGGGGTTATAAAGCGGGTCGCTTTTCATTCAATGTCAGGGGTGGACGCTGTGAGGTATGCCAGGGAGCAGGATTACAAACCATTGAGATGAATTTCCTTCCCGATGTTTACGTGGAATGCAGTGCATGCAACAGCCGGCGATATAACCGTGAAACCCTGGAAGTACGCTATAAGGGAAAGAACATCAGTGATGTGCTGGATATGACCATTGAACAGGCCGTTGAATTCTTTGAGAACATACCGGCAATCCTTCATAAACTGGTTACACTGAAACAGGTCGGGCTTGGCTATATAACCCTTGGCCAGCCTTCAACCACGCTTTCGGGAGGAGAATCACAACGGGTTAAACTGGCAGCTGAACTTGCCAAGAAAGACACAGGGAAAACCCTGTATATCCTTGATGAGCCCACCACCGGCCTGCACTTTGAAGATACCCGGGTCTTGCTTGATGTATTAAACCGCCTGGTTGACAAAGGCAATACCGTGGTGGTGATAGAACATAACCTGGAGGTGATAAAAGTGGCCGATCATATTATCGACCTGGGGCCTGAAGGAGGCGCACTGGGCGGTGAGATCGTATGCACCGGGTCTCCTGAGGAAATAATACAGCACCCGTCAAGTTATACAGGCCTGTACCTAAAGCAGGAACTCGAATTATCAAGGTTCATAAAAAATTGATTATTTTACAACCCGGTTATTGAATTATCGTATAGAGAAATACAATCTAATTTACTGTTACTATGACAAGCAGCGAGGAAAAAATAATAGATGCATTTAAAAAGAAGGACTGGCAGGAAATTCAAACTGCCGATAGCTGGAATATTTTTAAGATCATGTCAGAATTTGTGGAAGGGTATGAAAAACTGGCTCGCATCGGCCCCTGTGTTTCCATATTCGGATCGGCCCGTACCGAGCCGGGAACTAAATACTATAAGCTGGCAGAAGATATTGCATTTAAGCTGACGCAATGTGGATACGGCATCATAACCGGAGGCGGTCCCGGCATTATGGAAGCCGCAAACCTGGGAGCCAAAAGAGGCAAGGGCCGGTCGGTGGGAGTCAATATAGCCCTGCCTTTTGAACAGGAACCTAACCTGTTCATCGACTCGGATAAACTGATCACCTTCGACCACTTCTTTATACGGAAGGTCATGTTCATGAAATATGCGCAGGGATTTGTCGTGCTGCCCGGCGGATTTGGTACCTTCGATGAGCTCTTTGAAGCACTCACCCTGATACAGACCGAAAAAATCGGAAGATTTCCCATTGTCCTTGTCGGCCAGTCATATTGGGACGGATTGCTTCAATGGATCAAAGAATCCATGCTGGAACTCGAACACAACATCAGTGCCAAAGACCTGGACCTCTTCAAACTTGTCGATAATGCCGAAGATGCAGTATCCCATATTAATGATTTCTATTCAAAATATATACTCAGTCCGAATTTCTAAATATTTTAATTAACCGAAACAAGCGGCTTTACATCAACATATTATTATTTCTTTATTAACACAATTGTTTATAATTTTATTGATAATATACACTGAATTAACTATTTTTATTTGACTAATTGCTAATTTGATGGCTAAGATCCTTCTGCCCCTTTTCAATTTAATTGTAATTCTGGTATTGCAATTGTTTCCGGGAGATGTCTCCATCTCCCTGCAGGCGCCATCCCAGGTGACAGCCGGAACGGAATTTGATGTCGTGATCACCCTGAACAAATCTGAACTGGAAGGATTCTCCCGTTTTCAGCAGAACATACCACCCGGACTGGAAGCTATTTCGGCCAGCTCGGCCAATGCGGATTTTTCCTTTTCCGAAAACCGGCTCCGGCTTATCTGGCTGAGAATGCCGCAGCAGGATGAGGTCACGGTTTCCTATAAGATCAAGGTCGACCCGCGGCTAAAGGGCACCTTTGACCTGGGAGGAAAATTCTCCTATATCGATAATAATGAGCGCAAGTCCGTCGACATAACACCACAATATATTACCATATTGCCATCGGCTGATATTGACCCGTCGCTGATTGTGGATATCAGTGAATTCGAAAACCGTTATATTGCCAAGGTTACGCCGGTCTCTGAAGAAGCCGTCAATATCGCCTGTATCCGTCAAAAGCCTTTCCCCGGGGATGGTGGCAATGAATATATCGTTAAAGTGCTGGTTAATAAAGAGGATAAGAAGAAATTTGCCAAGGTGGAAGAGACTGTGCCCGAAGGCTATACTGCAGTTGCCCTGGAAACCCGGGATGCCATCTTTACCTTTAAAAACCAGACGGCTAAATTCCTGTGGATGAACCTGCCGGTTGACAAATATTTTACGGTATCTTACAGGCTCATCCCCCAAAACCAGGCTACGCTGGAACCTCCGCGGTTGAAAGGAACCTTCTCTTATATGGTTGAAGATAAAACCATCAGCATTGGTATTGCAGAGCGGGATATGGACCTGCTGGCCCTTACCAGTGACGAGGTGTCCAGTCTGGTCACCGAAGTTAAAAATCATCCGGAGGATTTGGTAATCACTGAACCCGAATCACCGCTTATCGCTGAAGCAGAAAAACCTAAAGAAGAACCCGAAAAGGAAGATATTGTTATAGAAGTACCTGTAAAAGAAACAATTGTTAAAGAAGAGCCTGTTAAAGAAGAACCTCTTACAGCCAGGCAGGAAACAAAAATACCCAGGTCAAAGACTTCATTATCATATACCCTGGAACCGGAATCGGGTGTTTATTACCGCGTTCAGGTAGCGGCAGGACATAAAGCGGTAAATGTCGACCGATACTTTAAGAAATTCAACCTTGGCAAGGAAGTAAGAAAGGAAATGCATGAAGGCTGGCATAAATATTCCATTGGATCCTTTGGCGTTTACAAGGAAGCCAGGGATTACCGGGTCCATATCTGGAATACAACCCCTGTTAAGGATGCCTTTGTTTCCGCTTATAACAGCGGCAGCCGGATTACCGTGCAGGAAGCGCTGATGATTACCGAACAACAATGGTACCAATGAAGGTAAATTATTTTCACCTTATACTGCTGCTGACATTCCTGTTTTCTTTTACCCGCGTAAAAAGTCAGGAGGAGGAACTCGAAAGGCTGCTGAATACAGAAGTGGAAAATATCAATCCGGTTTATAAACCGGTTGTGGGCTTTGGAGTGGGCGTGCTGAACTATTTCGGGGACATCAAAAATAACTATTATTCTCCGACCATCGGAACACTGGGATATAAGGTGAATGTATCAACGTATATCGATAACAATCATAATTTTAAAGCCGAATTCTCTTTTATGGGCGGCAATCTGACGGGGAATGAACGGTCTTTTGAAGATACTATGCGTAATTTTAATTTCAAGACCTCTGTATACAATTTCGGCTTCGATATTAATTATGATTTCGACCATTTATACAAAGACAAGACCAAGAGACTCCATCCCTTCATCTCCCTGGGTGTATCAACTATGCTTTTTAATTCAAAAACCGACAGTCTTGGCTACTATACAGATCCCGATACCCACGAAAAAATTTCAGGCAACCGTTATTATTACTGGCACGATGGTACCATTCGCAACCTCCCGGATATAACCGCGAATCAGGATGCCAGCGTCATGATGCAACGTGATTTCAAGTATGAGACCAACCTGCGTGATGCCGACTGGGGCATGGGAAAATACCCGCAATACACTTTTGTGATTCCGCTCGACATCGGGATTGACTTTCAACTGTCTGAAAGGATGATGCTGCGTATCGGAAATTCTTTCTGCTATACCTTCAGCGACCTGCTTGATCACGTGAGTCACAAAAATACAAGCGGCATCATCGGCAACAAAATGAATGACTTTTATAATTTCACTTATATCTCCTATCATCTCGACCTGTTCTCATCACCCAAGATGTTAAAGGTCGAACGCCTGTTCCGTGAGGTGGAATTTGACCCCACCTTTTTTGATGATGAAGACATCGACGGGGTGTTCGACGGATGGGATGAATGCCCGGGAACGCCTTTGGGGGCAGTTGTCGATTCCTTCGGTTGCCCGGTTGATTCCGACAACGATGGCATTGCCGATTATGTCGATAAAGAAATAAACTCGCGTCATGGCGCCTATGTCAATAATGAAGGCGTGGAGATAACGGAAAGTGACCTGATCGCCATGCTGGATAAATCCATGGCCGTCGGGAGAAATGAAATTGACCTCTATATAAATCAGGGAGCAGCAGGCCGGAGAACGGGGAAATCCGTCATTCCCGATAAATTCAAACACGTTGATACCGATAAGGATGGTTATATTTCCTTCGATGAAATGCTGAAAGAAATAGATAAATTCTTCGATTTTCAATCTGTACTCACCACCGGGGATATCTACGAGCTGAACAGTTTCTTTTTCTCGCAGTAATTGCAATATAGCGGTTTAGCGGTTTAACAGTTTAGCTTTTTAGCGATTTAGCTGTTTAGGTGTTTGAGTGTTTAGCTTATGGCCAGGAGCCAATAGCAAATAGCCAAAAACCGATTACCGCTTACCGATTACCGTTTACCTCCCCCCTACCGCTTCATCATCCTGTCCATCTCCCGCTTCGAGTCCTTCTGCTTCAGGTCCTCGCGTTTGTCATATTCCTTTTTGCCTTTGGACAGGGCTATCTCCAGCTTGGCATAGCCATTTTCGGCAATGAACATGCGCAGGGCCATGATGGTGAGCCCCTTTTCCTTAATGTTCTTGGCGAGCCTTCTTAATTCTTTCCGCGACAACAGCAGCTTTCTGTCACGTTTCGGATCATGATTATTGATATTTCCGAATTCATACTCGGCTATGTGCATACCCTTTACATACAATTCATTTTCCCTGAAATAACAATAGGAATCAACCAGGCTGGCCTTCCCTGCCCTGATCGACTTGATCTCGGTTCCGGTCAGCTGCATGCCTGCCGTGAAATGCTCAATGAATTCATATTCATGCCAGGCCTTCTTATTCTTTATGTTGATCTCTGCCATAGAGGTATATTCGGAGTAACAAAATAAGTCTATTTTTATCGAAAAGCAATGCCTAATTTTGCCTGATGGCAACAAAGCAAGCATCATCTTATAACCTGGTGACGGTGCTGGGCCCCACAGCAGCCAGTAAAACTGCATTCGCTGCCCGCCTTGCGCACAATATCAACGGCGAGATCATCAGCGCCGATTCCCGCCAGGTATATCGCCTCATGAACCTGGGGACAGGCAAGGATTACGATGACTATATCGTGGATGGCCGGCCTGTTCCCTGCCATCTCATCGACATCGTTGATCCGGGATATAATTACAATGTGTTTGAATACCAGCGCGATTTTATTAAGGTATTTGCCGATATTGCATCCCGGAATCGGATTCCGGTACTCTGCGGCGGAACAGGTTTATATATCGACGCCGCCATCAGGGGCTACCGGCTGATGCCCGTGCCTCCTGAAGATAAACTGAGAAAGGAGCTGTCTGAAAAGACACTGGCAGAACTGACCGGTATGCTGGCCACGATGAAAAAACTGCACAACCACACAGATGTTGACACCAGGGCAAGGGCAATAAGAGCCATTGAAATTGAAAGATATTACCGGGATAATCCCGTCGCCATCAGCGACTACCCCGAAATCCGGAACCTTTGCCTGGGCATTAAATTCGACCGGTTTACCGAAAGAAGACGGATAACGGAAAGACTTCACCGGCGGCTGGGAACAGGAATGATCGGTGAAGTCAAAGATCTGCTCGACCGGGGCTTACCGGCCGAAAGTCTCATATATTACGGACTGGAATACAAGTACATCACGTTGTATCTTACCGGAAAGCTTGCCTATGACGATATGGTTAACCAACTGAACATCGCCATTCATCAGTTTGCCAAACGGCAGATGACCTGGTTTCGCAAGATGGAACGCGAAGGCACGACCATTCAATGGATTGCAGGAGAACTGACGATGGAGGAAAAACTTGACATTGCCATCAGATTGTTTAATGCCTGAACTATTATTAAAATTAATCCCCGTACATGATTTGCCGGAGATTAATTTTGATGATAATGATCCCTGTTGCTATTGGATAACAAGCTTATTCAGGAACAGCTGATCACCAGCATGGAGGCGCAGGATATAAACACTCTTATCCAGGCTAAGATCCAGTTCATAGATTAAAGAATTTTCAGCTGTTGCATGATATACCACAGCACCCTTCAGATCCAGAACCGAAATGCTGATTTTGTCCTGATCTTTCCATGCGCTGACATCAATGAATATTTTGCCGTCTGCAGTCGGATTGGGATATACCTGAACAGCGGAGGATTCTTCGATGGACCTTGCAACCGTGAAAGTATCCACAGATACCGTATCTATGGCTATAGAATCAACTTTCTTAAACCTGAATAACTGGTTTAGTACACCGGTATATTTATTCTGATTTATGGTTCCCGATTCGGTTATGTTAAATGAGACGACTTCAGCACAGGATGCATCATTGGTCACTTTGGTCATCATGTGGAAGTATCCGTTATTGTTGTAGATGATCTTAATCTTTTGCTTATTGCTTCCGTCCAGCGGATTCACTACCATGGGGGCAAAATTATTGGTAGCACCGTTTCTCACTTCCATCACCAGGTTTAAATCGTAGAGCTGCGGAAACAGATAATAATACCCGTTGCCGGCACTTTTGATCTTCCATAATTGCGAAGGTGAGCCATTATCATATCCTTGTTTGATTACAGCGCCAAAAACAGCATCACTCACCGGAAGGTGCATGAGCATATTGCTGTGCAGGTTCCGGATGGTATAGGTGGCACCGTCAACGATTTTGGAATACCGGTCAACTTCTGCCTGAACTATTTTTTTACCCCATGCACAGGTACCGATCTTGTTCATTCCCGTGTACAGCAGGGTTCTGCAGCTGTTTTCCCAGTCCCATCCCCAGAAAACGATAAGCTTATGCATAGCTCCGCTGTACCAGTTCAGGGTTAAGGTATCATCATTAAAAGTCCATGTGTTTGTGGCCTTATTGTTAAAGGTCCCGTCAGCATTCAGCTCAAGGATCTCCGAGGTGGAATGCGGCGCAGAGGCAGCAGTATGATATAACAAAGGCATATGTTCCCAGCTGCCTGCAAGTGAATCAGCAGCTACAGGGCATTGCGGGACTCCGGCGTAACGCTCGGGTGAAAGCACCGGCCAGTCATTCAGCCAGAAAATCTCCCTTACATGCAATACCATCATGGCCGGTTCAATGGACGGGCGTCCCTGGTTAAACATATAGTATTTTCCGCTGTCGCTGAAAACACCACAGTGACCCGTTCCCTGCCACCCTGGATGGTTGTTGAATTTATACGGAGCCTGTATCATGGGTGTATTGTCTGATGCTGCAGCCATGTTTCTCCCGTTAAAATCATAATAGGGTCCTTCGGCATTTCTTGACCTGCCGACCCTGACATTATATATATCTCCCAAAGGGTCGTACGAAACGAAAAGATAATACCAGCCATTCCTGTAACAAATTTCAGCGCCCTCAAGACCTGCAGAAAATGTTGTCCTGCGCGCAATCTTAAACCCTTTGTCACCGGGTGTTTTTATTCCTCCGGTAGCCGTATCGAGCTCCAGCATATGAATACCTCTTTCCCAGGAGCCATAGGCCATCCACAACCGCTGTTCAACACTGTCATAGATGACGGAAGGATCAATGGCATTGATCGTATCTCGGTAAGAGGTTGTGATCATCCCCTGATCTGCCCAGGGACCACCGGCTGAATCACTGGTGGCATAACCTATAAAAGCGAAGTTCACTCCGCTCAGGCCGCCCGGGGCGGAATAATATAATATGTATTTATCCCTGTACTTCAGCAGAAAGGGAGCCCAGATACCCTGATCAGTATAGGCGGGATTCCCGTTGTTCTTAAAAAAATCAACTGCAGATTGCGGAACGCCGTCAAATGCATTACCGAGGAATTCCCAGTTGACCAGGTCTTTTGACCTTCGTTTCAGGGCACCGGTTTCATGCAGGTTTGCCCATGAGGCATCGGTGCTGTACATGTAATACCAATCTCCCTGCTTATTTACCGTTGGGTCATGGGTGTTATAATGTTTCCAACTGGGTAAAACCGATACTATATCATGATAGGTATCATAATATTGTCTTCCGCCAGGAAACAACGTGGTATCACAGATTTGTGCACTGGCATTCATAACCATTCCTAAAAAAACCAATAAAAACAAAATCTTGTTCATTTTCATTTTCATTTAATATATTTTAACCCATCTTCCATCTTCCTTGCTCAAGTGTTATTTGGCCAACGCATGGGTATTATACGAGGTACTATTTTACAGGGTTATCCATACCCTTATGACTTACATCATCATTTCAGCAGCCGTATATGATAAATACCGCCGGCAACGGATCCCTCGCGGGCAACGAATTTCACGTTCATGACCTCATCCACCAGGTTGTCCCGGATAGACTGCGGTATCGGATAATCAACATCAATGAACCTGTTTCCCATGCTTCCGCCACTTTTTACCGTAGTCAGCAACATGTCGTTGATCCATATAGTGAACTCCCTGCCCCTGTCCTGTCCTGAATAGGTAACCCTCAGGGTGAGTCCCTCCCTGTTTGTGTTTTTAAGATCATAACTGAACCATCCCCGTGCATGACGCCAGTGCCTGCCTTCATGGATGCCCGACTCAGTGTCTTCTCCCTTGAAATTATGTTCCACCTCCGGTTGCTGCTCTCCGGTGGCCACCTGATCAAGGGTAAGGGATTCGAGGGCAAGCATTTCCTTTTCCTTTTCAAGGATTGCCCTGTTGCGGCTCTCAAGGCTATCGGGCGTGATAACAGGCCAGTAGATCATATAACGAGCTTCATGTATCCCGAAAAAGGGCACCAGTTCCAGATCATCGTATTCGCCGGGATAAATAAGGCCTGGCATAGTGAAGGCAAGAGGTTTGTCACCCTTCGGC
>Ga0105100_10001292_pt1 | contig 14784 bp, 17 predicted proteins | sample PPLLak12cMay2015_2_FD_87033 | JGI IMG/M metagenome (GOLD analysis project Ga0105100, IMG submission 87033) | Freshwater sediment microbial communities from Prairie Pothole Lake near Jamestown, North Dakota, USA - PPLs Lake P8 Core (1) Depth... | ecosystem: Environmental > Aquatic > Freshwater >...
CGGCGAACTCTTGCAAAATTGTTATGCGCTTACTTTTGAAATGTCTCTCTAACATCCATGAAAGCATCAATGGTCGGGATATACGCGCGGGATCCACCTGATGTTCCATGCCCTCGCAGATCAAAACCAGCCAAGGCAAAACCCGCATCCGTAAAGGCCTTGCCTACATGAGCATAACGACCGGAATGTTCCCCCAAGCCATGCACGAGGCACACAACTGCCTTGGAAGGCTCCTCCGGCTCCCAGCTTTGAGCAAACATCCTCAGGCCATCAATGCTCTCCCAACCCCAATCCCTCGTTTTCATTGTAACTACCCTCCGATAGAGATTTTGAATTCGCAGATTTCTTCGCCATTTGCATGGCAGGAGGTCTCTGCGATATCGTGCTCCTGACTTGTAGCCCAAAACAAACATTCCCGCAACAGTCCCAAGGTTACGAAACAGATTCGTTCTGTCTCGCTTTGTCCCACAGCACCAGGACTGGCATGATCGACCAGAAGCAGGTCCAAGTCCAGCGTATGAACCGTGACGTCGCCTCGTTGGTTACCGAGCAACCTGGCCAATAACTCCAGGGTTGCTTTACGGCGCGCAGTGACGGGCAATCCATGTAAAAGTTTAGATTGCGCTTTCAAAGCCAGGGGAGCATCGTCCAGCAGGCGATGCCAAAGATTGCTACCCACACGCATCAAGATACCACGTGCTCCGCGACCATAGTATGTACGCACGGCCTTTTGTAAACCAGCATAAGCTTCAGCTGCGGTTGTAGCGCTCAAGCTTCCCCGGCGCGCCGAATTTGACCAACCAGGCGGCAAGCCAGCTTTCTCCAAAACCGTGGCCAGAGTTTCCTGTCCCAACTCGCTGTCAATCGTCTCGACAAACTGGTGCAAAAAACGACTGGAAAGTGTTCGTTCGCTCATGTCTGCAATTCTCGGACTTCAAAGCGGCAATGCGGGTCGCCTTTCGCCGTACAGTGTGTCTCGACGATCTCGAACTCATGGCCGGTTGCCCACTTTACTGCCTCACCAATAGAGCCGATATAAAGATGACAGATGGCTTCCGTGCTCGTTCGACCATGGCAAATAGCGCAGGAAGCATCGCAATAGGCAAAAGTATCGTCGACTTCTTCCACCCAGGCTTTCACCTGAGGATTGGATTTTTTCAGCGCATTGACCAGCGCATTTAAAATAAACTTGATGCGTTGCTTGGTAGGCAATAATTTCAAAGCCACGCCCGCAATTCCGAGCAAAGCCGCCTGTTCACGAACCGCATACTGGAAAGACGCCTTGCCTACACGGCGCAACATACCTCGCCCGCCACGCCCGTAAAACTCTCCGATGGCCTCGTTCAAGCGGGCATAATCAGAAGTCTGAATAGCAGGGTTTAAATCATTTGGCGGAAAGTTCCCAATGTAACGTTCCAGTCCACTGGTACGCAAGACTGTATTGAGACCATTCTCCCCCATTACTTCCTGAACAGACACTAAAGCCTGCCGCACCAACGCATTGACAATGACCGCATCTTCTCTTGCCATGGCAACCTCCTTAGCAAGAAGGCAAAACCTGGTAACAATATACCGGAAATTTCTCGCCAGTCACAACAAACCCCATCTTATCGTACAAAGCCAATGAAGCGAGATTATCGCTCTGGGTATTAACAGTCAGCCGGGCAACCCCTTTGTCTTTCAGGCGACGGATCAAATCGGTGACAATCAAGGAGCCTATCCCTTGTCTCTGCGCATCAGGCCGGACCGCAAGCCTGGCAAGGTGGGCCCCGAACGGATTCGCGGTACTGATCTGGTACCCGACCAACCCCTGCGTATCTTCCGCAACTATCGCGGATGTTGCCTGTGGCAGGGCCCTTTCCAAGGCATCCAGCGTATTCTGCCAGAGCGGCTTGAAGGCCACTGCATCCAACTCGGCCACTTCGGGCAAATCATCAGGCTGCATGCTGCGAACAGCTATGCCCGCAGGAAACGATGCTTCAGGAACGTCCGTACCCTTCCATTCCAACATAACAATGTTTTGCGTGTGAGTAAAATCATCTTTGGAAAGCAAATTGCTCAACCATTGCTGCATTGCAATCAGAGCCACGGTTGCGCCACCCTGCTTTTCAATTTCCACTTGGGCAGCCCTCCAAAGTGCACCCCAGGCATCATCCAAAGATAGCTGCCTCGCATGCGCAAACAGGCGCACCCAGGCCACTCCAGGCGGATCTTGTGGACAAGCCAATACCGCCAGGACTCGTCCAGCCTCCTCCACTACCCAATAACAGGGAAAGCCCAGCCATTCCAGCGGCGCACGCCAGTCCAGATGACGATGCACATGTGATTCAAAGAACATCAAGTTGGCAATCTGATGCTGATCCTGTGGGACTGCCGGACGAGCCTGAAGGCTAACCGCGATCATGGTTTTATGCGTAATAGAAATTTCAAGAATCTTTGCAACAAATTGGGTTTTTGAGTCGATTCGACCGAGCCGATCATGGAGAGTGCTGAATCCACCATCTTGCCGCGTTTCAACTTGAGAGCGGCCGCTGATTGCAATACCATCGAGCGCATCTCGTCCTCACCCACTTCAGCAAATAGAACAGCTGAACGTTCGTAGGCTTCCAAGGCTTGATCAAGCTTTTTAAGCGCTTCCAGGGCTGCCGCCTGGTTGCCAAAGGCCATTGCCTGGCGTTTTAGGTCCCCCGCCTGAGCGAACACTTCTTCTGTGCCTGCGGCGGCCTCGTAGGCTTCTTTTGCCTTACCGGCTTGCAATAAGGCTACGCTCAGGTTGTTCTTCATTTCAGCAGCGTTCAGCAGATCATCCAGCGCTTCATAGGCCCCAGCGGCCTCCATGAATGCGGTGGCAGCCTGTTCAAATTTTTTAGCGGCAAACGCCTGTTTCCCCTGTTCAGCAAGTTTTTGTGGTTCAGTCGTCATAATTGTAACTCTTAGAGTGTGATATCGAGTAAATCCTCAGCCACTGAACGCAGCTTATCGGTGGACATTTCACTGAGCTTTCGTGCCAGGTCGAGATACGGCCTGTTTATCGGCTGGCAGACAAAAGTCTGAAGTTCGCGCGGCATATCCAAAAACTGTTGGATCGCTTTTTGTTGTGTCATCCATTGGCCAATCGGTCCACCCTGATCAAAGAATGTCTCAATCCGCCCGCCCAACACCTTGAGAATGACTTCCAATTCAGGCAATGGGATAGGGCGCTCCCCCAGCTCATACCGTTTCAGGCGACCAGAAGAAATGCCGGTCTGTTCAGTCACAGATTTCATGGATAAGCTGGCATGCATACGTTCCTGGCGCAGAAGTGCGCCGATCATGCGATGGCGCAGTCCGGCCAAGCGAGGCAGGTCCAACTTATCGACGCGGGTAGGATCATCAGAAAGCGCTTCGTTGCTCCAAAAATGGTTAATAGACAGTTCAAGGTAGTAGACCAGCGTTTCCAATTCAGGCAAGGAGGGCGCTTTCCGTCCCTCCTCATAGGCTTTGAAAACGCCATTGGTCACATTAATGGCTTCGGCGCATTCTTTGGTGCTTCGGCGTGAAGCCAGGCGTGCATCCCGGATTAAGATACCTAGTTTCTTTGCACGTAAAGTGATCTGGGCTTGCATATCCATAATTCCTCACGTTTTCTTTGCGAGCGTCCAAAAAATGGTTTCTATGATTATAGCAGAGAACCATTTTTACCTGCTTCAGCGTCGCTGTCCTCTTCCCAACATCTCAGCAACATTGGCTCCAAAAACCTCAGCACCCAGTTTGAACCCGGCTGCCTCCAGACGTGGTGAGAATAGTGGGCGAATACCGGTTGGCTTGAGATCACCCAGAACCTTGCCTTCAGTTGTCACACCGGTTTGCTCGAACTTGAAAACATCAGTAAGCACCACGGTGTCGCCTTCCATACCCGCCACTTCAGTGATCGAAGTCACTTTACGGGAGCCATCCGTAAGGCGTGTCTGCTGAACGATCAAATCGACTGCCGAAGCGATTTGCTGCCGGACGACTTTGAGGGGCAAATCCATGCCTGCCATCAGAACCAAAGTCTCCAAGCGCGAGAGCGCGTCGCGCGGCGTATTGGCGTGCAGGGTTGTTAGAGAACCGTCGTGGCCTGTATTCATAGCCTGCAACATGTCAAGCGCTTCGCCTCCGCGCACTTCGCCTACTACAATACGGTCGGGGCGCATACGCAAGGAATTGCGCACCAAATCGCGGATGCTCACAGCGCCTCTCCCGTCCAGATTTGGGGATTTAGTTTCCAGCCGAACGATATGATCCTGTTGAAGTTGCAATTCGGCCGCGTCCTCAATCGTAACGATGCGCTCTTCTTCCGGAATAAAGCTGGAAAGCACGTTCAACAAGGTAGTCTTGCCCGAACCGGTTCCTCCGGATATTATGATATTTAAATGCGCCAAGACACAAGCTCGTAAAAGTTCACCCATTTTCTCAGTCATGGAACCAAAATTGATCAAGTCGCCAATACTGAGCTTGTCTTTGCTAAACTTACGGATCGTGATAGATGGCCCATCAATGGCAACGGGAGGCACAACGGCGTTGACACGTGAGCCATCTGGCAAACGGGCATCGACGGTGGGGGTATCTGGATCTATGCGACGGCCAAGTGGGAGGATGATTCGGTCAATGATCTGCAAAACATGGTTATTATCATCAAACGCAACGCTTGTTTTAGTCAATTGACCTTTCTTTTCAACATACACTTTCTTTGGGCCATTTACCATCACTTCCGAGACATCGGGATCATCTAACAACGGCTGGATCGGTCCGTACCCAAGCAAATCATTCAACACTTCCTTAAAAATCATATTGCGGACATCTTGAGGCAGCTTGAGATTTGCCTGCGCATACACGTCCTCAATACCTTGCTTAACAAAGTCACTACGCTGTTCGGCTGTTAATCCCTCCGCCTCGATTGCGCGCGAAATATTATCAACCAGATATTTTTTGAGTCGGATGATATCCTGGCCTGTAAGGCGAGATGCACCGCCGGCAGAAGCAAGAGTTGTCATTGTCCGCCAGTCTCCTGCGCGTCATGGGCAGGCATTACCCAGACGATTTGGGCACGACATACAGCCAGAAAGCGGGACTCGTGAATCACCTGACCATCGGCTCCGATTATGTTTACATCTGTCATGGCTAGAAAAAGTTCATCGCGGTCCAATTCGTCTTTCAATCTCTTATCACGATGAACGTGTACATTCCCACGAATCATCTGCTGTGTCGTCTGTACTACGGCTGGAATTGCCACCTTTGAGACAACCTCTGTAAAAACTTTTCCCTTCTCATCATATTCAATAGTCATATTAGCCTCACTCTGTTCGTTCATAGTAAATAACAACTTTATCGCGTAAGTATCTATCTGCTTCGCAATTTGTTTGCAAGATTGATCATATTGTTGGCAGTATCTTTGAGAACGATTGCTGTAGTGTCCTCAGGGTATTTAGTAATAATGGGTTGATTCAAATTGTTAGCCAGGGCAAAATTACTCCCCATATACGGGATAACAGTCTGAATTGGCAGGCCGATGATCTCCTCAGCTTCCGCCTTGGTCAATCCTTCCAGACCAACAGCACGATTCAATAAAGCAAATATCCTTTTAGATTCTATACCCTTTGTTTGAAGATAATCCCAGACCTCCTTGGTGAGGGTAATGGTACTTTGATCAGTACTTACCGTAAGCACCAACAAGTCCGCCTTTTGGATAATCGGCAAGCCTATTCGAGACAAGGAACGTCCTAAGTCAATCACTATATAATCGTAGGCCGTTCGAAGCGCCTTTAGTATTTCTGGGATGCGGTTTACCTGAAGGTTATTGGCGCGTTCAGGGTCATTCGCACCGGGCAATAACTGAAATCCCCACTGCTCCATTTCTGGCAGATGTTCATGGAAATATTCTCCCGTTGTTTCGGCAAGCGGCATCTCTGAAACAGAAACCAGGTCTACATCGCCATCGTAGCCGACAATATGAGCGATAGAACCAATTGGCAACACCAGGTCCATCACTACCACATCTGCTTCAGGTTTGTTGTTGTGTAGCGTCATTGCGTAGTTAGCGCACAAAGAGGATGTGCCTGTACCGCCTTTCGCGCTCAGGAAAACAATCAAAAAACCACCCTCTTTTACTTCTTCCTGTTTTTTTCCTACGTCTACTTGTTTTTTTCCCAGCAGACTAGAGATAACATCAGGCAAAGTAGCAACAGCTTCACCAGATTTCGCGACAAAATGATTACAACCGGCTTGTAAACAAACGTTTTTCTTTTCCGGGCTAGCATCACTGCTGAAGGCCAGAATCGGTACATTGGCGCTGCGTGGGTCATGGCGTATTTTCTGTACGAATTCTTCGGAGGAAATATCTTTTAGGACTGGGTCAAATATTATCAAATCAGGGCGGTCACGCCAGGCATTAATCAGTCCTTCCTTACCCAGACCAGCACCCAAGACAGAATAACCCTGATCTTTAAGCATACGTACAAGGTAATTCAGGCTAGCTGTATCCGTATCTATAATAAGAATTGTCCGGTCTGGCATGCGAACCTCCCTTGGATCAAGATTCAATAGGCGGCATCAGGTACCCTAAACCTGAACGAGTGACAATATGCTTGGGAGCATGTGGGTCCTCTTCCAACTTCTGCCGCAGACGAGCAATGCTAACCCACAGAATTTCTTTTTCTGATTTGTATTCTGGTCCCCAGACACCTGTCAACAACTCTTCAGAAGTAAGGATATTGCCAACATTATGTGCAAACTGTAACAACAGGCGATATTCAGTTGCTGAGAGAGAAACGGCATGTTCAGCGCGCCAGACTTCTGCACGTGCGAAATCAATCTTAAGGTCGCCATGCGTGAAAAAACGCGTCTGCCCGGTTTCCAAAGGGAGCTGGCTTCGCCGCAGTACAGCACGAACTCGCGCGAGCAATTCTGTCGCCGAGAAGGGCTTGACAAGGTAGTCATCCGCCCCGAGGTCCAGACCACGAACGCGATCTTGTTCTTCGCCCTTCGCGGTCAGCATGATAATGGGTACGTTTGAATATTCTCGGATGCGTTGACAGGTGGAAAACCCGTCCATACGAGGCATCATAATATCCAACAAAATAAGATCAATGGGTTGGGAAGAGAACATGTCTATTGCCTGTACACCATCCTGTGCAGTTGCCACTTCATATCCCTCTGTACGCAGGTTGGCCTCTAGTAACCGCAAGTAGCGCGGTTCATCATCCACAATGAGAATTCGTTTGGACATTTAGAAACTCCTTTTTGTAAAAAAGAAAAATCAAAGCATTGATTCGATTGGCAACTGAATATAGAAAGTAGTACCTTGATTTAATTCAGACTCTACCCAAATCTTACCACGATGGGCCATAATGATTTGATTGCAAATGTATAACCCTAGTCCACTGCCAGTATTGGAACGATCACCTGGTACACGATAAAAACGTTCAAAGATATAAGGTAAATAAGCCCTTGGGATACCCGGTCCTTGATCGGAGAAAGTAACTAACAATGAGTTGTCGACCGTTTTGGCAATTACAGTAATTTTTGATCCCTCAGCATACTTGACGGCATTGCTGAACAAGTTCTCAAACACTTGAGTTAAACGGACATTGTCTCCTTGAATAGGGGGAGCCGCTTCAAGTTGAAGATCCACATCCAGTTTCTTGTGCCGTGTACGAACACGAATGACCACATCGCGGATTAAAGCGTCAAGGCGCAACAGCTGAACGTTCAGTTGTACAGATCGGCTTTGCAATTTGGCCGACTCAAGAATATTATCAATCAACTGCGCCAATCGGTCTGCTTCCTCGTCAATAATCGTCAGGAATTCCTTGCTAACTTCGCTGTCCCAGGTTGTATCTGAGCGCAGCAAGGTCGTGGAATATCCTTTGATAAAACCAAGAGGGGTGCGCAACTCATGCGAAATAGTGGCGAGAAAATCGTCCTGTAACTGCACCTTTTGCCGCAAAGCATCCAATTGTTGGTGTGTCTCTCCATGGGCTTTGCGGTTCAAGAGCGTAGAAGCCCAACTCCCCGCCACAATCGCCAGTGGTATTTTGGTATCTTTATAAGCAGGTCCACCAAAACGAACAAAAATCATTACCCCCATTGCTTTTGAGCCATCATAGAGAGGTAACCCCAACAAATAAACTTGAGACAGCCTTTCAGTGGCGCCCACAACAGGGTCCTGAACAATCATACTTTCTCTTGCCAGCACCAGGTTGGCCAGGCTCTCCCCCCAGGCCGCATCCGCCTCAGCAGCTTTACCGCGACCTACGGCGCGAGCATATTCAACTTCCAGACTCAGCGTAGTCGGATCAACCACATAAATGACAACATTATCAAAGACAAATTCATTGCGCAAAGCAATCAGCAATTTATCCAAGCCACCTTTCCAATCATCTGTCATACTGGCAGCCTGAACAAGATTTTGGATATATGCTAATGTTTTTGGATCAAGTTGCGAGTCGGACATTTTCAGCCTGATGCCTTATGATTCAACGGCCAGCAAAGGAAAACGAAACGTCGTTCCATGTCCTTCGGTGGATTGTACATCGATCATCGAGCCGTGCGCTTCCACAATTTGCCTAACTAGGGATAGTCCCAGACCCGCACCACCATAGCGCCTGGTAGATGTTTCATCCAACTGATGAAAGGGTTCGAAAATTTCAGCAACTTGCGCCGGTGGGATTCCAATACCAGTATCGGTGATAGAAATCATGACCAAATTGTCTGCTTCTCTCTTTATGCTCAGAACAACGCGTCCGCCGGCAGGTGTAAATTTGATCCCGTTATCGAAAAGTTGGGAGAGTACCCAAGAGATCTTCTGCGAATCCGCCTGGACAAAAGGAATATCATCATCGAGCACAGAGTGAACTGTAACATCCCGGCCTGCTGCCTTTTCAGCAGCAGCCTTGATTGCCAGATTGGCCAGTCGACGAATATCCACTGCTTCTTGCTTGATACTGAGTTCGCCTTTGGATGTCAACGAGAACATGATCAGATCATCGATCATCTCCTCCAGGCGACCTGCTGACTTCTGACTCACCAGAAGCGCATGGCGTTGCTCATCTGTTACAGAGCCTAGAGATTCTGTGACCAGCAATTCCAGGTAACCTTTAACATGCGTCAAGGGTGTGCGCAATTCATGCGAAACATTGCTAACGAAATTCGCTTTCATCTGACTTAACTCTGATAGGCGTTCCAGCGCTTTCTGTAGCTCGGCTGTACGTTCTTGCACACGGCGCTCCAGGTTGCGATTGGCTGCCTGTAAGGCCGAGCGAAGTTGGATGATCTGCTCAGTAACCGCCTGATCGAGGATAGCGCGGTCGATCAGTTTCAGATCGACCAATGCCTGTCCCAACAAGTAGGTTTGACTGTTTGCCATTTGTTCCTGCTGATAAGCAAGCGCCTTTTGCAAATCGATATCGGTAATAAATTCGCGCTGCACCAGATATTCTCCCAGACGGGGAACAAGCATTTCAGGAGCGAGTTGTGTTCGTTGTACCATATAATCTCTCTAAGATTGCCAGACCCATTTGCCGCCAACCATCGTTGCTGAAGATTCCATTTCCAGCATATCAACCGGTGAAATAACAAATGGGTCTTGCGCTAAGACAATTAAATCCGCCAGGTAGCCGGGGGCAAGTCTACCTAAACGGTCTTCCATTCCCGCGGCATAGGCTGCGCCCAACGTGTATCCCTCGATTGCCTGCTGCATAGACAGGCGTTGCTCAGGATGCCAGCCATCGATACCAGGTGAACCATCCGCACGCTGACGAGTAACAGCCGCGTGCAATCCCCAGAAGGGATTGGGGGATTCCACAGGCGCATCGGAGCCGAGCGCCAGTTGTGCACCGTTTTGCAACTGGGTACCCCAGGCATAGGAAAGCGCCGCGCGCTCACCCCAATACTGGTCAGCCATGCGCATATCGGAGGTGGCATGGACGGGTTGCATCGAAGCAATAATTCCCAGGTTTGCCAATCGACCGGCGTCATCGGTGTGAATCACCTGGACGTGTTCGATACGATGCCTTAACGGAGGCAGGTTGCGGTCCCGTTCGAAGCGACGCAATTGTTCGTAGGCGTCCAGCACTTCGTGATTGGCGCGGTCTCCAATAGCGTGGACCGCCATGCTGAGTCCCACCTCCACAGCCACCCGGCCAGCTTCAAACAATTCTTCAGCATCCATGTTCAGAATACCGCGATTCTCCGGCTCATTCAAGTAGGGTTGGAACATGGCCGCCGTGCGCGGACCCAGAGCGCCATCCATAAAGGCCTTGACCGAACCAATGCGCAACCGCTCATCCCCAAAGCCGGTGCGCAAGCCAAGTTCGACGGCATGATCAAGGTCATCGAGCGGGATACTTTTCGTAACGCGCAAATTCAGCTTGCCGTTTGAATGAAGCTGCTGGAGAGCCATGAAGCAGTCACGGCGGTCGAAATCGTGGACGCCAGTGAGTCCCATCCGCAATAAAATCGGCTGAGCTTGCTCAATGGCCTCAGCGATAGCTTCCACAGTCGGTTCCGGGATGACCTTTCCAACCAGTTCCATGGCCGTTTCGAGCAGGATGCCAGTGAGCTGACCATCTGCATCGCGCTGGAGCTGACCGTTCGCAGGATCGGGAGAACTGAATGTGAGGCCTGCTTTCTTCAAAGCCGCGGAGTTGACCCAGGCTGCGTGTAGAGATTTGGCTGTGAGATAAACGGGGTTGTCAGGCGCAATTTTATCGAGGTCGGCGGCAGAGGGCCATCCGCCCTCACCCCTACCCCCTCTCCCTTGGGGAGAGGGGAACCAGTTGTTCTGATTCCAGCCATGACCCAAGATCCACTCGCCCGGTTCGGCAGAGCGGACGCAGTCTTCTACGCGACGTAAGCATTCGTCCAGCCTGTCGGTCTCGCAGTCGATTTTTTGTAAGGATAGAGCATATTGTTCGAGATGCAGGTGTGCATCGGTCAGGCCGGGCAAGATGATTCGCCCGCCCATATCCTGTTTTTCCGCCCGGTCAAATTCGGAGGACAATTCGTCCGTTTCACCAACCGCTACAACGCGCCCATGCTCGATTGCGATGGCAGAAGCTATCGGCTGAGAGTTTTCGAGGGTATAGATACGCGCGTTGTAAAGGATTTCCATATAGAAACACCATAAGGGTAGGCACCGAACCTACCCTCACATATTACAACAATCTAGTCAGCAAGGTATCCAGCTCTTCATCAGAGTAATAATGAATGGTGACCGAGCCGCCTTTTTTGCCATGCCGCAAGATGACTTTGGTGCCCAGGCTGGTACGCAAGCGCTCTTCCAGTTCGGTCACTTCGGGAGGTGGGGCCTTCTGCGGGATCGATGGGGTCTTTTCCCCACCCAATCTCTTCACGAGTTCCTCGGTCTGACGGACATTGAGCCTGCCTGCCTCCACCGTTTTCAAGGCTGCATCCTGTGCCTGGTGTGTAGATAAGCGCAACAAGGCACGAGCATGTCCTTCGCTCAAATGGAATTTGCTTTCACTCTGTTGTTCGATATCCTGATCGTCCTCGTCAGAGTGAGCATAACTCTCGACAAGAGCCCTCTTAACGGTATCAGGCAGTTGTAATAAGCGCAGAGTATTGCTCACAGCCGGGCGACTTTTTCCCACTCGCGAGGCAACTTCCTCGTGGGAAAGACCAAAATCCTCGGTCAATTGGCGATAGGCTTCCGCTTCTTCCAGCGGATTTAACTCTGCACGCTGGATATTCTCAATCAACGCCAGTTCAAGCAGTTCGCGGTCGCTGGCCTGACGCAAGATGGCCGGTACGGTACGCAATCCCGCCTGTTTGGCTGCTTCCAACCGGCGTTCCCCGGCAATCAGTGTGTAAGTCCCGCCTGTCCCTGGCGAAACGATCAACGGTTGAATAATGCCATATTCGCGGATAGAAGCAGTCAGTTCCTCCAGGTCTTTCGCATCGAACTGGTCGCGTGGTTGCCGGGGGTTGCGAAGGACCGCATCTACCGGAAGTTGCGAGACACCCCCCTCGCCCACTGTGGTTTGTTGCAAACCAAGCGTGGAGGGGATGAGGGCATCCAAACCCTTGCCAAGACCAGAACGTTGAGGCATACGTTACTCCTTACCTATCCACAAAAAGCACAAACAATAATCAATTCAATACAGGGATTTGAACCCCGTCCCCCGTAAGCACTTCACGCGCCAGTCCTTCGTAGGCCTGCGCACCGCTCGAACCGGGCGCATACGCCGAGACTGGCAAACCGTAGGAAGGCGCCTCCGCCAGGCGAATGCTGCGCGGCACCACCGATTTGAAAGCCTGTTCCGGGAAGTGGCGATTGACTTCTGTTACCACGTCCGTAGAGAGCCTGGTGCGAACATCAAACATGGTCAACACCACACCGCGCACCTTGAGTTCGGGGAACAGACCGGAACGTACAAGCTGTAAAGTATGTGTGAGCTGGCCTAAACCTTCCAACGCCAAATATTCACATTGCACCGGGATAATGACGCCATCGCGAGCTGCGATCAATCCGTTTACTGTCAGCAAACCGAGCGAGGGTGGGCAATCGATCAACACATAATCATAGCGCTCTGCCAGCGAAGAAATAGCCTGTTTCAAGCGCGCCTCGCGCCCGGACAGATTCACCAGTTCCACTTCTGCACCGGCCAGCGCCGGAGAAGAAGGCAGCAAAGCCAGCTTCAGGCGCTCATTATAGAGCACTAACGAATTGGCCGGGGTCGAGCCGAGCAAGGCATCATATGTGCTGCCCTGGACGTTGTGCTTGTCCACACCCAGGCAAGAGGTAGCATTTGCCTGTGGGTCAAGGTCTACAATTAAAACACGCTGGCCAAAATGCGCCAGATAAGCTCCCAGATTGATGGCCGTAGTCGTCTTCCCCACCCCACCTTTTTGATTGACAAGCGTATAAATCCTTCCCATAAACTAAAAAACCTCCACCATACAGGTTTGGATTTCCTCAGCGGTTGGAATACCTTTCAACCCTGAGCGCGTCACAGAGTGCGCTGATAAATGCGTTGCAAAGCGGGCTGCCTCCCACGGGTCGCGGGTAGCCAGCAAGCGGATGAAAAAAGCCGCTGCAAAAATATCGCCCGCGCCTGTGGCATCTATTTCCTGCATCGCAGGAGCACGGAAACGGCGTTGGTCGCCATGCCAGTAGAGACGAGCGCCAGCCGCCGCTTCGGTCACAGCCAGGATGCGGGTATGCGCGGCCATAAACTCGATCCGCTCTTCAACACCAGCAACATCTTCGACGCTGACCACCACGGCTCCGGCCTGACCGAGAGCCTGCTCGGCGGATTCCCAATCCGCTTGCACCACCCGGCCGGATTCATCCCACGTGCGCAGCCAACCCTGCGGTGTAAGCCCCAACAAGGATGGAGCAAATGAATCAGGCAATACTGCATCCACCTCCCGCGCAACCGGGCCAAGCTGAATAATGGGCGCTTTTCGCCAGCTTTCTGGCACATTGTCAAACGACAATCGTTCCGCTTGGTGGTGTAATATCTGTCTGCGGCCGTTTTTGGAATAAATATTTTCGAAAGTAGTGCTATGTGCGGACGGGGCAGATATAACCAAAACGTCCTGCAAGGCGTCCAAATCAGTCTCCGCACCGCTGGCCGTAACGACGCCAACTTGCATACCAAGCGCCCGCGCTGTGAGCGCAGAATACGCAGCCGTTCCACCCAGCCGCGGGCCGGACGGCGTCAGGTCATGGGTTACATGACCAATGACCAAATAATCCACCGGCTCCAGGGGGATGAGGTTATACATGCACGAATTATACCGTAGGGGCGACCCGATGGACCGCCCCTACAACATGATTTAGGAATCTTTGGGGATAATGGTAACTTTCCGGTGTGGATCTTCCCCTACACTCTCTGTCATGACAGCGGGGTGCTCGCGCAATTCCAGGTGAATGATGCGACGTTCATTGGCTGACATTGGCTCCAGCACTTGGCGGCGTCCGGTCTTGACAACCTGCTCGGCCATGCGACGAGCCATCTGGCGCAATTGGTGTTCGCGGCGGTTGCGGTAGCCTTCCACATCCACCACGAGTTGTACCCACTGCTGTACTTGCTTGCCGACCATCAAGCTGGCAACATATTGGAAAGCGTTCAATGTCTCTGAGCGACGTCCGATCAGGATGCTCAGGTCATCGCCGCGCACGTCCACATGGATGGCGCGGCGATCCTCACGGTCAGAGTCTTCATAATGGGCCGAGACCTGCGCCTGCAAGTTCATGTGATACAGCAGTTTGGAAATGGTCTCTTCGGCCAGGTTAAGCAACTCGTCCGTTTCAGCGCCTTCTTCAGAGACAGGACTCGGGGCGGGCTCTTTTGGCTTAGGCTCAGGTTTCTTCTTCGAAACCCCGCCCAATGGCGGCGGGGAAACGGGAGCAGGCTCACGGTCCGGTTTTGAAGCGGAGGGGGGCGGCTCCGGGAAAGTGACCTCTTCATCCGATTTAACTGTCAGGCGCACGCGCACCTGGCGTCCGCCCAATCCAAACAGCCCTTTCGTGCCGGCGTCCAGCACTTCCATGCTGACAGCCTCGGCCGGCAGGCCAAGCTGTGCCAAACCCTGTGCAAGGGCTTCCTCGACGGTGGGGGCGATAATCTCAAGCGTTGGTTTCTCGTTCATAACTTCCTCCCTCAAAGCCTATTTGGCCTTGGCTTGCTTGTCACCGCCAGGTAGCAAGTTGCGCCAGTTGGCTTTGCCCTGCACGGCATACTGTAATATACCGAGCAGGTTGCTGGTGATGAAATAAACCGACAGCCCGGAAGCAAA
>Ga0105100_10001295_pt1 | contig 14770 bp, 13 predicted proteins | sample PPLLak12cMay2015_2_FD_87033 | JGI IMG/M metagenome (GOLD analysis project Ga0105100, IMG submission 87033) | Freshwater sediment microbial communities from Prairie Pothole Lake near Jamestown, North Dakota, USA - PPLs Lake P8 Core (1) Depth... | ecosystem: Environmental > Aquatic > Freshwater >...
GGTGGGGGTGAAAAAAGTGGCCATGAAATCCCATCACCATAACCCCCTCCCCTAGCCCCTCCCACCAGGGGAGGGGAAATTCTTGTAGAAGCTTTTCTGAACCCCGGATCGGTAGAACCTATCCGGGTCCTCCACCAGAGGTGGAGGGTTTAGCGAGAACTAAGGGAAGCCAGCGTTTCACCGCGCATGAAAGATAAGGTCCAAAGGGTATTCTCTGATGTTTCATTATTGCACTTACTTTGATCATCACTATTTGGCCCGAGGTTTAGCCCTTTACAGGTCTCTTAGAACACATTGCCCGTCCTTCAGGCTATGGGTCTTGTGCATGGATGCCTTGGTCTACACCGTCCTTTCTCATCTTTCCCTGCCGGAGCTCACGCTGCTTTCCATTGAGGATCTGGAAGGTTCTGATCCTCAGCTTCTGGAGGCAAAGAGGAATCGGAGGTTGCTGGAGTACTACTTTACCTGCACCCCCTCGCTCCCCCTTTTCATCCTGAAGCACCATCCCGATGTATTGATGATTACCTATTTGGACGCGGATCTGTTTTTTTTCTCTGACCCTGCGCCGATTCACGAAGAGATTCGAGATTCTTCTATAGCCATTATCGGTCATCGTTTTCCTGTGCATTTGCGCCGCCTTGAAATTCATGGAGTTTACAATGTGGGCTGGCTCAGTTTCAGACGAAGCGCTGAGGCTTTTCTCTGTCTGCAGAGATGGCGGGAGCAATGCATCAACTGGTGCGTGCGAAAACCCGAAAACGATCGGTATGCGGATCAGAAATATCTGGACGAATGGCCATCGCTTTACAAAGATCTCCTTGTCCTACGCCACAAAGGGGCTAATCTCGCACCTTGGAATCTCGCCAACTACGAAATCCGGTGGCACGATGGACGGGTATGGGTGGATGACCAGCCTCTTCTCTTTTATCATTTCCATGGTCTTCATCCTCTTCGAAGCGGGTTCTATGATTCTCAACTGGACCGCTATCAGCTGAAACCCTCATGGAAGGTAATGCGACGCGTCTACCTGCCATACATCCAGAGTTTGAAACAAGAAACCCGGCTGATTTCCTATAGGATTCAGAGCACTGGTATAATGGAGGACAAAAACCTTCATGAACTTTGGGCATCCAACTTGCAGTCTGTCTCAGCGACTGGATCGAGAGCGCCTTTGAGGCGAGCGCTTCATCTTTGTAAGGGCCTGCTGACCCGAAAGTACCTTTTTGCAGCAGGCCATTGTATCTTATAAGTACAGTACCTATAGAGTTTTCTTCTGAGGCGCACCATGCATTGCCCGACCCTTGAAGAACTTCCTGGCACACTAACCGATCATATCGGCTGGCCTTGGACGGAAGAACTGTCTCTTTTGCCCGAGGTCGCACCCGATGAGTTCTCATGGCCGAAAATCAGTGTCATTACCCCCAGCCTGAATCAAGGTCAGTTTCTTGAGCAGACAATACGTTCCGTCCTTCTCCAGGGATATCCTGATCTGGAATATATCGTGATCGATGGGGCGTCGAAGGATGAATCGGTTGACATCATAAGGAGGTATGCGAAGTGGTTGGCCTACTGGGTCAGTGAACCGGACAGAGGGCAATCCCACGCCATCAACAAAGGCTTGTCAAAAGCCACGGGAGACATTGTTGCTTGGCTGAACTCCGACGATTTTTACTTGCCCGGAACGCTAAGAGTCATTGCAGAGCAAGCTACCCTTCATCCTCATGCCGGAGCCTGGGCGGGGGGAGGACGACAGATCGATCCAGAGACGGGCAAGCAACTTTGGGAACGTCTCCCCCCTCCCCTAGAACATAAAGAGATTTTGAACTGGAGCCAGTACTATCTTCCTCAGCCTTCCTGCTTTATGAACCGGAAAGTTCTCGGCGAAAAGCTTTACCTCAACGAGCGGTATCATATGCAGATGGACTTTGATCTTTGGTTGCGCATCTCAAAGGAACTAGAAATGATTCCGATCAACCAAGTCCTCAGCGCAAATTACCGGCACAGCAGAGCCAAGACAGGTCGAGTGGATTTACGGTATCGCGCTTTGGCGGAGAAATGGACGATCTGCCTTGAGTATGGAGGGATTGAGCATACGACAAATGAAATTGAAAGGACGCTGCGGGGGGATATCGAACTCATCGAAAAACTTCGACGGGTCTCTCGGAACAAAATGATCCATCCTCTTGTTCCCTTGCTTAAGCGCCTTCTGAGAAAATACCTTTGAGGAGAATTCGTGAAAATCTCTTTGCTCACCAATGACTATCCTCCGCTCGAAGGCGGGATTTCCGCCTATGTGACAGGACTGCGCCAAGGTTTTGAGGACCTCGGTCATCAATGTGAAGTGTTCTTCTTTCCACTCAATGCTATGAACCTGCGAGAGCTGCAGGGCGTCACAACCCTCCCGGTGAAAGGGAGATGGACCTTCTCGCGCTTTTTTTCCACAAAGAAGTCCTTGCACCGAGCCAAGGATAGAGTCACAAGCGCTGACCTCGTCATTGTGTCATCCTGGTCTCCTTTAGGTGCCGCATACAAAGCACTGTTGGGAGAAAGAAAGCCCAATTCAGTGCTGCTTGCGTATGGCAATGACGTGCTCGAACCCATGCGGTCGAAAAGGCAGACAAAACGAATGAAAGAAGTCTTCGAAAACTTTGATGTCCTGGCGGCTATCAGCCGCTACACGGCAAGCTTGTGCAACAGAGTAACGAACAGACAAGTAGCCGTCATCGGCGGAGGGCTGGATCGCAAATTCCTTCAGGGCAAGGCTGATGTTCAACTCTATGGACGGGACAGAGTGTTCACGCTTCTTTCCGTAGGCCGTCTCATTGAACGAAAGGGGTGCGGGCTGGTCGTCGAGAGCCTTGCTCGGATTCGTCATCTCCTCTCCAACTGGTGTTACGTCATCATCGGCAACGGCCCCTATGAGAGCGCATTGCGGGATCTGGTGCTGAAGCATCATCTGGCCGAAAACGTCCAGATCAAGACTCGTGTGGGTATAGAAGAACTTCTGGAGTGGTACCGTGTCTCGGACGTTTTTGTTATGGTGAGCAGAGAGATCCCTGAAAAAGGAGAGGTGGAAGGACTCGGTCTGGTTTACATGGAGGCTGGCGCGGCTTTTCTCCCTGTCATCGCCGGCAGAACGGGAGGAGTCGTCGATGTGGTCGAGGAAGGAGTGAACGGCCTGCTTGTTGAACCTCTCTCGTTGGAACAGTTCTCAGAGGCGCTCCTCAAGCTCTATCGAGACCGATCTCTTAGAGAAAAGCTCGGAGGGGAAGGCAGGCGTCTCGCAGAAAATGAGTGGAAATGGGAAAAGGTTGCGCGAAAAATCATAGAAGCAAGCAAGAAATCCTGATCATAAGGAGGGGCTTGAGAACATGAGTCTCAGCGTGACTCTCGCTACAAAAGATGAATCTGCGAATCTCTCAACTTGCCTGGATTCGATCACTTTTGCCGATGAAATTATCCTAGTCGATGATTGCAGTTCGGACAACACTGTGGAAATCGCCAGAGATTTCGGGGCAAGGGTAATCGTCAGGGACAGCGGCGGAAGCTTCCATGAGAACAAGAACTTGGCCATTGATGAAGCTTCAGGCGATTGGATACTCTCGCTCGATGCGGATGAAGTGGTCAGCAAAGAGCTTGCCCGATCTATCTGCGATATCTTGTCCTTTCCAAAGAGCAACGGCTATCTGGTAGACCGGCACAACTATTTCCTTGGAAAATGGATCAAAGGCTGCGGTTGGTATCCCGACCACATTCTCCGACTATTCCGTAAAGGGGAGTCCCGCTGGCCGATCGAGATCCATGACACGCCCAAGTTGGAAGGTGGAAACCAAAATGCTCCTCTCTTGAAAGGACCTTTAATTCATTTTAGCTACAGGGACCTAGAGCAGTATTTCGAAAAGTTCAACCGCTATACGAACCGCCTCGCCGTTGAATATGGTCTCCATCATCAGAACATGCGTGGATTGTCTATTCCCATAAACCTGTTCGCGCGGCCCGGCTACTGGTTTGTTAAGAAATATTTTCTGATGGCCGGATTCAGGGATGGCCTCCGTGGGTTTTTCATAAGCTTCAGCTCTGCGTTGACCATTTTTGTATCTTACTTGAAACTCTGGGAAGCTCAACGATACGACAAGCCATCCCGGTAGCATTCACCCATCGGTTTGGCTCGAGGCGCTCCGGATGGCGCGCTCCTGAACCATTGAACGACCGTGCTTGAGTTCACATGAATAGAAGGCTGTTGAGCATATCGAATCATGGCTCCATGCTCGGAGGCGGAGAGCATTCATTTCTTGATCTCCTTTCGCATTTGCCTTCGCGCTGGGAGAACCTGGTCATTGTCCCTCACGAGGGCGACCTGTCACGCAAGCTCAGAGTAAAAGAGATACCCACCCTCGTACGGCCGTTGCCCTCGATGAAACCCTGGTATGTCCTTAGAGTCCTTAACGCCTTGAGGATTTATGCGAAGGTTTGCAAACGGTATCAACCCGATTTGATCTATGCGAATGGTTCAAGAGCCGCGTTTTATGGCGGAATCATAGGTCGTCTAATGGACCTCCCGGTAATATGGCACTGCCGGACTGCTGATGCTGATCCCTTTCTGGATTGTCTGCTAACTCGTTTAAGCGATCGAATTATTGCCAACAGCCAGGCCACTGCAAAGCGTTTTGGGATTGGCCTGAGAAACAAGGTCGAAGTAGTCTACAACGGACTCGATCTTGATTGGTTAAGAGACTATGATGTAGGGAAACCCGCTTTGGCTCAACCAAGCTGGAAGATTATCCTGGTGGTCGCTCGTATTTCGAAATGGAAACGTCATGATTTGGCGCTCACGGCTTTCCAACAAGTTGCGGAGATTTTCCAGGAATGTCATTTGATATATATTGGCGCGAAGGATCGCAGTGAACCGGAATGGTGGGAGACGCTTCAGGAAAGAACTCGTCGGTCTCCATTTTCCGAGCGCGTGCACTGGTTAGGTCATGTTGACGATGTCCGCCCTTGGTACCGAGTTGCGAGTTTGCTTCTTTTGCCTTCTGAAAATGAACCTTTTGGGAGAGTGGTAGTCGAAGCAATGGCGTGTGGGGTTCCTGTGATCGCCACGAAGAGCGGGGGTGTCTTAGAAATCCTCCGGGAGGGCCGTAACGGAATTCTGGTCACCCCTGGAGATGCTGAGGCTATGGCCGACGCTATCCTTAGCATTTTGCGGAACGACCATTTGAGGACTTCACTGGTTCAATCAGGCAAGGTACGAGCACAGGATTTCGGTTTGGACCGACATATCGGAAAAATGCTTGAGATATTCGACCGACTCGCTTACCGCCCAGACGCCAGAAGGAGTCGCCCGGTCAACGTCTAATGGAGCCGCCAGCAAAAATACGGTTGAGCATTCCGGAACATAATTCACAGAGGAGCAAGCCTATCCGCAATCTCTTTGCTCGGGAATTCCCCCTTTCCGAAAAGGTCACACTCGTGATCCTGCTGACCCTCACCTTCTCGCTTCGTTCATATGCCATGGGCACTCGTGATCTGGGACTGGACGAAGTATTTTCTTTCTTGTTGGCCCAGAATCACACCCTTCTCGACCTTGTCTCACCTCTTTCAACCCCCCTCGGAGACGATGCGCATCCACCGCTCTACTATTTGATTACTAAGACATGGTTGGAAACAGGGTACCCCTTGCTTCATTCCCTAGGTCTTTCGCAAGAATACTCGTTTCGCTTTCCTTACGCTCTGCTGGGGACCGCCACGATGCTCTTCCTGTATCGAACGGGCAAGGGCCTCGGCTCTCAGGCATCCGGGGTGTGGCTTGCCTTTCTGTACGCGCTTAATTCCTTCTCCATCCAGATTGCCCATCATTCTCGGATGTACCCCCTGGTGGAGTTCCTCGCTGCTGTCCTGTTTTATTCCTGGCTCAATTTGAGAATCGGGTTTTCACGTCATCAGGGCGCGCTTTTCCTGATGGCTTCGGTTCTTGCTCTGTTAACACACTATGCCACCGTTTTCTACGTCTCGGCGCTCTTCATGACCTTGTTTTTGTCACAACGGCGCAGTGCAGGACCGCTATTGGTTATGATTCTCCTAGCCATCCTCTGTTTTTCATGGTGGCTTCCGGCTTTCTTCACCCAGGTGAGGCACGAGACCCTCGCAAACACTTTCACATCGTCTACAGGCGTGATCGTCCTGTTGACTCTGCTCCATTTCTTCACCGGCGACCGCGGCTTGGCTCTCGGAGGCGCCGCCCAACTTACTTCCCATCTCTATACTCTGGCCGCATTTTCGATTGGCATGGTCCTGGTTTGTTACCTCCTCTGCAAGAACCGGAAGGAGACAGGTTCGTCTGATCTATTCGCTATTTGCCTGCTGCCGCTCGGTCTGCATTGGTCTGTGACCTTCATCGTTCAACGGGTCTATAATGCAACCTATTACGCCATCTACGCTCTCCCAGTATTCTTGGGAGTCCTCGCTCAAGCGATGTCGCGGAAGGATTCTTCATTTCTCTACCTTCGACGGTCTCTCCTCTTGATCATTGTTTTGATCAATGGGGTCACCATGGTCAGCTTTTTCCGGAACACCATGGTTCCCTATGAACCCTGGAAGCAGGTCTGCGCGGTCTTAAAAACTTTTGTTCCCGCGCGAGTTTTTATTTATCCGTCACATATGTCTGCCATGCTAACTTTCTATGGCGCAGAGTTGCCTGTGGAAGGGATTGATTTCCATTGCGGAGCACAGGATGCGGAGATAAAAGTTGTTTCTTTGCTCGAAAGACTGAAACCGGGACACGCTGTTCTGGTCTTGAGCCATGACTGGCGAAAGGGTGATTGTCTCATAGCCTATTTTCGAGAAGTTCTGAAGGATGAACCTAAGCAGCTCGAATTCCCTAACATACGATTGTTCCTTTTCAAGAAGCTCAATGGATCACAACTCTGTCCCGGCAAGTGATCAGAACAAATTCGCCACTGGCCCTCAAAGCTGAGAGTGGCTTTCTGGAATCAGAATGAAAAGGATCCGAATCTTAATTGATGGCCGTGAATTTGTCGGTAAACGACTTACCGGAATCGGCAGGGTGACCCAAGGGTTGGCTGATGCCTTGGCTACCTCTGATCTCGCGAATCAGATAGTCATCGCAGTTCCAGGCACCGCGTCACTCCCTTCGAACCTCTTGAACCAGGAGAGAATTGTTATCGAGGGCATTCCAGCTCCGTTCTTGCGGTCAGAAAAAGCGCTATCCCGCTTGACCAACCACTTCGACATCTGTATCAGCCCTTATCCCAAACTCCCCTTGTTCGGCTGCCACGCCAAGGCAGCGCACATCATCCACGACATTCTCGATTTAACCCACCCCGCGTATAAAAAGCGGATGAAAGTTCACGTTGACGGCTGGCGATTGAAGACGGCCTTGAAACGGGCAGATCTGACCTGGTACGACTCCATCTGGAGCAAAAATGAAACCCAGAGATTTGCAGGAGGAATCGGAAAGAGACCCAGAGTCCGTTATCCGGGAATCGATATGGCATTCAGCCCGGACAAGTCAATTGATGATACGGCTGTCTTGAAAAAATACGATCTGGAACCCGGATACGTGATTGCCATCGGCAACGGTCTGCCCCACAAGAACCTGGGCGTTTTACTTGATTTCGCTGCGCAGATTTCGAGGAGAATGGTCTTTGTCGGGGTCCAGGACAAGAACAGACGATACTGGAAGTCACAATATCCTAACGAGTCCGCCGCCTGGATAAATCGGGCTGAAGAGGCTGACCTCCCTTCGTTGTTAAGGGCGGCTTTTTGTCTTGCTCAGCCATCCACCGCTGAAGGCTACGGCTACCCTCCCTTGGAGGCGATGGCGTGCGGCGTTCCTGCGATCGTGAGCCATATTCCAGTCTTATTTGAAACAACTGGATCCAGCGCTCTGTACGCCGATCCTCACGATCCAAGGTCCTGGTTGAACTCTCTCTACGCTCTGGAAAGCGGCGACGTGCGCAAAGGCCTGATCGAAAAAGGCTTCAAATGGGTGGAACCACTCAAAGGATCAAAGGGCTGGCAGGGGCACATTTCAGACATTGAAGAACTGCTCGCAGAAAAGGAGTGAATGTGAAGAAAGCACTTATTACGGGAATTACCGGCCAAGACGGGAGTTATCTCTCTGAACTTTTGCTTGAAAAAGGGTACGAAGTTCACGGGATAGTCAGGCGTGTGGCGATCGAGCATCCCCAGGCACGCATGTGGCGCATCAGGCACCTTCTGGATCGGATCAAAATCCACAGCGCCTCCATGGAGAGCTACGCGTCGATCTTTGACATCGTTGCCGATGTGAAGCCTGACGAATGCTATCACCTGGCGGCCCAGAGCTTCGTGTCCTACTCATTCGAAGATGAGTTTTCGACCATCAATACCAACCTGAATGGCACTCACTACGTCCTTTCAGCCATCAAGCGGCAGGCCCCTCGATGCAGGTTCTATTTTGCCGCATCGAGTGAGATGTTCGGGAACGCGGCAAAAAGTCCCCAAAATGAAGAAACACCCTTTCATCCCCGATCCGCCTATGGGATTTCGAAAATGGCGGGCTTTGAGCTAACCAGAAATTATAGGGAAGCTTACGGACTTTTTGCCCTCTCGGGAATCCTCTTTAACCATGAATCGCCGCGCAGAGGGGGTGAGTTTGTGACACGCAAAATCACCTCGGGGGCTGCGAAGATTAAGCTGGGTCTGGAAAAGAAGATTCGCCTGGGGAATCTTGAAGCCCAAAGAGACTGGGGACACTCGCGTGATTATGTGGAAGCGATGTGGCTCATGCTCCAGCAGCATGAACCTGAGGACTATGTCATAGCATCGGGGGAGTCTCATTCGGTCCGTGACTTTCTCCAGCTCTCTTTCGAGAGCGTGCAATTGGATTACGAAAAACACTTGATCATAGACGAGAACCTCTACCGTCCTTCGGAAGTGAACATCTTGCAGGGGGATGCTTCTAAAGCCAAGAAGAAGCTCGCTTGGTCCCCGCAAGTTTCCTTCCGACAACTCGTGAGGGAAATGGTTGAGGGCGACCTCGAATGGTATTCTTCTGCCAAGGGAAAAATTTTTGATTGAGCTTGGGGACCTCAGCCCCGTTAAGCATGAACAGAGCTGAAAAAAGGAATCTGGCCATTGTGCTAGCTCTCGCTTTCCTGGCGAGTCTTGTGTGGTGCCTCACAAAAGGTCTTGAGATAGCAGGTGATGATGCGATCATGGGCCTTATGGCACTCAAGATCAGCCAGGGCGCTGAGTTCCCCATCTTCTTCTGGCAGGCTCACTACAGCGGTCCCATAGCCAGCTATTTGGCTGCTCCGCTTCACTGGTTCTTCGAACCCTCCCCACTCGTGCTTCACTCCATCATCATTCCTATCCACATGTCCTACAGTACCGGCGTATATTTCCTCGCCAGGTCCTGGCTGGGCCAATCAGAAGCAATGATCGCGGGTCTCTTCGCAGCTCTCCCTGCTCACCTTTTTCCTTATTCAGCCCTGGGAGGGTTCACCGAATCGATGGCTTTTGTCCCATGGATCTTTCTGCTCTGCCTCGGAGAGAGCAAGGATGGCAAAAGCCGGCTTCTGCGATTTCTGTGCGGAGGGGTTCTCTGCGGATTCGCTCTTTGGGTGTTTCCGCTTGCTTTCCCTCCGGTCCTGGCATGCTTGCTTTGCCAATTCAAAGCCTATGGAGGAAAAGCCGTGAAGTTCAGCCTGGCGGGTTGCCTCTTTGGGCTGCTTCCGGCCATCTACCACAACATCTCTCAGCCAGGTGCCACACTCCTTCGGCTTTTTGCTAGGCCCTCCGCTCTCGACCGGCAAACCGTCAGCCAGATGGTAAGTTCCGAAGGAATCATTTCATTCTTCCTCCAGTTGATGGGGAAATGGGCTTACAGTTCATACGATGCTTTGTTAAGCATTCCTCGATTCACCGTCTCTTTGCTGGGGTTCGCTCCCGACGCAACAGTTTGGGGTCTGATCACCGGATTCATCACATGTTTCGCGCTGCTTTTTGGCCTCCGGGCTTTCTTCCGGTATCAAGGGAAAGCAACGGCAATCCATCTCGCCTTGCTCTGGACGGTAGCCATCACCTATTGCTTCCTCGTATTTTTCGGACTGAACAGAGACCGTTACCTCATCCCCATTCTATTGATCATTCCATTCGGACTGGCCTTAAGCATTCAGCGAATCGCTTCTCTGCTGAATTGGCGCGGTACTTCTGTAGCGGTTGCATCCCTTCTCCTCCTGAACGGCCTTGCTAATTTCTGGGATGCCAAACCCCGATATCCAGATTATCAGGGACTCGCCGAGTTCCTAGAGTCCAAAGGCCTAACTTGCGGATATGCACCCTACGTGGCAGCATATCCTTTGGTGTACCTGAGTAACGAGCGATTGATTTACACTCCTGCTTTGCACGAACCCGAGTATGACCGTTATGCAAAATACACCGCTTTTTTCACACACGCTGAAAATCCGGCATTTGTCTTTGTCGATCAGGCTGGTGCCGATCACTTCAGGCAGGGGCTAACGGATCTGAATACTTCATCCAAAGAACAAACATGGGGGCTCTTTCAAATATTTCACGACTTGGCGCCTAACGTAGACATGGAGCGCCTCCGCTCAGCAACGCGCGGACAGGCGAACTGAACCGTCATGTACTGTTGTAGTTCTAACCTCATGAACATGTAGCAAGAGAGTACTCAATACGATGCAAGTTCTCATGCTGGCAGATGTGTTTTTTCCGGATACGATCGGAGGGGCGGGAAGGGTATCTTATCACCTGAGCTCTCAGCTCTGCAAAAGAGGGCATGAAATCCATGTGCTCACACGCAATCCAGAGAAAACCCTACCCTTTTACCAAGAGATCGAGGCGAATCTTTTTGCGCATCGATTCGACCTGCCAGCCGGCGAAGGCATAAGTTTCTTTCTCTCTGAAATCAAGAACGCCTATGGCAAGGCCAAAAGGTCGAACCACGAAACCGACTTCGATCTTGTCTGCGCTCATCAAAGCTTAGTCGCATTGGGACCCTTCCTTTCAAGTTCTATCCGCAGAAAGCCTTTCGTTCATTGCTTCTATTCACCATGGCATGAAGAGTACTTGATCAAGAAACGGGACTTGAAAGGGAGAACTCCATGCTCTGCGAAGGCCGTTGCCTTTTTTATGAGAAAGATGGAAAAGCGAGTTCTTTCCAAAGCTCTGAAAATCTTTGTCCTGAGCCGCTATTCTATAGAGCAGATCTCTGAGATCCACCATCTGCCACAAGAGAAGCTTGTGATGATTCCGGCAGGCATCGAGCTGGATCGGTTCCGTCTCCCCGAAAGCGGAAAGAATCCCGTCAGGAAAGAGCTGGATATCGGCCTCGACAAGACCGTCTTTTTCACAGTTCGCAACCTGGTCCCGCGTATGGGCATCGAAAACCTCATTGAGGCTTTCAAGCAAAGCAATATTCTCAGAGAAAAAGGCCTGCTCCTCATCGGAGGGGAAGGATTCCTGAAAGTATCCCTGCGAGACATGGTCAAGGATTATGGTCTGGAGGGCACGGTCAAATTGCTTGGTCGCGTTTCGGAAGAGGATTTGCCTCGATACTATCAGGCGGCTGACTTCTTCGTTCTTCCGACGAGAGAACTGGAGGGGTTCGGTCTCGTCATTCTCGAGGCAATGGCATGCGGCACCCCGGTGCTTGGGACACCGATAGGCGCGATACCGGAGACTGTTGGATTGTTTGACAAGAATCTCCTTTTCGAGGGTATCCGCAGCGAGAATATGAAAACAAAGCTTGAAGATGTGATCAATCGACCCGAGAAGTATCGGTTCGATCCTCAGGTTTGCAGGAAATTTGTTGAAGAACGATACTCCTGGGAGAAGATGGCGGACGCCTTTGAAAGGGAGGTGATGAGGCTAATCAAATAGCGATCTAACTGAAAGATTCCTTTCCCATCCTCCGTCAAACCTGTGTGTTCTACTTCCCAGCCAGTTGCTTCAGGACCTCTCGGTTTTTCTGCGTGCGCTTGGCATCGGCTCTGCGATTAGCTTTGTTGGGCTTTGCCTTGTTTTTCATGATTTTCTTTCGTTTCTGTGTGTTTGAAGCCATGAGCATTTCTCCTTAGAAAAATAGAAGCAAACTTTTACTCGCCAGGTGACCCATTGTCAAGAAACAAAAGAAGGCAGGAATGTTGGAATGCTGGAATATTGGAACAATGAAAGAAGGGAAGACAGAATAAAGGAGACAGGAGACAGAAGACCAATCATCGTTTCCTCCTGCTCCGTTGCCATTCATAGAGGGCGATGCCGGTGGCGAGTGCCGCATTAAGAGATTCGACACCTCGCTCCATGGGGATGGATAGGGATTTCAAATGGCGCACCTCCGGAGGAAGCCCGGGCCCTTCAATGCCAGGCAAAAGGCAGAAGCTCTCCGGAAAGGCGAATTTGCGAATATCCTCTCCCTCGGCAGAAAGCGTGCTAATCGGCAATTTCGCGGTGCCCAATTGCTTAATGGACGGACCATCGAGAATCGGGACCCTGAATAGAGCGCTTCCTCCTGCCCTCGTCGATTTGTAGTGAAACGGATGGGCAGCCTCCTTCAGCATCACCAGATTCGTGACCCCAAATGCAGCAGCGGAGCGGATGACCGCTCCGACATTGCTGGGATCCTGGAACGGGATGAGGAGCGTGCAGCCCTTAAAGACCGCACCCGCATCCCATGCAGGAAAAGATGGCACGCGAACTATCAGGACCGGGTGGTCGGTTCCAAAAACGTCAACCTCTCTGAAAAGCTCAGCAGAAAGAAAATAGGCTTTAAGGTTCTGCCTGGGAATGTCTTCCGGCATCTTGTGCTTTGCGCTGAGGATGAGTCCTTCACAGTATCCCGGAAACTCCGCCAGGATCTCGCTCACCTGCTTGGGACCGGAAAAAAAGGCCAGGCTCTGCTTCTTGACCCCCTGCCCTTTCAAAATCCTCAAGAAGGCCTGGAAATCGTGATTGTGCCGGCTGTTGATCTCCTTCACCTTCATAATGTCCCGGTTTCCTGATCAGGGTCAAAAGCTATTGGGGTGGCTTCCTGTTCGCTTGCCAATGCCCTGTCACTTCCCCCTCCCCTAACCCCTCCCGCCAAGGGAGGGGAACGATGCGGGAGGTCTACCCGCCTGAGGCGGGCAGAGGTGGGGGTGGAGGGAGGTGACCAATACCTGCTTTCTCACGTGTTAAGCGGGAGAGTGGCCGCCTCTCTGATGAGCCTGTTCTTTAGCCTTCTCTTTCAATCTCTCTTTTTTGCGTTTGCGCCGACGGTCAATCTCCCGTTTGCGTTCTGCTTTCTTGTGTTTAGCCATGCAAACCTCCATGATTTGAAGAATACAGAAGTCAGTAGACAGAATACAGCCTAGCCGCTGGCCGCTGAGGCGGCCAGTTTGATCGGATAAGAAACTGGTTGGCTTCGCGAGAAGCCATCTCGGTCGTCACTCCCGCGAACACGCCTGAGGCGGACAAGCGCGGGAGTCCAGAACAGAATAGAAAGACTGGATTCCCGCCTCCGCGGGAATGACACAAGAAGGAGTCTTCCGGCTTTCCAGAAAACTGCGAGTTTCATACAAGTAGCAAGGGTCCTTTATTAGAAGATCGGGGCCTTACAGTCAACGAGAAAAAGAGGGGGGATTTATTCGGTTGACCGTTCTGGGAGATTTCCGTATATTTTCAAACAAAAAGAGAGGCTTTGATTTCTCATTCAGGGTGGTGGAGCGATGGCAAAAGCGACCAAGAAAAGTAAAGACCTGGTATCCCTTGAACCCAAGAAGGATCAGTTCATGGGTTTCTGGTTTCAGGACAGCATTGAATTCGTGCCCGGCTGCACCCTGAACGTGAAGATCAAGGATTTTCTGTGCCGCACCCGCTCCAAGTTCCAGGACATATGGGTTGTGGAAACACAGGGGCTTGGAAGAATGCTGGTGATTGACGGGGTCACCATGCTCTCGGAGTTCGACGAGTTCGCGTACCACGAAATGATCAGCCATGTTCCTTTGCTCGTTCACCCGAAGCCTTCCCGGGTCCTGGTCATCGGCGGTGGAGACGGTGGAGTGGTCCGTGAGGTTCTCAAGCATCCGGAGGTGGAATCCGTTCACCTCTGCGAAATAGATGAAGAAGTCGTGAACGTGTGTCGGGAGTACCTTCCTTCCCAGGCTGGTTCACTCGATGATCCAAGGGTGAAGATCTTTTACGAGGACGGGGCGAAGTTTGCCGCCAACCATCCGGGGTCCTATGAAGTCATCATCGTGGATTCGACAGATCCTTTCGGGCCCGGGCAGGTTTTGTTTCAGAGGCCTTTCTTCCTGAGCATGAAGAAGGCTCTTACCTCCCACGGAATCGCCGTGACCCAGTGCGAGTCAATTTACCTCCATCGCCAGGTCATCGAAGGGGTCTTCTCTTTTGCAAGGAAGCTCTACCCGGTCACAGGATATTACTTCACTGTCGTCCCGACCTATCCAAGCGGACTCATCGGCTTCAGCTTCTGTTCTCTAGGCAGGGACCCGATCAAAGACATCGATGAAACAAGGGCGAAGAGACTTAAGGGTTTGCGATACTACTCGCCTGAGATTCATCGTGGAGCCTTTGCCTTGCCCCACTTTGCCTCACAGTTCATCAAAGCGAAATAGGAAGAAAAGAAGACCTTCTTCGCACAAAGATGCGGCGCCTTGTCCGTGGTCAGTTGGCTGTCGTCCGCGGTCGGCGGTCAGTGTTCGGTGGTCTGTCGTCGTTTACCGGTCAACGCATCGATCGCGAGCGA
>Ga0105100_10001296_pt1 | contig 14766 bp, 15 predicted proteins | sample PPLLak12cMay2015_2_FD_87033 | JGI IMG/M metagenome (GOLD analysis project Ga0105100, IMG submission 87033) | Freshwater sediment microbial communities from Prairie Pothole Lake near Jamestown, North Dakota, USA - PPLs Lake P8 Core (1) Depth... | ecosystem: Environmental > Aquatic > Freshwater >...
CCGATTATGAAAAAATACGGTACAGGCCTGGCAATCGGGGGGGGTTGGATTCAGGGTGGCCGAGGGCATATTCGAAATCCTGGGCGGGGTTATCACCATTGGCCTGCTGGCCTTGAGCCAGGAATTTGTCAAAGCCAGCACGTCTCACGCGACCTACTTCCAGGCCATCGGGGCTATCATCAAAGCCGGAGACGCGTGGCTGAGCAATGGCGCCGTGCTGCTGCTCTGGTGCATCGGCGCCTTGATGTATTATGCCGTCTTCTACCAATACCGGCTTGTCCCGCGCTGGCTCTCCGTCTGGGGGTTGGTTGGCATTTCTTTGGTCACCATCGGCGGGGTACTCGTCATGCTCCATGTCATCCCCGGTTTCGGGACTGTGCAGATGCTTCTCAATCTGCCGATATTCCCGCAGGAGATGGTCTTGGCGGTCTGGCTGATCGTGAAAGGAGTCAATCCATCGGTAGTCGCCTCCGGGGCTGTAAAAACTTCGACGAGCGAGCTTTTGAGCGCAGCATAGTTCGAGAGATGGGTCTCAAGGAGAAGGCAAAGTGTTAATAAGAGGTTCGAACGTTCTTTCGATATGGTGCGTCATCAACTTCATACTCGCCTTTCTCATATTGTGCTATGTCATCGTTCTCAAAGGGGACTCCCCAATTTTGCAAGTGGCTTCTTTTTCAGAAGCTGAAATTGCCAGCCTGAGTGCCAAGATTATAGCAGCGCTCAATTGTTTTACGATCCTGTACAACTCTTGCTCGCTGATGATCTCGGTATTGACGTGGCGTCTGATCCGCAAAAACCTGGTTGCGGGTGAAAAATGGGCTTTCTGGATGTTAGCGGGTGTGATCGGATTTCTTGAACTGATGGCATTTTTTGCTTCATCCTACATCGGGAATGGGCGCTGGCAGGTGAATCTGGTCCAGAGCATTCTTTATATTATAGGCATTAGCTTTTCAGGCTATTCCTTATTCCATGAAGGAGAAAAAAATGAATTCAACCTCTAAAATCGCAAGAACCGCCGGTCTGCTTTATTTACTTTACGTGGTCACCTCGTTCGTAGCCAATCTATTTGGGAAATTTGTGTTCGTGGAAGCACCGGTGACTGTCAATCACATCATGACCCATGCATTTCAATTCCGCATCGGTTTTGTGATCAACCTGTTTGCGGTCGTTCTTTTCCTTTTAGCAGCCTGGGCTTTGTACGTGCTGTTGAAACCGGTGAATAAAGACCTTGCATTACTTTTCCTGTTATTAAATTTAGCTGGTTTCGCTGTCTGGTTATTCAGCTCGCTGTGCCTGTTTGCCAGCCTGCTGATCTTGAACGGAGCAGAAACCAACCAGGCGTTCCAACCAGATCAACTGCAGGCGCTGGCGGTGTTTTTCTTCGGTTTATATAAAACCGGGGTTGTTATTGCTCAGGTGCCTTACGGGGTCTGGCTGTTTCCCCTTGGTTACCTGGTCCTTAAATCGGGATTTCTGCCAAAGATCATCGGCTGGTTGTTGATCGCAGATGGCATTTGTCAATTTGTGTATGTCTGCCAGCGTTTGATCCTCCCAGATCTTGGGATCATCGCTTACCCCTGCCTGGTGATCAGTTTTATCGCTGAGGTATCCCTGGCTTTGTGGCTTTCCATCAAAGCTGTGAAACCCCAGATATCCGCGAATCCTGAATAAAGAAAAGAGAAAAGATGAAAAACTCAAAAGGCACCTGGAAAAAAGCGTTCGTTCTGACCCTGGTGGGAGGCCTGGCCTTCTGGCTGGCTAACTTCGCAATCTCGCGAACCGCCATAGCAGCGGAATACAGGGCTGCCATGTCCATTTCTTATTTTCCAATGCTGCTTGAATCCTTGATTGGGGGCTTGATCATTGGGTTTTGGGTAGGTTATCCTTTGCTGCGTTTCTTTGATAAGATCCCAGGGAAGAATTCAATTCTTAAAGCAGTCCTCTTAAGTTCGATTGTCCTGGTCATCGTCACAATCCTGCTCGGTGGTCCTTCCAGTTTTTTTGCGACAGGAAATGTCTGGCGGTATTTCGTCATCGGCACAGTATTTAACGTAATCCGTATCACAGCCCTTGGCATCGCCATCGGTTATGTGTGCAAGATGCAATTTCGCGAATCCAAACCAACTGAAGTCGCAGTGAATCCAGCCAGGTTGGGATAAGGGAGAAGCCATGAAAATCAGCGTTACAGATCAAAGCAAAACGCATAATTCTCAGGACTTCTTAAAGAAACTGCTTACTCTGACAGCAGCAGGTGGAGCAGCATTCTGGATCACTGATTTACTGGTTGCAGTTTCCCCTATGGCTGTGGCATATAAAGCTGCCTTTTCAATCTCTTCGCTGCCTGTAGCCCTGGTTGGAGCGTTAACTGGCGGCTTGGTCATCGCATTCTGCGTCAGTTTTTTCCTGATTCGCTTTTTTGACCGGCTTCCCGGTAAAGAATCCATCTTCAAGGCATTGATCCTAACCTTTGGCGTAATGATTATTATCGAAATCCTTTCAGCGCTTGGAGACCCGGCCCATGCCTCTGTTTACCTCCTACTGGATACAGGAATGAACGCTCCAAGGTTTCTTGCACTTGGATGGATGATAAGCCATGTATTTGATATGCAAAACAGAAAGGTTTAATTATGAAAGCAATAATTTGCCCCAGATACGGTTCACCGGATGTTCTTAAGCTCCGCGAGGTGGTCAAACCAGTCCCGCAAGAGGACGAGGTGTTGATCCAAATTCATGGCGCCTCTCTCAATTCGCGTGACTTACGCATGCTGCGGGCGAAACCAATATTTATGCGACTGATGCCTGGTGGTCTTTTTCGCCCTAAAAACAAGATCCTCGGAGCTGATGTAGCCGGGCAAGTCGAGGCAATTGGTTGTAACGTCAAGCAGTTTAAGCCAGACGATGAGGTCTTTGGGTACTTACCGAGTGCAACCGGTCGTGGCACTTTTGCCGAGTATGTATGTGCCAAAGAAAATCTAATAACACTGAAACCGTCCAACCTGACCTTCGAACAGGCCGCGGCTGTGCCTCTGGCGGCGATGACCGCCTTGCAGGGATTACGTGACAAGGGAAACATTCAACCAGGACAAAAGGTGTTGATTCAAGGTGCGTCTGGAGGCGTGGGAACCTTTGCTGTTCAGATCGCCAAAGCGTTGGGGGCTGAAGTGACGGCGGTGTGCAGCACGAGGAACCTGGTAATGGTGCGCTCCCTTGGAGCAGATCATGTCATCGATTATAAGGTAGAAGACTTCACCAAAAACGGGCAGCAGTACGACCTGATCCTGGCTGTGAATGGATATCATCCGATATCTAATTATCTGCGCGCATTAAACGCTGAAGGAACTTATGTCGTTGCTGGTGGCTCGATGGCTCAACTCTTCCAGGCGGCGACCAAAAGGAAAAAAGTTACTAAGACCGGGAGCCAGAAAATATATATCGCTTCGCTGGTGCAAAACCAAAAAGATTTGATCCTGATAAAAGAACTCCTTGAATCCAGGAAAATCATACCGGTTATCGATGGATGTTACCCGTTAAGGAATACTTCTGAAGCTTTCTGGTATTTTGAGAAAGTACATCCCAAGGGAAAAATCGTCATCACTATGGAAGAAAATCGCAAAACCTGACAAGGCGCAGCTCCCGACCCCTATTCCGCTAGCTTTGCAGCGGCAGGTGAGCTTGGTCATTAGATCGCTCAATACATTTACAATCTGTGCTGCCCACGGTTACGCACTTCAAGCCAAGCAACATCTTCTTAAGAACGATGATCTCCATCAAAAAGCCTGTACCCTTCCAAATGTAGGAAGATACAGGCTTTTGTTTACCATTATAACCACCGTGGAGAAGGCACCCATAGAACACACGGTGCTCAGAATCCAAATATCACCGCCGATAAAAAGTGGTTATAAATTATGGTTGATATCTCCAGCCAACGAACCGCCGCACCATGAGTTAGTTTCCATGCAATTGTGTGCATGTGATCAATTGAATAAAACAGGCTAATTCTCCCAGCGCACAGCATACTCCGGGCTGCGACGCCCGCCAAACAACTTGGCCAGCACAACCCCGGCGACAAACCCACCAATATGCGCCCAGAAAGCTGTTCCGCCTACATCAGGCCCACCCATTGATAACACACCGCTGAATAGCTGCAGTACGAACCACAAGCCCAGCACAATGGCGGCTGGGACCAATGTCAATCGTGTGAGAAATCCCAGGGGGATGAGAGTCAAAACCTTACTTTGTGGATACAGGATCAAATAAGCCCCCAGCACGGCGGCAATAGCGCCACTGGCCCCCACGGTAGGGATTTGCGAGGTCGGATTGGTCAGTACATGGGTCAGCGAGGCAACCACACCGCCCACCAGGTAAAACACTAAATACATCCCTTTTCCCATGCTGTCTTCGACATTATCACCAAAGATCCATAGGTAGAGCATATTCCCACCCAGGTGCAGTAAACCCGCATGCATGAACATGGAGGTAAAGATATCGGCGACATCACCCAGGTCCAACCCAGAAGTAAGATTTCCTGGGATCATGGCATATTGATATACCAGGGCTTCCTGATTAGGGCCTGATAACCATTGCCAGGCGAAAACAAGGATATTGGCAATGATCAGCAAATAGTTAACTACCGGCACACGACGAGTGGGAATTTGATCTTTGATCGGGATCATGTGATTCGCTCCTCAATACTGGATGTGCAGCTTTAGCAAGTATTAAACCACATTCTCCGCGGGAATTTTGGGCAACCAGAAGATCATCAATAGAGCAGCTAGCAGCGCCAGAAATCCACCAAACAAAAATGGCGCAGCTGGACCGTAACCTTTCCATGCTCCAAGCCCCTGCCAGAGTAACCCGGCAATTAAGGAGGCGGGAAAAGCAGTGAGACCAACCGCAGCCGAGTATAGACCGTAAGCAGTCCCTCGTTTTTCGGCCGGCATTAAATCTGCGATATAAGCCTTACTGGCGCCTTCGAACAAGGCGTAGTAAACCCCATACAGACCAAAGAACAGCCAGACAGCTGTTCCGGTACTGGATAGAGCAAAGCCCAGGTAGATTAAGCCGTAGGCCATCCATCCAAACACGATCAATTTTCGGCGTCCAATCTTGTCTGATAGCGCGCCAGCCGGTCCAGCCAGCACTGTGTAGACTGCGTTAAATGTTAGCAGCATCCCCATAACTCCCAGGATGGTCAAACCGCGCTCCTGGCCGCGCAAAATGATAAATGCATCCGATGAATTTCCCAGGGTGAAAATGATTGTTACTCCCAGAAAGCTGATGAAGCGTTTATCCAATCCCTTAAAGCTGGGCACAAGCGCCGCAGCACGTTTTTCCTGTGCAGGCACGCTAACTTCCCTGGCCCCCAGAGCAAGAATCAGCACAGCCAGAAATGCCGGAACGATGCTGGCCAGAACAACAATCTGAAAGGTGCGCCCGGATAGTACATTGGGATTGGTCTGTGTCAACCAGACGGTCAGGGCGGCAATGAGAATTCCCACAAACGCTCCGGCCGAATCCCCCGCCCGGTGGATGCCAAAAGCCAGGCCGCGTTTATCACTGGAAACACTCTGCGAAAGCAGGGCATCCTTGGGCGCGGTACGGATGCCTTTGCCCAGCCGGTCAGCAAAACGCACCCCCAGGACAATTCCCCAGGCACTGGCAAAATACAGGAAAGGTTTCGAGAGAGAGGAAAGGCCGTATCCAAGTACTGCCAAGCCCTTGCGTTTGCCCAGCCTATCAGAAACTGCACCGGAAAACACTTTCATCAGGCTGGCGGTAGTTTCAGCAATGCCTTCGATCAATCCGACCACTGTTGTGGCCTGTCCCAAGACCCCCGTCAGGAAGAGCGGTATCAGGTTATTGATCATATCGGAAGAAATATCCGTAAGGAAGGAGGTGATGGTCAGGATCCAGACATTGCGGTCCAGGCTCCTGAATATAGAAACCTTATTAGCATCTTTTCGGTCAGGTTTTTCAAGCATTGCATTCCCTGGATGTACAGCCGAATTTCAAAGGATGCAGCCGGTCGCTGCATTTTTGGATGATATGCTTATTTACCTCGTAGCCATGTGACAGATTTATAAGACAAATAAAATGACCACCCCGATTACCGCTACCAGAGAGCCGGCTACTGCGCGCAAGCCAATTTTTTCCTGGAAATAATAACGACCTACCGGCAGCAGCCAGACGGGAGACAATGATGTCAGCAAGCTGGCAATGCCAACATTGGTATTTTCCAATGCCACCATCATCAATCCGCTGCCCAACATTGGCCCAAAGAAAGCCCCAATCAAAATGTACTTCATGGTTACCTGTGAGGTAGCCAGTTCCTTTATTGTACTTTTGATTTCCCCTTTGATCAGCATCAGAACCATCAGGATCAATAAGGCAAGGCTAACCCGCAGTAAGTGACCGGAGATGGCCGGCATCTCGCCTGCAAGACCCAGCTTGGCCGTAATGTTACCAATGGAGTGCAAGAAAGCTGATCCAATGGCCAGGGATATCCCTTGCAGATAGGCAGATCTTCCAGCCACAGTGCTACTGCCATTCTTGCGATCGGATACCACCCAGATAATTCCGGTGATAGTGACAAAAATGCCCGTGGATTGAATCCAGGACAGCTTTTCATCCAGAATGAACCAGGCCAGAACAGAGCTGATAACTGGGATCAGGCTGATAATCAGCATGCTTAACCGTGTGCCTATCCTGCTAAAAGCTTCAAACAATAAGGTATCACCCAGGACCAGGGCAAACAAACCAGACAGACCCAACCAGAACAGATTATTCAGATGCACAGTCGTAGGGAACACAGAGCCTTGCATGAGCCAGTGAGGTAAGAGCAAAAGTAAGAAAGTAAATATCAAGCGGGCGCGATTGACCGTCGCGACGCGAGCTAATCGAGTGGCCAATGTATTAAAAGTAGGGCCAATGGCAAAACAAATCGAGGCCAGCAGCGCGGCGATCTCTCCCAAATAGTTAAGCAGCATAGTGTTTATTTGCGATGTCTTTTTCGTTGGATTGGGAAAAGGATAGGAGTCCAGGATGAATCCTCGCGTGCCAGGAGCTCCATAATTTCAGCGGGTGGGCGACCCAGCCTGGCCAAAGACGCCATCCAGCGCATGGGCCGGTCAACCTGCGAGAAAAATGCCTTGTAACCGGCGCACAAATAATTCAAACCCCCTTGTCCGCTGCCTGTACGCAGGATGCGATCCTTCGGGCAACCGCCATTACAGATGAAGCGCACCTCACATGCCAGACAATCATCTGGCAGCGTATCAAGCTTCGCCAGGCCAAAATTCTTTTGCTGCTCGGATCCAACCAGCTCACTCAAGGGCTGCTCTTGGATATTACCCAGGAAATAGTCTGGCTCAACGAAATGGTCACAGGCAAACAAATCGCCATTATGTTCCAGCGCCAGACCCAGGCCGCAAGTCTCGCTGTGCACACATAAACTGGCAGGATAACCTAACCAGACACCCAGGCACACGTCAAACAACTGCACAAACACTTTGCCGACATCTTTGTGCACCCACTCATCAAAGATGCTGAGCAAGAAATTTCCCCACTGGATAGCCCCCACAGAGCGTTCAGTCACCTGGTTGCCTTCCTGGTAACCGGTCGCATTGCGTCGTTCAACGATTGGAATAAATTGGATAAATTTCGCGTGCACTTGATCCCGCAAGAACTGGTATACATCCAGGGGGTAAGCTGCATTCGCGGCATGGACACAGCACAGAACATTGAATTCAACACCAGCATCGATTAAGTACTGCAAGCCTTGCATGACTCGCTGATGGGTTGGCTGGCCTCCTTTATCCACCCGGTAAACATCGTGCAACTCAGCCGGCCCATCCAGGCTAACTCCTACAAGGAATTCATGCTGGCGTAAAAATTCTGCCCACTCATCATTCAATAACAACCCATTGGTTTGCAGGCTGTTATGGATGATCATTCCGGGTTTGCGATAGCGCTGCTGCAAGGCAACTGCGCGACGGAAGAAATCAATCCCCATCAGGGTTGGTTCCCCACCCTGCCAGGCAAAATATACCTCACCAGATCGTTGGGCTTGAATATATTGGCGCGTATAGCTCTCCAACAATTCATCTGACATACGAAAACCACTGTCTGGATACAGTTTTTCTTTGGAAAGAAAATAGCAATATTTGCAGGCCAAGTTGCATATCGACCCGCGTGGCTTGGACATTACGTGGAAGGCAGGCGGAGCATTATATTTATGCGTGGATGTGGAAGAGATCATCTTTGATCAGCTAAATTATTTTTTCAATTTGATTAATTAATTGAAGTATAATGGGCGCAAAGTTGGATGTCAAGATAAGTAAAATTACACTCGAGATCCGATCAGTGAGGCCTGCCTATGCCGGAGCTGCACGCATACCTGAATATTCTCCCTGAAGACCTGCCCCAACGAAGCCGAGTACATGTCGAGATTCTACCTGATCCTGCCAGTCTATTTGCCCAATTTGCACGCAGTCTGGCGGATGAGATTAAAACCAACAACCAGGCCGGGCATCCTACACGCCTGATTCTACCCGTCGGCCCGGTTGGTCAATATCCAATATTGGCAGAAATTTGCAATCGGGAACGCATCAGCTGGCGCAATATCCATACCTTTAATATGGATGAATATTGCGACTGGCAAGGCAGATGGATTCCTATAGACCACCCACTCAGCTTCAGGGGCAGCATGCGCAGGACCCTGTTCGATCGCCTGGATCCCGAGCTGCGCATTCCAGATGAGCAAATCCACTTTCCAGACCCGCTAAACCTGGATCGTATCAGCCAGGATATCCAGGCGGTGGGCGGCATCGATACCTGTTATGGAGGCATTGGTTATCACGGCCATATCGCCTTCAATGAGCCGCCTATCTCGCGCTGGTACCAGATCTCAGTAGATGAATTCAGGCGCTCGATCACCCGGGTTGTGCCGCTGGCAGAAGATACCATTGTGATGAACAGTATCCGGAACACGGGTGGTAATCCCCATAATTTTCCTCCCATGGGTGTAACCCTGGGTATGGCCGATATCCTGGAGGCGCGGCGCATCCGTATGTACTGCCCAGGTGGAATGTGGCAGCGCTATGCCGTGCGCATGGCGCTCTTTGGAGATGTCAGTGTGGAATACCCTGCCACCTTGCTACAAGAGCACCCCGACTATATCCTCTACCTGGATGAAGAGACTGCCAAACCGCCTGTGTTTAGCGGATAACTTCAATCTGTGAATCTGACCAGTCCAACAAACAACCCAAAATCTCCGCTCCACCACCCTTCACCTGTTCATAAGCCTCGGCAGCCTGGGACGACATAAAGTGGTGGGTAATTAAATCTCTGACGGGTAATTTTTCAGTTGCCATCAGTTCCAGCAAATACTGCCGGTTGGCTTGCTGAGTCCAGGGCTGGCGAATGGTAGGGGTGGTTGGGCAGCGTGGCTGGTTAGCGGCGATCAGGGTCAGCTCGCGCTGCTGGAATTCCTTAAAGAAGTGTAATTCAGCCTGCTCATCGATAATGCCCACGGTTACAATGCGGCCACCGATAGATGCCAGCTTAAAAGTCTGGGGGATCAGGCGGGTATTCCCAGTGGCATCCAGAATGACAGGCGCCCCTACGCCATCGGTGAGTGCCATGATGCGGCTGACGGAATCTTCTTGAGTTGGATTGATCGTCTGGTCAGCCCCTCGCTGGCGGGCTAATTCCAGACGCTGGTTTGAAAGGTCCATGGCGATAATCTGCTGTGCACCTTGCAGTCTGGCCAGAGAGACTGCAATCTGACCGATGATCCCCAGCCCTATGACCAGGAGCGTTTCTCCCAGCTCGAGTTTTGCACGTCGCAGGGCATGTAAGGCCACACTGGCAAGGGGAACAAAAACAGCTTCATCATCTCGTACCGCATCGGGAACAGGCAGGGTCACCCAGGGCTCTGCAGAAGCCAGCGCCAGCGATGCATGACCGACCAAGGAAATGACACGTTGGCCAGTGTGCATACCCGCCGCGTTCTCGCCCGCCGATATGACTTCACCAGCCAGCGCATAACCCGGATTCGCGCGAAAGCTTGCATCATCCCACACTCGGGTTAGCGCTGCTCTTTCTGTGCCTGGGCTGATCAGTGAGAGCCTTGAGCGGATCAGTACCTGATTTGCCTGCGGAGCTGGCAGCGTGTGTGTGATCAGCTCAGCATGGGTGTCTTGAAAAACAATCTTCTGTGCCTGGAAAGAGTTCATCGGATAATTCCACTCAACGATTCGATTTGATGGTACGCGCGGATAGGTGTGGGTTGAGCCGGCTCCACTTATCCAGGATTGACTGGTTATGTTCAATTGCGCCTGGCAGGTTGTAACTGGCAAAGATAGGTACCTCTATTCCAGCCTTTATCAGGCGCTGTACGATTTCGGTCAGCAGGCAGTTCCACACCAACGCACCCATCAAAGTAGAGCTTGCGGCAGTTCGCCAGGGCAAACCCTGCACATCCATCATGGCATCGCCTGGCGTGCCACCATTATCGATTACATAGTCAACGACTTCATAGAGCTTTTTCCCAAGCACCGACAGCGGAGCAATGCGGGCATACTTCAACGAACCGAGCCATACCGTGGTAAGACCGCGCTGCTTGGCCTCGATAGCCATTTGAACGGGTAGTGCATTTGAACCACTATCAGCAAACACCATGAATATCTCTCCCGGTTGGGGGTCATATTCATCCAATATCGGCGTGGCAAGCTCGGATAAGCGCTCCAACTGACTGCTCATGCGTGCGCTTTCATGCAACATAAGCACTTGTGGCGCAAACATGGGTACAGCCGCCGCCAGGCCGCCAGCCCGGAAAAATGTCTCCTCCACCAGAAGATGCGAGTGCCCTGTACCGAACAAGAAGATGCGCCCATCGCGCGCGATCACCTCCGCCATTTTTTCTGCCACCTGGCTTAGCGTAACTTGTTGGCTTTCGATTACCTCAGCTTGCAAGCGCGTGATGGATTCATAATAGCGTTGAATTCCAGAAGGTTTGTTTATCGACGACACGTTAAATCTCCTGCCTGTTTAATGAACTTTTATATTGCTACACGAAATTTCTTAGTGTATTACCGGTTTCTCTTTCGTTCTCTGCGCGGTTGACTGTTCAGGATGCCGTCCAGATCGCGTAGATCAACGACCTATTCACTCTTGTGTGGGAAATTATCCGGACTACCAATCCGCCCAGGCAACTCCAACTTCTGGTATGCCTGGGCGGAATTTTTCTACCATCAGCTTAGATCTGAGATTCAGCGAGCAGAATATTACACACCCGGAAGCGGATCATCCGCCATCATCAGGTGGACTGCAGCAGTCCGGAAACACCTGGGCAAAGCCAGGATCTTGGGATCAGGTCCAGTATAGCGCTGAGCATCCTGCAGAGCACTGTCAAAGGTCGGGCGGGTTTTCATCCCCATGGCCCGCGCATAACCAGGCGCATAGGCGCCGACGATGTAGGTTGCAGCCGCATGCAGCTCGGTAATATGCCCACAAGACACCATTGAAAACGCATGATACGGGTGATAACCATAGTTGAAACGATATTTATCGATGTATTCCTGTTTGTGGCTAAAATACTCACCGTATTTTTCGACATCGGGCAGCGTGTTGTGATAGTCCTTTTGGAACAGGTTATACAATTCGCGATAGGAGGGAAACTCCTCATCATGGAAATACCCATTACAGATGGATGAACAGATCACCACAAAATTATCTTTCATCACCCGCCGGTGGCGAATAATATTGGCGCCGATAGCCTGCAAAATTAATATCGGGTTGGTGCCATGCCCATTTCCATAATGAAAATTTTGGGGCATGCCGAACATCATGATGTCAAATTTTTCCTTTGCCCAGGGGACATAGGTGCGCTGGTTGGCGATTTCCCAGGACAAGGGTTGAATTTCTTTGCCATAGCCTGAAAATACTGCAATCTGGCGGGCGTTCGTATCCAGGACGGCATCGCACATGAAAAACTTGCGCCCCATCCATTTCTCCATATGCTGACCGATAGCATCGAACTTATCACGCATCTGGCTGTGAGGAGAGACTGGTGTAAAGTCGGGACGATGCATCACCGCGGGAATATGGTGAGAGGCAATCGACTTCCAATGGGTGATCCCCGTCGCCACCATTTTGTAGCCACCCGAGTAGCCCCCATAGGGATTTCCCAATACATGCCCGATCATGATCGCCAGGTCCGATTCGTAGACCTCACGATTCATGATCACCCGATCGCCCAATTCATCGTATCCGAGATCGATTAAATTATCCCAGTCTTCCGAATCGTGATTAATGATCTGGTGAGCTGGCATAAACTCGTTATAAACCTGGTCTCCCAGGATAGCCTGGATTTCGGCGTCGGTATTTTTTCGATGCAAGCCATTAGAACAAATTAATCGGATGTCTTTTTTGTTCACCCCCGCTTTGAGACATTCTTCAATAAGTATGGGGATGGCGACCTTGCGATGCGAGTTTGGCTGGTAACCGCCCTTTACCCGATCGGGAAAGCTGATGGTCACTTTGGAGCCTGGTCCAACCAACTCGGAAATTGGAGGCATGCCAATCGGATTCCGAATGGACGCACGCGTCACTTCAACAATATTTTCCAGGAATGGGGGATCCAGGACAGTCTCCCCAGGAACAAAGATTTCTGCTGAATCAGGCAGAGTAGCACCGAGGGTGCCCTCCCCATATTCAAACTGAACAACTTTCATAGTTTGATTCCTCTCACAAGGGTTCAATTTAGCCTGGAATATTTTTATCCAGCAGACAGGTACTTTTCAATAATACTATTTAGCTCGCGCACATCGAACCCAATCTCACCCGTAAAGCGTGTCAGGGCTACCAGGCCGCCATCAATGGTAGGGATGCCAGCAATCAACGCGGCGTTCTCTTCTTTCAGCCCGCCACCATAAACAACGGCTACCTCAGCGTCAAAATTTTCCCGGACGATTTGTTTGATCAAGGCAGAGACGATACTTATATAATCTGGGCCAGGTGGCACTCTGCCTGGTCCGATCGCCCAGACGGGTTCATAACCAACCACAATGCGACCCGCTTCCAGTGCTGCTTTCTGTGCCTGCAAACCGTTCAGGAGCTGGGCTTTCAAGACCTCGGTTATGCGAGGCTGTCGTTGGGCAAACTCACCCTCCCCACGCTCCTCAGCCGATTCGCCAACACACAGCAATACCTGCAAGCCCGAACTTAAGGCACAGATTACTTCAGCCCGGATAAGCTTGTCGATTGCCCGGTTCGAGATCACCCCCAGCACATGGTCGTTTTCGATATTTGGTTCGTAGGCTTGCATCACCTGCATCTTCGCCTTGCGTTCCTCAGAATGCCCAATGATCGCCCATTGACTACCCAGGGACGCAGCCGCTGCCGCCGGCAGGCTGGAGGTGAAAGCGCCAAAATTCTTCCCTGGCTGGATATTCTCCCAATGTACAGCCTGGCAGCCCACTGCCAGCGTGCGGGTCTGCTCGCCTGGAAAAGAATTCAATTTCCGGATGGCAGCATTCAGCAACCCTTCCGGTACGAGGTATGCCAGCCTCAAATCCGCATGAGTTCCCAGGCCTAAACGGACACTATCACTGATGACGCTTTCGATCCAATCGATAGGGTCATCCTGGGGACACAACCCGCCGCGTGATCTCGGAACTTCAAAACGTTTCAAATTAACGAAGATATGACGCATGATGTTCTCCTGATGGCTTCAATTCTCCCCACCACTTACCTCAGTGACGTAATTCGCTGGTTGATAGCCCGATTTGTCAAGCTATTATTAGCGAATTACGGAGTTGGTTGGCTGCTGTTGACCAGCACTGGCTATCACAAATAACTGTAAAAGATTCCGCCGAGGGGTTTGTAAAATCCTACTCGTATTGTGATTTATCCCAGAAGTTGGTGAAGCGCCGGATGCCATCATGGGTGTAAGGATGGTCGAAGGCTTCCTGGAACACAGACAGACCAGCGGTAACAATATCAGCGCCCGAAACAGCCGAATCGACAATCTGGCGCCCATTACGAACTGCAGCTACGATAATCTCCGTAGAGAAACCGTAATTATCGCGGATGGCAACAATGTCATCGATGAAACCGCGTGTCTCTTCACCATTGGTTTCTTTCCAACCAATAAACGGTGAAACAAAATAAGCGCCAGATTTCATGGCCATCAATGCTTGAGCTGCGTTGAATACGAGGGTGATATTGGTGCGGATATTCATTTGCGCCAGCGTGCGCGCCACCTTGAAAGCCGGCTCGATACATTGAAGCTTTATCACGAAGTTGGGTGAAATCGCAGCCAGTTTCTCTGCCTCTGTGAGCATATCCTGATAGGTAACAAAGTGTGGATTGACTTCCACAGATATCGGTTTATCGGTGCCTTCTACCAGTTTGGCGATGTTGCGGATAGTGGTCATGAAAGGTTTACCAGCAACCTGGACGTGGCGCGGGTTCGTGGTAATGCCATCAATATCAAAAGCATCCAACGCATAACTCACTTCTTCTTCAATGGCACTGTCAAGAAATAGCTTCATCACAACTCTCCTGTGTTGGAAAAATAATTGATAAGGTTAAGAGGATCAACATTTCCCGGATCCAGCATTCCATCCAATAAATGTTACCCAAGCATAAATCAGAGTTGCTCTGGATTAAGGTAGAACAAGTTCGTCAATGCCAGAGAGGCTGCCCCGACAATCCCCGCCTGCCAGCCAAAACTGGTTGCCCTCAGTTCAACTTTTTTACCCA
>Ga0105100_10001299_pt1 | contig 14756 bp, 18 predicted proteins | sample PPLLak12cMay2015_2_FD_87033 | JGI IMG/M metagenome (GOLD analysis project Ga0105100, IMG submission 87033) | Freshwater sediment microbial communities from Prairie Pothole Lake near Jamestown, North Dakota, USA - PPLs Lake P8 Core (1) Depth... | ecosystem: Environmental > Aquatic > Freshwater >...
GTCCGCACAGCAGAATGCCGGCCGAGGGCGGAGGTGCAGGCACGCGTTCCCGGGCGGATGGCGTGCGATGTAGTCCTGGCCCGGCAACTGCCGCCGCCTGCCTATACGACGTTAGGTGCACGAGGAGAAGGGCATGGGCTTCGGGAAGACGACTCCGATTCTTCGGATCTTCGACGAGGGCAAAGCACGCGAGTTCTACGTCGCTTTCCTTGGTTTCAACGTCGATTGGGAGCATCGATTCGAACCAGGACTTCCTCTGTACATGCAGGTATCGCGGGATGAGTGCGTGCTGCACCTGTCCGAGCATCATGGCGACTGCAGCCCCGGCGCGGCGTTGCGGATTGAGACGGACGGCTTAGACGCCTTCCACGCCGAACTCAGTTCCAGAGAGTACAAGTATGTTCGCCCGGGAATCGAAAATATGCCTTGGGGCACCAGAGATATGTCGGTCAAGGACCCGTTTGGCAACAGGTTGACGTTCACAACCAGCATCGGCACCTAACAAGGCGTTGCAGCCGACGCCCGTCGGCCGCGTGCGCGTCCGCCGGGTTCCCGCGCTCGGGGGTATCCTGCGCGAGCGCGGCGCGGCTGAACGCCCGGCCGTTAGGCCGACAAGACTTCACGACGCGGCCAACATGGTAGGCTCGACTAGAGACGATGAGCCTCGAGTTCGAGTGGGACGCTTCAAAGGCCGAGGGCAATCTCGCTAAGCACGGTGTGGCCTTTGACGAGGCTGTGTCGGTCTTCGCGGATCCCCTCGCGGCGCTCTTCGACGACCCCGACCATTCGGGCGAGGAGCCGCGGGAGATCATCGTTGGGTTGTCGACGAAGCCGCGGCTCCTCGTTGTGAGCTTCACTGAACGGGAAGGTCGCGTTCGTATCATCAGTGCCAGGCGAGCGACCGCCGCAGAACGAAATCGCCATGAAGAGCACACAAAGAAGTCGTAAACGGGCGCGGCCGAACGAACTACGGCCCGAATATCAATTCGACTACGACCAGGCGAAACCGAACCGCTTTGCGAAGCAGCTGGGCCCTGGAACCGTGGCCGTCGTGCTGGATCCCGACGTCGCAGCGGTCTTTCACTCATCACAGTCTGTCAACGTGCTGCTGCGGTCGGTCATCAAGGCAGTGCCGAAGGCTCGAGAGTCTTCGACTCGTCGGCGAAAGGCGGGCTAACAAGGCGTTGGAGCCGTCGCCCGGCGGTCGCGTGCGCGCCCGCCGGGTTCCCGCGCTCGGTGGTATCCTGCGCGAGCGCGGCGCGGCTCAACGCCACGCCGTTAGCCCGACACGACAGCCGCCGGCGATGTAAAGTGCTGGCGTGCCGGAAATCTCGCGCTTCTTTGGCATCGTGATCCGAATGTTCGTCGAGGCGGGCGGTCAGCATCACCGGCCGCACTTCCACGCCTACTACCAGGACCACGCGGCCGTGTTCGCGCTCGACACGATCGAGTGCTTGGGTGGCAGCCTGCCGAAGACGCAGCAACGCCTCGTCGAGGCATGGGGCGGAGATTCATCGAGCCGAGCTGCAACGGGACTGGGATCTCTTGCAATCCGGCCAGCCACCGTTCAAGATCGATCCGCTAAGGTAGGCCCATGCATCCTATTCATCGGGTGACACGATTCAACATCATCGGGCCCCGGACCCTCTCGGTGGCCTTCGCGGACGGCACGGAGCAACGGATCGACTTCACGCCGGTCCTGCACGGCGTACTCTTCGGACCGCTGCGCGAATCGGCGATGTTCAATGCCGTTCGCCTCGACGAAGAGGCCGGCACCCTGGTGTGGCCGAACGGGGCTGACTTCGATCCCGCCACGCTCCATGATTGGCCGCAGGTAAAGGACGAACTGGCTGCGCGCGCCCAGGCCTGGAGCAACCCGGAATCGAATGAGCGGGCTAACCCGCGAATGGAGCCGACGCGCCGCTGACACGGGTGACGGCGCGCGGCTCATTCGCAGCCGTTAGCCGGACAAGCAAGGGCGCATCGAGCCCCGTTGGGAAGAATGCCGCACCGCCAGGTCGCAATGCTAATCGCCCTGCTCGCCAGCGTGTCGGCGTGCGGCGCACGATCTGATGCGGACTACGTGTACTGGCTGGGCGAGTTCAGCCGGGCACAATCAGTGCGCTCTTCTCCGCCGGACCCACGAAGCGCAGAATGGGAATGGGCCATCGACTTCTTTCTGGAGAACCCGGGTGTCGTGGCCCGTGTGCGAGGACGAGCAGGGGAAGCGGTCAAGGTCCAGTACTCCGACGAGTCCGAGGCGCGAGCGGTGTACGAGTACATCGACTCCAGCAACCCAATCGACGTGCGCGTCGCTTATCCAACTCTGTACGTGTACTGGCAAGAAGGGTCGGTCAATACGGCGCATTACTTGGCGGTATTTGATCTGGCAGCTCGGCAAGCAATCCTCAAGCGCCGTGTCAACCCTGCGGACATGCCGCTCGTGAAGGCAGAGCACGGAGCCGGCTAACAAGGCGTTGCAGCCGACGCCCGGCGGCCGCGTGCGCGTCCGCCGGGTTCCCGCGCTCGATGGTATGCTGCCTCGCGCGGCGCGGCTCAACCCGAGTCGTTAGCCCGTCGATACAAGGACAGAATCGATGGCCGACATCGTTCAAGATTTCCCGATCCTCGTACCTCCCAGCAGGGTCTTCGAGGGCGTCAGTCAACCCGCCCTCCTTGATCAATGGTGGACCCTTCGCTCGACTGGGGTCGCCGCGGTTGGGGCAGTATACGAGCTAGACTTCGGGCCGAGCTATCTCTGGCGAGCCATCGTGAGGACGTGTCGACGAGGCGAACTCTTTGAGCTGCGAATCACGGAGGCCGATCGCGACTGGACGGACACGGTCATTGGCTTTGAGCTGGAGCCGTCGGAAGCTGGCACGCAGGTGCGGTTCTCCCATCGGGGCTGGCCCGAGGCCAACGCACACTATCGAACGTCTTGTCATTGCTGGGCGCTGTACCTCCGACTACTTCGGCGGCATCTCGAACATGGCGACACCGTGTCATACGAGAAGCGACTTGAGGCGTGACCGTCGGTGGAGCCGCTGAATCAAACGCGGGCTAACCCCGGGTTGGAGCCGACGCCCGGCGGCGCGTGCGCGTCCGCCGGGTCCCCGCGCTCGATGGTATCCTGCCTCGCGCGGCGCGGCTCAACCCGAGTCGTTAGGCTGCCGCGACTAGGCTCGGCGGTCGGTGCGCTATGCTGGTCGTGTGAGTCCGACCGTTCTCCGGATTCGCGGCTATCGCTTCTACTTCTTCTCGCGCGAAGAGCTGCGTGCGCACGTACACGTGCAGCACGCCGAAGGTGAAGCCAAGTTCTGGCTCGATCCAGCGGTCGAGGTCGAAGGGAACTACGGGCTCAAGCCGCGGCACCTGGCCGAGGCGTTGAAGCTGGTCGAGGAGCATGCCGATGAGTTCCGCAAGGCTTGGTCGAGGCACTTCCCCCGTTGAAGTGACGAACGTATCGGTGCATGGGTTTTGGCTCTTCGTCGCCGAAAGAGAGCTGTTCGTGCCGTTCGCGCAGTTTCCCTGGTTTCGGGACGCAGCTATCGGGGCGATCACTAATGTGCAGTTGCCGAGCCCGCATCATCTGTACTGGCCGGATCTCGACATCGACCTGGCCGTTGAATCGATCGAACATCCTGAGAAATACCCGCTTGTGAGCACGGCGCAGCCTAACAAGGCGTTGCAGCCGACGAGCCGCGCTCAGCGTCTGTCCAAATCGAAGCGGCCAGCACGCACGGCTCGCGGCTGAACGCCACGCCGTTAGCTGGACTTGCCAACCGGATCATTGTGACAGAGGACGAGGCCCGTGACCTTCGAGAGCGTCGGCGCGATCGAACGTGTGGAAACGATCGCATCCGCACTGGCGTCAGGGTCCGGGCCAGACTCCAGAAGATCTATGGTCGCGGGCGCTGGAGGAAGCGCAAGGGCATCGCCACGGTTCGGCTTCCAAACGGGAAGCTCCGGCGGGTTGAGCTGCACTGGTACGAAGCGCACGGCATCGGCAGGATTGACTTCAAGATCAAGACCTATCTCGACCAATCATGAAGCGGATCGCCAAACAATTCGCGCTGTGCCTCGACAACTCGGGCAACGAAGCCTCGCTCATTCCGGGCAAGGTGTATCGCATGGTTCCCGATGCCCAGGCCGCGAAGGACGACCTCATTCGCGTCATCGACGAAGGCGGCGACGACTACCTGTTTGCTCGCAAGCAATTCGCTCTGGTCGACTTCCCTCAGAGCGTTCGACGCAAGATCCTGGCACTGGAACCGGCCAGCTAACAGCGCTTTGAAGCCGACGCCCGCGCTCGGTGGGATTCTGCCTCGCGCGGCGCGGCTCAACGCGAGACCGTGACGTGAGACGGAGCTGCGCCTTCCACGCGATGTCGCAAATGGCTTTCGGCAGCGCCTCTTGTCGGTAGAGCATCTGCCGGCCGATCCGCGGGAGCGACTACTGGTTCCTCGGCTGCCATGAGCAACGTCTTGGACCTAGCTGTGGTGGCCGGTTTTGCCCTGTCGATCGATGGCCGGTTTTGAGGTGTCCACCGAGGGCCGCGTCGGACGCTCGGGCCACTTGAGTACTCCGACGGCACCAGGCCCAGGTACGCCATCAGTTGCCGCGGATGGTCGAAGCGTCGGATGTCGCCGACTTCGGCGACGAGGCCGACCGCCGTCACAAACGAGACGCCGCGCAGCGCCTGCAGCGCATCCACGACCGGCGCCCACCGCCAGCCGGGCGTGTGCGTCCGGAGTTGGTCGGTGAGGCGAGCGACGCGCTGTTCGGTTTCGGCGATCGTATCGCGGTACTCCTGCGGCGCGATGTGCTGGGGGGCCAGCGGGAAACTCAAGATCGGCCAGCCAACGTCGATAGACCTGCGTCCATCCGGCGCGCCCAGGATAGCGGCGCCCCTGCCGCAGCAAGAATGCCTTCAAGCGATGCTTCGCTTGCGTGCTGAGGCCCACGGCATCTTCGCGCGCGCGCACGAGATCGCGCAACGCTTCGTCGTCGGCCGTCGGGATGTAGATCGCGGTGAGTTCGCCGGCACGATGCAACCGCGCCAAGGTGTCGCCATCGTGCCGGTCGGTCTTGATCCGATCGCCGCTCCGTTTCGGCATGCTCGACGGATTGACGACGACGCACTCCTCGCCCTGGGCCGTCAGGTACCGATGAATCCCAAATCCGCAGGGACCCGCCTCATACACGAAGCGCAACCGTCGATTCGGGGCGCGGAGTGCCTTCACCACCTTCGCCAGCGCCTCGAGCTCACCAGGAATCCCGCCGTACCGGCGCACCTCGCCGTCTCGCCCCTCTTCGGCCAGCGAGATGTCGATCGATTCCTTGTGGACATCCATCCCCACGAACATGCTACGTTTCGCCATGACCTGCCTCCGTTGGATGTGGCGCTGCGCGGCACCCTCATCGGCATCGCGTAATCCACGATTTGCTACGTGAGGCAGGTCTCTGCTCTGGCAGCCATACTGTCTAGGCCGACCGGTTCGCCATCAGGGTGTACCGCACAGCCATCTGCGTGAAGCGGGGAGTACTTGACTCGACGTGTTCTGGCTCTTCTCGGCGCCTTCGTGGTGGTCTCTGCGCTGCAGTTCGTTGGCGTCCTGTACGTCTACAAGCCGCTCGTCATCGTCGCGCCCGCAGGCGAGCCCCTCGTTCCGCGTGCGCTCGGCTTCGTGCTGTCGATGGCGCTCCTCGTGCTGTTCTTCGACTGGGTGAGCGGCCACATGCGGCATCCGTTCAAGGCGGCCATGACCGTCGCCATCTCCCAGGTGCTGTTGGTCGACGTCGGCTACGTGCTGAGCGGCGAACGGACCGTCGCCGCGGGCGCCGCGAGTGCCCTCGTGCTGCTCGTGTCGTGGGGCGTCGCGGGCCTTGTGTATGGACGCGTACTCCAGGCGGCTCGCGGGTGAGCGTTTGTTCCGTCGCCTCGCCGCCCCACGCGCTGTTCTGAGGCGTGCGGCGTCAGGCCTCGTGAATGGGCGGAGGGGCGGCATAGCGACGCTTGCTGCCGATGGCCGCGCTGCGGTAGCGTGGGCGGGGCGCTCGCCGATGGGTACTGCCGAGTCTAAGGAGCGCCCCACCCACGCATTTTGTTGGAGCGTCCACGGCAGAAGCAAACGTTCGACCGCCCCATCTGTGACGTTGAGAGGTCAGATTCATGAGGAGCCTGTTGAGCGCCTTCTGTCTCCTGTTGTTGGGGGCGTGCGCACAGACGCAGACAGCCGACCTCGCCATCCGCGGCGCCACAGTCGTTGATGTGGCCGCTGGCGCGCTGGTGTCCGGCCAGACCGTGCTCATCGAGGGCAATCGGATCGTAGCAGTCGGCCCAGACCACGCTGTCGGAGTACCCGACGAGGCGAATGTGTTGGACGCCGCCGGTGGCTACCTCATCCCAGGCCTGTGGGACGCCCACGTCCACTCGGCGGGGAACGTCGGCTGGCATTTCCCGCTCTACGTCGCTCATGGCATCACCAGCGTGCGCAACATGCATAGCGGCGCCGACGACCCGCTCGACCTGGCGCATTCCATCAAACGACGGGTCGCGGCCGGCGAGCAGCTCGGGCCGCGCTTTCTGGCCAACGGCAGCGTCGTCGACGGTGCTCCCCCCGTATGGCCTGGGAGCGTCCTGGTCAGGAACGCCGAGGAGGCGCGTGCCGCGGTAGACCGCCTGGCCGACGGCGGCGCGGATTTCGTCAAGGTCTACGACCGCCTCACCCCAGGGGCGTATTTCGCAGTCCTCGAGCGTGCGAAGGAGCGCGGGATTCCCGTGGATGGCCACGTGCCGTTCCTGATCCGGCCCGAGGAGGCCGCGGCTGCCGGCCAGCGCACCTTCGAACACACCTCGGGGATCACCATGGGCTGTGCCTCGGGGGCCGACGCGCTGCGCACCGACTATGTGGGTTACCTCGAACGAGTGCCGGAGATGCCACCCTACCCCGACCAGATGGTCGAGTTCTTCCGCCTGGCGCGCCGGGCGTTGGATACCCGCGATCCAGAGCTCTGCCGGCAGGCCGCCCGTGCCTTCCGCGAGCACGGCGTCGTCTCGGTGCCGACGCTCGTTGCAAACGCCGGCGGCGACCCGCGTGGCTTCATTGCGGACGCGGAGCGCATGAACCTGATGCCGCGCTGGGTGCGCGAAGAGTGGCAGACCATGGCCGAGGGCCCGGACCTGTTGGGGGAGCTGCTTGGCCCGGCCGCCGCGGCGGGCGTCGGAAACGTGCGCGTGCTCCACGAGGAGGGAGTCGTGATCCTGGCCGGCACTGATGTCGGCAACCCCTTTCTGGTCCCCGGCCTGAGCCTGCACCGCGAGCTCGAGCGACTGACCGAGGCCGGGCTCTCCCCGCTTGAGGCGCTGCAGGCCGCGACGCTCCTGCCGGCGCGGGTCTTCGCCCTCGAGGACTCGCTGGGCACGGTCGAGACGGGCAAGCTCGCCGATCTCGTTCTGCTCGACGCCAACCCGCTGGAGGCGATCACGAACACCCGGCGGATCCGTGCCGTCGTCATCGACGGCCGGCTGCGTCGACGTGCCAACCTTGATCGGCTACTCGACGAGGTCTCGACGTTGAACCAACAGGAGGAGTGAGTAAGGGGCGGCAAAACAAGCGGTTGCACCTGACGGACCTCTCCGCGGCCCGCAGGTGGACAGCACGGCGTCAGGCTGGCGACGAACGCCCGTGTGCGATCCTTCCGCGATCCACGCCTATGATCAATCTCGACGTTGCGTCCTCAGCACGACACTTCGAACAGATACTCGATCTCCAGCGTCGTTATCACGAGAGTGCGCTTTCGCCCGATGCGCAAGAACGAGAGGGATTCGTATTCGCTGAGCACTCGGTGCCGCTACTCCGCGCATGTCCGCCGAACTCCCTCAAGCGATCGCTGTCGCAAACGACGACGTCGTCGTGCGTTACTGCCTGTCCTTGCCCCTGTCACTTCGACACGGACTTCCGACCCTTGCACCCATGTTTGACCAGTTCAGTCGCTGTGCCTACCACGGTCGGCCTCTCTCTAGCTTCAGGTTCTTCGTGGGTGGCCAGGTCTGCGTGGACCGCGCCTATCGGGGTCGCGGACTTCTCGCCCGACTCTACGAGCAAATTCGGCTATCAGCACCGAGGACCTACGATCTGTGCGTCACCGAGATCGCTGTTCGCAATCAGGTGTCCGTTCGGTCTCACGAGCGGATGGGCTTCGAACAGATATCGACGTATTCAGACGGCAGCGAAGCTTGGGTGATCGTTGCATGGGACCTTGCTCGTCCAGCCGTTCTCGCGTAGTAATCTCGCCTTTCATCAGACACGTCGGGCAGCCGAACCGAGTCGTTCAAGACCGCCGAACCGGACAACGGTGAGACCGAAAATCGACCTCCGTCCGTAGTCGCTGCGTTCGCGGATGAACGGTCGTGTGTGCCTTACTCATGAATGAACGTTGGCGCCGGCTTGTCCGAGTGGCTTGGCCGTGACGGAGGCGGCGTGGTTCTGACCGGCGGCGAGAGCATCGTAGGATGGTCCTCATGAACGACGAGCTGCCGTGCCTCGACCTGCTGGAAGCGACGCCGGCAATACTGCGCGGGTTGATGTCGGAGATGTCCGATGAGGACGCACGGTGGAAGCCCGCGCCGGATCGCTTCTCGATCGCGGAGGTGCTGGCGCATCTATCGCACTCCGAGGGACATTGCTACCGCGCGCGCGTGGACAAGTTCCTGAGCGAGGAGATGCCGGAGCTCGAGCCCGACGAGGCCCAGATGCATCTGGAACTCTACAAGAACGCCGACCCGGAGGAAGACCTCGGGCACTTCGAAGACCAGCGGGAGACCAACATCGAGCTGCTGCGCGGGCTGCCCGCCGAAACCGGGGCGCGCAAATACCTGGCGGGCGCGGGGCCGCTCGGCGAGGACTATCGGTTGAAGCCATGACGATAGGGCGATGGTCGCGCGTCGAGACGGTTCGTGGCGACCATGATGTCGCGCTGGAGGCGCGCGATGGTCTCACGCACCAGGTCCCTGCCCCTGGCGGCGGCCTCGTCCACCATCGCCTTCAACCTCCACACGGGAGACGCCTGGAGGGTCGCCAGATCTGCGGCGAGCATGTCGAGCTGCTCTTCGATCTCCGAAACCCGGCGAACGAGCCGCAATCGCATTGCTTCGGGTTCCCTCCCGGGCCCGGCGTCGCGGCCCCTCTCCCAGGCCCGAAGAATCCAGCGGAGCTGTTCCTCGTCGCCCAGGGCATACGCACGGTTGGCCTCGACCATCAGGGCGTGACGCCGGTCTCGCGCGGACTCGTCGCGCGCCAGGTCGGGGTGAATCACCTTCGCGACGTCGCGAAATAGCCTGCGGACGGCGTCCGACGTGTATCGCGGCGGAGGCTCGGGCCGCTCGGCGGCGCCTGCCTCAGCGGGCTCCCTCGGGCCGCTCTCCACCTCCCTCGATAACTCGCCGAGCTCGGCCTCGGCAATCTCGAGCTCGAGCTGCTCGAGCTGCTCGTGCAGCAGGCCGACCCGTTGACGGTAGGCAATCCTGAACGCGTTGAGCTCCGCCCGCACCAGGGCCACTCCGGCGCGGCGCTCGCCGAGCAGGGTTTCGAGATCGGCGACGCGAGCGCAGCCCTTCCAGGTCGTGGTCGTCCCGCTCCTGAGGTCGAACGAGCGTGGTCACGCCAAAAATGATAGCTCGGCCCCGAGCGCCTCTCGGGAGAACTCCAGCCGCTGCTCGGGAAACGTGCAGAGCGCCCGCGCGCCCGACGATGAGAAATCGACGCGCCAGGTCTGCTGCTCTACGGGCCCGTGCAAGCGGAATGCGCGACAGGCGAGGATGGCGAGATTGACCCCGCGGCCGGGGTCGCGCGCGGACTCGTAGCGCAGCACCTCCACACCGGCGTCGCGGGCGTGGTCCGCCAGGCCCTGGCAGGCCTCGTAGTTCGTCCGGTGCGTCCACTGCGCGCGATCCCGGTCCAGCGGCGACGCCGACAGGTCCAGCGCCGCGCGCGAGCGAAGCTCCACCGCGAACGCCGTGAACTCGCCGGGATTGGCCGGCCACGGCGTCCCTGGTGACTCGGCGAAGAAGAGCAGCCGGTGAAAGCTGAGCTCCGCGATGGCCGTCGCGGGTGTCCGCGAGCCGTAGAAGACACCGGGCGTGACGCCGGCCCGGCGAAACCGCGAGCCGCGCGGGTAGGGCGCCCCGTAGCGGAACGGCGTCAGGAGGAGGTAGTGCAGGTGACGGCACGGCGCGGGGACCGGCGGCTTGCTTCGCTCGAGGACGGCCTCGAGTGCTTCCTGCTCCGCCAGCGTGTCCACCAGCTTCATCGTCGAGACGCGGTGCTGCGCCTCGACCACGCGCCAGCAGCGGCCCGAGAGGCGACGGCGCTCAGACGAGAGCGCGGCGGCTGTCCAGGTAGGCGACGACATCCACCAGTCCCGTCACCGACTGGATCCGCTCGAGCGGCACGCCGCCCAGCGCGAGGTTCTCGCTCGTCAGCCAGGCGCGCGCGGCGGCCTCGTCGCCGCCCACCATCGCGTCCAGCGCGCGAAACAGCCGCACGAACAGCGCAGCCAGCTCGAAGGGCTTGTCGGCCGGCGCCAGCGTCACGCGGCCGGACTGCATCCGCGATACCGTCGCCTCCGAGACGCCGATGATGCGGCTGACGGACTTCTGCGGCACGCCCAGCCGGCCGGCTGCCCGCAGCAGCGCCTTCGTTACGACGGCACCGTCCGAGACCTGAACCGGGGCAATGGCAAGGCTGGTCATGGTCTTGTTCTGGAAACGTTATCACTATTGAATTTCACATGCAATAACTGTCGGCACGGCCCCCGCGCGCGCCATGTGTCAGAAACCGCGCCTCGCCGCTCCCTCCGCAGACGCAGCCGCTGCGTACCTCCGTGGCCGGTCATGCTCGAATGGGCCGGAAACGTGCTGGAACCAGCCTTGCTCCTCAGGCCCCCGCCAAGGAGGGCTCATGGAAACGCAGGACGGCTACATCGTCGGCATCTTCAACTACTGCGACCGTTGGTGCGAGCGGTGCCCGCTCACCGCGCGGTGTCGCGTGTTCGAGGCGATCGCCCGGTTCGACTTCGAGCAGGATCACGGCGCCATGCCCGCGCCGGAATCGGAGCCCGAGTGTCGCTCGCCCGGCGTGATGGCATTGCAGGCGTGCCCCGGCGACGACGAGGAAGACAACGCGCCCGAGCCTCCAGCGGTGATGCCCGGCTGGCCGCGGCCCAGGCTGGCGCCCGATGCTCAGGCTCTCGAGGACCGCGTGAAGTCCCTTGGCTTCCGGCTCGCCACGTGGCAGCCCCCGGAGGGCACCGGTGTGGGGGAGGCCGTCCGAGACGCGGTGGACGAGCTCGGCCACTACGGTATCTTCATCGGCGCCAAGGTGCACCGGGCGCTCCTCGGGCTCTCGATGCCCGACGAGGGGGGCGGGGCGCTGAGCGACGCCAACGGCTCCGCGAAGGCGGCGCTGCTGGCCTTCGACCGGCTGGGCCATGCGTGGCGGATGCTCGTGGAGCGAGGGGCGGTGGGCGCGGCCGCCGCCGAGCCCACGCTCACCGAGCTGGCCTGGGTGACCCGCGAGCTCGAGCGGCTGTTGCCGCAGGCGCGCCAGTTCGTGCGGCCCGGGCTCGACGAACCGACCGCGGTAGCGATGCTCGAGTGGCAGGAGCGCGGGTGACCGGTCCGCGAGTGGGGCGGGCGCGCGGAACCCGAGAACCCGAGAACCCCGGAACGCGAGAACCCTCTTACCGCTTGCTGCCCACGTCCCACTTCGACGTGAAGCCGTTGGTTCCCGAGTGCTTCCAGTTGTGCGTGGCACTGGTATGGGTGTGCGACACCGAGCGGAACTGCGTGTAGTCCTGGAACACCGCGGCCGGCAGGTTCAGGATCTTCACGGCCTGCCCATTGAAGCCCTTCATCACTTCCATGTCCACCGCCGACTCGGGGCCGGAGAAGCGCACCCGCGTGTCGCTCACCTCCATCGTGATGGGCGCCTTCGTGAACGACAGCATGCCCTTCTGGAAGCCGGCAAAAGCCAGCGGCATCAGCGCCTCGACGGCCTTCATCTGCTGGTCGCTCACCTTGTCGCTGATGTAGATCTTCGACCAGGTGCGCATGTGGAACGTGACGAGCAGCTGCACGCCCGCCAGGTCCACGTTGTTGTAGTGGCCCTTCTCGATGGAGATGATGCGGTTGCCCTCGCACTTGCCGCCGTCGGGCTCGCCGCCGAAGTTGCACCGGCACGCGATGGCGCAGCTGCAGCTTTCGGCCACGGTGGCCGTCAGGTGCCAGTCGGGCGCCTGGCCGCGAGTTGGCACGACAAGAACGAGCAGGGACAACGAGACGAGAGCGGCAGTCGTGCGCATGAGGGCTCCTCCAGGGACTGATCCGGCACAGCCTCTCCGATCAGTCGCGGTCTGTCAAACGCCGCCGACTCCCGCCTTCTGCCCTTCTTCCTTGTGCCGCCTGCCTTGTGCCTTCTGCCTTCCTACCGCGTCCCCCCTGCTTCACGGATCTTCCGGAACACCCGGTCCTCCATCCAGTGCGTGTCCCACCATTCCACCGGGTTCACCGCCGTGCCCTGCAGGAGCATCGTGAAGTGCAGGTGATCGCCTCCCGCCAGGCCCGTCACTCCCGTGCGTCCAAGCTCCGCGCCCTTCTCGACGCTGTCACCTTCCTTCACATCGAGCGAGGACAGGTGCGCGTAGAGCGACTGCACGCCCAGCCCGTGATCGACGATCACGCAGTTGCCGTAGATGCCGAGGAAGTCGGCGAAGACCACGACGCCCGCGTTGGCCGCGTGCACGGCCGCATGCTGCACCGACGCCAGGTCGAAGCCGAGGTGCACCTGCCGATCGATCTCCTTGCCCTCGAAGAAGTACGTGCGCTGGTCGGCGAACCGCGACTCCACCTGCGAGTTGCCCATCTGCGCGAACGCCTCACGCCACAACATCCCGGGCGCCGACTTCGCCGCCTGTGCGCGGATGGTCTCCGCGTTCTGCTGCCGGAGCTGCCCGTTGATGGTGAGGAATCCCTGGAGCAGCCCCTCGGCAGAGCCGGTGTCCACCTTGAGTTCCGGCGTCTGCGAGACGATGGCCGGCACGACGCGGTCGAGGAAGCGCTGGTCGATGGGGATCTTCGACTGGACGAACCTCTTCGCGAACGGCCGGTGCTCGATGGGCGTCGTCACCTGGTTCCCGGCCTGGTCTCGCGCGAAGGCGGCGATAGGGGTGTTCACGTCCTGGTCGTGCCTGAGCGCGAAGAACGCGACGCGTGCGGACACATCCGGCAATCCCACGGCCGAGCCCGGATAGGCCGGATACTCCGCGTCGCCCACCCGCACGCCCACCTCCGCATCGTCCGGCGTGGCGCGCAGGACCACGAACTCGGCGCCGCCGAGGTTGATGAAGTGATGCAGCGATGCCACCGAGACGCGCGGGGGCTCGAGCCTGACCTGGAGATCCCTGGTGACCGTGCTCGTGGCCGTCCGCAGCCCGAAGAACACCGGACGGACGGCGGTGACCACCAGCCGTGCCGGGCCGGACACGAGCGCGGGTTGCGCCTGCTTGCCGAGCGGCTGCGAGATGGACAGGCTCGTCGGGGTGCGATCGTCGCCTTCCCCGGGCGTCTCGGGTGATCCCTCGCGCGAGTACACGGGGACCTGCTGGCCGTTCTGCTCGAGCACGGCATCGACGCGGCTCAGCTGTCCGTCCGGCGTGGCCACCGTCATCTCGAGCGTGGCCGATTGGCCGATGAATCCCTCAGGGGAGGTGACGACGATGGTGGGACCGGCCTCGCGACCCGCCAGGAACCAGCCGACACCGGCGGCAAGAGCGGCCAACACGACGAGCAGCAGGAGTGCACGCACGAGAAATCGCATGCACAGATGATAAGGCTTGCGGGCTCAGCGCCGTCGAACGGTCCGGTGTGTCGGCGTGGCCGTCCACGGGTCTTCGGGCCACGGATGTTTCGGGTACCGGCCGCGCAGCTCTTTGCGGACCTCGGGATAGGTGCGCTCCCAGAAGCTCCGGAGATCGCGGGTCGTCTGCACCGGCCGGCCGTTGGGGGCGAGCAGCTCGAGCGTCACCGGTTCGCTGCGACGGCCAACGCGCGGCGTGTCGGCCAGGCCGAAGAGCTCCTGCAATTTGACCGCCGCTACCACGCTGCCGTCGTCGCGGTACGTGAGCGCCACCGAGCGCCCGCTGGGCACCTCGAGCTGCTGAGGTGCGCCCTCGTCCAGCGCCTGCCGCGTGTTCCAGGGCAGCGCATCTTCGATGCGGATGTCCGACACCGTGCGCGCAGTTGCCGCGGCCGAGGTGGCAAGTCCCGGGAGATCGACGTCGATCCCCGCGAAACGCGCGCGCGACAGGAACCGGGCGGTCGTCTCGTCGGGCCCGCGGTCCAGCCAGGCCCGGGCGAGCAGAGCGGCGCGCACGACGGGATCGGCCGCCACCGGGCGCTCTCGCATGACGAGCGTATCGAAGCGTTCGACATCGACAGCGGCGACCGTACCCTTCGCCTCGTCCAGGCGATGCTCGATGGTGCGCTCGGTCGGCTCGATCCACTCGGAGTCCACCGCCGCCGCCAGGCGGACCAGCGCCTCCGCATGGGCGCCTGCGCGTCCGCCAGTCAGGTCCAGCGCCACCAGCCACTCGCCTTCGACGACCTGCGACTCGCGGCCCAGGGCGGCGCCCCGTCCCGATGCCGTGGTCACGCGGGCGCGGTCCTGCGGTCGTCGTCGGGCCAGGCGGTCGGGGTA
>Ga0105100_10001301_pt1 | contig 14739 bp, 17 predicted proteins | sample PPLLak12cMay2015_2_FD_87033 | JGI IMG/M metagenome (GOLD analysis project Ga0105100, IMG submission 87033) | Freshwater sediment microbial communities from Prairie Pothole Lake near Jamestown, North Dakota, USA - PPLs Lake P8 Core (1) Depth... | ecosystem: Environmental > Aquatic > Freshwater >...
ACCCGCCGGATCCTGTCCTTGATCTCGTTGGTGATGTGCGGGATGACTTGAACGGTGTCGCCGAGGTAGTCGCCTCTGCGCTCCTTCTGGATCACGGACAGATAGACCGAGCCAGAGGTGACGTTCGACGTCCGTCGCAGGTTCTCGCCGGTGAAACGCTCGTAGTGCCCGAGATCGAGGTCGGTCTCTCCCCCGTCGTCGGTGACGAAGACCTCGCCGTGCTGGAACGGGTTCATCGTCCCCGGGTCGACGTTGATGTACGGGTCCAGTTTCTGGTTCACGACCCGCAGACCGCGGGACTTGAGGAGACGCCCGAGCGAGGAGGCGGTTATCCCTTTGCCCAGGCTGGACACCACGCCACCGGTGACGAAGACGAACTTGGTGGGAGTGGGAGGGGTGGTGGCGTCCTGGGCGGGGTCCGGAGCGGGGGTTTCCGGTGTGAAAAGAGGGCCGTCCATGACGGAATTCCAATGTAGCACCGATCCGGCCGGACACGAACAACCCCGCTGCGGGGTGGTCTAGGGGCGAGCCCCTTCCAGCAACTCGGCTGCAGCCTCCCTGCCGCGCTCGCTCTCGGGGAGCCCGGCGAGCATTCGGGACAGCTCGGTCAGCCGCTCCTCCCCTTCCACCTTCCGCACGGTGGCCCTGGCGCCGGACCGCTCGATGACGTAGTGGGCATCGGCATGGGCCGCAACCTGTGGCAGGTGGGTGACACAGAGCACCTGGCAGCCCAGGGCGAGGTCGGCGAGCTTCCGGCCGAGGGCCAGGGCGGTCACCCCGCCCACTCCGGCGTCGACCTCGTCGAAGACCAGGGTGTCGGTCTCCAGGGATCGGGTGGCGAGCCGGAGAGCCAGGACCAGCCGCGACAGCTCCCCTCCGGAAGCGACGTCCTGGATCGATCCCGAAGCGAGACGGTCGTCGGAGGCGAAGAGGAGCTCCATCTTGTCTGCCCCGGACGGCGCGGGGTCGACCGGTTCGATCGAGAACCGCAACGACGCGTTGGTGAGGCCGAGGGCGGCCAGATGAGACCGCGTCTCTTCCTCGATCCGTCCGGTGGCAGCCCGACGAGCTGCTCTGAGCGCCGATCCCGTGCGCACCAGCTCCTTCTCGGACTCCCGGACCAGGTCGTCGATGCTCGACGCCTTCTCGATCAATTGCTCCAACTCGGCTGCCCGCCGGGAGGCTTCCTCGCCGAACTGGAGCACCTCGTCGAGGGTCCTGCCGTACTTGCGCTTCAACTCCCCCAGGGCCGTCAACTGCTGCTCGAGACGTTCCAGCGTCTCGGGATCCTCGGCGGCGCTCTCGGCGAGGTCACGAACGACATGGAGGAGATCGCGGGTGAGGACATCCACCGACTCGGCTGCGATGACATGCTCGGCGAGGCCCTCATCGATGACGGCGAGCTTCCGCAGCCGTGAGACCACCCCCCCGGTCCCTTCGGCGGCGGTCTCCAGCTCGTCGGTGGCCGCGATCAGGTTCTCCCTCATGGTCTCGGTGTTCCTCAACCTCGAGACCATGGACTCCATGCGCAGGTCGTCCCCCGGCTCGAGACCGGCGGCGGTGATCTCATTTGCCTGGTACCGCACCAGGTCCAGCTCGCGCTCCAATCCCATCCGGTCACCCCCGAGCCGGCGCTGGTCGTCGAGAGCCGACCGATGGCGAGCCCACGCATCGAGGTAACCGGCTCGGGACCCCTGCCCGTCCTCGTCGAGCACGCCGTCGACCAGGCGGAGCACGGATTGGCTCTTCTTGAGCAGGATCTGGTCGTGCTGTCCGACGATCTCGACCAGGCCACCGAGCCTCTCGGCGAGGACCGATGCCGCGGCGAGGTTCCCGTCGAGGTAGGCGCGGCTCTTCCCATCACGGGGCACCACCCGGGAGACACCCAGCTCGATGTCGCCATCCTCGAAGAGCCCCTCGGAGACCGCCTCATCACCGAATGGGCCGACCGCGGTCTGCTTGGCCTTCTCCCCGGTGAGGAGCCGCAGCGCATCGAGAAGCATGGTCTTGCCCGCACCCGTCTCCCCGGTGATCACGGTGAGACCGGGATGTGGATCGATCGAGGCGTCGTCCAGGACACCGAGATTGCGGACCCGAAGATGTGCCAGCATCAGCTGAGCCCGAACTTCTCGGTGAGGATCCGGGTGAACGGTCGCTTGTGGAGCTTGATGAACCGGGCGGGCCTCGCCCCACGTTGGATCTCGACGGTCTTGCCGGTGGCGAGGTGCCCCATGTCGATCTTGTCCACCGTGACCTTCACCGGGCGGTCCCGCCGCACCGTGATCGAGAGCCGGGTGGTCGGGGGCAGCACCAGGGTCCGGTCGAAGAGCGAGTGGGCTGCGACCGGGGCCAGGATGATGGCGTTCAGGACCGGGTCCACCAGTGGCCCCCGTGCCGAGAAGGAATACCCGGTCGAGCCGGTCGGGGTCGCCACCACCAGCCCGTCGGCGCGGTAGGTCAGGAAATGCGCCCCGTCGACTGCGACGTCGAGATGGATCAGTCGCTGGCTGTCGACCTTTTCCACCACCACGTCGTTGACTCCGGTCGCGGTGACCCCGTCGACTGTTGCCGCCACTGTCATCCGCTCGGCCAGCTCATAGTCGCCGGACATCAGACGCTCGACCACCTTGTCCAACTCCTCCGTCTCCGCCTCGGCGAGAAAGCCCATCGTGCCCAGGTTGAACCCGAGGATGGGGACGTCGTGGGCCAGTGCTTGTTGGGTTGCCGCCAGCATCGTCCCGTCGCCCCCCACGGCCAGGATCACGTCCGGGGCCCCCTGTCTGGAGTCGACCACCTCTCCTCCGGCCGCACTGATCGCCTCGCCCAAAGCAGAGGCGAAGGCGCGCGCGTTTTCGGGGCCTCTACGGACCTCGAGTGAGAACTTCAACCGGGCACCTCCAGAGGAAGGCTGACTTCGCCTTTGCGGAGCCAGAGTAGGTACTCGACGTTCCCGTCCCCGCCTTCTATCGGCGACCTGATCAGTCCCCGCGCTCCCAGGTGCGCCTTTCCGAGACAGTCGATCACCTTTCTCACCGCTCGTTCACGGATCGTCTGGTCGCGCACCACTCCCCCCTCCCCCACTCTTCCCTTCCCGGCTTCGAACTGGGGCTTGACCAGGACGACGAGGTCAGCGCCGTCCATCGCCGCCTCGGCCAGCTTGTCGGCCACGGTGCAGAGCGAGATGAAGGAGAGATCCGCCACGATCAGGGGGAAGGGCCCGCCGATCGCGGCGGGGTCGACCGACCGGAAGTTGGTTCGCTCGATGGAAGTGACCCTCGGGTCCCTCCGCAGCGACTCGTGGAGCTGCGCCCTGCCGACGTCGAGCGCGATCACACCCTCAGCGCCTGCGTCAAGGGCAACCTCGGTGAAGCCACCGGTCGAAGCACCGACGTCGAGCACGGTCTTCCCCATCGGGTCGACGGGGAACGTCTCGAGTGCGGCGAGCAGCTTGAACGCGCCCCGGGACACCCATCGCCTCTCGTCGGAGACCAACTCGATCGGTGTGTCGGCACCGACCAGGGAAGCAGGTTTCGGAGTGGGCATGCCCTTGACCAGCACCCGATCCTCGGCGATCAGTCGCTGCGCCTCGGTTCTGCTCTCCGCCAGCCGGCGCCGGACGAGCTCGGCGTCGAGACGCTGTCGGGTCAGGACGGCTCCACTTCCTCGAGGATCGACCCGAGCAGGACGGCCAGTTCTGCTGCCGGCTCCGGCACCTCGGCGGGGTCGAGCTCCTCGAGACGGGCGAGGGCGGCTTCCAGCTTCTCGATCAGCTCTGGGGTCAGGTCCATGCCGGGATTATCACCGATCGGGCACGGCAAGCACCAGATCCCCGTGCTCAGAGCTCCAATGACGACGGGTCGGCAGGTACATCGACGGCGTTCTCCTGGAGAGCGTTGAACGGCACCATCTCGATGGCGCGCTCGTGAGTCGACGCGAGCACTACTGGCGCCGCCACCCCGTCGCGATGCGCCCGGAGCCAGTTGGCCGCGGTTACACACCATCGGTCGCCGGGCACGAGGCCGGGGAACATGAAATGCGGCATCGGCGTGGTGAGGTCGTTGCCGATGCTCTGCTGGTGAGAAAGGAACTCGGCGGTCATCACCGCGCACACGGTGTGGCTCCCCAGGTCCTCGGGGCCGGTGAGACAGTTGCCGTCCCGGTAAAAGCCGGTGAGCGGGTCGACACCACAGGGCTCCAACTCGCCCCCGAGAACGTTCCTCTCGGTCATAGGGGACCAGTATCGCGGGCCCCAGACGCGCTCTCCACGGAGTCGGACAACACGAGGTCCACTGCGGCGGCCAGATCGGCGACCACATGATCCGCCCCAGTCGCCTCCTCCGGAGACGTGACCCCGGTGAGCACCAGGATCGACCGCCAGTCGCTCTCGGCCTGAGCGAGGGCGATGTCGGTGTCCATCCGGTCGCCGATGACCCACGCCTCGCCGATCCCACGGGACCGGAGCAAGGCCCGCATCGGCGGGTGCGGCTTGCCCGCGATCTCGGGTGTCACGCCGGTGGTCACCTGGACGGCGGCCACACATGCTCCCCCACCCGGAAGAAGGCCGTCCGCCACCGGATAGGTCGGATCGGTGTTGGTGGCGATGAACCTCGCCCCGAACCTGACCGCATCGGCAGCACGGGTGAGCCGTTGGTAGTCGAGGTCCCAGTCGAGGCCGACCAGGAGCGCGGTGGCCCGACGCGGGTCATCGGTCACCCCAACTCCGGCATCGGAGAGGGCGGAGAGGATCCCCTCCGACCCGAGGACCATCACCGGGCCCTTGTCATCGCCCAGCATCATCACCGCCGCCTGTGACGAGGTGACGATCGAAGCAGGCGGAACCTCCACCCCGGTCACCCGGGTGATCTTCTCGCTGACCGCGGCAGGTGACTTGGTGCTGTTGTTGGTGGCGAACCAGAGAGCGATCCCGGCATCGAGCATCCTCTGCAACGCCCGATCCGACCCCGGCATGAGTTGGTCCCCCCGGTAGATGACACCGTCGATGTCGCAGATGACGTTCATGCCCCGGCGAAGAACCGGTCGAGCACCGTCTCATATAGAGACGTGGTCCGGTCGACTGACGCAACCGACACCCGCTCATCGTGACCGTGGAACAGCGAGAGCATCTCCGAGAAGCCCATCCGGTCGTCGAACAGCCCGACGCCATAGGCGACGGTCCCTTTCGCCCTCCAGAAGCGGGCATCGGTGGCGACGGTCATGAGGGTCGGGGCCAGGTTCCGATGGCCGTCGAGCAGCTCGACGGCATCGCCGATCGCCTCCCAGAGCACGTTGCCGACAGGAGAGACGGTGGCGTTCCCATCCATTACGGGGACAATGTCGACCTGGTCCGCAGCGGCGCCCATGGCCTTTCTCAGATGCGAGTCGACGAAGTGGCGGTCCATCCCGGGCAGGCCACGGATGTCGACCTCGGCGCGGGCCTTGTCGGCCACCATGTTGGTCTTGGTCCCGGCCTGGAGAACGTTGGTGGAGATGGTCAGATGGGTCGCGGCATGGATGTACCGGGCCAGTGCGGGGTCCTCTGCCGCGATCCGGTCGATCTCGTCGTCGAGTTGGTCGACGTCGGTGAGCCGGCTCACCGATCCGGGGTCGAGCCCGAGGTTCTCCACGAACCCGACCCATTCGCCGGTCACGTCCGCCGGCTGGGGTGCCTCGACCAGCCCTGCCAGCGCCTCGATCATCTTGTGCAGGGCGTTCTCGGTGCCGTAGGGCGCCGAGCCGTGACCGGGGGCCCCATGTGTCTTCAGGATCGACCAGTAGGCGCCCTTCTCCCCGATCGAGACCGGGACCGACCGATGGTCTCCCACGGTCAGGGCCGGATAGGCGACCTCGGTCATGAGGAAGTCGGCCCTGACCAGATCCCATCTCTCCTCGACCAGGGGCAGCGCTCCCAGCCGCCCCCCTGCCTCCTCATCGGCCACGGCGGCGAAGACCAGGTCGCCTCGCGGGGCCTTTTCGCCGGTCAGATAGGGACGAACTGCGGTCGCCATCGACGCGGTCACATTCAGCATGTCGACGGCTCCCCTCCCGTAGACGAAACCGTCGATGATCTCGGCGGCGAACGGGTCGACCGACCAGCCGGTGGGATCCACCGGGACGACGTCCAGATGGGGCACCAGGGCCAGTGAGGGCCATTCGGGGTCGGATCCCGCCACCCGGTAGACCAGCGACTGACGGCCTGGCTCGGGCTCGTGCAGCTCACCTTCCACGCCGAAATATTCGAGCAGGGTGGCCACCGATCGGCTCTCGTTGCCGCTGCCAACCGATCCGTCGTTGACGCACTGGTTCTTGATCAGACGTTGCAAAAGCTCAACCACAGGGCTGGTCATGGCCTCACCTTATGACCCGGTATGGGCGCGGAGCAGGTCGATCAGCTCGTACATGGTGCCGGTGAGGGGGTAGTCGGCGGCCTCGACGAGGGGAACCCATTCGGCCCGCTCTGCGTCGTCTCCGGCCTCGAGCTCGCCTGACACCCAGGAGCCGAGGAAGTCGATGAGGACGATGTGCCCGTGATGGGAGATGTGCTCACCGGCCCAGATCACCTCGCCGATGTCGACAACCAATCCGGTCTCCTCCTGCACCTCTCTGGCGGCGGCGGCCCGCAAGGTCTCGCCCAAGGTCACCTTGCCACCGGGAACGGCCCACAGCCCCTTTCCCGGTTCGTGGCCACGTTGCACGAGGAGGATCCTCCCCTCGTCCACGACGGCCACGCCGACGCCGACCACGGGTTGCTCAGTCCCTGTTGTCATCGTGGTGCATGATGATCGATCGCGCCGAGAAACCGCCTGCCTCGAAGAAGTTCTTGGCCAAGCGGTGCCCGGGGAGGACGTGTGCGTCGAACTTGGATATGCCTCGCTCCCGGAGCAGGTCCATCACGTGGTCCCTCATTGTCTCGCCAAGAGCCACCTCCCTGGCCTCCTGTTCGACATAGACGAGGCGAATCGAGCCGATCCTCTCACCGCCGGCCTGGGGAAGGGTCTCCTCGACCCTGGCCACGACGAAGCCGAATGGGTAGCCGTCCAGCTCACCGATGACGACCTGACTCTCCGGGTCGTCGAGCAGCCGAAGAAACGAGACCTCCGCGGGCTCGGCGAGCCCGTCGGCCAGGGGCCACATCGGGTGGAGGGCGGTCATCTCCCTCTCCAGCCCCCGGTAGAGCCGAACCAGCGAGCCGATGTCGTCGGGCCCGGCGAGCCGGGCAGCGATGCTCAGCGCTTCCAAAATCGGACACCCCGCTTGAACCGGCCGAATCCCCAGACTGTGACCAGTCTCATCGCCTCCATCACAATCCCCGTCCCCATCTTCGATGTCCCCCGGGCCCGGTCCCGAAAGCTGATCGGGACCTCGACGACCTTCAGCCCCGCCTCGTGGGCCCGCATCGCCATCTCGACCTGGAAGGCGTATCCGGAGGCCTGAGCCTTCTTGTATGGGAGCGAGCGAAGGGCGTCGGCCCGGAACGCCCTGAAACCGGCGGTGACATCCCGGGTCGGCATCCCGAGCATGATCCGGGCGTAGAGGTTTCCTCCCTTGGAGATGACCCGCCGTCCCATCGGCCAGTCTGGGGTGGCGCCACCGGGGACATATCGGGACCCGATGGCGAGGTCCGCCCCCTCGTCGATCGCCGCCACGAGCCGGGGCAGGTCGGCGGGGTCGTGGGAGAAGTCGGCGTCCATCTCGACCACTATCTCGGCACCATCGGCAAGGGCCCAGTCGAATCCTGCCGCGTATGCCGGGCCGAGGCCTTCCTTGACGCTCCGGTGGAGCACCGACATCCTGCTGTCCTCGGCGGCGAGACGATCTGCCATCTCACCGGTCCCATCAGGGGACCCATCGTCGACGATCAGCAGCCGGTAACCGTGGTGGGTGACAGCCGCTGCGATGTGAGGGAGGTTCTCCCTCTCGTTGTAGGTGGGGATTACGACCGATACCCGGTCAGTAGGCACAGTCCCTGCACAGCATCTTCTTGCGATTGGCCAACTGGCTGGTTCGCTTCACCATGAAACAGGACTGGCAGACGAACTCGTCCGACCTCTGCATCTGAGCATCGACGTTCATCGTCAGCTCTTCGCGGCGGATGGCGCGTAGCTCTTCGACTTCGTCGACCAGGAGCGCCTCACCCGCCTCGTCGTCGAGGAGCTCGAGCTCCTCGCTTTCGAGCTCTTCGAGGGCCTCGGTGGTCTCCTCGTCCTGCTCCTCCTCGGCTTCCTCTTCCTCGACCTCGAAGTCTTCCTCCGCGACCTCTTCCTCCACGAAGGCTTCTTCTTCGAGGTCTACGTCGAGGTCCTCCTCTTCGAGCACTTCGTCGAGGTCGGGCATGACGTCATCATCCGGCTCTTCATCGATTTCCTCTTCGATGTCCTCGAGCTCGTCGGGAACCGCTTCTGCTTTTTCTTTTGCCATGTCTTGATTCGTCCTCACCCCTCGAGGGCGGCGGCAGTATAAGTCGGTGTGACTCAGATCTTGAGACTGATCGCGGCCGGGATAACACGGCCCTTCACGGTGGTATTCCCGATGAGCTCGCCATCACATTCCACCGGCCAGGACGGCTCGGTCTCCAGGGTGAATTCCGCAGCGGACAAGCGGCGCACTGCGGGATCCCCCAGATGAGTCCCTTTGATGATCTTGGGCACCAGCGCCGGCGCCCGAGTCTTGCTGCAATTGAAGATCTGGATGTCGAGAACGCCGTCGACCAGAGTCGCCTTGGGGGCAACATTCCAACCACCTGCGAAGAATTGCGCGTTGGCCAGGATCACCGCCAGGGCCTCGGACTCGTATGTGCGCCGATCGGTCGTGAGCTTCACGTTCGCTTTGGGGAATCTCGGCAGTCGCGCCGCAAAGGCGAGCGGGTAACGGGCCGCACCCAGACTGCGACGGAGCCGCGCCGAGGTTTGGACCGCCGCTGCCCCCACCCCGGCCTCGGCGACATTGACGAAGTAACGGCGTCCCCAGTCTCCGTCGAGGACACCGACGTCGATGTCGTAAACGTCATCGGTGGCGAGATGCTTGGCGGCATCGGCCAGGTCCTGGGGGATGCCGAATGTTCGCAACAGGTCGCATCCCGAGCCGAGGGGCAATACCCCGATCACCGGGCGGAAGCCGAGGTCGAGAGGAAGGAGAGCGTTGGCGGCGAGACCCACCGTCCCGTCTCCGCCGGCCACGGCGAAATGCTCGACTCCCGATCGTGCCCCTTCCTGGAGCAGTCGGATCGCATCCTGTGCCGATTCGGGCACGACCATCTCCGCGTCGACACCGAGTGAGTCGAGGATCCCTTTCACCCAGGCCGGATCGGTGGGACGAGGGCCGGCGGCGGGGTTGACGAAGACCTGCCAGCGGGGCATCAGCCCACACCCTGCGCAGCGACGACGCCGCGATCGATGGCCCGGAGGGAAGCGACGGCCTCGTCGCGCAGCCCCGGGGCGGCCTCGCGCAGCTGGCGGATCAGGTCCACCAACTGCCTCGAGACGCGGACGAAGTCGCCAGGGGCCATGCCCCGGGTCCCCAGGTCGTCGAATTCGACGCCGGAGGCCCATTGATGGGCCACCTGTCCGAACCCGGGGTCCGGCCGCCTGGTCGGGGTCAGCCGCAAGGCGCGCTCACGTTCGATCAGGTCCTTCCAGATCAGCTCCAGGTTGTCCCACCGCTCGGCGAGGAGCGCGGTGGGCCACTCTGCGACGGAGGCGGTGTCGCTTCTCGGCTCGTAGACGAACACCGAGACCAGGGCGGCCAATTCCTCCGGGTCGAGCCCGTAGAAGACCCCTTGTTCGATCGCCTCGGCGAGCAACAGGTCCGATTCGTTGTAGATGGCACGGAGACGTTCGCCCCTGGGGCTCAACTCCCATCCATGGCTGTAGTCGAGGTCGTCGAGGAGGCTCCGGATCGCCCCGAACTCCTCTACCAGGCCATGACCCGAGCTCCGTCTCACCGTCCGGTATTGCTCCAGCTTCCGTCTCGTCCGGACAGCCCGCCGTAGAGCCGCTAGGTGCCTGGAGGCATCGGGGCAACCAGCCACCGGGTGGTCGATCACCGGGTGCTTGCGGATCTCCTTGCTGGTTTGACGGGGCGGCACCTTGCGGAGGAGGCGAAGCACGTCCTGGATGTAGCGCCGGTCTTTGTGACGCACCGGCATCGGCACCTCCAGCTCCCCTGCGATGGTCGACCCATCGACGATGTCCTTGTAACCGATAGTGGTGACCCTCCCGGAGGTCGAGAGCACGAGATAACGCGCCCCGCCGTCCTTTCTGGCCAGACGGCGCAGTATGGCGTAGCGGCCGTCACGGGAGCCACCTTTGATGTCGATCACCTGGCCGGGCCCGAGAGTCGAGGCGATCCGGTCGTCATAGGTGCCCGGTGTGGACGACTCCACCAGGGCCAGATACTCCTCGACGTCGCCTCTCTCGCACCGGGCCTGAGCCTCGTCCTTGGCCAGGGTGTGCTCGAGGGCCTCGATCGTCGATTCTGCCGAGCTGCGATCCCCTTCTCGCTGGAAGGCGGCGAACGATGCCTCGAGAAGCGTCTCGGCCTCCTCCTGTCCATAGTTGGCGATCAGATTGGCCGTCATGTTGTAGGTGGGTCGGAAGCTCGATCGCAGCGGGTGCGATCCGATCGAGGCGATCTCGGTCACGTTGTCGAAACGGACGAACGGCGAGTGAAGCACCACTCCGTATCCCTCGATGTCGATGCCTCTCCGTCCCGCCCGGCCGGTCAACTGGGTGTAGTCCCCCGGTCGCATCAACTCGTGGGACTCCCCGTTGAACTTGGACAGGCTCTCCAGCACGACAGTCTTCGCCGGCATGTTGATCCCGAGAGCGAGGGTCTCGGTGGCGAACACCACACCGATCAACCCCGCTTCGAACAACTCCTCGACGGTCTCCTTGAACGCCGGGACCAGACCGGCATGATGCGCGGCGACACCTGCCTCGAGACCGGTGATCCACCGGTCATAGCCGAGGACCTCGAGATCCTGATCGCCGAGGTGGCCCGTCCTGGTCTCGGCCAGCTCCCGGATCACCGACCTCTGGGTCGGGTCGACCAGCCTGACCCCCGCCTCCACCAGGCGATGCGCGGCCGCCTCACAGCCGGCACGGCTGAATATGAAGAAGATGGCAGGCAGCATCCCCTCTTCGGCCAGTCGCTCGACTGTCTCGATGCGATTGGGAGTCTTGAACCGTCTGCGCCGCCCACGCTCCAGGCCGAGCATGTGCTCGATCCGGGGGTTTGGCCGTGTCCGGCCGTCCCGGGTGACAAAGGTGGGAAGGAGATGCAGGGTCTGGGCTCCCATGCGGTCGCGGATCATGTACATCGACTCGAGCGGCACCGGTCTGTGATCGGCGGCGATGAGACGGGTCGGGCCGCGCCTCTCCCCAACCCAAGCCGCGAACTCGTGGTTGTTGGACACGGTCGCCGACAGACAGACCAGTTGCACGTGCTGGGGGCAATGGATGATCACCTCCTCCCAGACGGCGCCTCGGGTCGGGTCCTGCAGATAGTGGACCTCGTCGAGGATCACCAGCCCCACGTTGGCGAGACGACGGCTCTCGGCATAGATCATGTTCCTGAGCACCTCGGTGGTCATGACCACGATGTCGGCATCGCCATTGATGACATTGTCCCCGGTGAGCAGCCCCACCCGCTCGGGTCCGTAGGCCACGATGAAGTCGGAGTACTTCTGATTGGAGAGGGCCTTGATCGGGGTGGTATAGAAGGCCCTCTCCCCCCGGATCAGTGCGAGATGGATGGCAGCCTCGGCCACGAGAGTCTTCCCCGAACCGGTTGGGGCGGTGACCACGACCGACTGGCCCTCCGCTATCGCCTCACCGGCTTCGATCTGGAAGTCGTCCGGTTTGAAGGGGAGACGCCCCCAGAAGGCGTCGAGCTCGGGCTTCATTTCTTCAGGACCAGTCGGACCAGCCAGTAGGTCGTTTCGTACATGGCATACAGCGGGATCGACAGGACGAGGAGGGTGAAGGCGTCTCCGCTGGGCGTGATCAGGGCGGCGGCGATCACGATGATGACGATCGCCCAACGCCGGCCCCTGGCCAGCTGCTCCGAGCCGATCAAGCCGGCGGCGGCAGCGGCGAAGAGAAAGACGGGGAAGAGGAAAGCCAGGCCAAAGGCGAGCAGGTAGCGGAGGGTGAACGAGTAGTAGTCACCGAGACGAAGGTTGTTCTCTACGTCGGGGAACACACCGAGCAGGAACTCGAGACCCCGGGGCAGGGTCCAGTAACCGAAGAGGACCCCTCCGGCGAAGAGGAGCACGAGGGTCCCGACCACCGGGATCGCCCAGTTGCGCTCGTTGGAGGTGAGTGCGGGGTTGATGAACGCCCAGATCTGATAGAGGACCACCGGGCTGGCCAGGATCACGCCGCCGAACAGGCCGATCCGCATCAGGACCCCCCACTTCTCGGTGGCGGCGAGGGTCTGGAACTCGGCGTCGGGGACGGCGGTGTGGAACGGGGCTTCCAGGATCGTGCGCAGGGAATCGGCGAAGATGAACGCCACCACTCCGCCGACGAGGATGGCGATGAACATCTTGAGGACCCGCCATCGCAGTTCCTCGAGGTGGGCCAGGATCGATTGTGGCCTGTCCTCTTTCACCGGTCCGGGCCCTCTTCGGCTGCCTTCCTCTCGATCTCTTCGAGGTCGGCCATGGCATCGGCCGGCGTCGGCCCCGAAACCGGCTTGGGGCCGCTCCATTCGAGACGGCTCACCCCGGTCTCGTCGATTTCCTTGCGGATCTCCTCCGACGAGAGCTTCAGCTCGTCGATCGGGGCCTTGAGCTCCTCGCCAACCTTCTTCAGGTCGGCGACCTCATCCTCGAGACCGCGTCGGATGTCACGGGCCGCCGCCCTCAGCTCCGCGGTCCAGGCACCCACTTTCCGGGCCAATTCGGGCAACCGTGTCGGCCCGAGCACCACGAGAGCGACGAGGAGGATGATGATGATCTCGCCACCCTGGAGCATGCCCGGAGGGTAGTGGGGTGAGGGTCGAACCCTTTGAGCCTTCCGGAGGCGGGGACCCATACAACGAGAAGGGTGGCGACCCTGGGGATCGCCACCCTTTGTGTGTCGAGGAGCACCCTGCCCGTGGTGCCCGTCGAAGAGAAGGAGCGGTTGTCAGCCGGCCAGGAGGCGGAATGGATCCGATTCGGCCTCGAGGGCAGCCACGAACGCTGCGATCTCCCTTTCGGTGATGGGGTCGGGGTTGATGACCTCGAAGGTCACACCCGTTGCCAGAAGGACGCTGACCACCCGGGAATTCGCGGGCCGGCGCTGAGGCTCGGTGCAGGTCGGGCACTTGAAGCGGTAATCACCCTCACGGCCACCTGGACGAAGCTCCAACGCCACGTCGTCCGGTGTCAGGTGGATGTCACCACACCTAGTGCAAGTTGTCTTGATGGTCGTCATCCCTGTTCTCCGGTCTCCCATAACAAGGGGAGTGATCGGCAGAGCAGGTCAAAATCTGTAGCGCGACCGACTAGGTCGCACGGCCCTATTGGTACTTTTCGCGAAGTCGATCGGCGATCTCGTTGACCTTTGAACGAACCTCATCGCCCTGGAGCAAACGTGCCTCGCCGCCGAGTCGGAGGAGGAGCCGGGCCGGGATCTCGGCGTCGGGTGACGAGAAGCGGATCTCGGTGCCGCTTTTCGTCTCCTTGAGCACGTCGACGGGGTAGTAGTCCAGCACCCAGGTCGCATTTGGGGTCAGCCGGATCCGGGCGACCACGTCGTCGTCCGACGGGGAGTAGGCGACTCCTGGCTCCGGCAGCCCTTCGGGACGCTCGAATCGCTCCTCGAGGACCACCAGATCGCGGATGCGATCGACACGGAACACCCGCTCTGCTCCGACCATGCGGCAGAAGCCCTGGACGTACCAGTTGCCCAAGGTGGAGACCAGCGCCCATGGTTCGATGTCGCGCACCGTCTCCTCCTCCCTGCTCAGGGATCGATAGGTGATCCGAACCACCTTCTGGTCCGCTGCAGCAGCTTTCAGGGCGGCCAGTGTCCCCGACTCCCCGGCCACATCGATGTCGATCGCGGTGCCGGCATTGGGCAGGACCGCCTTGGTCAGCTTGTCGACCGCTCGCTGCAGGTCCGGCGAGCCCTGGCCGGAGGCGACGATGGCCATGCCTGCGGCGATCAGGCCGAGAGCTTCCATCGAGGTGAGCCGGGGGGCCCGGGCGAAATAGTCGGCGGCGTCGATGATCACCTCGTCGCCGTCGATGTACGCCTCCATGAGATCTCCCGGGGTGTAGCCGGGGAGTCCGCAGAAGAAGACCGTGTTCAGGTCGCGGGTGAGCTCCGCCTCGGTGTATCCGAAACGCTCGATGATCTCGCTCACCTTGGCCCCATCTTTGGCCAGCACGTACGGGATCAGGGCGAGGATCCTGGAGAGACGGGTGACGGTGCGTTTGCTGGTCATCCTGCGTTCTCCACTGCCGCCTCGACCCGTTCCAGCACCAGTTCACGCAAGGCGGACGGCCCCACGACCTCGGCATCGGGTCCGAAGCTGAGGATCCACCCGATGAAGGCGTCACGGTTGGCGACCGGCAGGTCGAGCTCGAGCGGGCCGCCCGCCGGAGCCTCCACCCCGAGGGTGCGGGCCGCCCACCAGGCCACGTCCGGGTCGAATCTGACCGTGGATGTCACCACGTCGTCCGGCCCGGCCTCCCAGGGATGGTTGCTCATCGCCCGTTTCACATCGAATCGCTTAGGACGCGAAAAGGCG
>Ga0105100_10001303_pt1 | contig 14722 bp, 14 predicted proteins | sample PPLLak12cMay2015_2_FD_87033 | JGI IMG/M metagenome (GOLD analysis project Ga0105100, IMG submission 87033) | Freshwater sediment microbial communities from Prairie Pothole Lake near Jamestown, North Dakota, USA - PPLs Lake P8 Core (1) Depth... | ecosystem: Environmental > Aquatic > Freshwater >...
GTGTTTGTTATTTTTGTCTTTGTGACGTTTTGTATGATGCTATGTTTTTGTTGATCGCGTCTTGGAACGTGTATTTAACTTTTTTAGAGCTTTTCACCATATAACGTTTATCCATGTTGGCTAGGTTGAGCTTGGAAAAGAAAAGGCCGTAAAGGACCTGGCTTTTGTGGTATACTTCCGATTCAGGCGAATTGACATATTTGGCTGTTTTGTCATCCGTCCTGAGAATTCTTCCGGCGAAGCCGATAATCTGACCCGAAAGGCTGTGGATGGGAAAAATGACCCGTCCGTGGAAACGGTCAAAACGGTAGTCATTCTCTTTTTGTATAGTGAGGCCCGTCTTGATGAGGTAATCCAGTTTATAACCCTTGTCAAGGGCCGCCCGGGTAAAAGCTGATTTATCTTCCCTGGCATAGCCCAGCTGGAATTTCTCAATGCTGGCATCCCTGATGCCCCTTTCCAGGAAATAGCTTTTCCCTATGGCCTTGCCTTCCTCGGTCCCGAGCAGGGAAGAAAAATGCTGGCAGGCAAAGGCATTGACGGCAAGCAGGCTTTCCCTTTCGTTTTTGAGCTGCTGTTCCTCAACAGATTCTTCTTTCTCGACAATCTCGATGTTGTACTTCCTTGCCAGGAAACGTAAGGCTTCGGGGTAGGTAAGTTTTTCATGCTCCATCAGAAAATTGACGACATTGCCTCCGATGCCTGAGCTGAAACATTTAAATATTCCTTTGGCCGGGGAAACGAAAAAGGAAGGTGTTTTTTCATTTTTAAAAGGGCTCAGCCCTTTATAATTCTGTCCAGCCCTTTTTAGGGTAACAAATTCACTGATTACCTCAACAATATCAGCGGCTGAAAAAATACGGTCAATAGTTTGTCTGTCAATCATACCCGGTGGTTTCAGTAAATCTGTTGCCAGGGACAAAGTTGCAAATATTATTTTAAATTTGTTGTCCTAAATATTTATTCAATGAAGAAGCTTGTTGTACTTACAGGTTCGGGGATGAGTGCCGAAAGCGGCCTTAAGACATTCAGGGAGACCGGCGGCCTATGGGAGGAATACGAGGTAATGGAAGTAGCAAGTGCCGAGGGATGGGTCAGGAACAGGGAACTGGTATTGCGGTTCTATAATGAAAGAAGAAAGCAGTTAAAGGATGCCGTGCCAAATTCGGGCCACATCGGACTAAAAGAGCTTGAGAAGGATTTTGATGTGTATATCATCACGCAGAATGTAGACAACCTGCATGAAAAGGCGGGAAGCAGCCAGGTCCTTCACCTGCATGGCCTCCTCACGCAGGCCCGGAGTACACATGATCCCGGACTGATATACGATATCGGTTACGGAGATATCAATATCGGAGACAACTGTGAGAAGGGTTATCAACTGAGGCCTCATATCGTGTGGTTTGGGGAAGCGGTGCCGGCGATTGAAGAGGCGGCAGCCGTTGTCTCCACGGCTGATATTTTTTCCGTTATCGGCACATCGCTTGTTGTTTACCCGGCGGCAGGACTGATCGATTATGTGCCCAGGCAGGTCCCGGTCTTTCTGATTGACCCCAACGACATTGACATTTCGACGTACCGGCCTGTCAGGGTAATCAAAGAAAAGGCAGGGAAGGGGGTTGCCATGTTGCATGAGATATTGAAAAAGGAATATAAATAGGTTGAATTAATAAAATAAACCATGAATAAAATCCATGTTGTCATCCTGATCATGGTCATGTCCATTAACCATGTTTCCGCCCAACGATTCCAGGGCGGGTTATTGGGGGGTTTTACGGCCAGCCAGGTTGATGGGGACTCTTATGCCGGTTTCGACAAACTGGGCTTGCAGGGAGGGGTTTTTGTCAACATCAATTTCAGGAACAACTTCGGGGCGCAAATGGAAATACGGTATGCCGGCAAGGGCGCACGAAAACCTACATCATCCGAGGATACGGAGGTTTACAAGCTGGCCCTGCATTATATTGACCTGCCGTTGATGGCTACCTATACCTTCAGGAAGAAGGTGGTATTTGACCTGGGTATTGTGCCGGGTTATCTGTTTGCCAAGAACGGGGAAGAAAACGGGGGTCCGGTAGATGAAAGCTGGTTTGTGGGTTTCAAAAAGACCGATATTGCCTGGATGGTGGGCGTGAATTATAAGATCACCGGGAATATATTCGTCAACCTGCGATATTCCTATTCACTGACCGCGATCAATGATAATGTGCATGCCATCAGCAGTTACGGGCCGATTGGAAATTTATTCGGATATAACAGCGGGGATTACAATAATTATCTGACGCTGGGGGTATATTATCAGATTTATTAAGAGCCAGAGGCAAGAGTCAAGAGCCAAGAATCAAGAACCAAGAACAAAGATTAAGATTAAAAATTAATCATTGTTCATTGTTCATTGTTCATTGTTCATTGTTCATTGTTCATTGTTCATTGACCATTATAGAACAAATACGCCACAAAAATTGCTGCCAGCACACCGGCCAGGTCGGCAATCAGGCCGCCCGTCACGGCATACCTTGTCTTCCTGATATTCACTGAACCAAAGTACACGGCAATTACATAAAAGGTTGTTTCGGTGGAACCCTGGAAAATGCAGGACAGGAATCCCGGAAATGAGTCAGCCCCGTATGTATTCATGGTCTCAACCATCAGTCCCCTTGCCCCACCTCCGCTCAGCGGCTTCATCAGGGCTACGGGAAGGGCTTTTACAAATTCAGTATCAAAGCCAAACAGGGCAAAGAATCTGCCCAGGCCCAGCAAAAGGAAATCCATGGCACCGGAGGCCCTGAAAACGCCAATGGCCACCAGCATGGCCACCAGGTAAGGGATGATCTTTACCGCCACGGTGAAACCTTCTTTTGCCCCTTCAATAAAGGTGTCGTACAGGTTGATCTTTTTACGGATACCCATGAAGAGGAACAGGATGATGACTAGCAGCAGCAGCATATTGCCGGTGACGGATGAAAAAACGGAGACCTTTGCAGGGGGAAGTGAATTAAGGTAAAAGATCAGGCCGAAGATCAGGGCGGTTATGCCAAGGATATAGGCCAGTATCACAGGCTGGAAAAAATTGATCCTCTGGACTATGGACACATAGATCATCCCGACAATGGTGGCGCAGTATGTTGCGATCAGCAGCGGGATGAAGACATCGGTGGGATTTGCGGCGCCGCATGCCGCCCTCATGGCAATAATGCTGATGGGCAGGACGGTCATTCCGGCCGTATTCAGCACCAGGAACATGATCATGGAATTTGAGGCCGTGTCCTTTTCGGAATTCAGTTCCTGAAGTTCTTTCATGGCTTTCAGGCCAAGGGGTGTAGCAGCATTGTCAAGGCCCAGCATGTTGGCGCAGAAATTCATCAGCATAGAGCCCATCACGGGATGGTTTTTGGGCAGGCCGGGGAAGAGACGGTTAAAAAAGGGACTTACCAGCCTTGACATCCCCTTCACGGCCCCTCCCTGCTCGCCTATTTTCATAACTCCCAGCCAGAGGGTCATAACGCCTATCAGGTAAATGGATATTTCAACACTGGTTTTGGCCGACTGAAAGATGTTCTGTATGATAGTCTGGAAGATATCCCGGTCGGCCTGGTCGAAGACGATGTTCAGAGTTTGCAGGAAAAAATCGCTGAAAAAATACCCGGCAAAACGTATCAGGGCTACAATGAATCCTATTATGAAGAAGCCGATCCAGATATAATTTAAGATCATGGTGCGGAATTGATTTTAACTATTCTTCGTCGTTGATCAGGGCAAAGTCAATTTGTTTGCGGATCAGATTGGTCCTGACCACTTCTATATTCACCGGGTCGCCAATCTGGTATTTCCTGCCAAGCTTTCTTCCCCGGATGCAATAATTGTCTTCATCATATTCATAAAAATCACCTTTCAGGCCCCGGATGGAAATCATGCCTTCACATTTGTTCTCGATGATCTCCACGTATATGCCCCATTGGGTAACGCCGGAAATGATGCCATCGTATTTCATCCCTATTTTATCCTGCATAAATTCGACCTGCTTGTATTTAATGGATGCACGTTCGGCTTCCATGGAAAGGATCTCCATCTTGGTAGAATGCCGGCACATCTTTTCATGCTCCTGCTGGTTTTTGGAGGCGGCACCCTTGAGATATTCATGCAGCAGCCGGTGCACCATCATATCGGGGTAACGCCGGATCGGAGAGGTGAAATGGGTGTAGTAATCAAAGGCAAGGCCATAATGTCCGATGTTATTGGTGGTATATTCTGCCTTAGCCATGGCGCGCAGGGCAAGATTTTCGACGATATCCTGTTCGCTTGTTCCCTTAACCTCGGTCAGCACCTGGTTGATCGATTCTGCTGTCTTTTTGCCGGATGAAAGGGATATTTTATAACCGAATTTTTTAATGAAATGCGAGAACTTCCGGAGTTTTTCGTCATCAGGACGGTCGTGTACGCGGTAGACGAAGGTTTTCTTATCCTTTTTTTCTTTAACCTTGCCGACAAATTCTGCCACATACCGGTTAGCCAGCAGCATGAATTCCTCTATCAGCTCATGGGAAGGGCCGTGATCGCTGTAATAAATGCGGACCGGCTTTCCATTGCTGTCCACTTCAATTTTAACCTCATCCCGTTCAAAAGCAACCGATCCGTTCTCCATCCGGCGTTTCCTCATGATTACAGCCAGCTCATTGAGTTTCAGCATTTCATCTTTCAGCTCACCCTGGCCGGCATCAATTATTTTCTGGGCTTCGCCGTAGGAAAACCTGCGGTTTGATTTGATGATGGTGTGCCCGAACCATGATGAAAGAACCTGGGCATTGTCATCCATGGAAAAAACAGCTGAAAAACAAAGTTTCTCTTCACCCGGACGCAGGGAACAAATAAAATTTGAAAGTTTTTCAGGCAGCATGGGAACTACACGGTCGACCAGGTAAACAGAGGTCGCCCGCTGCAGTGCTTCCTGGTCAATGATGGTGCCGGGCCTGACATAATGAGTGACATCGGCAATATGCACACCGATTTCCCAGTTTCCATCCGGCAAACGGCTTATGGAAAGGGCATCGTCGAAGTCCTTTGCATCTTCCGGGTCGATGGTAAAAGTCGGAACATTACGAAAATCCCTTCGCGATACATGATCCTTTTCGCTTATTTTATCGGGAATGCGGGCTGCCTCTTCTTCAACATCTTCGCTGAACCGGTAGGGAAGGCCAAATTCGGCAAGGATGGCATGCATTTCAGTTTCATTATCCCCTTGCTTCCCGAGGATTTCGATCACTTCGCCAAAAGGATTTTTTGCATTTTTAGGCCAGTCGGTGATGCGGGCAATTACTTTCTGGCCATTCTCTGCCCCGTTGAGCTTATCAAGGGGAATAAAAAGGTCGACAGGCATTTGCCTGCTGTCGGGTGTCAGGAAAGCATATCTTTCATAACGCTCAATAACGCCGACAAAGGTTTCACGCGCCCGCTCAAGGATCTCAATGACCTCGCCCTCCAGATCCTTTGACTTCCGGTGGGCATACAGGTAAACTTTCACGGTATCCCCGTCCAGCGCATGATTCAGATTATTCTGCGAAACAAAAATATCCTTTTTTACAGTCTCCGAGGTGACAAAACCATATCCGCCGGTAACGATCTGCACCTTGCCGATGATGGTTCCCCCCGATGATTTCAGCTTGAACCGGCCGGTGGATATTTCTTCCAGGGCATCTTTGTTTTTCAGATCATTCAGGATTTCCGAGATCAGCCTTTTTTCATGTGAATCGGTTACCAGCAAAAGCATTGCCAGTTGTTTGTAGTTAAAAGTCTTTTTGGGATGATTGGAAAAAATGCCCAGCAGGCTTTTTGCCAGGGTATTTTTATTGATTCCTCCCGAAGAACTTTTCTTTTTTCTGCGCCCCATCCGTTACGAATTAAATGAATTAAATCAGGAACCTTCAGATCGTGATGGCAAAGGTCTTAAATTATGGGAAAGTAAATTACGATCCTGAGATTGTTTTTCAAAAAACGGTATAAATAGTTATGAACAGAATACAGGCTCTATAAATGCATTTCCCGTTTTGTTAAAAAAACATGTTGTAAAGAAAAAGTAAAATTCCTATCTTAACCATAGGTTTAATTTTTAACCAGGTAACATGGAGGAGATTAATTCGACCAGACCCGATTGGCATGATAAGACACTACTGGTAGTGGAGGATGAAGATCACAATTATGCCTACATTCATGAAATATTAAAAAGGACTCAGGCAACCATTATCAGGGCTGAAAACGGAGTAAGGGCCATTGAAAAGGTAAAACAGGAATCCATTGACCTGGTGCTTATGGATATTAAGCTGCCTGAAATGGATGGGTATAATGCAACGGCGGAGATAAAAAAGCTCAGGCCTTCCCTGCCGGTAATTGCACAGACCGCCTTTGCCATGGAAAAAGAAAGAATTGCCTGTCTGAAGGCCGGCTGTGACGACTATATAGCCAAGCCATATGAGCCGTCAAAGCTGATTGAAAGGATCAGGGCATTTCTGAGGTAGCGTATTGGTTCTTGATTCTTTCTTTACTTGTCCCTTGTCCCTCGTCCCTGCATTTATATTTCATCCCTCGAAATCCCGATATCTTTTTCCGAGATTTTATCCCCCAGCGGTTCCACGTGGATGTTGATATCAAATACATTGTCGATGTTGGATTTGATCGACTTTTCAACCTTATGGGATATTTCGTGGGCCTGGGACAGGGAAAGGTTTCCGTCAACCTCCATGTCAATGTCGATCATCAGTTTATGCCCTATATTGCGGACCCTCACCCGGTGCGGATTTTGAACTCCTTCCACGACCTCGATGGCCTTGAATATTTTTTCATACACGGTGCAGTCTTTTGTGCCGTCCATTAACTCTACATTGGTTTGCATGAAGATCTGATAGGCTACTTTTAAGATCCAGAAGCTTACCAGCAGGGCAAAGATCTTGTCGAGCACAGGCATTTTCAGCACGAAGATTAATATCAGGCCGATCAGTACCGAGAAAGAAATCAGCACATCATTCTGCATGTTCCTGCCATTGGCGATCAGCATGTCACTGCCGGTCTTTTTCCCGGCCCTGAACTGATAATAGGCCAGGATAATTTTTCCGACAATGGATATCAGGGTGACATAAATGGCGATCCTCGACGGCATGGCGGTGACTTCACCGCTGATCAGCCTTTTGGCGCTTGTTATCAGCAATTGCAGTCCGGCAAAGAATATTACAAAAGAAAGGGCTTTTGTGGCAATGGTGTCTGCCTTTCCGTAGCCGTAAGGGTATTTTTTGTCAGGCGGTTTTGACAGGATACGGGCCGTAATAAGCATGAAAAAGGAAATGACAACGTCGGTGGATGAATCGATGCCATCACCGACAACAGCAAGGCTTCCTGCAACCAGTCCGGTGGCTATTTTCATCCCGGCCAGCAGGGCATTTCCGATCATCCCGGCCCAGGAGGCCTTTTTTATTTCCCATTCACGGGTGTGCATAGGCTTCAGTCGCTGATATTCCCGATTTTGACCAGGGCCTTTTCATTCAGCAGCTTGATCCTCCTGCCGTGGATCTCAATAAGGCCGTCCTGCTTGAATTCCGACAGCAGGCGGATGACCGATTCGGTGGCTGTTCCTACCATATTGGCCAGTTCTTCCCGTGTAAGGGATATCTGCAGGTATTTATCATTGTCAAGGTCGAATTCCTTTTTCAGGTGAATGATCACCTCAGCCAGACGTTCACGGACGGTTTTCTGGGCAATATCGGTGATATAATCATTGGCTTCGCCAAGTTCCTTGCAGGCAATCTGGAGCAGTTCCAGCGCAAAATTACCGTTATGCCGGATAAAATTGATCACGGTATCTCCATGAATGATGTAGATATAAGCATCTTCCAGTACTTTTGCCGTTGTGCAGGCCCTTTCGCGCGAAACGGTTGACCGGAATCCCATGATATCTCCCTTTTTGGCAAACCGAATGATCTGTTCCTTTCCATCAAAGCCGGTCTTGTAGATTTTGATAATGCCTTTCTGAACGCAGTAAAATCCATTTATACGCTGCCCTTCCGAATAAATAATGGTGCCTCTTTTATAAAATTCCGGTTCCTGATCAAGAGGTATCTGGGCAAGTTCATCCTGGGTAAGATGCCGGAAAATAGAGGTAGCGTCAATGACCCATTCTTTTGCAGGAGGGGTTATATGATTTTTCATAGCCTTTTAATAATCGGATTATTCACTAAATTTGAAATTAAAGGTATCAAAATTATCAAAAATTATGAAAGAATCCATAAATGTTAATTGGCTGGGAGATTTATCCTTTGAAGCTGAAGTTAACGGACACAGCATAATACTGGATGCCAAAACGGAAGCGGGGGGCAGGGACAAGGGGCCGAGGCCTAAACCGCTCATGATGGTAGCCCTGGCTGGTTGCACAGGAATGGATGTAGCCTCACTGCTGAAAAAGATGAGGATTGAGGTGGAGAGTTTCAGGGTGACGGTTGAAGGGGAATTAACCGAAGAGCATCCGAAACATTTTATCGCGATGCATACGATTTATGAGTTCAGGGGAAAAGACCTTCCGCTGGATAAGCTGAAAAGGGCTGTCGAGTTGTCGCAGGAGACCTATTGCGGGGTGAATGCGTCGTACAGGAAGGCCATGAAACTCAGTTATGAAATAAAGGTAACAGACTGACCAGATCAATGCTGTTGTATCGTTTAGGGAACCGGTTGTCTCATATGGGAGAAAGCCTTACGGGCTTGTTTTATCCCAGGCTTTGCCCCGCCTGTTCGGAGGTGTTATATGGCAATGAGAACATACTGTGCCTCAGGTGCACCTGTGAGCTGCCGCGCACCCATTTCCATCTCGATCCTGAGAATGATGTTGCCAGGCTTTTCTGGGGCAGGGTGATGATAAAAGATGCAGCATCCTTCTTTTACTATCAGAAGGGAAGCCGTTATCAGCATATCATCCATGCCATGAAATACCATAACCGGCAGCAGCTGGGGATTGACCTTGGCCGGTGGTATGGGCTTGAACTTGCAGGGACATCCTTTGCCCATGCCGATATGATCCATCCGGTTCCCCTGCATGGTGCCAAACAAAAGAGAAGAGGCTTTAATCAAAGTGAGCGGATCGCCCGGGGAATTTCGGAAGCCCTTTGCATCCCCCTGGAAACAGACCTGATTGAGCGGGCCGTAAACACGGATACCCAGACGCGAAAATCAAAATTCGAGCGGTGGTCGAATGTGGAAGGCATATTCCGGCTGACCTGCCCCGATAAGCTTAAGAACCGGCATGTCGTGCTGGTTGACGATGTGGTGACCACGGGATCGACACTGGAGGCCTGCGCCGCGCCCCTGCTTGCGGTTGAAGGCACACAGGTGAGCGTGCTGACGCTGGCGTGCGCGAAGATGAGGTGAGGGAGTGACTCCGTCTCCCGTTCACTTCCCATCAATCCGCCAGCTGATCTCAAGATCCCAGTTCGACCGCACATCAATGAGTCCCTGATAATAGATGACTTTCTCGGGCTGGATGTGGCCGAGGTAATGGCCTGTATCCCATATCCTGTTATGGTTCCTGTCAACGATGGCCTTAAACCGGTATTTCTTGGGGGGCAGGTAATCGAAGATCACCCGCCCGTTTTCCGTCAGGTATTTTTCAGCAACCTTTTTTTCCTTTTCATCGATCAGCTGAATGATCAGGGGCATCTCGCTGCTGTCGCAGGCAAGCAGGATCGTTCCGTAATAGTCTGTTTTCTGGGTTCTGAAACCCATCTCCAGCGTATCATTGGTTGTTTGGTATATATCGGTAAGGGCACCGGGTTCTATCAGCAATTTATAAAAGGAATTCTCCGCCCAGTCCACGTTAAACCGTAAACTATACAGTGATGAAGTGTCATCTGTCATCACCATTTTCTCAGCATATTCCAGGGAATCCTCGATCCGGGAAAGGTGAAATTTCCGAAGTTCATGCGAAGAGACAGGGGTGGGGGAAATGATCATAACAGGCTGGTTCAGCTCAAGGGTAGATTGGTTTCTTATGTTGGTAGAGATCTGCAGAAAAAGGGAATCCTTTGTGGTTGTTCCTTCCCTGGCTTTTCGGCCCGTACTGCTTTTGGAATCCTTTTGCCTGAAACGAAGGTTCACCGTATCGCTGCGGGTAATGAAATTCCTGGCTGAATCGGTGGTGGTATACGAAACGGCAAGGGAAATTGTATCCCGGCGGATCAGGCTGGTATCCGTTAACCAGATTCTGGCCGTATCCCGGTTGGGTGACAGGTCCTGCAGATACCATTGATCAGCGGTGAAATTCAGGGGCGTAATCCGGAGGGTATCAAACAGCGGCCGGTTGAATGCAAAGGTCAGCAGTTCACGCCGTTCCCTGTCTTTTGCTATGATACTTTGCCGCAAGTCTTCCTCGGTGAACAGAAACAGGCTGGTATTCACCGCGTAAAATTCCTTGCCGGTGAACTTCACCGTGTCGGCAGCGGTGGTGTCCCCCGATTCAGCCCTGGCCTTCCGGGCTGATTTTATCTTCGCTTTCAGCAGGGTAGAATCCTTGACAAAACTGACCTTCTGAACATTCACGGGTGAGACAACAAAAGCGGTATCTCCGAAGGCGATCATTTCATCAGGCAGGTCGAATTTCAGGTTGCTGTTGCCATCTTTCAGGGCAAAGAGCCTGAATGTACCAGGTCTGATGTTGTTGATGGCAAATTTCCCTTCGGAACTGGTTTTGGTTACATACTGGGGGAACTCGTGATAGGGTGCTGAATCACTCAGGTTATCATACAGCATGACGAAGATTTTCTCCTTTTCCGGTTTCATGCTAAAAGCGTTCAATGCAATGCCCGTTATGGCCAGCGAATCGATCGTTGGTCCGGTGGAAAAAACAAATTCATAGTCAACAAGCGCATTTCCCTCATTGTTGTCCGTTATGGCATTTCCGAAATTAAACGTATAGGTGGTGCTGTCCATCAGTTCGTTGTTCAGGTCGATGACCAGGGTCTTATTCCTGATCCTGGTGACAGGCTTTTCTTTCAGCGGGGGAGAAATGACAAGCTCGTCATTGAGGTTTTTCAATACAATGAATTCGCTGAAAGTTATTTCCAGGGCTTCCGGTTTGCTGTTAACGGCTTTGTTGTCCGGGATACTCAGGATCACCTCCGGAGGAGTTTCATCCTTGGGCCCCCCGGTAGGTGAACCAACTTTGGCACAGTAGGTGAAGAAGGGGATAATCACACTGCACAGCAGCAGCGATAAAGGAAAGGATTTGCCAGGTTTGTTTTTGTAATCAGCCGGATCAGCCATCATTCAGGGAATTATTGATTTATTGGATCTTACCGTTTTCGGACCGGTTAGGTCAGCATTTAATGTAACGCAAATATAATCAACAAAAGTATTGCCGTACAAGGAGTTTTATTAGATTTGCAGGAACAATAAAATCGTGGTTATGGTATTGCATTACATCATCTGGAATGTAAAACCCCAGTTAATTGATATGGGAAAGTTTGAGATCCGTTATTACAGCATTCTGTTTGCGCTGGGTTTTGTGTTTGGCTACATGATCCTGCTGAAGGTATTCAAAAAAGAAGGCTATAGCGTTGAACTGCTGGATAAGCTCACGATATACATGGTCATCAGCACCATCATCGGAGCCCGTCTGGGGCATTGTCTTTTTTATGAATTCAGCTATTATATGCAGCATCCGCTGGAGATCATTTTGCCCTGGCGGGGTACCATCGGCGATGATTTTGAATTTACCGGATTCCAGGGATTGGCGAGCCACGGAGCGGCCATTGGCATTCTGGCGGGCATAGTCCTGTTTGCCCGGAAAACCAGGACTTCCTACCTGTGGACCCTTGATAAAGTTGTGATCGTCACCGCGCTAGCCGGAGCATTGATCCGTACCGGCAATCTGATGAACTCAGAGATATACGGTGAACCTACGGGAAGCCGGTACGGCTTTGTTTTTGCACGCGATTTCACGCATCTGCTGACATACGGAGATGCTGACAAGACGATAAAAAGCGTGCATTATGAAAAAGCCGCGGCGGATCCGTTAACGCCCGAAAACGCGGTTCCGCTGGACCTGAAAATAGGGCTTACCAATAAGATCAAAAATGAATCGCTGGCCGACGAATTAACGGGAAAAGTGATATCCTTTGCCTTATTCAAAAAAGACTACCAGGATAACATCACCCATCCCGATATTGCATCGCTTACCTTAAACCACGAAAAATCAGGCAGGAATTATCTCATGACATCCCGTGTCTATGGAATTCCGCGGCATCCCACCCAACTCTATGAAGCCGGGGCCTACCTGCTGATCTTTGTGCTGCTGTACTGGATCTACGCAAGATACAGGAAATACCTGCAGGAAGGATTCATACTCGGGGCCTTTTTCTTCATGGTCTTTGCGGCCCGGTTTGTTATTGAATTCATGAAGGAGAACCAGGAATCCTTTGAGGACGGGTTGGCCCTGAATATGGGGCAGCTGCTGAGCATTCCATTTGTTGTCGCCGGGATCATCATTATGGTCATTCGCCGGCCAAAGAATAAGGAAGCCTTGAATGGAGCATCACCATCATCATCTTAGCAACGGGGGAGCGGACAGCAGTCAGAAAAACCTGCTCATTTCAGCCCTCCTTAACCTGGGCATAACGATAGCTGAGGTGATCGGGGGACTGGTCTCCAACAGTCTTGCCCTGCTTTCGGATGCCCTGCATAACCTTGGCGATACCTCCGCCGTGGTGATCGCTTATTTTGCCAACCTGATCAGCAAAAAGGACTACAGTGACAAAAAGACCTTTGGTTATAAACGTATTGAAATCCTGGCTGCCCTTTTCAACACTGTCGTCCTTATCGTTATCATCGTCTATTTGTTCGTAGAGGCCATTCGCCGGTTAAAAGATCCCGAGCCGATCAGGGGACCGGTGATGTTCTTTGTGGCGGTTATCGGCCTGGCCGGGAACCTGATCTCCGTGATCCTGCTGAAAAAAGACTCGGCAAAAAATATCAATATCAGGGCTGCCTATCTGCACTTGCTGGGCGATACGATATCTTCCATCCTGGTGATCATCAGTGCCGTCCTCATCTATTTCTTCCGGTTATATTGGATTGATCCGCTGGTGACCATGGTGCTGGGTGTCTATTTGTTAAAGGAGTCATACGAAATACTCCGGCAGAGTGTTGGCATCCTGATGCAGGAAACTCCTCATGGGATCGACCTGACCGCTATAAAAAAAGAACTGGAAAACCTTCCCGAAATTGATAATATTCATCATGTGCATGTGTGGAATCTGACCGATCGTGAGATCCATTTTGAATGTCATGTTGACCTTAAGGAAGATATTAAAATCAGCGATACGGAACATATCAACAAAAAAATACACGGTATCCTGCGGGAAAAATTCGGCATAGTGCATGTTACGGTCCAGCATGAGTACAACTGCTGCGATGACAAAAATATAGTCCACCCGCGATAATTTCATTTTGGCATTACAGGGTGTTTTGTATATTTGACATCCGAAACCAATATAAAAACTGCAAAACGATGTATAAAGTTGTGTTATTGCGCCATGGTGAGAGTACCTGGAATAAAGAAAACCGTTTTACCGGCTGGACCGATGTTGACCTTTCCGAGAAAGGGATGGAGGAAGCGCATGCTGCCGGAAAGATCATGAAAGAAGAAGGTTATCATTTTGACGTAGCCTATGTCTCGGTGTTAAAAAGGGCATTGAAGACCCTGTGGCTGGCGCTCGAAGAGATGGATCAGCTGTGGATTCCATGGATCAAGACCTGGAGGCTGAATGAAAGGCATTACGGGGCATTGCAGGGGCTCAATAAAGCTGAGACAGCTGCTTTGCACGGAGAAGAAAAAGTAAAAATATGGCGGCGCAGTTATGATGTTCCGCCCCCTGCGCTGGAAAAAACAGATCCGCGATATCCCGGCAATCAGGATGTGTACAGTGATGTGGACAAAAAAGACCTTCCGGTGACGGAATGCCTGAAGGATACGGTGGAAAGATTTCTGCCCTACTGGCATGAGACCATTGCCCCGGCGATCAAAGCAGGGAAAAAGGTGCTGATAACGGCTCACGGGAACAGCCTGCGCGCCCTGGTCAAATACCTGGATAATATGACCGATGCGGCGGTAATCGAACTGAACATTCCTACCGGGGTGCCCCTGGTATATGAACTCGATAAGGACCTCAAGCCCATCCGGCATTATTACCTCGGTGACCAGGATGCCATTAAAAAGGCGATGGATGCTGTTGCGGGCCAGGGGAAGGCAAAATAGGTGAGACTGTAATTTCAGAAACCCAGCCTGCCGGCTGGCAGGGATAGTGCACCTGCCCGCAGCAGGCAAGGCTGAAATTACTTAGTCGAACTCCTGCCTACCGGCAGGCAGGTATCCCGATGCGTAGCAAACGGGATCTGATGGACCTATTACCCTCCTTTAGCCGAATTGAAAACTATTTACCTTTTTGATATCCCGTGGCGTGGTAGTTCATTGTTTACTGGTATGCTTTTTGCGGCGAAACAGGTATTAAAACCTCTTGCCATGAAAACCGTTATCCTTTTTTCACAGGCGGTTTTGTTATGCATGCCTTTCATCAGCAAAACCTATGCCCAGCAATCTGAATTTGATCTGGGACTAACAAACCAGGTAAAACTTTTGCCATTGCAATGTGAAATCAGCGAGGACGCCATCGCGGCGGCCTATATGCCAGGGAAAGAA
>Ga0105100_10001306_pt1 | contig 14695 bp, 12 predicted proteins | sample PPLLak12cMay2015_2_FD_87033 | JGI IMG/M metagenome (GOLD analysis project Ga0105100, IMG submission 87033) | Freshwater sediment microbial communities from Prairie Pothole Lake near Jamestown, North Dakota, USA - PPLs Lake P8 Core (1) Depth... | ecosystem: Environmental > Aquatic > Freshwater >...
GCCGGCGTCGAACGAAATGTCTTCCAGCAGTTTTTCCATCACCGTGTGCAGGCGGCGCGCGCCGATGTTCTCGGTGCGTTCGTTGACCTCGAAGGCGATCTCGGCGAGGCGGCGGATGCCGTCGTCGGTGAAGGTGAGCGTGACCCCCTCGGTTGCCAGCAGGGCCTTGTACTGATGTGTCAGGCAGGCGTCGGTCGAAGTCAGGATCTGTTCGAAGTCTTCCACCGAGAGCGGCTGCAGTTCGACCCGGATCGGCAGCCGCCCCTGCAATTCCGGGATCAGGTCGGACGGCTTGGACAGGTGGAACGCACCGCTGGCGATGAACAGGATGTGGTCGGTCTTCACCATGCCGTACTTGGTCGAGACGGTGGTGCCCTCGATCAGCGGCAGCAGGTCGCGCTGCACTCCCTGGCGCGATACGTCGCTGCCGTGAGCGTCGGAGCGGGTGGCAATCTTGTCGATCTCATCGAGAAAAACGATGCCATTCTGCTCGACCGCTTCCAGCGCCTGTTGCTTGGTGTCTTCTTCGTTGATCAGTCGACCGGCTTCCTCCTCGGTCAAGAGCTTGAAGGCCTCGCGCACTTTCAGCTTGCGGGTCTGGCGGCGACTCTGTCCCAGATTCTGGAACATGCCCTGCAGTTGCTGCGACAGGTCTTCCATTCCGGGCGGGGTGAAGATTTCCATGCTCGGGCTGACCGCCGCGAGTTCGATTTCGACTTCCTTGTCGTCGAGTTCACTTTCACGCAGCATCTTGCGGAAGCGCTGGCGCGCTGCACCTTCTTCGCGCGGCGGTTCGGCCTCACCAAAGCCGACGCTGCGCGGCGGCGGCAGCAGCGCATCGAGGATGCGTTCCTCTGCCGCCTCTTCGGCACGGAATTTCACCTTCTGCGTTGCCTGTGCGCGCAGATCCTTGATCGCGGTTTCCATCAGGTCGCGGATGATGGTGTCGACATCGCGCCCGACATAGCCGACTTCGGTGAACTTGGTCGCTTCGATCTTGATGAAGGGCGCATTGGCCAGCCGTGCCAGGCGCCGCGCGATTTCGGTCTTGCCGACGCCGGTCGGGCCGATCATCAGGATATTCTTAGGCGTGATTTCCTGGCGCAGCGGCTCACTTACCTGCTGGCGCCGCCAGCGGTTGCGCAGGGCAACCGCCACCGCGCGCTTGGCTGCGGCTTGGCCGACGATGTGCTTGTCGAGTTCGTGGACGATTTCTTTGGGCGTCATAGGAGTCAGGATTCAGGGGCCAGGGATCAGGGGGCTTTGTCGCTTCGCGGGTTTTTCAGGCGCGGCCTTCGGCCGCTCATTCCCTGATCCCTGAATCCTGACTCCTGTCCCCTAAAACCTCGATCACATGATTCTGGTTCGAGTAAATGCAGATGTCCCCTGCGATGGTGAGGCTCTTTTTGACGATATCAACCGGGGGCAGGTCGGTATTTTCAAGCAGCGCGCGGGCGGCGGATTGAGCAAACGCGCCGCCGGAGCCGATGGCGGCGATGCCAAGTTCAGGCTCCAGCACATCGCCGTTGCCGGTGATGATGAGCGAGTGCTCACCATCGGCCACCACCAGCATGGCTTCGAGCCGCCGCAGCATGCGATCGGTGCGCCAGTCCTTGGCGAGTTCGACCGCGCTTCTCAGCAGATGTCCGGAGTGCTTTTCGAGCTTGGCTTCAAAGCGTTCGAACAGGGTGAAGGCGTCTGCGGTGCCGCCGGCAAACCCGGCAAGGACTTTTTCCTGGTACAGCCGCCGCACCTTGCGGGCGGTGGACTTGATGACGATGTTGCCGAGCGTGACTTGGCCGTCGCCGCCGAGGGTAACGTCCACGCCGCGCCGGACAGATAGAATGGTGGTGCCGCGATATTGTTCCATGCAGGGGATTATACAAGGACGCTCAGCCTGGCGATGAGGGGGCTTGGCCTGCTGCAGGCATCACCACAAGCGATTCGGCAGCCTCAAGGTAGCGACAGCCTGTATGGTCAGAATTGTCAGTTTGCGTGTGGGTGCCAGCACAGGCCCGCACCTCATGCCACGGTAGCAGCCTGGGTGATCAGGGTATCGATCAGACTGTCCCCGGGATCAGTCGGGGTGTCGCGGAACGAGTTGCGCCAGCTGGTCGATGCCCATGACGCGGAAAAGCTCGTGGATGAGCGCGTTGTGTCCGCGCAGGGTGATGGATTTTCCGTTGCCCAGGCACTGCATCAGCACGCTGATGAGATGGCTGACGCTGCCGTAATCGATACGGGTGACCTGCCCCAGATCGACCAGTACATCGTTATGGGCGGCGGCGTAGTCGCTGAACTGCTGTATGGCGCTTTCGTTGCCGGGGGTGATGTCGCCTTTCAGCTGCAGCACGTCGTTGCGTTCGACAGGCGCGGCCTGTACCACTTCAGCGGCCTGCACCGCGCTCCATGACGGCGGGGACACCTCGAAGCGCACGGCGTAGTCCACTGCCAGATCTTCGAAAGCCTCCTGCCGGCCAAGCGTTTGATAGAGTTCCAGCAGCAGTAGCCAGTGCACCGGGCGGCTGTGCGTGGCACGGTTGAGGTCCAGCAGCAGCGCGGTCAGACGGTCGATACCGCTGACCTGCAGCTTGCGCTTGGCTTTGCGGGCAGCGCTCAGGATCTGCGTGCAATCGTCGGCGCCCGATTCGTCGACCATTTCGATGCGCGAAAAATCGATGCGCAGCGTGGCCTTTTTATCGGTAGTGGCGATGCTTTCGCGCAAGGCTTCGGTCGCCTTCTTGTCGAGCAATCCGGGCAACTCCAGGCTGGCAGCGGATTGTGCCGGCTGCGCCTTGGATGACCCGCTGCCGCCGATTTTCTGCCAGACCGGTGGCGATGACTCGAAGCGCATCGCGTATTCCATGGCCAGCTGTTCGAAATCCTTTTCGCGGTTCTGGATGGCATACAGGTCGAACAGCATGTGCCAGGCACGGCGATCGCCCGTCGCCAAAACCTCCTTCAACATGCTTTCGGCCATCTCGTTCTGGCCACTGGCGTACAGGATCGCAGCCTCGTCCACCGGCGACTGGGGCGCACCCGTGTTCTCTTCCACCACGATGCCGCTGCCGCCGCCCATGTCCATGGTCAGCAGGGTCTCGTGCGATTCTTTTTCGGCAGCAGACGTCCCCCCCGGCTTGTGTGCGGGGCTGGAAGACTTGTCCTTGTTTCTTCTGAAAAACGGGAGAGCCACGAAAATTAGGGTACTTGAGTCAGTAGATCGATGTTGGATACTAGCGCTGTCGCCCGATTGCGGCAACCCGTCGCAGGTTGCCGCCGATCAGGGCAGTCATGGCGAGCGAAATGACGATCGCTGGGCCAGCCGGCCAGTCGAATAGCGCCGAGGCCGCCAGCCCGGCCGCATAGGCCAGCGCTCCGAGCATCCATGCTACGGGCAGGCCCGCCCGGGCGGGCAGGCTACGCACCGCCAGTGCGGGCAGGATCAGGCTGGCAAACACCAAGTACACACCCACCAGCTGGACCGAAGCAGTGATCGCCAGCGCAAAGATCAGATAGAAACCGAGTGACCCCAGACGTGTCGACCGGGTCCACCAGAACGCGATCAGCACGGCATACAGTACTGCGATCTGAATAATCTGCCGGGTGCCCACCCAGAGAATCTGTCCGGTCAGGAGTTCACCCAGCTGTTCCCCGCCATGCGGATTGCCGGCCAGCAGCAGTACCGCCAAACTGGCGGCCACGATATAGGATGAGCCGATCAGGGCTTCCTGGATGTCCGGCCAGCGCTTTTCGCACCCTGCCAGCAGCGCCGCGCCGCCCACGGCGGCAACCGCCGCGGCCAGTTGCGTCTGCCAGCCCTGAGTGTCCCAGCCCATGGCATGGGCGGCGATGACGCCCAGCACCGCAATCTGCGCCACCGCCAGATCGAGAAAAATGATGCCCCGTGCCAGGACCCGCTGTCCCAGCGGGACATGGGTGGCGAGTACCAGCAGGCCTGCGACGAGTGGTGGCAGCAGCAACGACGGATCGAGCGCGTCAAAGTTGATCGAGGCAGGATTCATCGCGCAATCTTCAGCAGGTCGGCCAGCGTCACATCGAATAGCCCGAACAGGTCATCGGTGCCTGGTGCGCCACCCACGGTAAAGGGAAGGACGACAGCGGGAATGTCCACGCGATCAGCCAGCCATTCCGAGGCACGCGGGTTTTGATAGGTCGCGCGCAGCACCGCTTTTGCCGGAGTGGTTTTGAGGTGCGCCGCCACTTCAGCCAGATAGCCGACCGAAGGCTCGATCCCGGGCTTGGGCTCCAGCGTGGCGACTTCGCGCAGCCCCAGCCAGTTGATGAGATAGGTGAACGACTTGTGTTGGACCACGACCGGCATGCCCTTGAGCGGTGCGGCCTGTGCTTGCCAGCGCGTGACGGCGGCATCCCAGCGCGCTGAAAAGTCCTTCCAGCGTGCCTGATATAGCGCGGCGTTGGCGGGATCGATTTCGGCCAGACGCTGCGCCAGCGCCGCACCGACGCGCGCGATGTTGCGCGGGTCGGTCTGGATGTGCGGATTTCCCGCTGCGTGCACATCGCCCTGCGAGCGGTCGACCCGTGCGGGTTTCTCCAGCAGGGTCACGTAGCGGACAGCCTCGAAATAACCGGGGCGTCCGGGCTGGACATCCGCGTTGCCGGATTCGCGCTGCAACAGGGGTAGCCAGCCCACTTCGAGCTCGGCGCCGGTGCAGAGGACCAGATTGGCGCGCCGCATCTGCGCGATCAGGCTGGGGCGCGCCTCGATACGGTGGGGGTCCTGCATCGCGGTGGTGGCGGTGTAGACCTTGACGGCATCGCCGCCGATTTCGCGTGCCAACGCCCCCCATTCGGGTTCACAGGCGAACACGCTAATTGCGGCGTGCGCCAGCGCGGGAAGGGTGGCGAGCAGGGTCAGAACAAGTCGAATCGATTTCATGGCATGACCCCTAGTATTTCTGTGCGCCATGAGCACCGAGGCTCATGATGTACTGCACGAAGAACTGGTTTTCGCTGATGTCGATCATCGATTTGTTCTGCGTGTATTGCAGGCGCAGACGCGAGAACTCCGAGGGCGAATAATCGACCATGACCGTATTGGCGGTCGGGGCATAGTCATAGACCGGCAGGTACGCGTCGTTGGCGCCGAAATTGTAGTTGCCGTCGTTCAGCCGGTCATAGCGATAGCCGACGCGCCAGTGCGGCATGAACTGATACACGCCTTGCAAGTAGCCGCCGGACTGACGGGAGGTGTAGGCGCTGTCAGTGCCATTGCACACGCCGCCCTCGGCGGTGTTGTCCGCGCACAGCAGGTTGCCCTGTTCGTCACGCCAGAAGTATTCGGCCACGAACTTGAAATAGCGCTCGGTCGGGTTGCCTTGCGGCGCCCATTTCCAGACGAAATTCGCGATCCAGTTTTTACTGTTGCCGTTGAAGTAGGTGTCGGCCCAGACATCGTTGAGGTCCGCCATTCCGCTTTCGCGATCCTGCGCCTTGCCGTAGAGGTAAGACAATCCAGCGGTCCAACTGTTGGACACACCGACATCGCCGCCGAAGTGGCTGAACAGGGTGTAGTCACCCAGGCCCGTCGAAGTGGTGCTGGGGAAGCTGTCGCCGTTGCCGAACTCCGCGCCGAACTCCATGAACAGGTCGGTCGGTGCCACCCATTTCACCTGTGCGCCATTCTGGGTGTAGGCGCCGCCGAACGCGGCGTCATACATCAGGTTGTTGGTGGCGAAATCCCAAGCGTGAGGATGCTGCGTATTCTGATAGCCCAGCGCCGACAGGAAGCGCCCTGCCTTGATCTTGAAACCTTCACCCAGAGATGTCGTTTCGAACCAGGCCTCCTCGACCCCGACGCCACCGTCAGGATCAATTGCAGCATTCAGGTAGCCCCGGAAATACGGGTCGACGCTGGCGGACAAAACGAGCTCGGTCTCGGCGATTGAAAACCCGCTGGATGCCTCGAAATCGCTGGGCGACAGGAAGCCGGTGATATTGCGGTTTTCGATGTCGCCATCCAGGTTGGCGTACTGGCCCTGCAGGATGAGCGAGATTTCAGGGTTGAATTGCGACAACAGGCTTGCAGGTGCAGGGCTTTCCAGGGGCGCTGCTTGGGCGCTTGCGCTCTTGGCCTGGCTTTCGGCCTGATCGGCCCCTTGTACAGCCTTATCTGCCGTGTGCACGGCCTGGTTCGCCTGGATTTCTGCAGCGTGCAGGCGTGTTTCCAGCGCCTGGATACGGGTTTCGTAACTGTCCTTCATCTGTTTCAGTTCGGCGCGCAGGGCGTCGAGTTCGGCATCGGCACGGGCATTGGCAGACAGCGCCGGCATGGCGACAGCCAGCGCCGCCGCCATCAGGGTGGGTCGTAACATGATGTGCTCCCAAAAAAACGGTCACGCCCCAGGATTCCCGGGGCAATATACGATCGTCTTACATGGAGGCAGGAGGGGCGCGGGCGCGCTGAGTGGGTAGGCGAGGGGCTGGTTCAGGACAGACGACTGCAACGGACCAGTCATAAGTCGCACTGGGGAGGTGCAATGCGGACATCGCCGATGGTGCTGCGTTTCCCAGGTTGGCTTGCGCCACGCACAGTTCGCAGACATGTGCGTGCTTTGCGGAATCACTGTCCTTCAGATGGCCGAGGGTATGCGCGGCGGCACTCGCCTGGCCCCATAGCAGGGTCAGTACGAGCAGCCAGAGCGGAAACCAGCGATGCGACATGGGAGTGGATGTTACCTGCGATGCGGGGTGCGCATCAATCTGCGGGCGGAACCGGATCATAGCCGTGCGGGCCGCCGGGGCGGCAGCGGCCGATGCGCTTGGCGGCCAGCCAACTGCCCTTGATCGCGCCGTGTTTTTCGATGGCTTCCTTGCCGTACTCCGAGCAGGTTGGCAGGAAACGGCACTGTCGTCCAAGCCAAGGGGAAAGCGCCAGCTGATAGCCGCGGATGGCAAGAATGAGTGCTTTCTGGGCCAGGTTCATGCGGCCTGCTCGGGACGATGCCGGGCCGCGCCGCTGAAATCCTGCAACAGCCTGGCGACAAATTCCGGCTCAAGATCGCGCACGATGAACACGAAGCGGCTGCGGTGGTCGTCGTCCGGCCATGTGTCGAGCCGGGCTTCGGGATACAGCACATGCTGCACGCCGTGCAGCACGACCGGCCGGTCTTCGCCCTCAATATTCACGATCGCCTTGAAGCGCAACAGGTTCTCGGATCGGAACGACGCGAGCATGGCAATCGCGGATTGCAGGCCATAGCGGTCGAGCGGCGTGTCGAGTACCACCGAAAATGCCTGGATGCGCGCGTCGTGCAATTGAGGGCTGGGCTTGCCGCCGAGTTTGCCGGCGCTGGCCGGCTGGTAGCGCTGATGCTTCAGCCAGCGCGCCACTTCCAGCGATTTGGTTGCGGCGTTCCACAGCCCCAGGTTCTGGATCGCGGCCGGATCGAGTTCGCCGTGCGTGACTGTCACGATATCGGCGGCCGGGTTGAGCGTCGTCAGTCGCTCGCGCAGCGCGGCGACGCTGTCCGCAGGCGTCAGGTCGGTCTTGGTGAGCAGTAGCCTGTCGGCCACCGCCACCTGCTTCACCGCCTCGCTGTGCTGGTCCAGTTGGCCGTCACCGAACAGGGCGTCGACCGTGGTGACGACGCCGTCGAGGCGGAAGCGTGCGCGCACCCAGTTGTCATGCAGCAGGTTGTCGAGAATCGGCACCGGGTCGGCCACCCCGGTGGTTTCGATGATGACGCGTTCGAACGGCGGGATATCGCCCTTCTGCCGGGCCATCCACAGGTTTTTCAGTGTCGGCGAGAGGCTGCCGGATATCGTGCAGCAGACGCAACCGCCCGAGAGCAGCGCCAGCGGCCCTTCCATTTTTTGCAGCAACTGATGATCGAGCCCGACTTCGCCGAACTCGTTCATCAGGATCGCCGTGCGCGGCAAAGTGCGCACCAGATGGTTCAGAACGGTGGTTTTGCCGCTGCCCAGGAAGCCGGTCAACAGCGTGACCGGGAGCGGTTCATCTGACGCACCAAGTGCTGCGGTGCGGAGTGGATCCGGATTCCCGGGAGGAGCATCCATTGGAACAAGACCCAACAGGATCAGGCGCGCAGTTTTTCCATTTTCTCGTGGCGTTCCTGCGCCTCGATCGAATATTCGGCAGTGGGGCGTGCCAGCAGGCGGGGCAGTCCGATGGGTTCGCCGGTTTCCAGGCACCAGCCGTACTCGCCGCTGTCGATGCGTGAAATGGCCGTGTGGATTTTTTTAAGCAGCTTGCGCTCGCGATCGCGTACACGCTGCTCCAGCATGTGCTCTTCCTCGACCGTGGCGCGATCATTGGGGTCGGCAAAATTTTCGTTTTCCTTCAAAGTTTCGCCAGTGTCCGCAGCGTTGCTGAGCATTTCGTCGCGCAGGACTTCCAAGCGGGCACGAAAGAATGCGAGCTGGGCCGGGTTCATGTAAGCCGATGCCGGCATTTTGAGCAGGGCGGCTTCAGTAAGCGGCTTGGAGGATGTTGGCATGGTGGGACTCCGTGTGTCTGTTGAGGCAGCGGATAGCGCGTGGATCAGGGAGTAAAGGCGCGCAAACCAGCTGTCATGGCCAAGATTGAATCTGACTGCGGTCAGGTCATAACCGCGCATGATAACTCCGTGCTGCGTTTAGGGACATGCTCGTGTTGGGATACGTTATGAATGGCTCCATAAATTCAACCGGAACAGAAGCTTGGCAATCGCCAGCGTGATGAATCTGCTGGCCATCACATGCCAGATCCGAGCGAGAAGATGGCAGTCTCGGGGTGGGGAGATGAGTGATAATCCGAAAATGAAAAAAATCCTGTCGCTATCCCTTTTAGTGCTTGCATCCCTCGCGGGCTGTGGCCCTGACGCCCCGCCCGCTCCGCCAGCGGATATCCGCCCGGTCCGCGCCGAGCAAGTTGGCATGCAAAGCGGGCACAGCGATACACAATATTCGGGCGAAGTGCGTGCCCGTTACGAGACCGATCTCGCGTTTCGCGTGGCGGGCCGGGTGCTGACCCGTCTGGTGGAAGTGGGCAGTCAGGTCAAGGCCGGCCAGGTCATCGCCACCCTTGATCCTCAGGATTACCAGCTGGCGGTCAATGCGGCACAGGCGCAACTCGCCGCCGCCGAGTCGGAAGCCAGGCTGGCGCAACAGGATTTGCAGCGTTTTACCGAATTGCGCACGCAGAATTTCATTTCACAGGCCGAACTCGACCGGCGCCAGAATAACTCCGAAGCGGCGCTGGCGCGGGTGCGCCAGTTGCGCGCCGAAGTCTCGCGGCTGCGCAACCAGCAGGCCTACACGCAGCTGACTGCGCCGCAAGCGGGCGTGATGACGGCAATCGACTTCGAGGCCGGGCAGGTGGTGGCCGCCGGACAGCGTGTTGCGCAGATGGCTCGCAGCGGCGAACGGGAGGTGCGTATCGACGTGCCGGAGAATGCGCTCGATGCGCTGCGCACGGCAAAAGCCTTGAACATTCGCCTGTGGTCGGCACCGGGCGCGAACTATGCCGGCCAGCTGCGTGAACTGTCGCCGGTGGCCGACGCGGCCAGCCGGACCTACAGTGCGCGGGTGAGTTTCCTCAAACCCAATCCCGACGTGAAGCTGGGCATGACCGCCACGGTCGATGTCGGCAACGAAGCTGCGCTGAGCCTGTCGGTGCCGCAGACCGCGCTGTTCAGGATCAACGGCCAGCCGCAGGTCTGGGTGCTGGATCGCGCCACGCGGAAAGTCGCGGCCCGCAGCGTGCAACTGGGCGAGATGAGCGGTGAGCGGGCAACGGTGCGGTCAGGACTCAAGGCGGGTGAATGGGTGGTGACTGCGGGTGTGCATAAAATCGCACCGGGCCAAGAAGTGCGTCTGGCGCCGTCGCTACAGCCATGAACGGCACGTCCCCGCGTGAGCCATCCCCCCACTTTCAGCCCCGGCCCGGCAACCTGTCGCGCTGGGCGATCGATCATTCGGCGCTGGTACGCTTCTTCATCGTTCTGATCCTGCTGGTGGGGGCGCGCTCCTATTTTCATCTGGGGCAGGCCGAAGACCCGCCGTTCACTTTCAAGACCATGCTGATCCAGGCGCAGTGGCCCGGGGCGACGGCACAGGAAGTGTCGGAGCAGTTGACCGAACGCATCGAGAAAAAACTGCAGGAAATGCCCGAACTGGATTTCGTGCAGAGCTATGCCAAGCCGGGTGAAACCGCGCTGTTCGTCAACCTCAAGGAATCGGTGCGCGGGCGCGATGTGGCGGATGCCTGGTATCAGGTTCGCAAGCGGATCGACGATCTCAAGCCGCAACTGCCAGCCGGGGTACAGGGCCCGTTTTTCAACGATGAATTCGGCGACACCTTCGGCTCGATCTACGCCTTCACCGGCGAGGGATTCAGCCGCGCCGAACTGCGCCGCGTGGCCGAAGACGCGCAGCGCGAGGTGCGGCGTCTGCCCAACGTCGGCAAGGTCGAGCTGTTCGGCGTGGTGCCGGAAAAGATCTATATCGAGGTGGCCGCGCAACAACTCGCCACCTTGCGCCTCACCCCGCAGCAGATCATGCAGGCGGTGCAGGAACAGAACGGCGTGGTCGCCAATGGCAAGGTGGAAAACGACGTGCTGTCGATTCCGCTGCGGGTTTCCGGCGCCTATTCCGATGTCGATCGCCTGCGCGAATCCGTCATCCGGGTAGGAGCGCACAGTCTGCGGCTGGGAGACATCGCCACGGTGACGCGCCGCTACGAGGATCCACCCGCCACCGAAATCCGTTCACAGGGCGAACCGGCGGTGCTGCTCGGGGTGTCACTGGCGGAAGGCAGGGATGTGCTGGCCATGGGGCACGACGTCGCTGCCACCATGGATGCACTGCAGAAGACCCTGCCCGTGGGTCTGGAAATCCACCAGATCCACGACCAGCCCGGCATCGTGAGCCGGGCGGTGAGGCTTTTCATGCAGAGTTTTTTCGAGGCCGTCGCCATCGTGCTCGTGGTGACCTTCCTGGCGCTGAAATGGCGCGCCGGACTGGTGGTGACGCTCTCCATTCCGGTCGTGCTGGCGATCACTTTCAGTGTCATGTGGCTGTTCGACATCGGCCTGCATCGCATCTCCACCGGCGCCCTGATCATTTCGCTCGGCCTGCTGGTGGATGACGCCATCATCGCGGTGGAAATGATGGCGCACAAGCTCGAGGCGGGCTGGGGGCGCTACGAGGCCGCCACCTTTGCCTTCCAATCGACCGCGTTTCCGATGCTCACCGGCACCCTGTTGACCGCCGCCGCATTTCTGCCGATCGCGCTCGCCAAATCGACCGTGGGTGAATACACCTTTGCGATTTTTGCGGTGACGTCGATTGCGCTGCTGTCGTCCTGGCTGGTCGCAGTGGTGGTCACGCCTTATCTCGGCTATGTCCTGTTGAAGCCTGCGCATCAGGTGACCGATGAAAATGCGACCTATCTCACACCCTTCTACCGGCGCTTCCGCGCTGCGGTGACCTGGTGCGTGACGCATCGTCGCAGCGTGATTGCGCTGACGGTGCTGGCCCTGGTCGTGGGCGTGGCTGCGATGCAGCGGGTCGAGAAGCAGTTTTTCCCGCAATCGGACCGGCTCGAAATCCTGGTCGAAATGTGGCTGCCGGAAGGCGCTTCCATCGACGCCACGCGCGCCGAAGCACTCAAGCTCGAATCCCAGTTGCGGCAGGACCCGGACGTGGCACATGTGCTCAACTATGTCGGCCAGGGCGCACCGCGCTTCGTGCTGGCGCTGGACCAGCGGCTGAAGAACCAGAATTTTGCGCAGCTGGTGGTAATCGCGAAGGATGTGCCGGCGCGCGAGCGTGAAATCGCCCGCATCCGACAGTTGTTCGAGAGCGATTACCCCAACGTGCGCGGTCGTGCCGTGCGATTCGAATACGGACCGCCCGCAGGCTACCCGGTGCAATATCGTCTGAGTGGTGCCGATATTCCACAGCTCAAGATCGAGGCGGAGAAACTGCGCAAGATCGTTGCCGCCCAGCCGCAGGTGACGGCCGTCAATCTGGACTGGAACGGGGAGTCTCTGGCGGTCCGTGCTCAGCTCGACCAGGACAAGATCAAGGCGCTGGGGCTGAGCTCGGATCTGGTCGGGCGCCTGGCTGCGCTGCAGTTGTCGGGCGCCACCGTCACCCAGTTCCGCGAGAACGACCTGCTGATCGACGTGGTATTGCGCACGCCGCGCAACGATTACCGTGAAGTGGACGCGCTGAAATCGCTGCCGATCGGCAACTTCAACGGCCAGAGCGTGACGCTGGGACAAATCGCCCGCTTCGAGCCGGCGTTCGAGGATGGCGTGATCTGGCGGCGCGACCGCCTGCCGACGATAGCCGTGCGCGGCGACCCGGTGGGCAAGACCCAACCCGCCACCATCATCGACGCCATCGCGCCGCAGGTGGCCGAATTCAGGGCCCAGCTTCCGCCCGGTTTCCGGCTGGAGATCGGCGGGCCGGTGGAAAGCAGTGCCAAGGCCAATGCCGCCATCGGCGCTTCGTGGCCGTTGATCGTGATTACCACGCTGACCTTGCTGATGCTGCAGCTGGGCAGTTTCTCGCGAGCGATGCTGGTGGTGCTGACTGCGCCGCTGGGCATCATCGGCGTGGCGGTCGCGCTGCTGGTGAGCGGCCGGCCGATGGGTTTTGTCGCGCTGCTGGGCATTATTTCCTTGTCCGGCATGATCATGCGGAACTCGGTGATTCTGGTCGATCAAATACAGCAAGACATCGAACGCGGTCTGTCGCAATGGGATGCCATCATCGAATCCACGGTGCGGCGGATGCGGCCGATCTGCCTGACGGCCGCCGCCGCGGCGCTGGCGATGATCCCGCTGTCGCGCTCGATCTTCTGGGGGCCGATGGCGGTGGCGGTGATGGGTGGCCTGATCGCGGCGACTTTTCTGACGCTGTTTTTTCTGCCAGCCTTGTATGCGGCGTGGTTCAGGGTTCGGCCGGGATAAATCAGGAGGCAATCATGCGAAGCGTGGGAATGAAGGTATTCGTGCTCATCGGGTCTCTGCTTATGGGAGGCTGCACGTCACTCCAGTCGCCGAACCCGGACTCGCCGTATTATGCCTATCCGCCCGGATGGGTGGTGCAACTCAACCGGCCGCTGCCGATCGAACCCGGCTCGGCCACGGTGCGTCTGCAGTTCGGCCAGATCGTGCCTTACAACGCCGTGCAGGACGCGTATCCGTTCTGCATCGTGGAAGTGAACACGGTGAGCGGCGCCAGCCCGCAGATCCTGCAGCCGGGACGTTTCGAGGTACTGAAGGTCAATCGCAGCATCAGCGAAATTTCAGCATCGGTCGCACCTTATGACCAGCCGGGCTTCATGAAAGTGGGTAATGACCTCCCGTCTTTCCTGTATTTCATCACCACGTTTCAGTTGCGCCCCCCCCAGAATTCGGACCTTCGCAACATGCGCTGTGCCTGGAACCAGATGGCACCCGGCAATCGTGCGTTGATGCGGGATCTCACGCTGGACGAAATGCGTCAGGCACTTGGCGACTGGATCAGCCTCATCCCGCCACGGGAGCCCCTATGAAGCCTGCCGACACCCGGATTCCTCCCGATACCGCGGTCAGGCTTTCGAAGTGGGATGCCGACGACAAGGACATCATCGGCAAGGAAAAGTCCGATGCGCGCGAGCGACTGGATGAGTATCGCGCACGCCTGGAAACGCTGCAGGAGCTGCTGTATGCCGAAGGCCAACACAAGCTGCTGATCGTGCTGCAGGCGATGGACACCGCCGGCAAGGATTCGACCATTCGCCACGTGTTTCAGGGGATCGATCCGATGGGGGTGAATGTGGTGAGGTTCAAGTCGCCGACACCTGCGGAACTGGCACACGATTACCTGTGGCGGGTGCACCCGCATGTTCCGGGTGCGGGCGAGATCGCCATCTTCAACCGCTCGCACTACGAGGATGTGCTGATCACGCGGGTGCAGGGCTGGATCGATAAGGACGAATGCAAGCGCCGCTATCGCCAGATCAACGACTTCGAGCGGATGCTGGCCGAAACGGGCACGACGATCCTCAAGTTTTTTCTGCACATCTCGAAGGATGAGCAGAAAAGGCGACTGGAAGAACGGCGCGACACCCCGGAAAAACAGTGGAAGTTCCAGCCGGCCGACCTGGCCGTGCGCGCCAAGTGGGACGATTACATGGAGGCGTACGAAGCGGCGCTGTCGGCCACCAGCATGGCCCACGCACCCTGGCACGTGATCCCGGCCAACAACAATCTGGCGCGCAACCTGATGGTGTCGCGCCTGCTGATCGAAACACTGGAAGGGCTGAACATGCGCTACCCCGATCCGGTCGAGGGGGCGTCGGCTATCGAGATTGTCTGAGTCGCCCTGGGGGCTTCAGGTCTTTTTGCGCGCGCGCGGATGCGCCTGGTCGTACACCTTGGCGAGGTGTTGCCAGTCGAGGTGGGTGTAGACCTGAGTCGTGCTGATGCTGGCGTGGCCGAGCATCTCCTGCACCGCGCGCAGGTCGCCGGAAGACTGCAGCACATGGGTGGCGAAAGCGTGGCGCAGCATGTGCGGATGAACGTGCTGTCCGAGTCCGGCTTGCAATGCCCAGCGATTGAGACGCAACTGAACGCTGCGTGGGGTGAGGCGGGTGCCGCGCTGGCTGATGAATAAGGCAGGTGTGTTTTCGCGTACCAACGGCTGCCGCTGCGGCAAC